>Ga0247818_10002470_pt1 | contig 11921 bp, 9 predicted proteins | sample 13C_Glucose_Day1_FD_192424 | JGI IMG/M metagenome (GOLD analysis project Ga0247818, IMG submission 192424) | Soil microbial communities from agricultural site in Penn Yan, New York, United States - 13C_Glucose_Day1 | ecosystem: Environmental > Terrestrial > Soil > Agricultural land | place: USA...
CAGTTGCTGCTGTTTTCCCCGCGCAGGTGCAACAACGGAAACTCCAGTAACGCCTGAGCAGGCAGGGGCAGGGCGCGGTCCTTGAGCAATTGCGGACTGCACACCGGGAACACTTCTTCGCTGAACAACCAGTGACTCTCGCCCTGTTTGAAACGCCCGTCGCCAAACAGGATCGCCACATCGATATCAGTGCGCAGCATGTTGTGGTTGCGTTCACTGGTCACCAGGCTGACGTCGACCTGCGGATTGGCCTCGTGAAAACGATGCAGGCGCGGCATCAGCCAATACGCAGCGAAGGCAAAATCAGTGGCAACTTGCAGCACCTCATGTTGCTGCTGTGCGCTGATCGCGCTCAATCCTGCGTCGATATTCTGCAAACCAAGAGTAACTTGCTCAAACAGTATCGCGCCGACTTCGGTCAGCTCAATCCCTCGGTAAATCCGATCAAACAGCCGCGTGCCGAGCTGTTCTTCCAGCCGTTTGATCTGCTGACTGATCGCCGGTTGCGTGGTGCCAAGCTCAACCGCGGCAGCAGTGAAACTGCGCTGCCGAGCCGCCGCTTCGAAGGCGCGGAGCAGGTCGAGCGACAGATCACCCAAGGCTTCATACATAAGCTGTGCTTATCCTAGTCATTGTCCGGCGCAGGCTTTACCGGATACAGCATGGACTCCATGCTCGGTCGCAGCAATGTCGCATAAATATTCACTATGGAATGCCGCGATCACATGAAGCGCAAGAATATTCTTTTCATCATGGCCGATCAGATGGCCGCGCCAATGTTGCCGTTCTACGGCCCTTCGCCGATCAAATTGCCGAATCTTTCCCGCCTCGCCGAACAAGGCGTGGTGTTCGACGCCGCTTACTGCAACAGCCCGCTGTGCGCGCCATCGCGTTTTACTCTGGTCAGCGGTCAGCTGCCGAGCAAGATCGGCGCCTATGACAACGCTGCCGATTTCCCAGCCGATGTGCCGACTTACGTCCATTACCTGCGCCGTCTCGGCTACCGCACCGCGCTGTCGGGCAAGATGCATTTCTGCGGCCCGGATCAGTTGCACGGCTACGAAGAACGCCTGACCAGCGACATCTACCCGGCCGACTATGGCTGGGCAGTGAATTGGGATGAGCCGGATGTGCGGCCGAGCTGGTATCACAACATGTCTTCGGTGCTGCAGGCCGGACCGTGTGTACGCACCAATCAGCTGGATTTCGATGAAGAGGTGGTGTTCAAGGCGCAGCAATACTTGTTCGATCACATTCGCGAGGATGGCGATCAGCCGTTCTGCCTGACCGTATCGATGACTCACCCACACGACCCGTACACAATTCCCAAGGCTTTTTGGGATTTGTACGACGATGCCGAAATCCCGTTGCCTACAACGCCGGATCAACATCAACTCGATCCGCACTCGCAGCGTTTGCTCAAGGTTTACGACCTGTGGGACAAGCCACTGCCTGTGGATAAGATTCGCGATGCACGCCGGGCGTACTTCGGTGCGTGCAGCTATATCGACGCCAACGTCGGCAAACTTCTGCAAACACTGGAAGAAACCGGGTTAATCGATGACACGATCATTGTGTTCTCCGGCGACCACGGCGACATGCTCGGCGAAAAAGGTCTCTGGTACAAAATGCACTGGTACGAAATGGCTGCCCGCGTGCCCCTGTTGATAAGTGCGCCGGGGCAGTTCGAATCGGGCCGCGTCAGCGCTGCCGTGTCGACCGCCGACCTGCTGCCGACCTTCGTTGAACTGGCCGGCGGCACGCTGGAACCAGGTTTGCCGCTGGACGGCCGCTCACTGGTTTCACACCTGCAAGGGCTGGGCGGTCATGACGAAGTGTTCGGCGAATACATGGCCGAAGGCACCGTCAGCCCACTGATGATGATCCGTCGCGGCGCCTACAAATTTATCTACAGTGAAAGCGACCCTTGCCTACTCTTCGACGTAAGCAACGATCCGCGCGAACTGGAAGAACTCAGCCAATCGCCACAACATCGCCAGCTGTTCGACGATTTTCTCGCAGAATCCCGGGCCAAGTGGGACATTCCAGCGATTCATCAGGAGGTACTCGCCAGCCAGCGCCGTCGGCGCTTTGTTGCCGACGCGCTGACCATCGGCAAGCTGAAGAGCTGGGATCACCAGCCACTGGTGGACGCCAGTCAGCAGTACATGCGCAACCACATCGACCTCGATGATCTGGAACGCAAAGCACGTTATCCACAACCCTGCCAAAACCAATAATGTTAAGGGGAAGTCCATGCGTAAGTTATCCACAGTAGTGACGGTTGGCCTGCTCGCGCTGAGCAGCGCATCGGCCTTCGCCGAGCAAAGCTGCGACACGGTGAAAATGGCCGACCCGGGCTGGAGCGATATTGCCGCGACCAATGCGATCACCGGGTTTCTGCTGGACGGCATGGGCTATAAGGCCAAGGTCGACACCCTCGCGGTGCCGATCACCTTTGGCGGTTTGAAGGACGGTCAGGTGGACGTATTCCTCGGCAACTGGATGCCGGCGCAGCAGGGCTTCTATGACAAGTTCGTCGCCACCGGCGATGTCACGCAACTGGCGAAAAATCTCGACGGCACCGAGTTCACCCTCGCCGTGCCGGACTACGTGTGGGACGCGGGTGTGCATAACTTTACCGACCTGAACAAATACGCGGACAAGTTCGAGCGCAAGATCTACGGCATCGGCTCCGGCGCGCCGGCGAATATCTCGTTGCAGGAAATCATCAAGAAGAACGACTTCGACATAGGCCAGTGGAAGCTGATCGAATCCAGCGAACAGGCGATGCTGGCTGAAGTGTCGCGGGCGGTGAAGAAACAGAAATTCGTCACCTTCCTCGGCTGGACCCCGCACCCGATGAACGTGCAGTTAAAAATGCATTACCTGAAGGGTGGCGAGAAGTACTTTGGCGACACTGGCAGCGTGTTTACGTTGACGCGCAAGGGTTATGCAGAGGCGTGTCCGAATGTGGGTAAGTTGCTGACCAATCTGTCGTTCACTCAGGAGATGGAGAACAGCATCATGGCTGAGGTGGTGAACAAGAAGGTCACTAATGCCGAGGCGGCGAAGGCGTGGATCAAGGCGAATCCGGCGGTGTTGGATAAGTGGCTGGACGGGGTGAAGACGGTTGACGGGAAGGATGCGTTGGCGGCAGTGAAAGCGAAGCTTTGATTGTGGGGGTGGCTGGAATTGGGTTTGGCTTGAGATTTTTGCCCCCTCACCCCAGCCCTCTCCCCCAGGGGGGCGAGGGGGAAAGGGAGCCGATCTTTATGCTGTTCAAAACCTGAGTTCGACTGGATATCTCAGGTCGGCGTACCTCCCTCATTCACCACGGTCAGTCCCCTCTCCCTCTGGGAGAGGGCTAGGGTGAGGGGCCTTTCCCCTGGCACCCTGATAACCTTGAACAAAACCCCAACCGCGAGGACCCATGGCCTTCCCCAGCCGCCACTCTCTCTTGCCCTTCCTCACCTGGCTACCGCGGCAAACCCGCGCCTGCGTAGGACGGGATCTGATCGTCGGCCTCAGCGGCGCAATTCTCGCGTTACCCCAGTCGATTGCCTACGCGCTGATCGCCGGTCTCCCACCCGAATACGGCCTCTATGCCGCGATCATTCCGGTGCTGATCGCCTGCCTTTGGGGTTCGTCGTGGCATTTGATCTGCGGCCCGACGGCAGCGATTTCCATTGTGCTGTTTGCCAGTGTCAGTCCTTTAGCGGTTCCGGCGTCGCAGGACTACATCACCCTGATCTTGTTGCTGACGTTTCTGGCCGGGATTTTCCAGTGGCTGCTCGGTTTACTGCGATTCGGCGCGCTGGTGAATTTCGTCTCGCATTCGGTGGTGCTGGGGTTCACCCTCGGTGCCGCAGTGGTGATCGCCATCGGGCAACTGCCGAACCTGCTTGGGCTGGAGTTGCCGGCCAAGGCCACGGCGCTGGCGAGTTTGATGGATCTGCTGCAACACCTCAGGGCTGTGGATAAACCTTCGTTGGTACTCGGTGTGGCGACGGTGGTTGTCGGTGTGGTGTTGAAACAATTGCTGCCGCGCTGGCCGACGCTGTTGATAACCCTCGCTTTGGCCAGCCTGCTGGTGTGGCTGTGGCCGGCCATGTTCGGCCATGTGCATCTGGTCAGCGCTTTTGTCGGACGGTTGCCGCCGTTCAGTGCGTTGCCGCTGGATCTCGATTTGATCTTGCGCCTGCTGCCGAGCGCTGTGGCGGTGGGCATGCTTGGACTGGTCACCAGTCTGTCGATTGCCCGCTCGATTTCGGCACGCTCGCAGCAATTGCTCGATGCCAATCAGGAAGTCCGCGCGCAGGGCTTGTCGAATATCGTCGGGGCGTTCTTTTCCGGGTCGTTGTCGGCCGGATCATTTACCCGCTCGGGATTGAGTTATGAGGCGGGCGCTTGCTCGCCGCTGGCCGGGGTGTTTTCGGCGATCTGGGTCGCGCTGTTCGCGATTTTCGGCGCGGGGCTGATTGCGCACATTCCGATTCCGGCGATGGCGGGCAGCATTCTTTTAATCGCCTGGGGCCTGGTCGATCATCGCGGCATTCGCGCGTTGCTGCGGGTCAGTCGCGCCGAGTTCGTGGTCATGGCCCTGACCTGTCTGGCAACGTTGCTGCTGGAATTGCAGACGGCGATTTATGCCGGTGTCCTCGCCTCGCTGTTCTTCTATCTCAAGCGCACCTCGCAACCGCGCGTGCAGCACTGGCGCGATGGCGAGGACGATATTTTGCGCGTCGGCGGGTCGATCTTTTTCGGCGCCAGTCATTACCTGCAAGTGCGTCTGCAACGGATGCATGGCGCGCGGGTGGTGATCGAGGCGCAGCAGATCAACTTCATCGACTACTCGGGGGTGGAGATGCTGCATCAGGAGGCACGGCGCCTGCTGGGCCAGAATCGCAGCCTGACCATGCGCCGGGCGCGGCCGCAGGTGGTGGAGGAGTTGCGGAAGCTTGAAGGGCCGGAGAAATGTCCGATCCGGTTTGAGGATTGATCTCGGGATCAGCACATACCTTGTGGGAGCGAGCCTGCTCGCGAAGACGGAGGCACATCCAACATTGATGTGTCAGACAGACCGCTTTCGCGAGCAGGCTCGCTCCCACAGGGGTATTTATTGGTCCAACTGGCGGCGCAGTTCGGCCAATACTGGCGCCGTGTCCGGGCGTACGCCGCGCCACAGGTAAAATGCCTCAGCCGCCTGCTCGGCGAGCATCCCCAAACCATCCATCGATACCGCCGCGCCATTCTCGCTGGCCCAGCGGCAGAACGCGGTCGGCTCCTTGCCATACATCATGTCGTAGCACAGGGTCTTGCCCGGCTCGATCAGGCTCGGCGCAATCGGCGGCACGTCGCCGGTGAGGCTCGCCGACGTGGCGTTGATAATCACGTCGACCGGCTCACGCAACCAATCAAAACCACTGGCCGACACCGGCCCCAGATCGCAGAACAACTCCGCCAGCAGCTCAGCCTTGTCCACCGTGCGATTGGCGATGATCACCGACGCCGGTTTCTCCGCCAACAACGGTTCCAACGCACCGCGCACTGCGCCACCCGCACCCAGCAGCAGGATGCGTTTGCCGCTCAGGCTGAACCCGGCGTTCACCATCAGATCTCGCACCAGTCCGGCGCCGTCGGTGTTGTCACCGAGCAGCGAGCCATCGGCCAGTTTGCTCAAGGTGTTCACCGCGCCGGCCCGTTGTGCGCGCGCGGTCAGGCTGTTGGCCAGACGGTAGGCATCTTCCTTGAACGGCACGGTGACGTTGGCGCCGCGGCCTTCCTGGAAAAACGCCGTGGCGCAACCAGCGAAATCATCAAGCGGCGCCAGCAGGGTGCTGTAGTCGAGGTGCTGGCCGGTCTGTTCGGCAAACAGCTTGTGAATCATCGGCGATTTGCTGTGACCGATCGGGTTACCGAAAACGACGTAACGATCCATCAGAAATCCTCAGGCCTCGGCCAGCCAGTCGCGATCTTGCAGGAAGTACTCGGTCAGGCGCGCTTCTTCGCTGCCAGGCGTAGCCTTCCAGTCATAGCCCCAGCGCACTTGCGGCGGCAGCGACATCAGGATCGACTCGGTGCGCCCGCCCGATTGCAGACCGAACAAGGTGCCACGGTCGTACACCAGGTTGAATTCGACGTAACGGCCACGGCGGAATTCCTGGAATTCACGCTGTTGAGCGGTGAAGGCAGCGTGTTTGCGACGCTGCACGATCGGCAGATAAGCGTCGATGTAAGCATCGCCGATGGCGCGCATGAAGGCGAAGCTGGTGTCGAAGTCCCACTCGTTCAGGTCATCGAAGAACAGACCGCCGATGCCGCGCGGTTCGTGGCGATGCTTGATGTGGAAGTAGGTGTCGCACCAGGCCTTGTAGCGCGGGTAGACGTCCGGCCCGAAAGGCGCGCAAGCCTGTTCGGCAACGCGGTGCCAATGAATGCAGTCTTCTTCGTTGCCGTAATAAGGGGTCAAGTCAAAGCCGCCGCCGAACCACCAGACTGGCTCTTCACCTTCCTTCTCGGCAATGAAAAAGCGCACGTTGGCGTGGGAAGTCGGTACATGCGGATTGTGCGGATGAATGACCAGCGACACGCCAAGGGCTTCAAAACCGCGACCGGCCAGTTCCGGGCGATGGGCACTGGCCGATGGCGGCAGACCGCTGCCGAAGACGTGGGAGAAGTTGACGCCGCCCTTTTCGATCACCGTACCGTTCTCGATCACGCGGGTGCGACCGCCACCGCCGGCGGGCCGGGTCCAGGCGTCTTCGACGAAGCGCGTGCCGCCGTCTTCGGTTTCAAGAGCCGCACAGATGCGGTCTTGCAGGTCGAGCAGATAGGCCTTTACGGCGTCGGTGCGGGTCGTCATGGCTTCACCTTGAATCGGGCGGCGCCCCGCGGGCGGGCGACGCAAATGGGCGCGTAGCATACCACCGCACAACGGCGCGCCGCAGTTGACGAAGATCAAGCATGAGAGTTGGATAGGGGGCTTACAAAAGACCCAAGGAGAGCAGGCAGATGGCAAAGCGTATCCAGTTCCGCGCCCACGGCGGCCCCGAAGTGCTCGAATATGTTGACTACCAACCCGCCGCACCCGGCCCGAATCAGGTGCGCGTGGCCAACAAGGCCATCGGCCTGAACTTCATCGATACCTATTACCGCAGCGGCCTGTATGCGCCGCCAGCCTTGCCGTCCGGCCTGGGTGCTGAAGGGGCGGGCATCGTCGATGCCGTGGGCGGCGACGTCACCCGGTTCAAGGTCGGTGATCGCGTGGCCTACGGCAGCGGCCCATTGGGGGCTTACAGCGAATTGCATGTGCTGCCCCAGGACAATCTGGTGCACCTGCCAGACGAAATCAGTTTCGAAACGGCTGCCGGGGTCATGCTCAAAGGCCTGACCGTGCAGTATCTGCTGCGCCAGACCTATGAACTCAAGGGTGGCGAAACCATTCTGTTCCACGCGGCGGCCGGTGGCGTCGGTTCGCTGGCCTGTCAGTGGGCCAAGGCCTTGGGCGTGCAGCTGATCGGCACCGTCAGCTCCAAAGAAAAAGCCGAACTGGCCAAGGCCAATGGCGCCTGGGCGACGATCGATTACAGCCACGAAAACGTTGCGCAGCGCGTGCTGGAATTGACCGACGGCAAGAAAGTCCCGGTGGTCTATGACGGTGTCGGCAAGGACACCTGGCTGACTTCCCTCGACAGCGTTTCGCCGCGCGGCCTGGTCGTGAGCTTCGGCAATGCCTCCGGTGCGGTGGATGGCGTGAATCTGGGGATTCTCTCCGCCAAGGGCTCGCTGTACGTGACCCGACCGACGCTGGCGACTTATGCCAACAATGCAGAGAACCTGCAGCGGATGGCTGATGAATTGTTCGAGATGATCATCAGCGGCAAGCTGAAGGTAGACATCAGCCAGCGTTATTCACTGGCTGATGCAGCGAAGGCGCAAACCGAACTCTCGGCACGACGCACCACAGGCTCCACCGTTCTGCTGCCCTGATACCTTCTGGCGTCCGGCCAGTCAGGGTTTCACAACCATGACTGACTGGACGATTCAGGCGCGTTCAGAACCTCGGTAGATGACTCGCCAATGGTTTTTGCGCCCAATGACCGACCGTTGTGTGATCAGGCTGTTGAACCGCTGCGAGGATTTGCCGCCACTCGGCTGACAACACCCAGTAATCACCGCGTGCGCGATGTTCAATCTGCAAGGGATTGGAGGCGACCGGCATCAGACCGAAACGCTGGTACAGGCGCAACTGCGATGCCCTGCACAACGCTGTGACACCTTGATAGCCCTGTTTTATCGCCCACTCGGCAGCCGCCGCCAGCAAACTGTTGACGGCAATGGGCTGTTGGCTGGGCACCTGCGAGATCAAGCGACTGAGTTCGACATGGCGTGACAACGCCACCGTGGGCGATACATGTTGCCGCGCCAGCGATGCCCACTCGAACGGCGCCGGAGTGGCCCTCAATACCGCCAGCAACTGCTCGTGCCGATACAACAGAAAGTGGGTACTGCGCGACCTTGTCGCCAGTTGCGTTTCGAGCATCCGCGCCCGGGACGTCAGCATGTAGTGCTGCAGCCGAAGCCGAAATTGCCGATCGATAAACCGATCGAACACTTGGGTATCCGACCCCGCTTCAAGCATCACGATACGACAGCCCTCATGATGACTGTTTAACGTCACCTGAAGCGTCTGCAGGTAATCCGTGAGTTGCAAATCCGTAGTGTCCATTCTTTCTCCGCAGACCTTAACTTATCGAAGTGTTCCGAGTGCAGGGAAAGGATGGTTGCTTTTGGCGATACCGCCACGAAACGCGGTCTGATAATCAGGTGGGAAAATTCAGCTAATCCAAGCAGTTGAGGATTTCTCCGACGCAACAAACAGCATCATTGCAGGATAAATCGCAGGCACGCGTAGTACTCCTCGCCATCGAGGCGAGGAGTACTCACGTTACAAATGTTCGAGGCTGGTTCAGTCGGGACGAATGACTTTTCCAGTGGCCAGATCACGGATCACGCTGGGGTTCTTGCGCCCACCCAGTTGCCCGCCCAGTATCAGATCGATCTGCCCGCGGAAATATTGCTCAACGCGCAGCCGCGTGCGCGCCGCCGGGCGACCCTGCGGGTTGGCCGAGGTCGAAATCAACGGCCCGACCATCGAGCACAGATCGCGCACTTGCGGATGATCACTGACCCGTAGCGCCACGGTGTCGTGCACCCCCGTCACCCACTCCGGCAACAAGCCTTGGTGCGGTACCAGCCAGGTATTCGGCCCCGGCCAGGTGCTGGCCATGCGGTCGATCCATTCTTGCGGGAAGTCTTCGAACAGGAAGTCGAACTGGCGAATATTGTCGGCAACCAGAATCAACCCTTTGACCACCGAACGATTCTTGATCGCCAGCAATCGATCCACTGCCTCTTCGTTCCACGGGTCGCAACCCAGCCCCCAGACGGCTTCGGTTGGATAGGCAATCACCGCCCCGGCGCGAATCTCTCGTGCGGCTTGTTGCACACGCCAACTGTTGACCATGAAAAAACTCTCCGCAATCAGGTTTCGCGCAGTTTACCGATCTTCCTTGTAAAACCTAGCTCGTCCTGGCCAACCAGCGACCGTTTTCGCAGACTGCGCGGCCGTCCATTTCCAGCTCGGTAAGAGCTGCCAGCACTTTCGGTAACGCCCAGCCGCTGCTGTCGGCCAAACCTTCGCTGGTGTGCGGTGCGGCGTGGAGCAGGGTGAGCAACGGGTGATCGACTTTCAAAGAGTCCGTGGACAACGGCAAATGCTGCCAGCCGCGCAGCGCTTCGAGGATGTTTTCGATGGTTTCCACCAATACCGCGCCATCGCGGATCAATTGGTGGCAGCCGCGCGCGCCGGGGTGATGGATCGAGCCAGGAATTGCGTAAACCTCGCGCCCCTGTTCCGCCGCCAGCCTTGCCGTTATCAATGATCCGCTGGCAACGCTGGCCTCGACCACCAGCACGCCAAGAGACAAACCGCTGATGATGCGGTTGCGGCGCGGGAAGTTGCTCGCCGTCGGCCCGGCATCCAGCGGAAACTCGGAAAGCACCGCGCTGCCCGAGGCAATCATCGCGTCAGCCAGACGCCGATTGCGCTGTGGATAAAAGTTTTCCAGTCCCGTGCCAAGCACCCCGACAGTCAGCCCGCCTACATCCAGCGCGGCCTGATGCGCTGCGGCATCGATGCCCAGCGCCAGACCGCTGGTAATGACAAAACCGGCCCCGGCGAGGCTGCGGGAAAACGCCGCAGCGGTGTCCATTCCCGGGCGCGACGCGCGGCGGCTGCCGACCATCGCCAGTTGCGGTTTTTCCAGGATAAACGGATCACCCGCAACGAATAAAAGTGGCGGAGGGTCAGGAATCTGCGCCAGCAATGCTGGATAATCCGCCTGGTCCCACATCAGCAAATGATGCTCCGGACGCTCTAGCCAGCGCATTGCGTGACTGGCGCCGTCGCGAACCTCGGGGCAGCGACGCGCTTCGGCGCACGTCGCCGGCAACCCCAGCGAACGCCAGGCGCTGGCCGGTGCGCTGATGGCTTTGGAGGCAGAGCCAAAGGCTTCGAGCAATTTGGCAAAGCGTTTCGGGCCGACATCCGGCAAGCGGTGCAGGCGCAGACGCGCTTCCAGTTCCGCCGGGGAAACTGGCGTACAGACAGGCAACATGATGGATCATCCTTGATCGTTATAAGCCCCGAACCATTCGGAACAAGCTGTGGATAACTCTGTTGGTAACTTGTGAAGCAAGCTTACGGATTTCGCACCTTGTCGAGCACCGCCAGCGAGCGCGATGCGTTGAGCACGAGGCCATAGCTGAGTTTGTCGTAGGTGCGGAACACCATCAGCAACCCGGCGCGTTCGTCGGGAATTTTCAGTGGCTGGCCGGTAATGCGGTCACGCACGGTTTCGCCGGTTTTCATCACCACCAGCACATTGCCTTCGGCCAGACCGTCGCGCTTGCCTTTGTTCAACGTGACCACGTCCATCACGCCAATCTGGGTGACGCCGCGCGGTACATCGATGATCACGCCGTTGATGTTGGTCGTGGGCGCGCTGGGCATGAAGGTTGAATTGATCGAACGCTCTTCGCCGCTGAACAAACGATCGCCGAGGCGCACTTCCTGGGTGGTCCGTTGCAGGGCGAGGGTGGCGACGTCGCCTTCGGTGGCGACGATTTCACCGCCGCCAATGTCATCGGCGTTGATCCCGAGAAACTCCTTGGTCTCAGGATCGGTGTAGACCTTGCCCTGACGGAAGATCCCGTAAACCGGCTGCTCCGGATCGAAATGGCCGCGCGCGAAGATACGGTCACCGGTGCCGCTGAGCACGCGCTCGGCATCGCCGGCGACGATGTAGGGTGCCTTGTCGAAATCCTCGGCCTTGTCGACGATGCGGTTACTCAGCAGAAAGCTGTTGATCGATTTCAGCGGAATGCTCGGAATCGCCTCGGCCACCGGGCTGGTGCGGATCCGTGGCGAGAGCTTGATGGTGCCGCGCGATTCGCCGCGATTGAGGGTCAGACGTGGCTGGCCGTCGACATAGCTGAGCGTCAGCGTATCGCCGGGATAGATCAGGTTGGGGTTTTCGATTTGCGGATTGGCCCGCCACAGTTGTGGCCACTGCCAGGGCTCGCGCAGGTATTTGCCGGAAATGTCCCAGAGCGTATCCCCCGAAACCACCGTGTATTGCTGTGGAAAACCATCCCTGAGTTGCACTTGCCCTTGCGCCACGCCGGCCGAAGCCAACAGCAGCACGGCGAGTAGTGTTTTCCTCATGCAGTGAATCCCTTTATCATGTGCATTCGCGTGAACCGTCAGAGCCCCCGTGGCTCGCTTGTGCAAAATGCACAAGCTACGCTTCACAACGGTAGCCTGCATCTTCGGACCTGCCAGGCCATCGCCCGAC
>Ga0247818_10002472_pt1 | contig 11918 bp, 12 predicted proteins | sample 13C_Glucose_Day1_FD_192424 | JGI IMG/M metagenome (GOLD analysis project Ga0247818, IMG submission 192424) | Soil microbial communities from agricultural site in Penn Yan, New York, United States - 13C_Glucose_Day1 | ecosystem: Environmental > Terrestrial > Soil > Agricultural land | place...
GTCCCCGACCCACCCACTCCCCAGGAGGAAATCGTGACCGACCTCCCCGGCGGCGCCATGGCGAACCGCCCGGTGCACTTCATCTGGCTGCTCGACACCTCGTACTCGATGCTCGGCGAGAAGATCGGACAGCTCAACTACGCGATCCGGGAGGCGATCCCGGAGATGCAGGCGGTGGCCCGCGACAACCCGGCCGCCCAGCTCCTGCTGCGCACCATCACCTTCTCCACCACGGCCCGCTGGCACCACAAGGACCCGGTGGAGGTGGACGCCTTCACCTGGCAGGACGTGGCACCCGACGGCACCACCAACCTCGGCGAGGCGCTCCACCTGGTCGCCGGGGAGCTCCAGACCCCGCCCATGCCCGAGCGGGCCCTCAAGCCGGTGATCGCGCTGGTCTCCGACGGCGCGCCCACCGACGACTGGCGGGCCGGGCTGCGGGCGATCGAGGCGACGCCGTGGGGCCGCAAGGCGGTCCGGGTCGCCATCGCCATCGGTTCGGACGCCGACCGGGGCGTGCTCCAGGAGTTCCTGGCCAACCCGGAGCTGCGGCCGCTGGACGCCAACAGCCCCAAGCAGCTGGCCGCCGCGATCCGCTGGGCGTCGACGGCGGCGGTGAAGGCGGCCTCGCAGCCGGTCGCCGGGGGCAACGGCCCGGGTGACGGGCCGACGAAGCCCGCCGCCCCCTACGCGCCGCCGGTGCTCGGCACCGACGACGACGACGTGTGGTGAGCGCCCTGCCGCACTGGGAGGTCCTCCACACCAGCGTCATCGGGTACGGCAAGAAGCTCAACCAGGACTGGGGTCAGATCGAGGGCACGGGCTCGGCGCAGGACCCGCTGGTCCTCGCCGTGGCCGACGGGCACGGTTCCGTCGCGTACCCCCGCAGCGACCTCGGGGCGCGCTTCGCCGTGGACCTCTTCGTGGCCAGGGGGCGGGAGTTCGGCGCGCTGATCCGCCCGGGCCGGCTGCGGCGGCTGCGCGACTACGCCCGGTACGAGCTGCCGGAGCAGCTGGTGCGGGACTGGCAGACCATGGTGTGGGAGCACTGGAGCCGCCAGCCCGGCCCCGAGGGGGCCGACGCGCCCCGCGAGGACGTCCTGCGGCTGTACGGCTCCACCCTCATCGGTGCGGTGCTGGCCCCCGGCCTGTTCGTCTCCTGGCAGTTGGGCGACGGCGAGCTGACGGTGGTGGACGAGGACGGGCGGGTACGGCTGCCGCTCGCCCCGGAGCGGGCCGAACTCGGCGACGAGACGGCCTCCTTGTGCATCAGGAACGCCTGGCACCTGATCCGGGTGCACTGGGAGCCGCTGCCCGAACCGGAGCGAGGGCCCCGGCTGGTGGCCCTGTCCACGGACGGCCTGTCGAAGAGCTTCGCCTCGGACGAGGGGTTCACCGCGTTCACGGCGGGGCTGTACGAGCGGCTGGCCGACCGGGGCGTGCCCGGCATCGCCGAGGACGTGCCGCGCTGGCTGGAGAAGGCGTCCCGGCACTCCGGCGACGACACCACCCTGGCCCTCGCCCACCGCGCGGAGGGCGACGACGGGACGCCGGGTCCCGACCCCAGGACCGCCTGGGCCACGGCGCCGGAGCCGGCGCCGCCCTGGGACGCGGGGACGGACCCGGAGCCGGCGCCCGCGCCGACCGGGTCCTGTGACGGCACGACGAACGACGACGAGGAGACGGAACGACCATGAGCGGCATGCTCGACAGCGGGGACACTCTGACCACCGGCACCGGGGAGACCCTCCTCGTCGACCGGCTGCTCGGCTCGGGCGGCCAGGGCGAGGTGTACCGGGTGACGCTCCCCGACGGCTCCGCCAAGGCGCTGAAGTGGTACTACCCCGAGAGCGCGACCCCGCAGCAGCGGCAGGTCGTCGAGGACCTGGTCGCCCGGGACTTCGACGACGAGCGGTTCCTGTGGCCGACCGCGTTCGTCGACGCGGCACCGGACCGCTTCGGCTATCTGATGGACGTGCGGCCGGACCGCTTCCGGGGACTGCCCGAGCTGTTCCGGCGGACGGTCACCACCACCTTCCGGGAGCTGCTGACCGCCTGTCTGTACACGGTGGAGGCGTACCAGGCGCTGCACTCGCGCGGCATCGCCTACCGGGACATCTCCTGGGGCAACATCTTCTTCGACCCCGCCACCGGTGACGTCCTGGTCTGCGACAACGACAACGCGGTGGTGGAGGGCGACCGGAGCGGCATCTCGGGCACCATGGGCTTCATGGCCCCGGAGCTGGTGCGCGGCGATCCGGGGGCGATGCCCGGCACCCAGAGCGACCTGCACTCGCTGTCGGTGCTGCTCTTCATGTTCCTGGTGAACCACCACCCCTTCAAGGGGGCCAGGGAGCTGGCGATCCGCTGTCTGGACGAGCACGCGGAGCGCCGGCTGTACGGCCGCGACCCGCTGTTCGTCTTCGACCCGGACGACGCGGACAACCGCCCGGACCCGGTGGAGCACACCACGGTGCGGGCGCTGTGGCCGCTGGTGCCGGTCTCGCTCCAGAGGCTGTTCACGCAGAACTTCACCAAGGGGCTGCGGGAGCCCTCGGCCCGGGTCCGCGAGTCCCAGTGGCGCGACGCCCTCCGGGCGGCCCGGGACGCCGTCGTGGAGTGCCCGAACTGCGGCCGGCAGAACATGACGGAGCCGGGCGCGGCCACCCCGGGCACCTGCTGGAAGGACGGGACCCCGCTGGTGCTGCCGCCGCGGCTCGTGGTGACCACCCCGCCGCCGCGGACGGAGCGGCACATCATGCTCGGGCGGGCGGCGCGGATCCACCGCCACCACCTGACGGCCGAGCCGACCCGGCACGACTACTCGGACGGCAGCCTCGTCGCCGAGCTGGTCGAGCACCCGCAGAAGCCGGGCCGGTACGGTCTCGCCAACCGCTCGGCGGAGGTGTGGACCGGCACCCGCTCGGACGGCACCAGCCAGCGGATCGGGCCGGGGCAGACGGTGCCGCTGCGCTCCGGTCTCGCCCTCGAACTGGCCGACGGCGCCCGGGCCGAGGTGCGCGCCCGCTGAGCCGGCCGCTCAGCCGCCGAAGAACGCCAGGATCCCCTGGACCAGGGCCATGCCGCCGCTGCCGACCGTCACGTACGGCTCGACGGCGGCGAGCGCGGTGCGCACCCGGCCCTCGTCGGCGGGGCGGCCCTCCTCCTCGGCGGCGGCGAGCTCGTCCCGTACGGCCCGCGCGCGGGTGACGGCGGCGGTGTCGGCGGGCAGTTCGCGCAGCAGGGTCACGAGCTGCTCGGCGAGTTCGCGGGCGCCGACCGGCTCGCCGGCCCGGTGGTAGTGGTGGTTGGTGACGGTGTTGTCGTTGCCGAAGGCGTTGCCGCTGACCGGGCCGTTGAAGTTGAAGGTGTTCACGGGGTCCCCTTTCCTTGGGCCCACTGCCCGCCGGGGGCGGGCTGTGCGCCGCCCGCCCCGGGCTGGCCGGGCGTGTTCTGGACGACGTTCTGGTGGCCGAAGGCGTTCCCCTGGACGATCCCGTTGAAGTTGTACGTCGGGTTGGCGTTGATGATCTGCTTCGTCGAGTCGAAGGAGGCGCTGTCGATGTGGTGGGACTTCAGGAAGCGCTCGGTGGCGATGAGGATGCCGCCCTGGAGGCGCTGGAGGTAGTCCTGCGCGTCGGCGGAGTCGCCGAAGAGCAGCTGGTCCCCGTCCGAGACCCGTTCGCGGATGCTGTCGGTCGCGCCGTGGTCGTACAGCACGTTCCGCTTGAAGATGTCCCGGCGGGCGCGCTCCAGGGCCCGGGCGCGGGCGCGCCGGTCGCGGCGGCGGCGGGCGGCGCGGGACCAGGAGCCGGTGAGGCAGCGCCACCAGATGCCGTTGGTGCCGCCGAGCAGCGTCCGGACCCGGTCGAAGCCCTGGGTGGGGAGGGTGGTGACGGTGTGGTAGCGCGCGGCGGGCGGCGGGATGACGAAGACCATCACCTCCCAGGAGAGGCTGGGGTGGTGCAGCCGGGCCCGCATGTGGACGGAGACGACGACCCGGCCGCCGTCGCTGATCCGCTCCAGGCTGAGGTAGGTGCGCATGCCGGCGCCCGAGCGGATCAGGCCGGTGCGGACGAGGTCGGGGTCGATCTGGGCGCGCGGGCGGCCGAGGCGCGATTCGAGGAGTTCGTCGGCGAGGTACGGCAGGTGGTCGCCGGAGACGTAGAGGCGGTTGCGGGCGCGCAGCCCCTCCAGGCCGGATATGTTGCCCATCTCGCGGGCGACGAAGGTGTGCAGGTCGACCGCGTCGAAGGGCTTGATGGTGAGCTTGTGCCCGGGCCGGGCGGGGTCGTCGGCGGGCTGGGAGACGTCGATGGGGTGCCAGACGACGTCCTTGAGCTTCTCGCCGTGGCCGACGAAGGGGTCGTCGTGGGCGGCGGCCGCGGTGTACGGCAGGACGTTGGCCTTGGCGAGGGCCCGGAGCCGGTCCTCGGCGGCGGCCTCGACCGGCGGGGCGTGGTCCTCGGGGCGGCCGTCGTCCTGGAAGACCCGCTGGGCGTCCCGCCAGGAGAGGGAGAGGTCCCGCCGGGTGACCCACCAGCCGCCGGCGGCGGCGGCGAGCGCGAGGCCGGCGCCGGCGGCGGCCGCGGCCGGGCCGGTGGCGAGGCCGTAGGGCACGAGCCCGACGCCGGTCCAGAGCGCGAGGTACAGCAGGGACAGGGTGCGGTCCCGGGCCCGCAGGCGACGGGCCGCGACCCGCGCGTGCCGGGCGAGGGCGACCAGGTTGACGCCGAGCGGCAGTCCGAGGGCGGTGAGCCGGTCCCCGGTGAGCTCGACGTCCGTGCGGTGCGCGAAGGAGTCGTCGAGGTAGACGTGCGCGCACAGCTTCCGGGTCACCGCGTCCCTGCGGTAGGTGGGAAGCGGTGCTAAGTGCCTGCCGGCCATGCGGTCCCCCTGATCCGTCTCCGGACACCCTAGGGGGGACCGCACATCCGTGTCAGGACTCCTCGGGCGCCAGCCGCAGGGAGATCGAGTTGATGCAGTAGCGCTGGTCCGTGGGGGTGGGGTAGCCCTCGCCCTCGAAGACGTGGCCGAGGTGCGAGCCGCACCGGGCGCAGCGGACCTCGGTGCGGACCATCCCGTGGGAGGTGTCCGCGACCAGCTCGACGGCCTCGGTGTCCTTCGGGTCGAAGAAGGACGGCCAGCCGCAGTGCGACTCGAACTTCTCGTTCGACGTGAAGAGCTCGGCCCCGCAGGCGCGACAGGAGTACACGCCCTTCGTCTTCGTGTCCGTGTACTCGCCCCGGAAGGCGGGCTCGGTGCCGGCCAGCCGGAGCACCTGGTACTCCGACGGGGTCAGCTCCGCCTGCCACTCCGCGTCCGACTTCTCGACCTCGTACGCCATCGTCCGTCTACTCCCTCAGTTCGCCAGGCGGGCCAGGATCGCCGGACCGAGGTCCGTGACGTCGCCCGCGCCCATGGTCAGAACGAAGTCGCCGGGCCGGGCCATTCCCGCGATCACGTCGGGGACGGTGCCCTTGTCGTGGACGGGGGTGACGTCGGCGCCGGCGGCGCGGGCGGCGTCGAGGATCAGCGCGCTGGTGACGCCGGGGATCGGGTCCTCGCGGGCCGGGTAGATGTCGAGGACGACGGAGCCGTCGGCGAGCGCCAGGGCCTGGCCCATCTCCGTGCCCAGTTCCTGGGTGCGGGAGAAGAGGTGCGGCTGGAAGACGACGAGGAGGCGGGAGTCGCCGGCGGCGCCCCGCATGGCCTCCAGGTCGGCGGTCATCTCGGTGGGGTGGTGCGCGTACGAGTCGATGACCTGGACGCCCGCGGCCTCGCCCTTGAGCTGGAGGCGGCGGCCGACGCCGGTGTAGGCGGTGAGGGCCTGGGCGAGGGCGGCCGGGTCGAGGCCGGCGCGGGCGCCGGCGGCGAGGGCCGCCGCGGCGTTGTGCGCGTAGTGGCGGCCGGGGACGGAGACGGTGAAGGTGTGCTCGGCGCCGTCGAGGGCGACGGTGACCTCGCTCTTCATCCCGTTCGGGACGATCTTGAGGATGTGGGCGTCGGAGCCCTCGCCCTCGCCGACGGTGACGATCTCCAGGTCCTCGCGGCCGGTGGCGGCGACCCGGGCGGCCAGCTCGCGGGCGCCGGAGTGCTCGCCGACGACGAGGGTGCCGCCGGGGCGGAGCTTGGCGGCGAACTTCTCGAAGGACTCGTAGATCTCGTCCATCGAGGCGTAGTTCGCGTGGTGGTCGAGCTCGACGTTGAGGACGATCGCGACCTGGGGGTCGTACTTCTGGAAGCTGCGGTCGCTCTCGTCGGCCTCGGCCACGAAGACCTCGCCGGCGCCGTGCCGGGCGTTGGTGCCGGGGCCCGCGAGGTCGCCGCCGATGGCGTACGAGGGGTCGAGGTCCAGCTCGGTGAGGGCGACGGCCAGCATCGAGGTGGTGGTGGTCTTGCCGTGGGTGCCGGCGACGGCGATCGCGGTGAGCCCGTCCATGAGCGAGGCGAGCGCGTCGGAGCGGTGCACCACGGGGATGCCGAGCTCGGCGGCGCGGGCCAGCTCGGGGTTGTCGGCGCGGATGGCGCTGGAGACGACGACGGCGGAGGCGTCGTCGGCGAGGTGCTCGGCGGCGTGGCCGAGGTGCACGGTGACGCCGTGGGCGCGCAGCGCCTCGGCGGTCGGGGAGTCCTTGGCGTCGCTGCCCGCGACCTTGGCGCCGCGCTGGGCCAGGATCTTCGCGATGCCCGACATTCCGGCACCGCCGATGCCGATGAAGTGCGGCCGTTCCATGGCGGCAGGGATGGCGGGTGCCATGCGGTTCTCTCCCCGGGTGTGCGTACGACGTGTCGGCTCCAGCCTAGTGGCTGCGGCCGTACGGCCCGGGGAGGCGGCGCTCCCCGGGCCGTACGTCCGTCGTCACGCGCTGTGCGCGCGGGGCCTCACTCGCTGTGGGCGAAGAGCTTCAGGACGGGTACGCCGACCTTGTGACGGGCCCGGGAGGCCCAGTCCCGGTGGAAGAACTCCTCGACGTAGTGGGGGGCCGTGAGGACGATGACCTCGTCCGCCTCCGACTCCTCGACGACCGCCTTCATCTTGTCCAGGGGGTGGTCCTCGACCACCTGTCCGACCGCCTCGCAGCCCGCCTCTCTCAGGGCCCGGAGCGAGTGCTCCAGGGCCAGCTCGGCGGGTTCTCGGGCCGCCTTGCCCTCCGGTTCGTCGCCCTCGCGGGTCGCTTCCTTGAGTTCGCCCAGGGCGACGTCGTCGATGGCGCGCAGCAGTACATCGGCCTGGTCACCGCGCGGCTGCATCAGCACGATGAAGGACACGCCCTCGTCGCCGTGCAGGGTGGTGACGAATTCCACGTCCACGGACGTCAGGGGCTTCTCGATCATCAGAACGCTTGTGAACACCTCAGGAGCCCTTCTGCGGAAACCATCCTTCCCCGTGACCGCACGGGGACTGCGACTGTGATTGTGCCCAGCCGACGCTAAGCGGAACGACAAATTCCGCCGATTGTCAGATCCGACGGTAGCGGCTGAACAGGAAGCCGTCCTGCTCCAGCAGCGAAGCCAGCCCAAAGCGTGTCGGAAGCGCGAGCGAGGGCCCGTGGGCGATCCGCTGGGCGTCACCCGCCGTCATCGTCGGCGAGAGCGTCAGGCACAGCTCGTCGAGCGCCTCCGCGGCCGTGAACTGGCCCAGCAGCCGGGGCCCGCCCTCGGTGAGCTGGCGGCGCAGCCCGCGCTCGGCGAGCAGGGCCACGGCGCGGGCGGGGTCGACGGCGGCCCCGTCGCCCGCCAGGAGCACCTCGACGCCCGCGTCCCGGGCCGCCGTGATCCGGTCGGCGGGGGCTCCCGCCCCGGTCAGGACCAGGGTGGGCACCAGCGGCTCGGTGAAGAGCGGGAGGGCGAGGTCCAGGTCGAGGGAGGCGGTGACGATCGCGATGGCGGGGGCGGGGCCCTGCCCCGCGGCGGCCCGGCGCTCCGCGAAGACCTCCCGGGCCCGGGCCGGCCTGTACCCCTCCAGGCGTACCGTTTCCGCACCCACGATCACGACATCCGCGAGCCCCCGGAGCGTGCCGAAGATCCGCATGTCGGTCTCCGAGGAGAGCGGCTGGGAGCGTCCGTCGTGCTGTCCGGCCCCGTCCAGCGAGGAGACCATGTTGGCCCGCAGCCAGACCTCGGCGTCCACCGGATAGGCATAGGAGTCGGCCAGCTCGTCGAGGGACCACTCCCGGTCTCCACCGTTGACCTGGGCGTTCGGGGCTGTCATGTCCGTCACAGGGAAGAGCTGTCGCATTCTCGCAGTCTGACACGGCGCTTACAGTGGGGAACTGTGTCGACCCGTGCCCTGAATGAAGCCGCCTCCGCCGCGGCGGCCCCGCTCTCGCTGTGCTCGCGCGAGCCCCACGTCCCCGCGGACCGTCTCGTCGCGGAGATGGTCCCGCCGCCGCGCTTCGACTCCGTGCGCTTCGACACGTACCTCCCCGACCCGAACCAGCCGAGCCAGTGCGAGGCCGTGAAGGCGCTCTCCGGCTTCGCCGAGACCCTGGGCGGGGCGCACGCGACCGGCGCGGGGAAGCGCCGCTGGTTCGCCCGGAAGCCCGCCGCCCCGGCCGGCCCGCGCGGCGTCTACCTCGACGGCGGCTACGGCGTCGGCAAGACCCACCTGCTCGCCTCGCTCTGGCACGCCACCCCCGCCGAGCCCGCGCTCAAGGCGTTCGGCACCTTCGTGGAGCTGACCAACCTGGTCGGCGCGCTCGGCTTCCAGCAGACCGTGCGGACCCTCAGCGGGCACCGCCTCCTGTGCATCGACGAATTCGAACTGGACGACCCGGGCGACACCGTCCTCGTCTCCAGCCTGCTCGGCAAGCTGGTCGAGGCGGGCGTGGCGCTCGCCGCCACCTCCAACACGCTCCCGGGCAAGCTCGGCGAGGGCCGCTTCGCCGCCGCCGACTTCCTCCGGGAGATCCAGGGCCTCTCCGCGCACTTCAGGCCGCTGCGGATCGACGGCGAGGACTACCGCCACCGGGGCCTGCCCGAGGCCCCCGCGCCCCACTCCGACCAGGTCGTCACGGAGACCGCGTACCGCGTCCCGGGCGCCTCCCTGGACGACTTCCCGCATCTGCTCGACCACCTGGCCAAGGTGCATCCGAGCCGGTACGGCGCCCTCACCGACGACCTGACGGCGGTCTGCCTCACCGACGTCGGCCCGGTGCCCGACCAGTCGACCGCGCTGCGGCTCGTCGTCCTCGCCGACCGGCTCTACGACCGCGAGATACCCGTGCTCGCCTCCGGACTCCCGTTCGACCAGCTGTTCAGTGACGAGATGCTGAACGGCGGCTACAAGAAGAAGTACTTCCGCGCCATCTCCCGGCTCACCGCCCTGGCACGGGACGCAAAGGGGCTCGTGGCGCAGTAGGTTGGGGGCCATACCCGATCGAAAGGGATCCACCATGGCCACCACGCGTACCGCCCACACCGTCTGGGAGGGCGAGCTCCTCAAGGGCTCCGGCACCGTCACCTTCGACTCCTCCGGCATCGGCTCGCAGGCGGTGTCCTGGCCGTCCCGCGCCGAGCAGGCGAACGGCAAGACCAGCCCCGAGGAGCTCATCGCCGCCGCGCACTCCTCCTGCTTCTCCATGGCCCTCTCGCACGGCCTGACGGGCGCGGGCACCCCGCCCACCCGCCTGGAGACCAAGGCGGACGTCACCTTCCAGCCGGGCGAGGGCATCACCGGGATCCACCTCACCGTGCGCGGCGAGGTCCCCGGCCTCGACGCCGAGGGCTTCGCGGCGGCCGCCGAGGACGCCAAGAAGAACTGCCCGGTCAGCCAGGCGCTCACCGGCACGACGATCACCCTCACGGTCGAGCAGGCCTGACCTCGCGTCACCCCGCCCGCACACGGGTGGGATTGCGCCATTCGAGGCGTCGTGGACCCGCGTGACGGCATCACGCACTCCGGTGCGTGGTACACACAGCGGGTCCACACCTGTCTTCGGCGGGAAGGCCGCTCATGTCCGTGACGCGACGTCAGATCCTGGCCCGCACCGGCGCCTCCGTCGCCGGGATCGCCTTCACCGGCGCCCTGGCCGAACTCTTCGCCGGTGCCCCGGCCGCCGCCGAGCCGCTCGGCGGCTACGGCCCCCTCCTCCCCGACCCGGCCGGACTGCTCGACCTCCCGGCGGGCTTCTCCTACCGGGTCCTGTCCCGCGAGGGCGACCGGCTCCGCTCCGGCGAGGGCCGGGTCCCGAGCCACTGCGACGGCATGAGCGCCTTCGCCGGCCCGTACGGCGGCGTCCGCCTCGTCCGCAACCACGAGAACCGCCCCGAGGCCCGCCACGCCGTCCCCCTCGTGCCCGGCCTCGTCTACGACAGGGGCGGCAAGGGCGGCTGCACCGTCCTCGGCCTCGACGCCGACGGGGAGGTGCGCTCCGAGCGGGTCGGCATCGCCGGCACCGCGGTGAACTGCGCGGGCGGCCCCACCCCCTGGGGCACCTGGCTGACCTGCGAGGAGACCGAGGACAGAGCGGGCACCAAGGGGTACGAGAAGGACCACGGCTTCGTCTTCGAGGTCGACCCGGCCGACCCGCACCGCACCGGGGCCGTCCCGCTCACCGCGCTGGGCCGCTTCGCGCACGAGGCGGTCGCCGTGGACCCGTACACCGGGATCGTCTACGAGACGGAGGACGCCTTCGAGCACCCCTTCGGCCTCTTCTACCGCTTCCTGCCCGAGCGCCCGCTCGGCGGCACCGGCGCGCTGCGCGCGGGCGGCACCCTCCAGGCCCTGCGGGTGCCCGGCGTCCCCGACCTGTCGGAGGTGCGGGAGACCGGGACGGTCTTCGAGGGCGTCGAGTGGGTGCCGGTGCCCGACCCGGGGGCCACCGGGACGCCGATCCGCTTCCAGGACTTCGGGCCGGGCGGGATCACCCACGCGCAGAAGCTGGAGGGCTGCTACTGGGGCGGGCGGTCCGTCTACTTCGTCTCCTCCTTCGCCCGCACCTCGGACGGTTCCGGCGCCACCCACTTCGGCCAGGTCTGGCGGTACGACCCGCACGGCCGGCGGCTCACGCTCGCCGTCTCCTTCGGCCCGGACACCGACGTCCGGCTGCCCGGCGAGTCGCCCGACAACATCTGCCTGGCGCCCACCGGCGGCCTGATGGTCTGCGAGGACGGCGGCGGCGCCCAGCACGTCTTCGGCGTGAACCGGCGGGGCGAGGTGTACGCGGTCGCCCGCGGCGCCCAGGACATCGGAAAGCCCGGAGCACCCGCGTGGGGCGAGTTCGCCGGCGTCACCTTCTCCCCCGACGGCTCCACGATGTACGTCAACTGCTACGAGCCGGGCACGACCTTCGCCGTGACGGGGCCCTGGTCCTGAGCCCCGCCGCCGGGCGCCGGCTCAGGCCAGGGTGACGGCGCTGCCCCACCAGTAGTTCGCGGGGACGTTCCAGGAGCGCAGCGGGGTGCCGAAGGCCCCCGAGGCGTCCGGTTCGAAGGTGTAGAAGGCGGCGCGGCCGTCGCTGTAGCCGTAGAAGGCGGAGACGTCGGACCGGCCATCGCCGTCGTAGTCGCCGGAGGCGATCCGGACGTTCTCGATCCACCAGTTGCCGGGCGCCGTGGTCCAGGACTTCACGGGGCTCAGGAAGGTGCCGTCCGCGCGGGTGGTGAAGGTGAAGAGGGAGATGCCGCCGTCCTCGTAGCCGTACATGGCGGCCACGTCGGCGCGGCCGTCGCCGTCGTAGTCCCCGGCGGTGAGCTTGACGTTCTCGCCCCACCAGTAGTTCTCGGGGACGTTCCAGGACCGCACCGGGTCGGCGAAGCCGCCGTCGGTGCGGGACTTGAAGGTGTAGAGGGCGGCCCGGCCGTCGTTGTAGCCGTAGAAGGCGGCGACGTCGTCGCGGCCGTCCCCGTCGAAGTCGCCCGACGCCAGCTTCACGTTCTCGCCCCACCAGTGGTCGGCGGGGACGTTCCAGGAG
>Ga0247818_10002474_pt1 | contig 11914 bp, 10 predicted proteins | sample 13C_Glucose_Day1_FD_192424 | JGI IMG/M metagenome (GOLD analysis project Ga0247818, IMG submission 192424) | Soil microbial communities from agricultural site in Penn Yan, New York, United States - 13C_Glucose_Day1 | ecosystem: Environmental > Terrestrial > Soil > Agricultural land | place...
CCGCCAGCCGCTGGGTCGGCTTCGGACTGGTGTGGGTCGCGCTCGCGATGTTCACCGTGGAGGCGGTCAACCACCGCCGCCGCCAGCTGCGCCTCGTCGCGCACGCCAGCGCCGTCTGAGCCTCCGCCCTGGGCGGTGGGTGAGACACCTTCTGCGCCCCCAGAACCTGCCTCACGCACCGCTGGACGTACGACCCGCGCGCTGGCGGTGGGTGAGACACCTTCTGCGCCGGTGACGTCCCGTGAGGTGGTGTAGTTCGGGCCGCTGGTCGTCGTGTTGACGATGACGTAGGCGGCCACCGTGCAACGGTCAGTGAGTACTTGCGACAGACACTCACGAGAGGACACGAAGCACGATGGCCTTGGACAATGCTGCACTACTCGAGGTGCTCGAAGCCATGCAGGCCGCTGGCGTCGAGGACCGGGTTCGGACCGCGGCGCAGACGATCTACCAGGCGTTGATCGACGCCGAGCTGACCAGCGTGATCGGTGCCGGTCCCTGGGAACGCAGCGACCAGCGCACGGCACAGCGCAACGGGTCGCGGCCGCGGACGCTGACCACCACTGCCGGCGACCTGGAGCTACGGATCCCGAAACTGCGGACCGGGTCGTTCTTCCCCTCGCTGCTTGAGCGGCGCCGTCGGGTCGACCAGGCGCTGTTCGCGGTGATCATGGAGGCCTACCTGCACGGCGTGTCGACCCGGAAGGTCGATGACCTGGTCCAGGCGTTGGGCGGTGCGAGCGGGATCAGCAAGTCGGAGGTGTCGCGGATCTGCGCGGACCTTGACGAGGAGGTTGGCGCGTTCCGGGACCGGTCCTTGGCCGGGATCGACTACCCGTACGTGTTCTTAGATGCCACCTACTGCAAGGCCCGGGTGAACCGGCGGGTGGTGTCCCAGGCGGTGGTCATCGCCACCGGTGTCACCGCCGACGGGCGGCGTGAGGTTCTCGGGTTCGACGTCGGCGACTCCGAGGACGGGGCGTTCTGGACCGCGTTCCTGCGCTCGTTGAAGGCCCGCGGACTCGGTGGGGTGCAGCTGGTGATCAGCGACGCGCACACCGGCCTGAAGGCCGCGATCGCCTCGGTCCTGCTCGGTGCGGCGTGGCAGCGGTGTCGGGTGCACTTCATGCGCAACGTCCTCGCGGTCGTCCCGAAGGGCAACTCTGAGATGGTCGCTGCGGCGATCCGCACGATCTTCGCCCAGCCCGACGCCGAGCACGTGCACGAGCAGTTCGAGGTCATCGCCACGATGCTGGGCAAGCAGCTGCCGAAGGTCGAGCAGATGTTGCACGAGGCCCGCGAGGACCTGCTGGCATTCACCGATTTCCCGGTCAGCCACTGGAAGAAGATCTGGTCGACCAACCCGCTCGAGCGGCTCAACAAGGAAGTGAAACGCCGCACCGACGTCGTCGGGGTCTTCCCCAACCCCGCCGCCCTGCTGCGGCTGGCCGGCGCGGTGCTCGTCGAGGCCCACGACGAGTGGCAGGTCACCGCCGAACGCCGCTACCTCTCCGAACACTCCATGGCCCAGCTCGCCAAGAACACCAACGAGAAGACCGAGGAGGTGGCCAAGCCCGAACTCATGACGGCATGATCAGAACACTGACCCGCACGGTGTCGAGAAACTCCACCACTCAGCGGGACGTCACCGAGGCGAACCCGCCGGCCTTGTGCCCCGGTTGCGGGCGGCCGCTCACGACGCACGTGCCAGGCGCTGGCGCGCGGGGCAGACGGCGGATCTGGTGCTCCAACGCGTGTCGTCAACGTGCCTATCGGGCACGCCAGAAGACATCCACGGCCGCGCCACCACTCCCCTCCTCGGCACCCGAGCAAGGCAGCTCCGCTTCCTCCCTCGCGACGCATGACCTCGACGACTGCATCGTGAGCGTCCTGCAGGCCCCCACCGCAGTCGCATCGGTACTCGACGCAGTCCGCCGTGCGCTGCACGACGGCGTGCTCGATCAAGCCGAGTACGCACAAGTGCAAGCGGCGCTACTCGCGCTCGGTAGCGAACTGGCAGCCGAAGCCCCCTAGCCAACCGCTCGAACTCGGTGGTCGATGTCCGTTCTCCGTCGCTGGTGGTTGCTGCATGTCGGTGACCACATGACAGCGACCCGATGCGTCCCAGGGCCAAGGAGGACGGATATGAGCCACGAACACGGCGACAGCACCCAACTTGAACTGTGGCCAGTGACCAGAGCCGAAACCACACCCGAGACTGAGACTGAGACTGAGACTGAGATCGAGGACGCCAAGACCGCAATGGCTATCAGCACCGCACAACCCGCGCGAGCTGCCGCCACGTCCCGGACCAAGCGGGGTCGTACAGCGCCTGCCGGCGCGCACCACCAACCCTCCGAAGCCGATCCAAGAACCACCCCCAACCACGACGCACACCTGTGGTCCATCACCGAGGTCGCCCACTACCTTCAAGTCTCCAAGGACACGATCTATGGATGGCGAAAGGCCGATTACGGACCGCCAGCAATGAAGATCGGCAAGCACCTCCGCTGGAAGCCAGAGCGAGTCATGACATGGGCCGACGGGCTCGAGAACGAGCCCTTCTCCAACTCCTGAGCCACAGCTGACCACGATGGACGCGCCCTCTAAGCACGCGCTCGAATCGTCAGCGACGACGCGGCGCCGCTACGAGCGGCGGGGTTCATCTAGTCGGTGAGGCGCATGACATGGCCGCTCACACCCGGTTCGAAGACGAGCGCGTACAGCTCCTTGTCGTGGTCCTGCCCGAACCCGATCAGCTGGACGTCGAGCGGACCGTCGGTCAGTTCCACGACTGTGTGCCGACCGGTCTTGGCTCCGGACGTCGCGAAGAGGCGACCGTGCGCGTTGTTCAGCCTGCGGGACGTGTCGCCGAAGACGTACTGGCCACGCAGTGCCGGAATCGACGCTCCGCGGTACACGTACCCGCCGATGATCGCGGTCCCGTCGTCGTGGTCGTACTGCGCGACGGGGTCGGTGAAGACGGGGTCTGACGCGGTGCGGGCGAACACGAACCCGTCGCTGCGGGAGCCCTTGAGGTCGAACCCGTCGGGGTCGAACAGGAACGAGCCTTCACGCACCCGCCAGCCGTAGTTGCGGCCGGCGGCGACGACGTCCACCTCCTCGACGTCGTTCTGGCCGACGTCGCCGACCCAGGCCTGAGGCAGGGTTGCGGCGTTGGCCGGCGTGTAGTCGGCGGCGTCGAAGGAGAACCGGAAGGGGTTGCGGAAGCCCATCGCGAACAACTCCGGGATCTCGCCGTTCGGGTGGCTCGTCGCGAACGGGTTGTTGGCGGGAATCCCGTACGGAGTCAGGCCCGGGGCGACGTCGATGCGGAGGATGTCACCGAGCGGGTTGGTCGGGTTCTGTCCGTTCCCCTTGGCGCCGTGGCCGAACATCGGGTTGCCGTCGAAGTTCTCCTGACAGTTCTGGTCGTCGGCCCCACCACCGTCGCCGAAGGCGATGTAGAGCATGCCGTCAGGACCGAAGTGCATGTCGCCGGCGTTGTGGTTCGACTGCGGCTGGTCCACGGTCATCAGGATGCGACTGCTGGCCAGCGGCTCATACGTCAGGGGGGAGGTACTGGTCGGCTCCCACTCACGAATGACGCTGCGATGGTCGGGCACCACCCCGGTCAGGTCACAGGGGCCCGGTGGGTCGGCCGGCAAGGGGAACGTCGCCGGCGAGGCAGGGTCGAAGGCTTCGGACGTGTAGGTGAAGAGCCTGCCGTCGCCGGCGAACGCCGCTCCCAGGAAGCCTCGCTCGTCCTTGGGGTCGAGAGGACCCACCAGCACGCTGCTCACGTCGAGGACCGTGCGCAGCACGTCGCCCGGACGGGTTGTTGCCACGTTCAGCTCTTTGAGCTGTCCGACCTGGTCGACGATGTACATCATCTGCGGCTGCCCCGGTGCGGTGATGCCCGCCAGCGGGGCGACGACGTCGCTGCTGACGGTCTGCAGGCCCACCTGGACCGGACCGGTTTCAACGTCGGGAAGTGGATCACCGATGGGGTCCGGGTCAGACGCGCCTGCAGGCGTCGTGGCCAGCGTGACCGCTGTGGCAAGTGCGAGAGTGGTCATCGCGGTGTACATGCGGGTCCGAGAACGACCCGGTCGAACTGGAATGTGCAACATGAGCGCCTCCAGAGGAATGCCGACGACGGTCGCCGCCAGCGGGAACCGCGCGAACGGGCGCAACCTCTTCGAGGACTCCAAGACGGTCCGCTCGTGAGGAACGCGGGAGCTCCTTTCATGTTCCTACGCTCGCCACCGCAACGCTAGGGCGTTCGTGCCGGAACTCCGGCTCGTTGACTGGTTGACGGCCTTCGGCGCGGCTTCCGGGCCCCATGGGCTAACTGGGTGTGTCCCTATCGGTGACGCCACTACCGGATCTGCCGAGTCCCGCGCGACCCTTGCCGGCTAAGGCTGGACAGCGAGGTAGCGCACGTCGACGGTGAAGCTGGCGATGTCGACCGAGTCGGTGCCCGAGGTGGAGAATCCCCACAGAACCGCCGGGTCGCGCTGCGGGTAGCCGTAGGCCACGTCCTCGGCGAGTCCTTCACCCCAGCTGGGCTCCTCGACCCACGCTGACTGTCCCGACGTCCCCTCGACGATCGAGGTCGTGGGGTTGGGGGCCGGCGAGTGCGTCCCGTACACGACCAGTTTCCCGGTGTCGGGCTCCCCGGCCGTGGTCGGTGCTCCGGTGAATGCCACCCGTACCGCGGCCAGTCCCCGCACTCCGGTGGCCTCGGGTACCTCGAGCATGTGCGAGGCGGCCGCGACTGCCTGGGTCTGCAGATTGGTGGGTGGGGTCGCGCACTCGGCCGACCGGTAGCTCAGCCCGCCGGGGAACAGGCCGCTGGCGACGACGCGACCGCAGAACGTGTAGTCGCCGCACCCCGAGCCACCGTCGTACTCGCACGGACCCACGACGGACGCGTCGGGTGCGACCGTGACGGTCTTCTCCTGCCACTCCAGCTTGTCGGCGGACACCCAGATCTTCAGCTTCTCGGACCGGCCGGTGTTGCCGGCCTTGTCCTGCCCGACCACGACTGCGGTGTAGCGGCCGCTGGGCAGCGGCTTGCCGCCGCGCACGGCGGCCCACTCGAGGGTGCGACCGTGCCCGTGAAAGAAGCCGTTCGTCGTGCTCCGCGGCTCGGAGACGTCGGCGCGACGCACCACACGTCCCTTGCCGTTGCGGATGACGAGGTCGAGCGAGGTGAGCTTCTTCTCCTCCGAGTACGCGGTGAGGTCGAGCGTGTCGGTGACGACGGTGGTGCGAGGGAACACGCGAGCAGGCGTACCCGGCTCGGCACCGTACGTCTTGGTGATGAGCTTGGCCGAAAAGGTGGTGTCGACCTGCACCTTCTTGGAGAGTCGCCCGGCTTGCCCGCCCGGGGCGCCGGGGTAGACGAGGCGGATGACGTAGGCCTGGTCGCGGACCCGCTTCCCGGACTGGTTGCGACCGTTCCACGTCCACTCGTGCGTGCCAGCGCTCTGCTCGCCGAGGTCGACGGTGCGCACCGGGTCGCCGGTGTTCCGTGCCGGGCTGACGGTGATGGAGATGTGCGTTGTGGCGGGAACCCGGTAGCGGATGGTTAGCGTGTCCTTCACGCCGTCGCCGTTGGGTGAGAACCGGCCCGCCGAGTCGATCTTCCAGCCACCGCTCGCCGCGTGGACCGACGGTACGACCGCGGCCGCCGGGTAGACGAGAAGGGCGAGGCCAAGGATGGCCTGGATGAGGCGACGTACCACGGGGAGCTCCTGAGTTCACGGGCAGCGCGGACCGCGCCGTCGAGTAGACGCGCGCAAGCGCGGGAAGGTTGCGTAAAGGTCCCGCGCAGGGGGGAACCCTGCCACAGCCTGCAGCCCGACTTGACTCGCCCGCACCCGAACCTCAGCGAAACGCGAGGATCTGCGATGAGGGCGGTCCGCACGAGCGTGCTCACGCTGCGAGGGCAGTTGGGCGCCGCTGCGCTCGTTCCCGGGACAGATGGCGCAATGTCGTCGCGATGCAGGCGACCTGGAGCCAGCCTGTCGCCGAGGCAGTCGTGTTCTCGAACGACTTCGCCAACCGGCGAGAGCGGCCCAGACGGCCGTGGGCGACCTCGACGCGCCAAGCGTGCCGGATGGGGCGGAAGACCGGCTGCTTGTCGTCCCACCCGACCCGACGGACCTCGACGTCGTGCGCCCGGCTGAGGTCGGAGCTTGAGATTGCGTGTCTGGGAGTTGCGCGCGGAGGCAGCCGAATGCCCGGTTGCGGTCGATGCCGTAGCGCTCCATCACTATCCCGATGGCGGTGCCCGATGTTGGTGCGGGGGTGGAGCGCTGACAGCGATGTCCTGACGCCGTGCCCGGTTGGCTCACCCCCCGGGGTGGCCCTCAAATTGGGCGTAGGCGGGGTCGCCCCGCCCGTCGTAAATTTCACCCGCGACTAGAGAGCGGGTGAGCCGCCCATCCCCACCCCGGTGTTCGGCTCACCCGCTCTCGACACGAGGGCTGTCATGTGCATCATGCCTGTGATCCTGACTTCCAAGATCCCCTCGATTTGGGCGGTAGGCAGGCCCAGCCGATCCACGTAGGTTCAGACGCAGAGCGGCTGGCCTGCCCGAGTGTTCGAGTCCGGGTGGTGAGGCATCGTGAGGCCGCCGAGCTGCTCGGCGTGCACGTAAGCGCGATCCCCAAGATGCTGCGCCGCGTTGAGACGTGGCGGTGAGTTGACGTCGCGGGCGCGCGCGCCCGGCGTTGTGCCGCGCGCAGGTTCTCGAGCTGGCGGCCGCGCGGGAGGCGGCGATCGAGGAACGGACGCGGCGGACGACGGCTGCGCCTCCTGACCGCGGTCGCCGGTTGCGGAGCATCAGTGGTTGCTCGCGCCGGCGTGAATCTGTTCCCTGCCTAGGTGGCGCCCATGTGCAGGGAGCGGCCTCGGCCTCCGTGGGGGCTGAGGCCGGGCCGCTCGCCTGTGCCCTTCGCGCACCGGGCGATTGGGGGGTTCGACCGGGCGGGCAGTCCGAAGGGTAGAGGACGCGTGGGCTACGCGATGACGATGTGGCCAGAGGAGGTCCTCTGCGTTGTCGATGGCGGGGCTGAGCGGGCTGGGTCAGGTCGTGGGCGGGTGGCTGCCCCAGATCGAGCCCCCGTCCACCTGCAGCTGCTCGAGTACTACGTGCGCCGACGGTGCGCGACGCTTCGCCGGGGTCAAGTCCTTCGCCGCAGCTGCTACCAGCTTCTCCGCCGTCTCGCGGACCTTCACGGCCGCGTCCATCGAGAAGGCTCGCATTAGCGCAAACGCCGTGTCGGCGTCCACGCTGTGCAACTGCACGAGCACACCCTTCGCCCGCTCGATGACCGCCCGATGGTCCGCGAAGTCCGCCACGGCGGTGTCGACCTCGGTCGCGACCGCGTCCTTGCGTATGTCGGTCAGGTCGACGAGATGGCCGTACACCACCGGAGAGGCGTCGCACTCGTGCTCGAGGTGCCCGGCAGCGATGACAACCCGCTCGGTGCTCTTCGCCGTGACGATTCGGTGTAGGAACGAGAACGATTCCTCCCGCTCAAGCACGGCCTACAGCGACTCCCACGCCATGTCGCGGTCCGAGGGGTGGATGTGCCGCATCACCAGCTCGGTGGTCGGCACTACCTCACGGGCTGGAAACCGTGGATGCGGTACATCGTGTCGGACCACGTCCACTCGTCCGTCTTGGGCCGGTGTCCATAGCGGCCCACCAGGGCAGCGCGCGACGCCGTGAAGGCGTCGCCAGCTGTCCGTTGACTCATGACGAAATTCTGCATCGTGGGAGTCGACCGCTCGACCGCCAGATCGGGCCGGCTGACGGGCGCGTCTTACTGGCGCGTGTACGTGTGGCGCGACTGACCGACGAAGCGCACGACCGCAACGTCGCGGTGCACCTGCCGCCTCACCAAGTGCCCGTTTGCGCCCGACTGCGTAAGCGAGCGCCCTCGGGCACCCGGTGAGCAGAACTACGTCTACTCCTGGCTTCCATCCGGCACAACCATGGTTGAACGATCGACTTCCTGACTCGATCACCATCGACTCGCAGGCGGGGGGCGCAGTCAAGTGAGCAGCAGGAGGCCATTGCCCACGTGTGGCCCTTCGCCGCCATCGCTGACGCGGACGTTGCTGCACCGGACCGTCTGCCCCGGCGCCGCGGTTCGGGACTACGACTCCCCGGGCCGCGCGTTTCCACGCATGACCACTTTGCCGAGTGACGTTCTGGATGGTTCGAGACCTCCGAGCGCCGGCACGGACGGTGCGTATCGTCGAGCTGCGCGAGGAGGTGCTCGATGGGTGGAGCGACCCCACCCTTCGTGAGGTGGCCCGCTGGCTCACCTCTGGCCGGCACGGCGCGAACGGGCCGGCCCGCTACCTTTGACGAGGCGTCAGGAATCGGCACCGGCGCTCTCGCGTGCGGGGCTACCGTGGCGCGGGACTGTGCAGCGACAGTGAGGGGGCAGCGTGACCGATGAGGAGGCGACGGGAGATGGGCGCTCCCGCCGGGACGAGTACCCCGACGCCGACCAAGCGGCTGTGAATGACGAGCCACCTCCCTCGCAGCGCGTCCCGTTGAGTCTCGAGCGAGTCGTGGACGCGGCACTGGAGTTCATCGACGCCAACGGCCTGCCCGGGCTCACCATGCGCCGGCTCGGCGAGCAGCTCGGCGTGGAGGCCATGGCGCTGTACCGGTACGTGCCGAGCAAGGAGGACCTGCTCGACGCGGTCGTCGAGTCCCTGGTGGGAGACGTGCGTGCCGACGAGGTCGTGCTGCAGGCGCCGCAGGACGGGTGGCAGGACTTCCTGCAACGGCTGGCGCACGGTGTGAGGCGTATGGCGTTGTCGCATCCGAAGGCGTTCCCGCTCGTCGCGTCCCGGCCCGCCGAGGCGCCTTGGCTGCGGCCGCCGCTGCGGAGCCTGGAGGTGGTCGAGACGTTCCTCTCGGGCCTCCTGGAGGAGGGGTTCACCGACCAGGCCGCCATCGAGGCCTACCGCGCGTACACCAGCTTCCTCCTCGGCCACCTCCTGCTCGAGGTCGCCGTCCACGGCGCCGATGTCGGCCCCCTCGACGTGCTCGACGACCAGACCGGAGAGCCGGGTACGTCGCGCTACCCGACGGTGGCGCGGTTGCGTGGACCGCTGTCGGAGGACAGGTCGGCGGTCGAGTTCGAGGAAGCCCTGGAAGCGCTGCTCGACCGGATGACCGTCACGCGCAACGAGCACCTCGAGGACTGATCGGGAACTGACCGAGGACTGACCGAGGACTGCCCCCTCCTACGGGTGGAATCTCCTTCGGCCTGCATGGGTGTCCAACCCTTGGGTACGGCTTACACCGTAAAGCCACTACCGGCAGCTCGCCGACGTCCCGTCGTCCGACGGACGCGGCCGGGCCGCCGCGGACGGAGGACACATGAGAGACGCACTACGTGACGGCCTGAGCACGATCGCCGAGTTCGTGCCCAAGCTGGTCCTGTTCCTGATCATCCTGATCGTCGGGATCATCATCGCCAAGGTCATTGCCAAGGCGCTCAACGCCATCCTGGAGCGGGTCGGTTTCGACCGGGCCGTGGAGCGGGGCGGCATCAAGCGCGCCTTGTCGCAGTCGAAGATGGACGCCAGCGACATCGTCGCCAAGCTGATTTACTACACCCTGCTGCTGTTCGTGTTGCAGCTTGCCTTCGGCGTGTTCGGTGCGAACCCGATCAGTCGCCTCATCGAGGACGTCATCCGGTTCATCCCGAGCCTCATCGTGGCGATCATCATCCTTGTCGTCGCCGCGTCCGTCGCGGCCGCGGTCAAGGGGCTGATGGAGAACATGCTCGGCGGGCTGTCGTACGGCCGCACGCTGGCGAACATCGCCTCCGCCTTCATCCTGTTCCTCGGCGTCATCGCCGCCCTGAACCAGGTCGGCGTGGCCACCACGGTCACGACGCCGGTGCTGATCGCCATCCTGGCCACCGTCGCGGGCGTGATCATCGTCGGTGTCGGTGGCGGTCTCATCCGCCCGATGCAGCAGCGGTGGGAGGGCTACCTGACGACCGCTGAGCGGGAGGCTCCCCGGGTGAAGGCCCAGGCGCAGAACGCGCCGTCCGTGCGTGAGCAGGCCCAGGCCGCTGCACACGACTTCAGCTCCTCGAGCGCCAGCGCCGGCGGGACGGGCAACGGCAGCACTGCGGTCTACGACCACAACGCCTATTCGAGCATCGACGGGGACAGCACGGAGTACGGCTCCACGCCGCGCCCCTAGGGCCTCGGTCGAGCACCAAGCAGCACCCATCCATCGGGCCAGTGACGCACAGTCCTGCCCACCACTCCACGAGGAGAACACGCACATGGGCAACAACGATCACGGCAGCTTCATCGGCCAGACGCTCTACTCCAGCGACAACGAGAAGGTCGGCAAGGTCGGCCAGGTCTTCCTCGACGACGACACCGACCGTCCCGAGTTCCTCACCGTCAACACCGGCCTGTTCGGGATGAACGAGTCCTTCGTCCCGGCCGCCGACGCCGAGGTGACCGGCGACGGCGTACGCGTCCCCTTCACCAAGGACCAGATCAAGGACGCGCCCAACGTCGACGTCGACAGCGGCCACCTCGACCAGTCCGAGGAGCGTCGCCTCTACGACCACTACGGCATGACCTACTCCGAGCGCACCAGCGACTCCGGGCTTCCCGCGGACAGCGCCGGCACCTACACCGGCACCGGGACCGGCACCGCGGGAACGACCGCTACGACCGGTACGACCGGGACCGCCGACACGTTCACCGGCGAGGGTCACGACACGTCGGGGCCCGACACGGACGAGGCGATGACCCGGTCGGAGGAGCGTCTCGACGTCGGTACGACGTCGCAGGAGGCGGGCCGCGCCCGGCTGCGGAAGTACGTCACCACCGAGCAGGAGACCGTCACCGTCCCGGTGAAGAAGGAGCGGGCCGTCCTCGAGACCGAGCCCATCACGGGGGACAACCGCGACGAGGCGCTCGACGGACCGGCCATCTCCGAGGAGGAGCACGAGGTGGTCCTGACCGAGGAGCGCCCGGTCGTTGACAAGATCGCCGAGCCCGTGGAGCGGGTGCGCCTCGGCACGGAGACCGTCACCGATGAGGAGACCGTCACCGAGGAGGTCCGCAAGGAGCACATCGAGGCCGAGGGTGACGTCGACGACCGTCGAGGCACCAGATGAGCACCAGCGCCGAGCAGCCTCGTCGCGAGTCCCCGGGCGCCGACCATGGCGTCGTACGTCAGACTCCTGACCGCCGCGCCGACCTGGCACGCGAGAAGGAGGAGCACGGGGGCATCAAGTGGGGGTCGGCCTTCTTCGGCTGGCTCACCGCCGCCGGCACCGCCATCCTCGTGACCGCGCTGCTCAGCGCGATCGGCACTGCTGTGGGGCTCGGCGCCCTGTCGGGCCCGCAGCAGGCCGAGCGCGAGGCGACGCAGAACGCGCAGACGGTCGGGCTGGTGGGCGCCATCGCCCTGCTCGTGATCCTCTTCGTGGCCTACTACGCCGGCGGGTACGTCGCCGGTCGGATGGCTCGCTTCGACGGCGCCAAGCAGGGGATCGCCGTGTGGCTGTGGGCGCTCATCATCGCCGTCCTCGTGGCGATCGTCGTGGCGGTCGCGGGCAGCGAGTACAACGTGCTCTCGCAGCTGAACAGCCTGCCGCGCGTGCCGATCAGCGAGGGTGACCTCGCCACCGGCGGGATCGTCACCGCCGTCGCAGCGATCGTCGCCAGCCTGGGCGGTGCGATCCTCGGCGGTCTCGCCGGGATGCGCTTCCACCGCAAGGTCGACCGCACCGGCCTGGGCGCCTGAGGGGGCACCGCGAGTCGCCCGTTCCTCCGTCGGGAGGGACGGGCGGCCGCGCTGAGGGAGTCGCACGCGCCGGCGTGTGCTCCAAAC
>Ga0247818_10002476_pt1 | contig 11909 bp, 11 predicted proteins | sample 13C_Glucose_Day1_FD_192424 | JGI IMG/M metagenome (GOLD analysis project Ga0247818, IMG submission 192424) | Soil microbial communities from agricultural site in Penn Yan, New York, United States - 13C_Glucose_Day1 | ecosystem: Environmental > Terrestrial > Soil > Agricultural land | place...
AGCGAGTCCAGGGCGATCCCTGTTTCGGTGAGATGGACGTGGGAGTCGACGAAGCCGGGGGCGAGGAGGGCGCCGTGGAGGTCGATGACCTCCATTGAGGCATCGGCAATCGACGTCGCCGCCTGCTCGGAGCCGACCCAGGCGACGGTGTCGCCGTCGACCAGCATCGCCGTCGCAAAGGGATCGGCGGCGGTGTAGACGGAGCCGTTCCGGTACAGGGTTACCTTGTGCGGCGCGGGGGCGGCCGGTGAATCGGTCATGGGGCGGTGACTCCTTGTTGCTGGTGGCCGGCGCGGCCGGACGTGTTCGACGACGGGAGGTTCCGGCCGGCGGGCCGGCCGGGGCGGTCAGGCCACGGAGGAATATGCGACGACGCCGCGCTTGATGAGTTTGATCGCGTCGCCGCACAGCCGCGCGACCCGCGGGTCCAGCGACGGGATCTTTGCCAGCTGGTCCAGCAGGTCGATGACCTGTTTGACCCAGCGGACGAAGTCGCCCGCGGCCAGGTCCGTGCCGCTGAGGACGTCCTGCAGGTGCCGGCCCTTGGCCCACTTGAATATCGGCCAGACCAGGCCAAGTTCGGGTTCACCCGTCAGCGGGAGCTTGTTGGCTTCCTCGACGTCCTCCAGGGCGGACCATTCGTGGACGACAATGTCGACGGCCGATTCCAGGGACACGCTCGGCATCTTGGGCCGCAGCCCGCGGTCCTCGCGCTTGGCCTGGTAGACCAGGACGCTGGCGAGGGCGGCGACCTCGGCGGCGTCCAGGTCGTTGAAGGCGCCCAGCCGCAGGGACTGCGAAATCAGCAGGTCCTTTTCGCCGTAGATCCGGCGCAGCCGCTGCCCGTCGGGGCTGATGGTGAGCACTCCGGCGTCGGAGGTTTCCAGGTAGCCGTAGCTGGACAGGACGCCGCAGACCCGGTCGAAAGTCTTGGCGATGGTGTTGGTGCGGCCCTGGATCTGGCGCACCAGCCCGTCGGTCTCCTGGCGGAGCTTCCAGTAGCGCTCGGACCAGCGCGCGTGGTCCTCGCGTTCACTGCAGCCATGGCACGGGTGCGCGCGGAGCTCGCGGCGCAGCCCGGCGATCTTCTTCTCCTGGTCCGGCAGGGCAGCGGCGCGGCCGAAGTCGTCGTTCCGGCTCGGCGGCGCGGGGGGCCGGTTTTCCCGGAGGGCGTTCCGGACCGAGGACGCCAGGTCCCGCCGTGACTTGGGCACCTTGGCGTTGAAGGATTTGGGGATCCGGACCCGGGTGATGGGAGCCAGCGGGCCCTCCACGTCCTGGGTGCCGATCCGCCGCAGCTGGTTGTCCAGGGTCATCACGGCGGGCCGCGGTTCGCGCGAGTTGTGGTCGGAGCTGAGCACGACGGCGAGTCCGGGCGCCCGGCCGGTGGGCACATCCACCACGTCCCCGGGCAGCAGCCTGCTCAGCGAGTCCTCGGTCACGGATTTCCGGGCCCGGGAGCTGCTCTGGGAGGCATTCTTTTCGGCGTCGGAGAGCGCCCGCCGGATCCGGGAGTAGTCGGTGAAGTCGCCCAGGTGGCAGCTCATCGCCTTGCTGAAGCCGGCGAGGGATTCCTCGCGGCTGCGGACCTGTTTGGCCAGCCCGACGACGGAACGGTCGGCCTGGAACTGGGCGAAGGAGGACTCGAGGATCTCCCGGGCCCGGGGCCGGCCGAACTGCGCCAGCAGGTTGATCGACATGTTGTACGTGGGCCGGAAGCTGGAGTTCAGCGGGTAGGTGCGGCGCGAGGCGAGACCGGCGACGGACGCCGGATCCGTGCCGGGCTGCCACAGCACGACGGCGTGGCCCTCGACGTCGATCCCGCGGCGGCCCGCGCGCCCGGTCAGCTGGGTGTACTCCCCCGCCGTGATGTTCACGTGCGCTTCCCCGTTGAACTTGTCGAGCTTCTCCAGGACGACGGAGCGTGCCGGCATGTTGACGCCCAGCGCCAGGGTTTCGGTCGCGAACACGGCCTTGACGAGCCCGTCAACGAAGAGCTTCTCGACGACTTCCTTAAAGGTGGGCAGCATGCCGGCGTGGTGGGCCGCCAGGCCGCGGAGCAGCCCGTCGCGCCAGCTCCAGAAGCCGAGCACGTCCAGGTCGTCGGAGGGGATGTCCTGGGCGGCCTCGTCGACGCGCCGGGCAATGATGAGCTGTTCCTGCTCGGTGGTCAGCCACAGCCCGGCCGCGACGCACTGCGCCACGGCGGCGTCGCAGCCTGCGCGGGAAAAGATGAACGTAATGGCCGGCAGCAGGTCCTGCCGGTCCAGGCTGGCGATCACCTGCGGGCGGCTGGCCTTCCGGACCGGGCTGCGCGGGCCGCCCTGCGGTGCGTCGTCGCGCTGGTTCCGCTGGCGCCGTACGTTGCGGCCGCCCTGGCCGAAGCGTCCGCGGAAGTTCATCTGGCTCTCGGCGCGGGCCATGGACAGCAGCTCGGGGTTGACCTCGAAGCCGGGGCGGTCAGCCAGGTCGGCGGTCACCGCGGTGGCGGACACGGCGGACACGGCGGCCTCGCCGGCCGGGGCGATCTCGTCGAAGGTGGTGTCGCCGGCGAAGAGGTCCACGATCTTCCGGCCCACCATGACGTGCTGCCACAGCGGCACGGGCCGGTGTTCGGACACGATGACGTCGGTCTGGCCGCGCACCGTGTCCAGCCAGGCGCCGAACTCCTCGGCGTTGGAGACGGTGGCGCTGAGCGAGGCGACCTGGACTTCGCTGGGGAGGTGGATGATGACCTCTTCCCAGACGGCGCCGCGGAAACGGTCCGCCAGGTAGTGGACCTCGTCCATGACGACGTAGCCGAGGTCGGCCAGCGTGCTGGAGTCCGCGTAGAGCATGTTGCGCAGCACCTCGGTGGTCATCACCACCACCGGGGCGTCGCCGTTGATGCTGGTGTCTCCGGTCAGCAGCCCCACCCGGTCGGCACCGTACTTGTCCGCCAGTTCCGAGTACTTCTGGTTGGACAGCGCTTTGATCGGGGTGGTGTAGAAGGCCTTGAGCCCGCGCTGGAGTGCCAGGTAGATGGCGAACTCCCCCACGATCGTTTTGCCGGCGCCTGTGGGCGCGGCGACCAGGACGCCGCGGCCGGCCTGCAGGGAGAGGCACGCCTCGCGCTGGAAGTCGTCGAGTTCGAAGGCGAGTGAGCGGAGGAAGCCGCCCAGATAGGTTTTGGCTTCCGCTGCCCGTTCGACGCTGGCTCGGTAGCGTTCAGACGGCGATTCCGGCCCGGGTAGTGAAGACATGGTTCCAGCCTAGTGCGCCAAGGGCTAGAGATTCTCCAGCTCGGAGCTGGGAGTCGCCTGGTCCGCGGTGGCTTCGGTCTCCGCGGCCCGTTTCACGGCCCGACGTTCACGCCGGCGGTCGTTAAGGAGGCACAGTCCGATGGCGGCGAAGAACAGCAGCAGCATCGGCCCGGCAAGGTAGAACATGCTCATTGCGTCGGCTCCGGGCGCGGCCATCGCGGCGAACAGGCAGACCAGGAACACGGTGATGCGCCAGCTTTTGACGAGCTGCTTGCCCTTGATCACCCCGGCCAGGTTCAGCCCGACGAGGACCACGGGCAGCAGGAAGGCGATGCCGAAGGCCAGCAGGAGCCGCAGCACAAAGGACAGGTACACCTGGGCGCTGATGAAGTTGGAGCCGCCGGAGGGGGTGAAGTCTGTCAGCACGCGGACCGCGTTGGGAAGCACCAGCCAGGCCAGCAGGACGCCGCCCACAAACAGCGGAACGGCGGCTGCCACGAAGGACAGCGCCAGCCGGCGTTCCTTCTTGTGCAGCCCGGGAACGATGAACGCCCACAACTGGTACAGCCACACCGGGCTCGCGAGGATGAGGCCCAGGAAGACGGAGACCTGGATCATGAGGTCAAAGGAGCTGGCCACGCCGTCGAAGTTCAGCGTCGCCTGCCGGCCCTCGTGTTCATTGAGGTCGGCGATGGGTTTAATCAGTGCCGCAAGCATGGGCTGGTAGACGAGAAACCCGACGACGGTCCCCAGCACGACGGCGATCGCGGACTTGAAGAGACGGTTCCGCAGCTCTTTCAGGTGATCGAGGAGCGCCATCCTCCCCTCGGGGTTCGACCGGCGGCTCATGGTTACTGCCACGCGGTGTTAGGCGCGGTTCGGCGGCGGAACGTCGGTTCCGTCTCCGGCGCGGGCTTCCGGGCCGGTGGACTTCGGGTGGTTCACGACCCGGCCCTCGACAGGCTCAGAGCCGTCCGCGGCGTCCGTGGCGCCGTCCTTCTTCATTTCCCGGACTTCCGACTTGAAGATGCGCATGGACTGGCCAAGGCTCCGGGCCATGCCGGGCAGCTTCGGTGCAGCGAAAAGCACCAGTGCCAGAACGATGATGATGATGAGATGCCAGCCTTCAAGCCTCATGACAGGAGGTCCTTTCGTTTGAATACATCCTACGTCTAACCTAATTCGATGTCGTGCAGCCGCTGGGGCTGGCCGCGGTCCAGCTTGCGCTGGACGCGCCGGGCGCGGCGGGCTTCCTGGCGGGCGAACTTGGACGCGCGGTAATCATGCCCCATCTGCACGGGGGAGGCAAAAACGGCGGATCCAGGTCCGGGGGCCGGTTCCGTGCCCGGCCCGGCCGCCGTGGCGCCGTCGACGCCGGCACTGTCCGCGGACGGGGCGGCTGCGGCCGGGAACGCGGAGAACCGCTCCCCCGCCTCCCCGAGTTCCTTGGCCATGGCCATGAACTTCCGGAACAACCGGACGCCGAGCACAACGAAGAACAACAGTGACAGCGCAACGAGCGCTATCCAGATCACGATCCAGGACCACCAAGGCATGCTGAGTAGTCTAGCCGCCGCACCGGCTAGTCTTCATATTGGGCCAGGGCAGCGGCAAGCCACTGGCGGGACTCCTCCGCGAGCCCGTCCGGCTGAAGGATCCGGGCCGTCCCGCCGTGCTGGGCCACGAACATCGGCAGCCAGCCGGTGCTGCCGAAGCGGATTTCGGCGAGCAGCCCGCCGCCGGGCAGTTCGGCCGTCCGCTCCGCGTAGTACTCATCAGCCAGCCCGACGCCGCGGCGGGTCAGTTCCACCACCACCACGGTGTCGTCGTCGTTCGGGGTGAAGAGCTTGACGGGGAAACTGCTTCCCGGCGCAACCGTCTCAGAGACGGGCAGGCCCGTGGCTTCCAGGGCTTCGATCCGGTCCAGCCGGAAGTTGCGCAGGCCCTGGGCGGTGTGGCAGTAGGCCTCCAGATACCAGGTGTTGTCCAGCGAATAGAGCCGCAGCGGATCGATGTTGCGTTCGGAGACGGCATCCCGCAGCGGCGAGAAGTAGCGCATCCGCAGCTGTGCGCCGGTCCGGATGGCTTCGCGGGCCGTTTCCAGGGTTGCGGAGTTCTCCGGCCCCACCTCCGGACCGGACAGCGCGGCCGCCTTGAGTCCCTCCTCCCCCGCCGCAGCCATGAGCTTGAGTGTGACGGACTCCAGGGCACCGCCCTCGGCCAGCTCGGGCAGGCCGTTGAGCGTTTCCAGCCCGGTCAGCAGGGCGCACGCCTCCTCGACGGTGAAGCGGACGGGCCGGTTCAGGTCGAGGTGCTCGGTGATGGTGACGTGGTCGTCGTCCCACTGGATGTCCAGCAGGTCGTCCGGGTAGCCCTCGGGCAGGCCGGAGCAGATCAGGATCCGCAGGTCCGCTTCCAGTTCCTTGCGGGTGATCCCGAACTTCTGCGCCACCTCTGTGATGTGCAGGCCCTGGTTGTGCACCAGGAACGGCACCAGCTGGAGCATCCGTGTGAGTTGGTCCTCGGAAGTGCGTTTGCGGCTTTGCCGGTGCGCCCCCGGCGGGAAGGACACCGAGGGGAAGGCAATGGCCGGGACGGGGGCCGCAGCGAAGTCTGCCGCGGCGGCCAGGCGGCGCCGCACGGAGGCGACGAGCTCGGGCGGGGACACCGCGAGGGCCCGGGGCCCGTAGGAGGCCAGTTCCTCGGCGAGAGTCTCGACGTCGCGGAACGGCACGCTGAGGCGGTCCCGGTCGGTGGCGGGCAGCCCGGCGCCGGGTTCGGTGGCGGGGCCCGGGAGGGCGCGTTTGCGGAGTCCGCGCAGCCGGCCCGGCTGGACATCGACGACGGCGGTCCGGACCGGCAGCTCCGCCAGCCCGGCCAGTTCGGTCCGCACGTTGAAGCCCGCCGGCGGGGTGAAGTGTTCCTTCTCCAGGATGGTCACGGCGGACGTGAGGCGGGAGAGGCGGAAGAAGCGCTTGTCCCCCCGGGTCCTGTCGTGGGCCACGAGGTACCACTGGCCGAAGCGGCTGCCGAGCCCCCACGGTTCCACAAGCCGCTCCTCTTCCTTGCCGGTGCTGCCGGCCAGGTAGCTGAAGCTCACCGGGTGCTGGGCGTGCATGGCCGCGACGAGATCCTCGAACGCCTGCCCCGCCGGCCGGATCCGCGGCTGGACCCCGGCGGGGAGTTCGGCGTCGGCCAGTCCGCCGGAGGCCTGCAGCTTGCGTACCGCGTTGACGGCCGCAGAGCCGAGGGCGGCGTGCTCCCAGAGCTGGGCCGCGAGAATCAGCACGGTGCATTCTGCCGGGGTGAGGCTGACGTCAGGAAGCCGGTTGGAGTCCTTCCCGATCCGGTAGCGGGTGGTGGCAGGGTCATCCGATCCCCACCCCTTGTCCGTGACGGCCTCGACGTCGAAGCCGAAGCGCCGCAGCTCGGCCTTGTCGCGTTCGAACATCCGGCCGAAGGCGACATCGGTGCTGGTGGTGTCGTGGTAGACCTTGTCGCGCAGTTCGCTGCGGCGCAGGCCGTAAGTGGTGTTGAGCAGGGCGATGAGCAGGTTCAGGAGGCGTTCGGTACGGGAGGCTGACACCCCGCAAGGGTACTAAAGTCCCGGCCCCAAACTGACAAAAGCGCGGCAACAGCCGGAAGAACTTTTCCGATTGTTACCGCGCTCCGGACATCAGGACGGCGTCAGTTGAGGACAGCCGCCAGGGGTTCCGTTAAGTGCTTAGCGGACGGCGACGAGGTCGACGACGAAGATCAGGGCCTCGTTGGGTCCGATCGCGCCGCCGGCGCCGCGTGCGCCGTAGGCCAACTCGGAGGGGATTTCGAGCCGGCGGCGGCCGCCGACCTTCATGCCCAGCAGGCCCTGGTCCCAGCCCTGGATGACCTGCCCGACGCCGACGCGGAAGTCGAGCGGCGCGCCGCGGCCCCAGGAGGCGTCGAACTCTTCGCCGGTGGACCAGGCCACGCCGACGTAGTGGGTGGAGACGGTGTCGCCGGCCTTGGCTTCGGCGCCGTCGCCCTCGATGAGGTCGGTGATGACCAGTTCGGTGGGAACGTCGCCCTCCGGGAAGTCAATTTCCGGCTTCTGGCGGTCAATGTTGCGCTGTCCAAATGACATGGTTGCTCCTTCTAGGGTGGCTTGGGGGTGGTACGGGTCTGGTGGTTACTTGACGCCGAGGATGTCGACGACGAAGACGAGGTCGCCCTTCGCGTCGCCCTGGCCTTCCTCGCCGTAGGCGAGGTCCTTGGGGATGACCAGGAGGACACGGGAACCGACCGTCTTGCCGGTCAGGCCCTGGGTCCAGCCCTTGATGACGCCGGTGAGCGGGAAGGTGGCCTTCTCGCCGCGGTCGAAGCTGGAGTCGAAGACCTTGCCGCCTTCCAGTGCCACACCGACGTAGTTCACGGTGAGGGTGTCGGTCTCCTTGACCTCGGGGCCGGTGCCCTTGATGAGGTCCTGGGACACGAGGGCGGTCGGGGCGGCGACGCCCTCGACGGAGATCTCCGGGATGCCCTTGTCGTTGTCCTTGACGGTCGGCAGGCCCGCCGGCGGGGTGACTGTTTCGCCCTCGGGCTTGTCCAGGACCTTGGGTGCGTCCTTGGCGGACAGGACCTTGACGACGAGGAGCTGGGTGGGCTGTGCCTCGGCGCCTTCGGCTGCGGCCGCGCCGGGAACGGCCAGGGCGAGGTGGGAGCCGATCTTGGCGCCTACGAAGGCGTTGTAGATGACGGGGCTTTCGGTCTTGAGGTCGTCGGTGAGTTCGAGTTCCTCCGGGTCGCCCGGGAACGTGTCCTCCAGGGTCGAGCCGTCCTTGCCGCTGAGGGCAACGATGGAGATGGACGCGATCTGGTTGGCCTTGACCCGGTCGCCGTCGCCTTCCGTGACCACCTTGACGGTGGGTTCCTTGACCTCAAGGGGCTTGGTGAATTCAACACCGGGTGCCGCCTTGTCGCCGTTCTCCGTCAGCTTGATGGAGTCCAGCTTGGCGGTCTCGCCGGCGGACTGGCTGGTGGGCTCCGGGGCGGCTGGTTCGCCGCCGCCGCAGGCGGTCAGCAGCAGCAGTCCGGGAAGAAGAATTGCTAGTAGTCGGCGCACTTAAGAACTTTCGTCGGGGCAGGATGGACGCCTCGCCGGGCACGTGCCAGCGGCAAAGCAAGCGTGGGCCGCGAACGGCACCCCTCCAGAATAACGTGGAAAGCTGGGTATCAGCCCATAGAGTTCAGCAGCGCATCCACCCGCTCGTCCACACTGCGGAACGGGTCCTTGCACAGCAGGGTCTGGTGGGCGCGGTCGTTGAGCTTCAGGTGCACCCAGTCCACGGTGTAGTCGCGGCCCAGTTCCTGCGCGCGCCGGACGAAGTCGCCCCGGAGCTTGGCGCGGGTGGTCTGCGGCGGGGCGTCCACCGCATCCTTGACCGCGGTTTCGTCGACGACGCGGCGCACGGCCCCGCGGGACTGGAGCAGGTAGTAGAGTCCGCGGGTGCGGGAGATGTCGTGGTACGTCAGGTCCAGCTGGGCAATCCGGGGCGCGTCGAGGCCCAGGTTGTGCCGGGCGCGGTAGTTGTCCATGAGCTTCTTCTTGATCGCCCAGTCCACTTCGGTGTCGATCTTGCTGGTGTCGCCGCTTTCGATCGCGTCGAGAGTGCGTTCCCAGAGGTCCAGGATCAGCGGGACGTGGGCGTTGTGGGCGCCCTGCTCTGCCACGAACGCCGTGACCTTGCCCAGATATTCGCGCTGGATTTCCAGGGCGGTAAGCTGCCGGCCGTTGGCGAGCCGGACCAGGGCGCGCCCGCTGAGGTCATGGGAGATCTCGCGGATGCTGCGGATCGGGTTCTCCATGCGCATGTCGCGCATGATGACGCCGGCTTCGATCATCCGCAGGATCAGGTCCACGGTCCCGACCTTGAGCAGCGCCGTGGTCTCGGACATGTTGGAGTCGCCCACGATCACGTGCAGCCGGCGGTAGAACTCGGCGTCCGCGTGCGGCTCATCGCGGGTGTTGATGATGGGGCGGGACCTCGTGGTGGCGGAGGAGACGCCCTCCCAGATGTGGTCGGCGCGCTGGGAGAACGCGAAGGTGGCCCCGTGCGGGGTCTTGAGGATCTTCCCGGCGCCCGCGATCAGCTGCCGGGTCACGAGGAACGGAATCAGGATTTCGGCCAGCCGGGAGAATTCGCCGCGCCGCGGGATGAGGTAGTTCTCGTGGCTGCCGTAGGAGTTCCCGGCGGAGTCGGTGTTGTTCTTGAACAGGTAGACGGTTCCGTTGAAGCCCTCCGCCGCGAGCCGTTCCTGTGCCTCGTCCACGAGGTCGTCCAGGATGAGTTCCCCGGCCCGGTCGTGCGCGATCAGCTGGGCGAGGTCGTCGCATTCCGCCGTGGCGTACTCGGGGTGGGACCCGACGTCGAGGTAAAGCCTGGACCCGTTGGTCAGGAACACATTGGAGGACCTCCCCCAGCTGACCACCTTGCGGAACAGGTAGCGGGCCACCTCCTCGGGGGCCAGCGGGCGGGACTCCGGGCTCGAATAGGAAATCCCGAACTCGGTCTCAATGCCGAAAATGCGCTTGTCCATCTCAGTTCTCCTCAGCCAGCAATGCCGTGATATCTGCGTCCTCAAGCCGGCGGAACGCACGGCGGGTGCCGCGGCTGCTTTCCGAGCCGCGGTCCAGCACCGCCACCTCCACAGCCGACGGCGGCAGCGTGGTGGTTTCCTTGTCCGCAACGAGGCCGGCCAGCGCAAGCCTGATGGCGCCGGCGAAGTCCAGTGCGCCCTGCCAGCCCGCCGCGACGGCCTCGGAGACCTTGTCCGCCTGGCCGCCCATCACGATGAAGCCCTTCTCGTCGGCGATCGACCCGTCGAAGGTCAGCCGGTACAGGTGGTCCTCGTCCGGTGAGGACCCCACCTCGGCCACGGCCAGTTCGACTTCGAACGGTTTCTGTTCCGCGGTGAACACTGCCCCGAGGCTCTGCGCGTAGACGCTGGCGAGGCCCCTGGCCGTGACGTCCTCCCGGTCGTAGGAGTAGCCGCGCACATCCGCGTACCGGACCCCGGCCTGCCGGAGGCTCTCGAACTCGTTGTATTTGCCCACGGCCGCGAACGCGATCTTGTCGTAGATCTCGCCGATCTTATGCAGCGACGGCGAGGGGTTTTCGGCCACCAGGGCGATCCCGTCACGGCAGCTGATGACTACCACGGAGCGACCGCGTGCGATGCCCTTCCGCGCAAAATCCGCGCGGTCCTTCATCAGTTGTTCGGGCGATACGTAGAACTGCTGGGTCATCTCAGGCCTCCCGCTGGGCGACGGCCCGGGACTCGATGATGGCGCCGGCCATGGCCGCGAGGTCGTGTTCCGGAACCCGGAAGGCACCTGTCCGGTTCACCGTGTAGACCACCGGCCAGAGCTGCCGGACGGGGTCGGGGCCGCCGGTGGCGGAGTCGTCGTCGGCAGCGTCGTAGAGCGCCTCGACGGCGACGGCGACGGCGTCCCGCTCCGGAAGGTTGGGCCGCCAGAGTTTCTTGAGCGCACCCCGCGCGAACATCGAGCCCGAACCGACGGTGTGGTGTTCCTGCTCCTCGTAGCGGCCGCCCGTGACGTCGTAGGAGAACAGCCGGCCCAGGCCCGCGGGACGGTCGAAGCCGGCGAACAGGGGCACGACCGCGAGGCCCTGCATCGCCATCGGCAGGTTGCTGCGGACCATCGCCCCGAGCCGGTTGGCCTTGCCGTCGAGGCTCAGGAGCGTGCCTTCAATCTTCTCGTAGTGTTCGAGTTCGACCTGGAAGAGCCGGGTGATGTCGAGGGCGATCCCCGCCGTTCCGGCGATGCCGAGCACGGAAAACTGGTCCGCGGGGAACACCTTCTCGATGTGCCGGCTGGCGATGACGTTGCCCATCGTGGCGCGGCGGTCGCCCGCCATCAGCACCCCGCCGGCGTAGGTCAACGCGACGATGGTGGTCCCGTGCGGCGCCTGCAGCGGCGCGGCGGCGTTCCCGGCCGGGTGCTGCTGGCCGAACGGCAATTGGCCGAAAGGCAATAAGTCGGGGCGCTGGCGCTGCAGATGTTCGGTGAAGGAGGACGTGGCGTTGGCGGCTACCTGGTTGGCGGTGGTTTCCTGCACTGGTGCACTCCCTCAACGTAGTGAATCAACGACTTCCGGCCCTCAGCCCTGTGCCGGCGCAACCCGTGGCCGCCGCGGTCCGGGCGGCGCGCTACTGGCCGCCCTTTTGGACAAACGCCCGGACGAACTCCTCGGCGTTGGACTCCAGCACACCGTCGATCTCATCAAGCAGATCATCGACGCCCTGGGTGGCGGCTGACGCCTGGCCCTCCGCGGGGGCCGGCGGGGCGGCGGGGACGTCCTCGTCGACCTCGGTGTCCCGCGACTGCGGCTGCTGCTGCTCCTGGCCTGCCATTGTTCTCTCCTTCTGTCCGTCCCTTCTTCGCAAGGGACTTCCTGTAAGCCATATTGCCACGCCCGGAGCCCCTGCGGGACTCTTTTGGACCTAGGAACCCGGAGGGAGTCCCAGCAGCTCGGACAGGAACGGTCCTGCCTCCCGGTGGCGGGCGAACAGGCCGCCGGTAAGGGCCTCGGTTCCGCGCAGCGGTTCCCGGGTGGGGACGCGCTGCAGCCTCCCGCGTCCGGGTACATCGAAGATGACGGAGTCCCA
>Ga0247818_10002477_pt1 | contig 11902 bp, 11 predicted proteins | sample 13C_Glucose_Day1_FD_192424 | JGI IMG/M metagenome (GOLD analysis project Ga0247818, IMG submission 192424) | Soil microbial communities from agricultural site in Penn Yan, New York, United States - 13C_Glucose_Day1 | ecosystem: Environmental > Terrestrial > Soil > Agricultural land | place...
TGCGCCACCGGCCTCCCCCGCCGGTGGCGCACCAATGCCCTCACCGGCGGCGGGTCCAGCAGCCGGGGCGGCGCAGGCCTCCGACCGGGGTGTCCGCGCTGTGCCCGGTGCGATCCTGCTGGCGTTCGGCGGCCTGCTGGTCGCGGGGTGGGCGTTGCTGGGTCTCCGGAAGCCCACTTAGCAGCCGGATCCGGCGTCGTTCCTCACCCGCGGGACCGCGCCTGCCGGCGCCGCTCGCCCGTCCGAAGGACGATCTTGCGGAGCTCATCGAACCACAGCACGGTCGAGGCCATCGCAACGCAGACCGCCCAGTGGCCGGCGTCCAGGGGTGCCGTCCCGAAGGCCCGCTGCAGGAAGGGCAGCTCGACGACGGCCACCTGAAGCAGCGTCGCCAGCAGCACCGACCCCCAGAGCCATTTGTTGACGAAGAGCCGGCGGAAGGCCGACGTCGTCTCCGACCGGGAGTTGAAGGCGTTGAACAGCTGGGCGAACACGAGGGTGGTGAAGCCGGCGGTCCGTGCGACGTCGAGTGAATCGCTGCCGCCGGGGACCAGGCCGCCGGGAAGGAAGATGTCGATGGTCAGCAGGGACGCCACGCCCATGACCAGGCCGATGCTCAGGATACCCAGCCACATCCGTGTGCCGAGGATCCGGTCGCCGCGCTGCCTGGGCCTGCGGGCCATAACGTCGTCGATTTCCGGGTCAACGCCCATGGCCAGGGCGGGGCCGGAGTCGGTCACGAGGTTGATCCACAGGATCTGCGTGGCCAGCAGCGGCACCGCGACTTCGCCGGGGCTCGCTCCGGCCAGGCCCATGGCGCCGGCGAACACAACGCCAAGGAACACCGTGAACACTTCGCCCATGTTCGAGGACAGCAGGTAGCGCAGGAACTTTTCGATGTTTTCGAAGATGACCCGGCCCTGGCGTACCGCGGAGACGATCGTGGCGAAGTTGTCGTCGCCGAGGATCATGTTCGCGGCCTCTTTGGTGACCTCCGTGCCCGTGACACCCATGGCGATGCCGATGTCCGCGGTTTTCAGCGCCGGCGCGTCATTGACGCCGTCCCCGGTCATCGCCACCACGTTGCCCTGGGCCTGCAGGGCGGTGATGATCTGCAGTTTGTTCTGCGGCGCCACCCGCGCGTACACCGAGGTGTTCCGGGTGAGCGCGCGCAGCCCGTCCGCATCCAGTTCGTCCAGCTCCGCGCCCGTGACCGCGCGCTCCCCCGGTTCGGCGATCCCAAGGTCGCCCGCGATCCGGGCCGCGCTGAGCGGGTGGTCGCCGGTGATCATCACGACGCGGATGCCCGCGCGCCGCGCCTCGGCCACCGCGGATGCCGCTTCAGCACGGGGCGGGTCCAGTATTCCGACGACGCCGACATACACGAGCGTGCTCTCGTCCTCCGCATCGAGGACGTCCGCTTCGTGACGGTCCGCTTCGGTGTACCGGCGGTAGGCCACACCGAGCGTGCGGAAGGCCTGGGACGAGAGCTCCTCGACGTCGGCCAGCGCCCGGGCGCGGCGGTCCGCGTCCATCGGAACAATCTCCCCGCCGAGCTGCAGCCCGGTGCAGCGTTCCAGCAGGACGTCCGGGGCGCCCTTGGTGACGAGGGCCAGGGTGCCGCCCTCCCGGTGGTGGGCCAGCGCGGACATCAGCTTCCGCTCCGAGGTGAAGGGGATCTCGCCAAGACGCTCGAACTCCCCGATCCGGTCCGTCACCCCTTCAAGTTTCCGGGCGGCGACGAGGAACGCCGCTTCCGTCGGATCGCCCTGGATCTCCCATTCGCCGGCGTGCTCCCGCAGCTGCGCATTGTTGGCAAAGGAGCCCCCGGCGAGCACCATACGTGCCTCCTGGAGCAGGGCTGGATCACGAACGTCGTGGCCGTGGTGGAGCACACCGCCCTCCGGCCGGTACCCGACGCCGGTGAGCTCGACCTGGCCGGAGGCGGTGGTGATCCTGCAGATGGTCATCTCGTTGCGGGTCAGCGTTCCGGTTTTGTCCGAGGCGATGACCGAGGCTGAGCCAAGGGTCTCCACCGAGTGCAGCTCCTTGACCACGGCATTGCGTCTGGCCATGTTCTGGACGCCGATCGCGAGCACCACGGACAGGATGGCGGGCAGCCCCTCCGGCACGGCGGCCACCGCGAGCGAGACCCCCAGCAGCAGGACGGTGACGAGCCCGCTCAGCGTGGACACCCCGCTGACAATGATGATCGTGGCCATCACAACGACGGCGATCGCGATCACGGTGATGCCGAGCAACTTGCTGACGCCCGCGATTTCGCGCTGCAGCGGGGTGGGTGCGTCCTCGGCGGCCGCCAGCATGCCCGCGATCGCGCCGACCTCCGTGTCCATTGCGGTTCCCGTCACCACGGCGCGGCCCACGCCCTGCACCACGGACGTCCCTTTGTAGACCATGTTCAGCCGGTCGCCGAGGGGGACGTCGCCGCCGAGGACCCGGGGGTCCTTGAAGACGGGCGCGCTTTCGCCGGTGAGCGAGGACTCGGCGACGCCCAGCGAACTGGCCGTGATCAGCCGTGCGTCGGCACCGACGGAGTCCCCCTCGTTGAGGACCAGGATGTCGCCGCGCACCAGCTCCGCGGACGGCACCGTTTTCAGTTGGCCGTCGCGCAGCACCGTGGAGTTCGCCGCCGTCATCAGCCGCAGCGCCGCGACGGCGCTTTCTGCCTTGTTCTCCTGCACAAAGCCCAGGACGCCGTTGAACAGGACCACGGCCCCGATCACGAGGGCGTCAACCGGCACGCCGGCGGCACCTTCCACCGCCCAGGCGAGGACCGAGATGGCGATCGCCGCCAGCAGCAGGTAGATCAGCGGGTCCTGGAACTGCCGGACAATCTTCCGCCACAGCGGCACCGGGGGTGCGGAACGGAGTTCATTGGCACCGTAGCGTGCCAGGCGCCGGTCCGCCTCGTCAGAGTCCAGACCGGTCTCCGGGCCGACGTCGAGCGCATGCAGTGCCTCGGAGGCGCGGCGGAGGTGCCACGGGAGGTCGCCGGCGGAGGTGCCCGCATCGTCTCCAGGGGCCGCGGTGGAAAGACTGTGCGGCGAACTGCCGGGACCGACGCCGCGCGGTGATTCGTTCAACGGGCCCAGACGGAGGCAGCGCCGGAATGGCCTGTGATGACGCTCTGGTAGATGAAGAAGGCGCCGGCCGCCGCCGCGGCGGCGAGCAGGACCAAACGGACAGCGCGGTTGGTCCGCAGGGGCCCCAGGAACGCGAAACGCCCTCCGATGGGCTCGTGGCTTGCGATAAGGGTCGCCGCGATAATCACGAAGAACACCACGGACACGGCTTTAAGCACATCCCCCTGTTCGGCATGCTCCCGGACCAGGGCAGACGAGGGGCGGGCCTTCTCGAGCTGTTCGCCGGCCTCTGCAGTGATCAGGGACAACGGAACCAGTCCGAGGGACAGCACTCCCAGGGGCCAGGCGAGGTAGCCGCGCCAGCGCGGCGCCGTGGTGTAAGCAATCGCGGCGAGACCGGCAAGCGGGACCAGCACGACGACGGCGTGGATGAGCAGGATGTGGGCCGGGAGGCCCGCTATTTCGATCATGTGTGCCCCTGTCCGTTCGAACCGCCCAGTGGCGGCGTCATCGCCGGGGCCAGGCTTCTATGATTCTTGCATGGGAGAGCAGGGGCTGGCAGACGTCGCGGAACGGCTCTATGCCCTCCCGTTCGACGAATTTGTCGCCGCACGCACAACCGCTGCCAAAAACGCGGCTGCCGCGAAAGAGCAGGCCCTCGCCGCCGAGGTGCGGTCCCTGCCCAAACCGTCCGTGGCGGCGTGGACGGTGAACATGCTCGCCGCCCGCCGGCCCGGGATCCTCCGGGAACTCGCCGCCCTGGGCGCATCGATGCGCGCCGCGCAATCCTCCCTCGACGCACCGGAACTCCGGCGGCTGGGGCAAGTTCGGCGCCAGCTCCTGGGCAGCGCGGTCAAAGCAGCCGGGGAGGTCGCCGGGCAGCAGGGCCGGAAGATCAGCGGCGCGATCGCGGCGGAGGTGGAAGCGACGCTGCGAGCCGCGACCGCCGATGAGGGGGCCGCGGCCGCCGTGCAGTCCGGCCGCCTGCTCCGGGGGCTGTCCGCCGACGGCGTGGACGTGGTCGATCTGTCCGGTGCCGTGGCACTGCCCGGTCTGGCGGTTCCCGCGGCGGCCGGACCGGTTAGCGCGCCCGGTTCGGCCCGGGAGGCTGCCCGGACCGGGGCCACGGCCGGGATCCCGCCGGCGGCCCGCCCGGCGGCCCCGACCGGGACCACAGCCGGGAAAGCGGCGCAGCAGCCCCGGTTGCGGGCTGTCCGGCAGGTACCGCGGAGGTCCACTCCCTCCGCGTTGCAGCGGGCCCAGGCAGCGCTCAAGGATGCCGAAGACTCCGCCGAAGCGGCCGCGCAGGAAGCCCTGGAGCGTGAGGAGGAGCTGTCCGCGTCCACGGCCCTGGCCACAGACCTCGCCGACGCGGTGCGGACGCTGCGGGACCAACTGTCCGGGCGCGAGCAGGAACTCAAGGCCGCCAAGAAGCGGCGGGAACTGGCCGCTGTCCGGGCCCAGCAGGCAGCCCGGGAAGCGGCGAAGGCGCGGCGCACCGAAGATCTTGCCCGGGAACGGGTGCTGCGGCTTGGCAACACGCCGCAGTGATGACCGGATAGTGTCGGAGGCCGCCGCCACACTTAATGCATGGAAAACAACCAGTACTTTGAAGTCACGTACCTGGACACGGACTGCGGGCGCATCCGCACCGAAACCTTCGACGACGTTGCCGACGCCGAACGCTTCGCCAGCCGCAGGGCGGCCGACGAGCACGGCTGGGCCATCATTGACGCGGTGCCGGTGCGGGAGGACCGCCGGGCCGCCTAGCCGGCATCTGCCTGGTCATTCCGGGTCACCGGGCAGCAGAGAGGGCCCCCACCCGGTTCGGGTGAAGGCCCCGCTGCTGTCCTCGCGGCCGGTGCCGGCGTGAGCCGTGTTGGCTCAGGCGAAGTCGGAGACTGCCGGGTCCGGGCCGATGCGGCCGGCGCCCTCCGCCGAGTTGTCCATGCCGTTGATGGCCTGCACGTCGGTCTCGTCCAGGCTGACATCCAGCGCGGCGTAGTTCTCGCGGATGCGGGATTCCGTGACGGATTTCGGGATGACGACATTGCCGATGGCCAGGTGCCAGGCGATGACAACCTGCGCCGGGGTGGCGTTATGCTTGGCCGCGATCTGGCCGATGACCGCGCTCTCCAGCAGCTCGCCGCCCTGGCCCAGCGGTGACCAGGCCTGGGTGAGGATGCCCTTGGAGGCATGGAATTCCCGCAGCTCGGCCTGGTTGAAGAAGGGGTGCAGTTCGATCTGGTTGATGGCCGGCACGACGCCGGTCTCGTCTATCAGGTGCTGCAGGCCTTCCTTGGTGAAATTGGAGACGCCGATGGTCTTGACGCGGCCCTGCTTCTGCAGCTCGATGAGAGCCTTCCAGGTGTCCACGTATTTGTCCTGCTTGGGCTGCATCCAGTGGATCAGGTACATGTCCAGGGTCTCCAGGCCGAGGCGGTCCATGGATTCCTCGAAGGCCTTGAGGGTGGACTCGTAGCCCTGGTCCGCGTTCCACAGCTTGGTGGTGATGAAGATGTCCTCAGGCTTGAGGCCTGATCGCTCGATCGCCCGGCCCACCCCTGCTTCATTGCCGTAGATTTTGGCGGTGTCGATGTGGCGGAAGCCTGCCTCGAAGGCCTGGACAACCACCTTCTCGGCGACGTCGTCTTCAACCTGCCACACTCCGTAGCCAAGCTGGGGAATCGTGTTGCCGTCATTGAAAGTCAGTACCGGTGAAAAAGTCATCCAGCCATCCTGCCAACGCCGCCGGCATACCGCCAGCGTAAAGGGCGCGGCTAAGCTAGGCGCTTAACCGGGAATTTCTGGGTCCGCTCCCGGGCGTTTCGGAACCGTCAGCCGGCCGCGGCTGCTTCCGCGAGCCGGCGTTCGGCGTCGTTGACCTGTTCCAGCACCGAGTCGGCGCGGCGCCGCACCGACTCCGCACCCGCCGGGACGGGCCCGACGGCGAGCCGGAGCATCGCTGCTGCTTCGGCCGTGGTCGCCAGGGAGTTGCCGGCAGTGGACAGGGCACGGTGGACTCCGGCCAGGTTCCCCGGAATGTCGAGTCCTTCGCTGGGTGAACGCCGCTGGGCCTCCACGCAGATCTGCCGGACGCGCCCGGACAGCGCCGTGAGTTCATCGGCGATCGCCAGGAGTTCGTTGTAAAGGGCATCATCCTCCACGCCCGCGAGGACCTGGTGATAGCGGTCGAGGCCGCGGGTGAAGCGGTCATGGGCGCGGCGCCAGAGGCCTTTGCCGAGTTCGGCGTCGTCTTTCCGCCCCTGCCGGGCGGCGCTGAAGAATCCCAAGGGTGCCTTACAGGTACTGGCCGGGACCATGGTCCGGGTCCACGGGAACGGCAGGCTGCGGGTGGTCCGCTCCGGGCCTGGGTGCCGCGGCGCGCTGGGGCTCACCGTTCTCGCCGATCACCACGCCGGGCGCAATGACCGTTCCGGGCGGCAGCTGGCGCAGCTGCGCCTGCGCAGCGGCGTGTTCCCGGGCCGCATGCTGGGCCGCGAGGGCGGTCTGGATGCCGTGGAAGAGGCCCTCCAGCCAGCCGACCAGCTGCGCCTGGGCGATCCGCAGCTCCGCGTCCGAGGGGGTTCCTTCCTCGGGGAAGGGAAGAGTGATCCGTTCCAGTTCCTCAACGAGTTCCGGCGCGAGGCCGTCTTCGAGTTCCTTGATGGAGCGTTCATGGATTTCTGCGAGCCGGACCCGGGCCGCGTCGTCGAGGGGGGCGGACTTCACCTCGTCCAGGAGCTGCTTCATCATGGTGCCGATCCGCATCACCTTCGCGGGTTCGTCAACGAGGTCCTGGAGCCGGCTGGGCCGGGCGGCCCCTGCGGGCGCCGCGGGCTGGACGGGTTGCCCCTGGCCCCGCGGTGCCCCGGGCTGCCCGGGCTCCAGCGGCTGGTCCCGGTCGACTTTTCCGTCGTCGCCGGCCGGCAGGGGGTTCAGGGTGGCGCCCTCAAGGGGGTTCCCGCCGGCGGGCTGAGTGTCGTGCTGATCGCTCATGGGTTCATACTCTCACGACCCCGGAGCCGCGGAGCGGGACAGCCGCCGGGCCACGCACCAGACCCCGTGAACGGCGCAACAAACTGCGCAACACGCAGCAACAAAACAGGAGGAGGCGCGGCCGGGCACTGATGTGCCCGGCCGCGCCCCCTCCTGTTTGCGGTTATGCCGACCGGCAGAAACCGGTCAGCAGCACCGGCCCTGCGGGTTGGCGTCCTGGCGGTCCGTCTGGTCGCGCCAGAACTCCCGCTCGGTCATCGGCCGGGAGCCGTGGCCGGCTTCGGCATGGTGTGCCAGGTACTTCGTGTACGCATCCGCACCCATGACACCGCCCAGGTACCGGGCGAACCCCCGGAAGCCTGCAACTACCGCGTTCATCTGTGCCTCCGCATTAGTGGTGGGCGGACTTCTCGGCGCGCCTGTCCGCCGGAAGCTGGTTCCACGTGGCCATGAGCTCCCGCTCGGATACCGTGGGAACCGGGCCGGCCGGGGCGAACACACGGGCCGGCAGCGCCGGATCCTCGTTGTCGGTGTTGGCCAGGCCTGCCTTGGCGTTGCGGAACGCCTTGTAGGTGGCGATCAGCGCCGTCGTAATGACGATGATGCTGAGCACCACGAAGATGACCGAGAGCCAGCCCTGGATCGCGGTGTTGCGGATCACGGCTTCCATGGCCGGGACGGTCTTGGCCGAGCCGAAGGAGGTTTTGCCCTCCTCGAGTGCCTTGGAGAAGGCGGCGTTGTTGGCGAAGTAGCCGACGGCCGGAGTGGAGGAGAAGATCTTCAGGTAGCTGGCCGTGATGGTCACGACGGCTGCGAAGGCCATCGGGATCGCCACGATCCAGAGGTACTTGAAGGAACCCTTCTTCGCCGCGATGGCCAGGCAGACGGACAGTGCAATGGCGGCCAGCAGCTGGTTGGCGATACCGAACAGCGGGAAGAGCGTATTAATGCCGCCCAGCGGGTCCGTGACGCCCATCAGCAGCACGGCGCCCCAGGCACCGACCATGACTAGGGTGCAGAGCCAGGCGCCGGGACGCCAGGAGTGCTCCTTGAACTTCGGCACGAAGTTGCCGATCGAATCCTGCAGCATGAAGCGGGCAACGCGCGTGCCGGCGTCGACCGCGGTGAGGATGAACAGCGCCTCGAACATGATGGCGAAGTGGTACCAGAAGCTCATCATGGCGGTGCCGCCGATGAACTGCTGCATGATGTGGGCAAGGCCCACGGCCAGGGTGGGGGCGCCGCCGGTACGGGAGACGATGCTTTCCTCGCCGACGTTGGCAGCCGTCTCGGCGAGCATGTTCGGGCTGATGTTGACGCCGGACAGTCCGAGGCTGTTGACCCAGGCGGCCGCGGTTTCCACGGTGCCGCCGGTCAGGGCTGCCGGGGAGTTCATTGCGAAGTAGAGCCCGCGGTCAATGGAGATCGCCGCGACGAGGGCCATGACGGCCACGAAGGACTCCATCAGCATGCCGCCGTACCCGATGTAGCGGGTCTGGCGTTCTTTTTCGATCAGCTTCGGTGTGGTGCCGGAGGCGATCAGGGCGTGGAATCCCGAGAGCGCGCCGCAGGCGATGGTGACGAAGAGGAACGGGAACAGGGAGCCCGGGAAGACGGGCCCGTTGTCGCGGCTGGCGTATTCGCTGAAGGCCGGGACGGTGATTTCCGGGCGGACCACGATGACGGCCAGGGCCAGCATCACGATGACACCGATCTTCATGAAGGTGGAGAGGTAGTCACGCGGCGCCAGGAGCAGCCAGACCGGCAGGATGGCGGCGATGAAGCCGTAGATGATGATGGCCCAGGCGAGGGTGACCTTGTCCAGTGTGAAAAGGGCGTCGCCCCATTCGGTCGCGGCGACGACGCCGCCGCCGATGATGGCGGCCATGAGCAGCACAAAGCCGATCAGCGAGACTTCCATGATCTTGCCGGGGCGGATGAAGCGCAGGTAGACGCCCATGAAGAGGGCGATCGGGATGGTCATGCCGACGGAGAAGACACCCCAGGGGCTCTCGGCCAGGGCGTTGACGACGACGAGGGCCAGGATGGCGACGATGATCACCATGATGAGCAGGGTGGCGATCAGCGCGGCCGTGCCGCCGATGACGCCAAGTTCCTCGCGGGCCATCTGGCCGAGGGAGCGTCCGCCGCGGCGCATGGAGAAGAACATCACGACGTAGTCCTGGACTGCTCCGGCGAACACGACGCCGATGATGATCCAGATGGTGCCGGGGAGGTAGCCCATCTGGGCAGCGAGGATCGGGCCCACGAGGGGTCCGGCGCCGGCGATGGCGGCGAAGTGGTGGCCGAACAGGACGTTGCGGTCCGTACGGACATAGTCCTTGCCGTCGGCCTTGTACTCTGCGGGGGTGGCCCGGCGGTCGTTCGGCTTGAGCAGGTACCGCTCAATGACCTTGGAGTAGAAGCGGTAGCCGATCAGGTACGTGCACACCGCGGCGAACACGAACCAGATGGCGTTGACCGTTTCACCGCGGACAATCGCGAGCATGAACCACGCCACGGCGCCCAGCAGGGAGATTGCCGCCCAGATTGCGATCTTGGTCGGCGTCCATTTGCGCTCTTCGGCCTCGCGCACGGACTCGTCCACGGCTGTGGGCGGCAGGGCCGGGTCCGGCGTTATGCCGTCGTCGACCAGTAAGTTCTTTGACGTGCCATCTGGCATTGTGCCCATGTCTCCTCCTTGAGAAACCCCAAACCGGGCAAATCCACTCGACAGATGTGCCCCAAGGCACCCTACCAACGACAGCAATTTATGGATACGGCCTTGCGCCAGGCGGCCCCGCCAACGCGGTGAACGGCCGGGCCGGCGCGCCGAACGGCGGGCCACTGCCGCCGGATGCGGGCACGTCAGGCGGACGGGCCGGCCAACTGCATAAGCCGCGCCTCGCAGAGGTCAAGCCAGCGCACTTCGGCCTCCGTCTGGAAGATGAGTGAATCCAGCACCAGCAGCCGGGCGGTGTCCGTCGGCCGGTGCTGGGAAGCTGTCTCCCGGCGGGCCTTGGTGTAGTCCTGCAGCGCCCGGATGGACACGGCGCGCTGGGCGTGGATGGCGGCTCCAACGTCGACGCCGGGCAGCGTCAGGCCGAGGGCGAGCTTGATGGCCAGTTCGTTCCGGGGAGGGTTGGTCCGCGGGACCGGCGAGGTGAACCAGTTGCCGACCTCGGCGCGGCCCTCCGGGGTGATGGTGTAGACCACGTGGCCCTCGCCGTCGGCGCCGTCCTTGCGGACAAGGCCGTCGCGCTCCAGGCGATCCAGCGTGGTGTAGACCTGCCCGATGTTCAGGGGCCAGGAGGATCCGGTGCGGTCCTCGAATTCGATCCGCAGCTGGTAGCCGTAGCGCGGCCGGTCCTGCAGGAGGGCGAGGAGGCTGTGGCGGATGGACATGATGCTCCCGAAGGGTAGCGGGACGACAGCATACACGCGCCCCAAGACGCGTGTATACCGCGTATGGAATTACACTACAGTCATTCATTAGCCCGAAGCAATTCGGGATATGCCATAACTGGAATACCTTTTTACAGAACCAGCAGGATTTTTCCCACATGGTCCCCGGAGTCGAAGTACCGGTGCGCCGCCACAACCTGGTCCAGCGGGAAGGTCTTTGCCACCAGCGGCCGGACCCGGCCGTCAGTCAGCAGCGGCCAGACCGCGTCCCGGACAGCGTCCATGATCACGGCCTTCTCCTCCACGGGCCGGGGGCGGAGCGCCGTCGCGATGATCGCGGCCCGCTTGCTCAGCAGCTTGCCCAGGTCCAGCTCGCCCTTGGCCCCGCCCTGCAGCCCAATCACCACCAGCCGGCCGTAGTCCGCCAGCGCATCCACGTTCTGGGCAAGGTACTTGGCCCCGACGACGTCGAGGATGACATCCGCGCCCTTGCCCCCGTTCTGCGCGCGCAGGCTCGCCGGGAAGTCCTCCTCGGCGTAGTTGATGGCAATGTCGGCTCCCAGGAAGGCCTTGGCGGTGCCGACCTTCTCCGCCGTGCCTGCCGTGGTGGCGACTACCGCGCCAAAGGCCTTCGCGAGCTGGATGGCCATCGTGCCGATGCCGCCGGTTGCCCCGTGGATGAGGACGGTCTCGCCCGGCTGCAGCTGCGCCGTCATGATCAGGTTGGAATATACCGTCGCCGCCACTTCCGGCAGTGCTGCGGCGGTGACGAGGTCGATGCCGTCAGGAACCCTCAGGACTTGCCCCGCCGGAACGGCCACCTGCTGCGCGTAGCCGCCTCCGGCCAGCAGGGCAACGACCTTGTCCCCCACGGAGAACGGCTTGGTGACGCCGGGACCGAACCCCGCAATCCTGCCCGAGACTTCCAGCCCGGGAATGTCAGAGGCCCCGGGCGGGGGCGGGTAGTGGCCCTTGCGCTGCTGGACGTCAGCGCGGTTGAGCCCCGCGGCGACGACGTCGATCAGCACCTCTCCGGTGCCGGGCACCGGCGACGGGACCTCGCGGACCACCAGGGCCTCGGGTCCGCCCGGCTCTGAAATGTAGACGGCCTTCATGGAGAACTCCCGATTCCTAACTAATACCTTGCTGCAGCATCTTGCAGGGATGCGCCGGCGGCACACCACACCCGGCGCGCCTTCTCCCAGAGTAGGCGGAGGAGTGACCCGTGTCCGCGAGCGCAATCGCGTTTTTGTTGCTGCCGACTGCCTATGAAACACTACTCGTTAGGGAAGGTTGTCCGAGCGGCCGATGGAGCTGGTCTTGAAAACCAGTGTGCGGTAACCCCGTACCAAGAGTTCGAATCTCTTACCTTCCGCGAGTAATGCCCCTGGTTC
>Ga0247818_10002478_pt1 | contig 11897 bp, 12 predicted proteins | sample 13C_Glucose_Day1_FD_192424 | JGI IMG/M metagenome (GOLD analysis project Ga0247818, IMG submission 192424) | Soil microbial communities from agricultural site in Penn Yan, New York, United States - 13C_Glucose_Day1 | ecosystem: Environmental > Terrestrial > Soil > Agricultural land | place...
AGTGGTCGACCGGCGGGGCCGGGAAGTAGCCGCCCTTGTAGCGGACCTTGTAGCCGCGGTTGTTCTCCTCCGCACCGGTGTTCCAGGCGCCGGCCTCGGAGTCGATGTGGTAGAAGCCCTGGTTCGCGGAGGTCTCGAAGCGGACCGAGTCGAACACGTAGAACTCGGCCTCGGGGCCGAAGTACGCGGTGTCGGCGATGCCGGTGGAGGCGAGGTACGCCTCCGCCTTCTTCGCGATGTTCCGCGGGTCACGGCTGTAGGCCTCGCCCGTGATCGGGTCGTGGATGAAGAAGTTGATGTTGAGCGTCTTGTCGCGGCGGAACGGGTCCAGGCGGGCCGTGGAGAGGTCCGCGCGCAGCGACATGTCGGACTCGTGGATGGCCTGGAAGCCGCGGATCGACGAGCCGTCGAAGGCCAGCTCCTCGGACGGGTCGAAGGCCGTCGCAGGGATCGAGAAGTGCTGCATCACGCCGGGAAGGTCGCAGAAGCGGACGTCGACCATCTTGACGTCCTCGTCCTTGATGAACTTCGCGACCTCGTCGGCGTTCTGGAACCCGTGCTTGGACATCCAACTCCTCCTACTCCCGGCCCGGGGAGGGGCGGGGTTGCAGCTCGGTGATGCGGCCAGTGCGGTGGCGCACGCTCGGACCCGACCCTAGGCAGTCGGGATTTCTCAAGCATGACCCATTTGTTTCGTGGAAGTTAACCGGGACGGTTGTGGACGGCTCGTGTCGCGCCCCCATTCGCACCCGGACCGAAGTGATCGAAAACGGGCGCAGTACCGTGGTCGGGTGGACAACAGGCAAGCACTCGGATCGTGGCTCTCCGGCCCCCGTGCCGCGGCGGAGCAAGCAGGTGTCGACTTCGGCTACCGGGGGCAGCAGCTGGGCCTCCCCGAGGAGGGGCCCGGCTCCATCGCCCGGCCCGGGGCGCGGCTGGGCGCGCTCGCCGTGGACTGGGGCCTGTGCATGCTGATCGCATACGGTCTCCTCACCGACGGCTACAACCAGGCGACCGGCAACTGGGCCCTGCTCATCCTGTTCGTCCTGATCGCCCTGACCGTCGGCACCGTCGGCGCCACCCCGGGGAAGCTCCTCTTCCGCCTGCGGGTCGTCTCCGTCGCGGGCGGCCGCCTCTCGCCGCTCCGCGCCGTGCTCCGCGCCGCCCTCACCTGCCTGGCGATCCCCGCGCTCATCTGGGACCGCGACGGCCGCGGCCTCCACGACCGCCTCTCCGGCGCCGTCCAGATCCGGGTCTGAGCCCCGGCCCGCACGCCGAAATGGCGGTGCCCCGGACCGCATAGGTCCGGGGCACCGCCATTTCCGTCCGTGGCGCGCGTCAGCGCGTCTTTCCGCCGCGCGGCATCTTCATGCCCTTGGGCATCGGGCCCTTCGGGAGGGGCATATTGGACATAAGGTCACCCATCGCCCGCAGTCGGTCGTTGGCCGCCGTCACCTGGGGGCCGCTGAGCAGCCGGGGCAGCTTCAGCATCTTGGTGCGGACCTTCTTGAGCGGGACCTGGCCCTGCTCCTCGTCGTTGCCGACGACGATGTCCGTCACGGGCACGTCGACCAGGATGCGGGCCATCTTCTTCTTCTCGGCCACGAGGAGCGGCTTCAGCCGGTTCGGGTTGCCCTCGCCGACCAGCACGATGCCCTGGCGGCCGACCGCCCGGTGCACCACGTCCTGGCTGCGGTTCATCGCGACCGCGGGGGTCACCGTCCAGCCGCGCCCGATGTTCTGCAGCACCGCCGCGGCCGCGCCCGGCTGTCCCTCCATCTGCCCGAAGGCGGCCCGCTCGGCACGCCGTCCGAAGACGATCGCCATCGCCAGGAGCGCCAGGACGAAGCCCAGGATGCCCAGGTAGACCGGGTGTCCGATCAGGAAGCCGATACCGAGGAGGACACCGAGTACGACGATGCCCACGCCGGCCACGACGAGCCCGACCTTGGGGTCGGCCTTCCGGGTCATCTTGTACGTGAGGGCGATCTGCTTCAGTCGCCCGGGGTTCGCGGCGTCAGCGCCGCCCGTGTTTGCCTTCCTCGCCATGCCTTGAAGTCTACGTGGCCCGGGACGTCCGGCCAGACGCGGCCTCCAGGACGTGCTGGGCCTCGATGCGGTCCTTGGCGCGGCGGCGGTCCTCCAGGACGGAGGTCCAGGCGTTGCGGCGGGCGGTGCGCTGCCCGGAGCCCAGGAGCAGGGCCTCGACGGCCCTGAGGGCGCCGGTGACGGACGGAAGGGCACTGACGCGGACATGCGTCGAGGCGGCCGGCATGAGGGGTCCTCTCTCGCGTGCGGATGAGACGAGGTGGGGGAGCGAGCTGGTGGTGGCGGTGCGTGGAACCATGCTCACAGAACGGTGTTACCAGGGCATGACCCGGCGGTCAAACACTGATGAAACGCTGATGCCGGACGCCCGTACGGCGGAGCGGCCCGTACTGCCCCGCTGAACTGCGGGGCCGTACGGGCCGCTCTTCCGGCACGCCTTGCTACCGGTGACCGCCTGTGCGGCGACTCACACGACCGGCAGACCGGCCGCGGCGGCGCCGCGCTTCTCCGGGCCCCTGGTCGCACTCCGCCTCGCCACCGCTCCGGCCGCGTGCCCGTCCTCGTTCCTCGGACGGACCCGCAACCTACGCTCCGGCTCGGCTGCGCTGCTCCATCGCCTGCTGGTACAGGCGCCCCGCGCGGTACGACGAACGGACCAGCGGGCCCGACATCACGCCGGAGAAGCCGATCTCGTCGGCCTCCTCCTTCAGCTCCACGAACTCCTGCGGCTTCACCCAGCGCTCCACCGGGTGGTGCCGGAGCGAGGGGCGGAGGTACTGGGTGATCGTGATGAGCTCGCAACCCGCGTCGTGCAGCTGCTGGAGCGCCTCGCTGATCTCCTCGCGGGTCTCGCCCATGCCGAGGATCAGGTTGGACTTCGTGACCAGACCGTAGTCACGGGCCCGGGTGATGACGTCCAGCGAGCGCTCGTAGCGGAAGCCGGGGCGGATCCGCTTGAAGATCCGCGGCACCGTCTCCACGTTGTGCGCGAAGACCTCGGGGCGGGAGGCGAAGACCTCCGCCAGGAGCTCCGGCACCGCGTTGAAGTCGGGGGCCAGCAGCTCGACCTTGGTGCGGCCGGCGGCGCGCTCGGCGGTCTGCTGGTGGATCTGGCGCACGGTCTCGGCGTACAGCCAGGCGCCGCCGTCCTCCAGGTCGTCGCGGGCGACGCCGGTGATGGTGGCGTAGTTCAGGTCCATCGTGACGACCGACTCGCCCACGCGGCGCGGCTCGTCCCGGTCCAGCGCCTCCGGCTTGCCGGTGTCGATCTGGCAGAAGTCGCAGCGCCGGGTGCACTGGTCACCGCCGATGAGGAAGGTGGCCTCGCGGTCCTCCCAGCACTCGAAGATGTTGGGACAGCCCGCCTCCTGGCAGACCGTGTGCAGGCCCTCGCTCTTCACGAGGCTCTGCATCTTGGTGTACTCGGGCCCCATCTTCGCGCGGGTCTTGATCCACTCGGGCTTGCGCTCGATGGGGGTCTGGGCGTTCCGGACCTCCAGGCGCAGCATCTTGCGTCCGTCGGGTGCGACTGCGGACACATCGGCTCCTGTAGCTTCGATTCTTCGGCGCACACCAGGGTACGCCCGTTGCTTCCATGCCTTGCTACGTCTGGCCAACCCGTGGCCAGAGCCAGGCATTCCTCAGGCCGTGGCCTCTGCCGTCTCGCGCGCGATCTCCCGCGGCTTCGGCTCCGCGTTCTCCAGCACGTCCCGCAGGTGCCGCTCCACCACCGGGAGGACCTCCTCGATGGTGACGTCGCGGCCCAGCTCGTTGGCGAGCGAGGCCACGCCGGCGTCGCGGATGCCGCACGGGATGATCCGGTCGAACCAGGCGTTGTCCGGGTTCACGTTGAAGGAGAAGCCGTGCATCGTGACGCCCTTGGCGACCCGGATGCCGATGGCGGCCAGCTTCCGGTCCTCGCGGCGCTGGCCGGCGTTGGAGGGGGCGTACTCGGGTCCGTGCAGCCGCGGGTCGAACTCCTCGTCCGTCAGCCGCGGGTCGAAGTCCAGCGAGAGCCCGCCGAGGGACGGCCGGCGCTCGACCGGGTCGCCGAGGACCCAGACCCCGCTGCGGCCCTCGACCCGGGTGGTCGCCACGCCGAACTCGGCGGCGGTGCGGATCAGGGCCTCCTCCAGGCGGCGCACGTGCGCGACGACGTCCACCGGGCGGGGCAGCTTGAGGATCGGGTAGCCGACCAGCTGGCCGGGGCCGTGCCAGGTGATCTTGCCGCCGCGGTCGACGTCGATGACCGGGGTCCCGTCGAGCGGCCGCTCGTTCTCCGCCGTGCGCCGGCCCGCGGTGTAGACCGGGGGGTGCTCCAGGAGCAGGCAGGTGTCGATGGTCTCGTCGGCGAACCGCGCGGCGTGCACCTCGCGCTGCTTGTCCCAGGCCGCCTGGTACTCGACGGCGTCCTCGCCGAAGCCCAGGCGGACGAATTGCAGCTCACTCACGGCCATGCCTCCTCCTGGGTGCCCGCGGCCGGGTTCCGGGGATCGTCCCGGGGCGGGAGCCGGCCCGGCACCCTGCGTCTTACGCGCCCCTGCCACTGTACGGCGGCGGCGCGCGGTTCCTTCGGGCAGGTGGAGGGCCCGGAAGCGGCCGGCCGGGGTCAGCTCGGCGCGACAACGAGGGTTCCGGTTCCTCACACGATCGGATGAATGTGGGGCGAAGGCGACGGTACGGGCCGGGATCACCGCTACATTCACGCCGTTCCATGAGGGTCGAAACGGGCTGCCACCTGCGCCCGGAAGGCAGGAGACCGCACAGCCGATGACGGAACGACCACCGCAGCGCGTCCCGAACCGCCAGCTCGCCGCGCTCATCGCCGAGGCCGGGTTCTCCAACGCCGGACTCGCCAGGAGGGTGGACCAGCTGGGCCTGGAGCACGGGCTGGACCTGCGGTACGACAAGACCTCCGTGACCCGGTGGCTGCGCGGGCAGCAGCCGCGCGGCACCACCCCGGCCCTCATCGCCGAGGTCTTCACCCGCCGCCTCGGCCGCCGGCTCACCGCCCAGGACCTCGGGCTCGACGCCTGCGCGCCGGTCTACGCGGGCCTGGAGTTCGCCGCCACCCCCGAGGAGGCCGTCGACATCGTCAGCGGCCTCTGGCGCAAGGACTCCGGCAGCCACGCCGAACTCCGCAAGATCGCCTTCACCCCGGCCGGCCTGGTCGTCCCCAGCCGCGACTGGCTCATCGGCCGCGCCGACGACCGGGTCGCCCGCGGCGAGCAGCCGCCCGTGCCGGTGGTCCGCCCGGCCGTCACCGGCGGACCGGTCCGCCCGATCGGCCAGGACCCCCGGGTGCCCCCGCAGGGCCGCTTCTCCGTCCCCCGCCAGCGCGGTACGGAGCGGGGCCCCGGCCAGCGCGTCACCGGCGGCGACATCGCCGCCCTCCGCTCCGTCGGCGACCTCTTCCGCACCCTCGACCACGCCTACGGCGGAGGCCACGCCCGCCAGGCCCTGGTCCGCTACCTGGAGCACGAGGCCGAGCCCATGCTCCGCGGCACCTACGGCGAGTCCACCGGCCGGCGCCTCTTCGCCGCCGCCGCCGACCTCACCCGGCTCGCCGGCTGGACCTCGTACGACATCGCCGCCCACGGCCTCGCCCAGCGCTACTTCGTCCAGGCGCTGCGCCTCGCCCAGGCCGCGGGCGACCGGGCCTACGGCTCGTACGTGCTCCTCACGATGAGCTGCCAGGCCGTCTACCTCGGCCACGGACGGGAGGCCGTGCAGCTGGCCCGGGTCGCCCAGCAGGGCGTCGGGACCGGCGCCCCGCCCGTCGTCCAGGCCATGCTGCACGCCGTCGAGGCCCGCGGCCACGCCGTCCTGACCGAGGCCCGCGCGTGCAGCGCCGCCCTCGTCCGGGCCGAGCGGGCCCTGGAGGCCGCCCGGCCCGGCGACGAGGTGCCCTACTGGGCGCGCTCCTTCGACGAGGCCCAGCTCGCCGACGAGCTCGGCCACTGCCACCGCGACCTCCAGCAGTACCGCCCCGCCGCCCAGCACGCCGAGCGGGCCCTCCAGCTCCGCGCCCCCGGCTACGCCCGCAGCCGTCTCTTCTGCCGGGTCGTCCTCGCCACCGCCCGGCTCGCCCTCGGCGAGCTGGACCAGGCGTGCGCGCTCGGCGCCGAGGCCGCCCAGCAGGCCGCCGAGATGCGATCGGCCCGCGCGATCGAGTACGTCCGCGACTTCGAGCGCCGCCTGGAGCCCTACCGCGACGCCCCGCCCGTCCGCACCTACCGCGACCGGGTGGCCGCCCTCGGCTGACCCGCCCCGGGGCCGTCAGGCCGCGGCCTCCTCCTCCGCCTCCTCCGGCGCGGCGGGGCGCAGGCCCAGATCGGCCAGGACGGCGCGGGCGGCCCGCTCGCCGGAGGCCAGCGTGGAGCGCAGGGTGCCCGCCGCCCGGTGGTCGCCGCACACGTAAAGGCCCGCGAGCAGCCGCACCGAGCGGCACGGGTCGTGCGCCGGGGGCGTGGCCAGGACCGCGTCCCGGGTGTGGTGCAGGGCCAGCAGCTCCCACTCGTCGGTGGAGGTGCCGTACAGCGCCGCCAGGTGCTTGCGGACCCGCCGCTCCGTGTCGTCCGGGGGCGTCCCGAGGACCGTCGAGGTGATCAGCGGCCGGCCGTCCGGCGCCCGCGTCGGGTCCACCGCGCTCATCACCGCCGTGTGCGCCACCGGCCCGCCCGGGTCCGACTCCAGGAGCAGCGCCGGGTCCGCCGTGGGCGCGGCCGGCGCCGTGTGGTGCAGCACCGTCACCGGGTGGTAGGCCGGGACCCGCAGGCCCGGCAGGAGTTCCGCCGCCGAGCGCGCCCCGGTCGCCAGGAGCACCGCCCGGCAGCCGACGGTCCCGTGCTCCGCCGTGACCACCCGCGCCGCCGACACCCGGGTGACCCGGACGCCGGTCCGCAGCGTGCCCGGCGGCAGCGCCGCCGCCAGCCGCTCCGGCAGCGCCCCCGAGCCGCCCTCCGGCACCGACACCCGGCCCCGCGCGAAGGCCCGCAGCGCCAGGTCCGCCCGCCGGCTCGACACCGCCAGGTCGGGATCGGCCAGCAGCGCGGCGAGGAGCGGGCGCAGCACCGTCTGCACGGTCCTGGCGGGCAGCCGGCCCGACAGCGCCTCGCGCGCGGTCCGCTCCGGCCGGGCGAGCAGCCGCTGCGTCGGGGTCGCCGCCAGCCGCACCAGCGAGGCGCCGAGCCGCGCCTGGTCCAGCGAGGCCGCCGGATGCCGGGGGGCGCTCGCGAGGGCGCGCGCCACGGTGAACGCGCCCCTGCGGGCCCTCGGGTGCGGGGCGCCCCAGCGCGCGTACCGTCCGTCGGAGTGGATCAGCACCCCGGGCGCGAACGGGCGCGGCACCACCCCGTCCAGGCCCGGCAGGGCCCGCAGCTCCTCCGCGGAGAGGGTGAGCAGCCTCCCCACCCGGTCGAGCCGGAAGCCGTCCGTCACGGCGGTGGCGTGCCGCCCGCCGGGGTGCGGCTCGGCCTCCAGGACGGCGACCGAGAGCCCCGCCCCGGTCAGCCGCCGGGCCGCCGTGAGCCCCGCGAGTCCCGCGCCCACGACGACGACGTCGACCTCCCCGAGGTCGTCGCCGCCCCCGGCGGCCCGCCGGGGCCGCGGGACGGCCGTGCCCCGTGCGGCCTCCGGCACGGAGGTGCCCTCCGGGACGTCGTCCGCGTGCTGTGCCTGCTGTGCGCTGCGTGCGGTACTGAGCACGTGCCCTCCCCAGGTCTGCGCCGCCTGTTGGTGGCCTATGCCCCCAACAAGCCCCCGGAATGCCCGAGTTCGCGATCCGTGTCGACTGGTGGGCACCGAGGGTAGGCAGCGCTCCCACGACAGCGGGCCCGCGCGCGGCGGGCTTGCCGGAGCACGGGGGAGCGCAGGGAGCGCGCGGGCCCCGCTCAGCGGGGTGCGGCGGCCCGGATCGCCTCGTCGATGGTGGGGAAGGCGAAGGTGAAGCCGGAGGCGAGCAGCCGCTCCGGGACCACCCGCTGGCTGCCGAGGACGTCCGCCGCGAAGTCGCCGAGGACCAGCCGCAGCGCGGGCGCCGGGACCGGGAAGGGCGTCGGGCGGCGCAGCACCCGGCCCATCGCCGCGGTCACCTCGCGGTTGGTGACCGGCTCGGGGGCGGTGAGGTTCACCGGGCCGGACAGCGAGGGGGTGTCGATCAGATGGCGCAGCGCGGCGACCTCGTCGTGCAGCGCGATGAAGGACCAGTACTGGTGCCCGTCGCCCATCCGGCCGCCCAGCCCGGCCCGGAAGACGGGGAAGAGCCGTCCCCACGCGCCGCCCTGACGGGCCACCACCAGACCGGTGCGGGCGTACGTCACCCGGATCCCGGCCTCCTCGGCGGGCGCCGCGGCGGCCTCCCACTCCACGCACACCGAGGGCAGGAAGCCGGTGCCGGCCGGGGCGCTCTCGTCCACCGCGCCGCTGCCGGTGTCGCCGTACCAGCCGAGGGCGGTGCCGCAGACCAGCGCCTCCGGCGGCTCGGCGAGCCCGGCGAGGGTCCGGGCGATCGCGGTGGTGCCCAGCACCCGGCTGTCCCGGATCTCCTTCTTGTACGCCTCGGTCCACCGGCGCTCGCCGACGCCCGCGCCCGCCAGGTGCACGACCGCGTCGACGCCCGTGAGCCCGGCGCCGTCCACGTACAGCCGCTTCGGGTCCCACTCGACCTCGTCGGCGGTCCGGGCGGGCCGGCGGACGAGCCGGAGCACGTCGTGCCCGTCGGCGCGCAGGGAGCGGACGAGGGCGGCCCCGATGAGGCCGGAGGCCCCGGTGACGGCGACGCGCTTGCGGTGGGCGGAAGGCTGCATGCCCCCATCCTGCCCGCTCCCGCCCGCGCCGTGCGTCCGGTGCGGCCCCGCCGTGCCGCCCGGCCGGTCGCCGCGGGTCCGCCCCGCGGCGGCGGAGGCGTGGCAGAGTGGCCGTCATGACCGTGCCGGAGACCTTCGTGATCCGAGGCGCCCGGGCGGGCGACGCCGAGCCGCTGGGGCGGCTGGACCGGGCGGCCTGGTCGCCGCTCCACGCGGTGCTGCCCGAGCCCTCGGAGCCGTACCCGCCGTTCTTCGACGAGCGCCACCGGCCCGCCGACCACCTGGTCGCCGAGCGGGCCGGGCTCCTCCTCGGGTACGTGCGGGTGGGGCGGCCGACGCCGCTCGACTGCAACGCCCACGTCCGGCAGATCCAGGGCCTCGCCGTCGCCGACGAGGCCCGGGGCCAGGGGGTGGGCCGCGCCCTGCTGCGGGCCGCCCTGGCGAAGGCCCGCGCCGACGGGGCCACCCGGATCACCCTGCGGGTCCTCGGGCACAACGTCCCCGCCCGCGCGCTCTACGAGGCGGAGGGCTTCGCGGTCGAGGGCGTGCTCCCGGGCGAGTTCGTCCTGGGCGGCCGGCCCGTCGACGACGTCCTGATGGGCCGCCCGCTCAGTTAGCGGCGCTCCACAGCGCCACCCCGCCCATCAGCTCGCGCAGGCAGCGCAGGGCGAGCGCGGCGGGGGAGCCGGGGCCCTCGGCGGGGGCGTCGGACTCGGCCCAGCTCTCCAGGGCGATCCGGATCGCGTCGGTGGCCGCGGCGGCGGCCAGGCGCACCTCCAGCGGGTCGGCCCCCGGGCCCGCGAGACCGGCCAGGACCTCGCGCAGCCGCTCCTCCGACTCCTGGTTGACCCGGTACCAGACGGCCCGCAGCGCCGGGTCCTCGGCGGAGGCGCGCAGCAGCCCCCGGGTCCAGCGCAGCCCCTCCTCCTCGGCCTCGTCCACCGGCGTGAGGGAGGCGGCGATCGAGCCCTCCAGCGCGGCCGGCAGCGGCACGCCGGGACCGGTGGCGGCGAGCGACTCCCGCCAGCGGTCGGCGCCGCCCGCGAGGAGCGGGGCGACGGCGTCCTGCTTGGAGCGGAAGTAGCGGTAGAAGGTCCGCAGCGCGACCCCGGCCCGTAGGGCGATGGACTCCGCGGTGGTGCCGTCGGGCCCGTGCTCGGTGAACAGCTCGGCCGCCGCGCGGGCGATGTCCAGCTGGGTGGCGGCCTTGCGGCGCTGGGTCAGGGAGGGCGTCGCGGTCGTCGGCTCGGGTGCGTTGCTCACCGTACGAGGGTACGCCCACCACCCTCCGGAGTGCACGAAATGCAGGTGTGGCAAAACGTGCCATCCAGGCGTACGGTTGCCATCAAGCAAGGAAGCTTGACATCGAGAGGTCGCCGCCATGAACCAGCTCACCCGTTACGAAGGACGCCGCGCACTCGTCACCGGCGGCGGCTCCGGCATCGGCCAGGCCACCGTCCTGCGCATGCTCGCCGAGGGCGGCCGCGTCGTCGCCGCCGACATCAGCGAGGACGGCCTGAAGGACACCGTCGCCAAGGCCGGCGACGCCGCCGACCGCCTCACCACCGTCGTCGTGAACGTCGCCGACGAGGAGTCCGTACGCACCGGCGTCGCCGCCGCCGTCACCGCCCTCGGCGGCCTGGACGTGCTGGTCAACGCGGCCGGCGTGCTCCGCTCCTCGCACACCCACGAGACCAGCCTCGACTCCTTCGAGCAGGTGCTCCGGATCAACCTGACCGGCACCTTCCTCATGATCCGCGAGGCGATCCCGGCGCTCCTGGAGGGCGAGGGCTCCGCCGTCGTCAACTTCTCCTCCACCTCCGCGCTCTTCGCCCACCCCTACATGGCGGCCTACGCGGCCAGCAAGGGCGGCATCCAGTCCATGACCCACGCGCTGGCCGCCGAGTACGCCAAGCAGGGCATCCGCTTCACCGCCGTCCAGCCCGGCTCCATCTCCTCCGGCATGACCGACGGCTCCGGCGCCAGCAAGCAGTCCACGGGCCCCGGCCTGCCCGCCGACGCCGACATGTCGCTCTTCATGAAGCTCGCCCCCGCCCTCGGCCAGGGCTTCGCCGGCCCCGAGACCGTCGCCGGCGTCGTCGCCATGCTCGCCAGCGAGGACGGCCGCTTCATCACCGGCACCGAGGTCCGCATCGACGGCGGGACCCACTTCTGATGTCCGCCGCCCCCTCCGGCGCCCCGTCCGCCGCCGAGGTCTTCGCCGGGCGCGTCGCCGTCGTCACCGGAGCCTCCTCCGGCATCGGCGCCGGCCTCGCCCGGCAGGCCGCGAAGCTCGGCATGAAGGTGGTCCTCGCCGACATCGCCGCCGACCGGCTCGCCGCCTTCGCCGAGGAGCTCCGGGCCACCGGCGCCGAGGTCGAGTCCGTCGTCACCGACGTCGCCGACCCCGGCTCCGTCGAGGCCCTCGCCGACACCGCGTACACCCGCTTCGGCACCGTCGACCTCCTGGTCAACAACGCCGGGATCATGGCCATGGGCTACTCCTGGGAGATCCCCGCCGAACGCTGGGACGCCATGCTCCGCGTCAACATCGGCGGCTACGTCAACGGCATCCGCGCCTTCGTCCCCCGCATGCTGGAACGCGGCGAGCGGGCCTGGGTCGTCAACGTCTCCTCCATCGGCGGCCTGCTGCCGAGCCCGCTCATGGCCCCGTACAGCGTCACCAAGTTCGGCACCCTCGCCCTCAGCGAGTCGCTGCACTACGAGATGCTGATGAAGGGCGCCCCGATCCAGGTGTCCGTCGTGACGCCCGGCTCGGTCAAGAGCGAGATCTTCAAGGCCGCCCGCCCCGGCGAGACCGCGCCCCCGGAGATCGCCGCCTTCAACGAGCGGCTCCAGACGCTCGCCGACGAGCACGGACTCACCCCCGAGGAGCACGCCGAGCGCGTCCTCGACATGGTCGCCGAAGGGAAGTACTGGGCGATCCCGCAGCCCGAACAGCTCTTCCCGGCGCTCCAGCCGCGCACGGACATGATCCTGGCGCGGGAGAACCCCCGCCTCCCCACGGGCTGACTCCCGGCC
>Ga0247818_10002479_pt1 | contig 11895 bp, 10 predicted proteins | sample 13C_Glucose_Day1_FD_192424 | JGI IMG/M metagenome (GOLD analysis project Ga0247818, IMG submission 192424) | Soil microbial communities from agricultural site in Penn Yan, New York, United States - 13C_Glucose_Day1 | ecosystem: Environmental > Terrestrial > Soil > Agricultural land | place...
TTTTCCATTCTAAATACTTAGTCATATAGTCGCGCCGCAGGCGAATTTGAAACAAGACGCATAGACTGCTTTAGGGCAGGATATCGCAGTCGTTCACATCCCGAATTTGCCAACTTTCCTAAAAGCGTCTTCATAAGAAAACACAGGGGCTTGTCATGAATTTTTCCGCACTACGTCGAAACCTGCTGGTCGGTTCGCTCGGCCTGGCACTCAGCGCCGGCCTTTTGGGGCAAGCGGTTGCCGGTGAGCAGCTGCAAAAAATCAAGGACGCCGGCGTGATCAACGTGGGTCTGGAAGGCACTTACCCACCGTTCAGTTTCGTCGACGCAGACGGCAAACTGGCCGGCTTCGAAGTCGAGTTCTCCGAAGCCCTGGCCAAAGAGCTGGGCGTGAAGGTCAAACTGCAACCGACCAAATGGGACGGCATTCTCGCAGCCCTGGAATCCAAGCGTCTGGACGCCGTGGTCAACCAGGTGACCATTTCCGAAGAGCGCAAGAAGAAGTACGACTTCTCCGAGCCGTACACCGTTTCCGGGATTCAGGCGCTGACCCTGACCAAGAACAAAGACACCATCAAGACCGCCGCCGACCTGGCCGGCAAGAAAGTCGGCGTCGGCCTGGGCACCAACTACGAGCAGTGGGTAAAAGAGAATGTGCCGAAGGCCGACATCCGCACCTACGAAGATGACCCGACCAAGTTCCAGGATCTGCGGGTCGGCCGCATCGACGCCATTCTGATCGACCGCCTGGCCGCGCTGGAATACGCCAAGAAAGCCAAGGACACTGCCGCCGCCGGCGAAGCGTTCTCCCGTCAGGAGGCCGGTATTGCCCTGCGCAAAGGTGAGCCTGAGCTGCTGGCAGCGGTCAACAAGGCCATCGACAAGCTGCGCGCCGACGGCACGCTGAAAAAGCTTTCGGAAAAATACTTCAGCGCTGACGTCACTCAATAATGGAAGAAGCTTTCCAACTCGCACTGGATTCCGCGCCCTTTCTGCTCAAGGGCGCGTATTACACGGTGATCCTCAGCCTGGGCGGGATGTTTTTTGGCCTGGTAATGGGGTTTGGCCTGGCGCTCATGCGCCTGTCGCGCTTCAAACTGGTGAGCTGGATCGCCCGCATCTACGTGTCGTTCTTTCGCGGCACGCCGTTGCTGGTGCAACTGTTCGTGATCTATTACGGCTTGCCGCAATTGGGTATCGAACTCGATCCGCTGCCGGCAGCCCTGATCGGCTTTTCGCTGAACATGGCCGCCTACGCCTGTGAAATCCTGCGTGCCGCGATCAGCTCGATCGAGCGCGGTCAGTGGGAAGCCGCTGCCAGTATCGGCATGACCCGTGCTCAAACCTTGCGCCGGGCCATCCTGCCGCAAGCCATGCGCACGGCACTGCCACCGCTGGGCAACAGCTTCATTTCGCTGGTGAAGGACACCGCACTGGCAGCCACCATCCAGGTGCCGGAACTGTTCCGTCAGGCGCAGCTGATCACCGCCCGGACCTTTGAAATTTTCACCATGTACCTCGCCGCCGCGCTGATTTACTGGGTCCTGGCCACGGTGCTGTCGCACCTGCAGAACCAGTTGGAAGCACGGGTCAATCGGCACGACCAGGAGTCCTGACCCAATGATTGTCGTGGAAAAACTGACAAAGCAGTTCAAGGGTCAAGTGGTGCTCAACGGCATCGATCTGCAAGTGAAGGAAGGTGAGGTGGTGGCGATTATCGGGCCCAGCGGCTCCGGTAAAACCACCTTCCTGCGTTGCCTGAATTTCCTGGAGGAACCTACCAGCGGCCGGATCAAGGTCGGTGACATCGAGATCGATGGCAGCCGCCCTTTGAACCAGCAGCAGAGCCTGGTGCGTCGCCTGCGGCAGCACGTGGGCTTCGTGTTCCAGAACTTCAATCTGTTCCCCCATCGGACCGCACTGGAAAACGTCATCGAAGGCCCGATCATCGTGAAAAAAATGCCCCAGGCCGAAGCCATTGCCTTGGGTAAAAAGCTGATGGCCAGGGTCGGCCTGGCGGGCAAGGAAGACGCTTACCCGCGCCGCCTGTCCGGTGGTCAGCAACAGCGTGTGGCCATTGCCCGCGCGCTGGCGATGGAGCCGGAAGTGATTCTGTTCGACGAACCGACCTCGGCCCTCGACCCCGAGTTGGTGGGCGAAGTGCTGGCGACCATCCGCAGCCTGGCTGAAGAAAGACGCACCATGGTCATCGTCACCCACGAAATGGGGTTCGCCCGGGACGTGGCCAACCGTGTGGTCTTTTTCGATAAAGGGGTGATCGTCGAGCAAGGCGAAGCCAAGGCATTGTTTGCCAACCCGAAAGAAGAACGGACGAAACAGTTTCTCAGCAAATTTCTGAATAACGCCCACTCCTGAACCACCCGCGTAATACAGGTCAACTTCCATGGATGGAAGTCCCTTCGACCTTCAATCAATCTCCCTGCACTTAGTTGATGTTTGCACACAATGCACAACTTCTTGTCAGCGTGCGCGATACATTTACAGGCCCTGTCACAGATTGACCACAACCAATACTCTGGAGCCTGACATTTGGTGACAGACGTGCAACCACCGCCTCATCTGCAGAAAACTGTGATATTTAGCGGTTATCTTCGACAGCTTGAGAGGGCTTCTTAACCTCAACGCGTAGGAACTTTCTGAATTATGCCGGATGTTGTATTTGACTATTCCATTCTATTGACAGCTATTCAAGTTCACTCTTATCTAGCTTCCAGCAATTGATTCTCATCGCATTCAATCATTATTCAACTCAAGTAATGAGCGATGTTGTTGTTTGGAATTCGCATTTTTATTTCAGAAATGGACTTCGTTGCACGACTTCAAGGAGAACCCATGAAAAGCACCTCGAACAAACCCGAACTGGCCGTGCCCTCTCTGGCGCAATCACACAAGAACGGTATCAACATCACCTCGGCGGCTCACCTGCTGGTCGACGTGGCGCCCTATCCCGGCATGGATGAAGGCGACCTGATCGAACTGTTCTGGGACAACTGCTACGTGGCCTCCAGGGTACTGAGTACCCATGATGTCGGCAACACGGTCAGCCTGCGGGTACCGGAAAGCTTTATAGCCAACGGCGCTTCCCGCATCCACTACCGGATCATGCAAGTCGGGCAGGGAGCCGCCCTGTCACCCGCCGTACGCGTCCAGATCAAACTCGACTGTCCCGGGGGCCAACCGTCTGCAATGTTCGGCGACGAAAACCAGAGCCTGGCGCCAGTGAGCCTCCCCGAGACGATTCGCCGCCAGGGGGTCAATCCGAATCAGATCAAGCGCGGCGTTCCGGTGACCATCGAGCCGTACCTGAACATGGCCGCCGACGACGAAATCACCCTGCGCTGGGGCGATGTGCGCATGGACCTGCCCATTCTCAAGGCTTGCGACGTCGGCCGGCCGATCCAGGTCTGGGTGCCACCGGCAATCATTCTCGAGGCCGGGGAAGACCTTCGGCTGGAGGTGACGTACTGCATCCTCGATCGGGTCGGTAACAACTCGCGCTGGGCACCGCCGCGCCGGTTGAAGATTGGATGTGCGAATCCGTACTTGAAGGCTCGGCCGAAGGAACTGCTCATGGCGGCCGAAGCCCGAAAACACTGAAATCCCCCGTAGGAGCGAAGCTTGCTCGCGAAGGCGGCCTCGAGCCGTGCAGCGCCCATGCTGACGCCTTCGCCGCGGTGCGGCGATCCGACAAGCCGGCTCCTACAAGGGTGTGTGACACCTCTTCTATCTATATTCCTAAAAGTTAGTTTATTTTATTTTTATACACGCTTAGGGTATATGCACCGGACCACCGGACATTCTTGTTTTCGTTCGCCGCATTGATCGCGGCGTTTTCATGAGATGTGAGGTAGGTATGGTCCGGAACACAATCACCCCAGTGCAGATCGCCAGGGCATTGCGTGCAGCCAAGGAGCGGCACTGATGTCCAGTCTGGCCGATGCAATCGTTCAGAGTGATCTGGACATCGCCCCCTTGTTGTTGCCCGCGCAAGTCTTGCGCAATGACGCCCAAGCCATCAAAGCCGCCCATGAGCTGGCGCAAGTCGCCCGCCTGCAAGCGGCCAAACGTGACCGCCAGCGCAAGCTGCCATGGTCGGAAATCGAACAGTTCACCCGCAGCGGGCTGGGCAGCATCGCCATCCCGCGTGAGTACGGTGGCCCACAGGTTTCATTCGGCACCCTGGCCGAGGTGTTCGCGATCATTTCCGCGGCCGACCCGGCCCTCGGGCAAATTCCGCAGAACCAGTTCGGCATTCTCAACCTGGTGCTCGGCAGCGCCACTGAAGCACAAAAAAAACAGCTGTTCAAAAGCGTGCTCGAAGGCTGGCGGATCGGGAATGCCGGACCGGAACGCGGCACCAAAAACACCCTTGAACTCAAAGCGCGGATCACCGCCGACGGCGATGGCTTCGTCATCAACGGCCAGAAGTTTTATTCGACCGGCGCCCTGTTCGCCCACTGGGTCGCGGTCAAGGCGCTGAACGACGATGGCAGGCAAGTGCTGGCCTTCGTCCGTCGCGGCACGCCGGGCCTGCGCATCGTGGATGACTGGTCCGGTTTCGGTCAGCGCACCACCGCCAGCGGCACGATTTTGCTCAACAACGTGCGGGTCGACGCCGAGCTGGTGGTGGATACCTGGAAGATCAACGACAAGCCGAACATCCAGGGGGCGGTATCGCAATTGATTCAAGCGGCCATCGACGCCGGTATCGCCCGGGGCGCCATCGATGACGCTATCGAATTCGTGAAAACCCGGGCCCGGCCATGGATCGATGCCAAGGTCGACAGGGCCAGCGATGACCTCTACGTGATCGCCGACATCGGCAAACTGAAAATCGAACTGCACGCCGCCGAAGCCTTGTTGCGCAAGGCCGGGCAGGTGCTCGATCAGGTCAACGCCGCGCCGCTCACGACCGAGTCCGCCGCGCGGGCCTCGATAGCCGTGGCCGAAGCCAAAGTGCTGACCACCGAGATTTCGCTGCTGGCCAGCGAAAAACTCTTCGAGCTGGCCGGCAGCCGCGCCACCCTCGCCGAATTCAACCTCGACCGCCACTGGCGCAACGCCCGCGTGCACACCCTGCACGATCCCGTTCGCTGGAAATACCACGCCGTTGGCACTTATCACCTGAACGGCACGCTGCCCGCTCGCCACTCCTGGATTTGACGACCAGAACCCTTTTGACCAGATCTCTGGAGAAACACATGACTTTTTCTCACCACGTCGCGGTCATAACCAGCGATGAGCAAGCCCTGATTGTCGCCAGTGACCTGGCCGAGGATTTCAAACGCGACAGCGCCCTGCGCGACCGCGAACGGCGTTTGCCACACCCGGAACTCGAAGTGTTTTCCCGCTCGGGCCTGTGGGGCATCAGCGTGCCCAAGGAGTACGGCGGTGCCGGCGTTTCCAATGTCACGCTGGCCAAGGTGATCGCACTGATTGCCCAGGCTGACGGCTCGCTTGGACAGATTCCGCAGAACCATTTCTATGCCCTCGAAGTGCTTCGGGTGAATGGCAGCGCCGAACAGAAAAAACGTCTGTACGCAGAAGTGTTGGCCGGTCAGCGCTTCGGCAACGCACTGGCCGAACTCGGCACAAAAACCGCCAACGATCGCGTCACAAGCCTGACTCGCGACGGTGAGGGTTACCGCATCAACGGCCGCAAGTTCTACGCCACCGGCGCCATCTACGCCCAACGCATCCCGACCTCGGTGGTGGATGAACAGGGCGTGCAGCAACTGGCCTTCGTGCCCCGCAACAGCCAGGGCCTGACGGTCATCGACGACTGGAGCGGTTTCGGCCAGCGCACCACGGGCAGCGGTTCGGTGGTATTCGAAGACGTCTTTGTCGCCGCCGAAGACGTGATCCCGTTCCAGAGCGCTTTCGAACGTCCAACCACCGTCGGCCCGCTGGCGCAGATTCTTCATGCCGCCATCGACACCGGCATCGCTCGCGCCGCCTATGAAGATGCGCTGCACTTCGTGCGCACCAAGACCCGGCCGTGGATCGATTCCGGCAACGACAAAGCCACCGAAGACCCCCTGACCATCAAGAGCTTCGGTCACTTGAGCATTCGCCTGCACGCTACCGAAGCGCTGCTGGAGCGCGCCGGCGAATTCCTCGACAAGGCCCAGGCCCAGACTGACGCAGAGACCGTCGCCGCCGCGTCCATTGCCGTCGCCGAAGCCCGGGCCATCAGCACCGAAATTTCTCTTGCTGCCGGCAGCACGCTGTTCGAACTGGCCGGCAGTCAGGCCACGCTGGCCGAACACGGTCTGGATCGCCACTGGCGCAACGCTCGGGTGCATACCCTGCACGACCCGGTGCGCTGGAAGTATCACGCCGTCGGCAACTACTACCTCAACGATGAAAACCCGCCGTTGCGGGGGACCCTCTAATGGCGACGCCTCAAACGAGCAAAAAAAAGATCCTGCTCAACGCCTTCAACATGAATTGCATCGGGCACATCAACCACGGCCTGTGGACGCATCCACGGGACAACTCCACCCAGTACAAAACCATCGAATACTGGACCGAACTGGCGCAACTGTTGGAGCGCGGGCTGTTCGATGGACTGTTCATCGCCGACATCGTCGGTGTTTACGATGTCTACCAGAACTCGGTGGACGTACCGCTGCAAGAGTCGATTCAGTTGCCGGTCAACGATCCGCTGCTCCTGGTCTCGGCCATGGCCGCCGTCACCAAAAACCTCGGCTTCGGCCTGACCGCCAACCTGACCTACGAACCGCCCTACCTGTTCGCCCGACGCCTGTCGACACTCGATCACCTGAGCCGCGGCCGGGTCGGCTGGAACATCGTCACCGGCTACCTCGACAGCGCCGCCAAGGCCATGGGCCTGAGCGAACAGGTCGAGCACGACCGTCGTTACGACCAGGCCGACGAATACCTGCAAGTGCTCTACAAACTCTGGGAAGGCAGCTGGGAAGACGGCGCGGTGCTCAACGATCCAAAGCAACGGATCTACGCCCAACCGGAAAAAGTGCACAAGGTCGAGCACAAGAGCGAGTTCTATCAGGTCGAGGGCTATCACCTCTGCGAGCCGTCGCCGCAACGCACGCCGGTGCTGTTCCAGGCGGGTAGTTCCGATCGCGGTTTGCAGTTCGCCGGACGCCATGCCGAATGCGTATTCATCAGCGGCCAGAACAAACCGTCGACCAAGGCTCAGGTGGACAAGGTTCGCGCCAGTGCGGTCGAAGCCGGTCGCAGCCCCGAGGACATCAAGGTGTTCATGGGGCTGAATGTGATTGTCGCCGCCACTGAAGAACAAGCCTGGGCCAAGCATGCCGAGTACCTGAGCTATGCCAGCGCCGAAGCCGGGGTGGCGCATTTCTCGGCGTCCACCGGGATCGACTTTTCCGAGTACGAAATCGACGAACCGATCCAGTACGTGAAGAGCAACGCGATTCAGTCCGCCACCAAAAACCTGCAAAACAACGACTGGACCCGACGCAAATTGCTCGAGCAACACGCCCTCGGCGGACGGTACATCACGGTGGTTGGCTCGCCAGAGCAAGTGGCTGATGAGCTGGAATCATGGATTGCCGAAACCGGGCTCGATGGCTTCAACCTGACACGGATTGTCACTCCGGAAAGCTATGTGGATTTCATTGAGCTGGTGGTTCCGGAGTTGCAGCGTCGGGGGTCGTACAAGACGGCTTACGACAATGGCTCTTTGCGCGAAAAGCTGTTTCACGAAGGGGCGCATTTGCCTGCGCAACATACCGGTTCGACGTATCGCCGCTAAAAGCTTCGCTGGCAAGCCAGCTCCTACAGGGGATCTATAGCGTTCGCAGCCCCTGTGTAGGAGCTGGCTTGCCAGCGAAGACGCCCGAACAGACACCAAAAATCTCATGCACTGACTGGAAACCCCATCATGAAAAAGAACCACCTCTCTCACCCAGTCAAAGCACTGGCCCTGGCCCTCGGCCTCTTCAGCTCCACCCTCTTCGCCGCCGACGCGCCGCTGAAAGTCGGCACCACCGCCGCCTTCGCCATCCCCCTGGAGGCCGCCGTCGAAGAAGCCAAAAAACAAGGCCTGCAAGTCGACCTGGTGGAATTCAGCGACTGGATAGCCCCCAACGTCAGCCTCGCCGCCGGCGACATCGACGTGAACTATTTCCAGCACATCCCGTTCCTGGAAAACGCCAAGGCCGCCGCCGGTTTTGACCTGGTGCCCTTTGCCCCGGGGATCATCAATAACGTCGGCCTGTACTCGAAAAAATACAAAAGCTTCGACGAGCTGCCCGAAGGCGCCAGCGTGGCGATCGCCAACGACCCGATCAACAGCGGGCGTGGCCTGCAACTGCTGGCCAAGGCCGGGCTGATCACCCTTAAACCGGGGGTCGGCTACAAGGCCACCGAAGAAGACATCATCGCCAACCCGAAGAAAATCAAAATCCTGCAGGTCGAAGCCGTGCAACTGGTACGCGCCTACGATGACGCCGACCTGGTCCAGGGCTACCCGGCCTACATCCGCCTGGCGAAGACCTTCGATGCCGGCTCGGCCCTGCTGTTCGACGGCCTCGATCACAAGGAATACGTGATTCAGTTCGTGATCCAGCCGACAAGCAAAACCGACCCACGCCTGATCAAGTTCGTCGACATCTATCAGCACTCGCCCGCCGTTCGCGCAGCCCTGGATAAAGCCCATGGCAAGCTCTACCAAGCCGGCTGGGAAAGCTGAGCATGACGGCCGCCATCCAACGGCGACTGGAAATTCCAGAGCCCCGCCCCATCCCGGAGCATGTCGAACAGACCGAACTGCACCCGGACCTTAATCGCGCCCACGTGCGCTTCATCGGTCTGGGCAAAAACTACAACGGCCAGCAAGGTCCAGTGGCGGCATTGCACGGCATCGACCTGGCGATCCAGCGCGGTGAAGTGTTCGGCATCATCGGTCGCAGCGGCGCCGGCAAGTCGTCGCTGATCCGCACCATCAACCGCCTCGAACAACCGAGCACCGGACGCGTGCTGATCGACCAGGTCGATATCGGCGAATTCGATGAAGACCGCCTGGTGACGCTGCGTCGCCGCATCGGCATGATCTTCCAGCACTTCAACCTGATGTCGGCCAAGACCGTTTGGCAGAACGTCGAGCTGCCGCTGAAAGTGGCCGGAGTGCCGAAGCAAAAACGCGAGCAGAAAGTCCGTGAATTACTGGAACTGGTAGGCCTGCAAGAGAAACACAAAGCCTATCCGGCGCAGCTGTCCGGCGGGCAGAAACAGCGTGTCGGCATCGCCCGGGCGCTGGTGCACGACCCGGCGATTTTGCTGTGCGACGAAGCGACTTCAGCGCTGGATCCGGAGACCACGCAATCGATCCTCGGCCTGCTGCGCGAGATCAATCGGCGCCTGGGTCTGACCATTGTGTTGATCACCCATGAGATGGCGGTGATTCGCGATATCTGCGACCGGGTCGTGGTGCTGGAGCACGGACGCATCGTCGAGCAAGGACCGGTCTGGGAAGTGTTCGGCAACCCGCAGCATGAGGTCAGCAAGACCTTGCTGGCGCCGTTGCAACACGCGTTGCCGGAAGAATTGCAAAGCCGTTTGCGCTCGCAGCCGCAATCTTCGGATGACGCTGTTGTGCTGCGCTTGCAATTCACCGGCAGCGCCACGGATGAACCGGATCTGGCGGCGCTGTTCGCAGCGCTTGGCGGTCGCGTGCGATTGCTGCAAGGTGGCATCGAACGGATTCAGGGCCATGCCCTGGGGCAACTGCTGCTGGCGGTAACCGGTTCGTCCCTCGGCGCCGAAGCATTGCGTCAACGCGCCGGCAGTTGGGCGCAACAGGTGGAGGTGTTGGGTTATGTGGTTTGATCGTTTGCTGCAAGGTTTCATCGACACCTTCCTGATGGTTGGTGTGTCGTCGCTGATTGCGCTGCTGGCGGGCATTCCCTTGGCGGTGATCCTGGTGACCAGCGCCAAGGGTGGCATCTACGAAGCGCCGGCGCTGAATCGCGCATTAGGCGCGTTCGTGAACCTGTTTCGCTCGATTCCGTTCCTGATTTTGATGGTGGCGCTGATTCCGTTTACCCGGTTGATTGTCGGCACCACTTACGGTGTCTGGGCCGCCGTAGTGCCGCTGACCATCGCTGCCACGCCGTTCTTTGCGCGCATCGCGGAAGTCAGCTTGCGCGAGGTTGATCATGGGTTGATAGAAGCGGCGCAGGCGATGGGGTGTCGGCGCTGGCATATCGTCTGGCATGTGTTGTTGCCTGAAGCGTTGCCGGGGATTGTCGGGGGTTTCACCATCACCTTGGTGACGATGATCAACTCCTCGGCGATGGCCGGGGCGATTGGTGCTGGGGGGCTTGGGGATATTGCTTATCGGTATGGGTATCAGCGGTTTGACAGTCAGATCATGTTGACGGTGATTGTGTTGCTGGTGGTGTTGGTGGCGGTGATTCAGTTGGGTGGGGATCGGTTGGCGCGAGGTTTGAATAAACGCTAAGTGTGATGGGGAGGTGAGACCCTTTTTGTGAGGCGGTCGCTCCCCCTTTTTCAGAGTATGACCGGGGCCCCTACGTAGATTTTCGCCCGCTTTGGATGCCAAAAAAGGCCTTGAAACGCGACGGTTTTTTGTTTTTGGCCTCAGGCGGTTGCTGCGGTGCGCTGGCAGCACTGTTGACCAATATTCTGGCGTTTCTCAATTCATCTTCTTTGGAATAAATTTCTTGGGCCGTCAGGCCTGTCGCATTCATCTTGAAGATGATGTTCAGGCCTTCGTTTTTTGCCCAATTCGCTTCGGCGTCCTCCCAGACGTGCTGTTCTTTCAGGTACGCAATCAAGCCATTGAAATCAAGCCGATATTTGTTCACCAGGCGTTCATACATTTCGGGTGAATCAATGGAATTGATTCGAAGCGTTGAATCAAACGACGAACTCTCGCGGACCGGGGCATAGCTCACTGATTGATGCTGCGGAGCGATCTCACGAATCATCGCCTCAACGTCAATTGAGGATTCTGGTTTGTAGTGCCCGGTATGATTGTCGACCTTGAATTTTGATGGATCATCCTCATCGACAGTCAACGTCCCGGCGAACACTGGAAGGCCCATGCCAGGCTGCATGCCCATATGCTGCTGATAGTTGTTCACAAATAAGCGCAGCTTTTTATGCTCATCGCGAAATATCGCAATAGCAGCCTGTGAGGACCGAAGAGGAAACCACTGAGCGCTTTCGCCCTCAATCTTCTTCATTCCTCGTCCATAAACAGACCCAGTGGTTTCGAAGGTACTTTTGTTGTCGTTCCAAACCAACTCCTCGAACCACCCCGTTCCAATCCTTTTGGCCATGGGATTAACGATATCGGCGATAAAAGTATCTAATGGAATAGATAATTTTCCTTGCCAGTCGTAGTAATTGATTGGGTTGTTTCCAACCATTTTATAAAGATTCAGGCCGTCTACGTTCCCTGCTGGATCCGGATTTATCCAACGCTGCAACCAAGACGCGAAGTAGCGATACCCGTAGTAATAGAGTCCCGTCGCATCCCGCTCTTTGCCCGAATACCGAATGGTTTTGTACTTAGCGACCAGTGCATTTTTACCCGCCCAACACGCCGTACCGCCGAAGGCATAATAGTGCTCCTGCGTCAGTACACCCGCTTCGTCGTCCAGTTCCAGCGTGCTGGAACCAAGATGATCGCTAAGGCTGTAGCGCAGTTGATCGGCATGAGCGCCTTCGGGCCAGTGCAAGGCTCGAACGCTGCAACGCCCGGCTTCGGCACTGATGACATGGTGCACTTCGCCATCGGCCTGGCGGTGGATTTCCAGGCTGGGAAGGTAACGGACTTCCGTGCGCAGGGTTTGATTGTTGGTCTGACTGAAATGCACTTTGCGCAATCGATGACCGG
>Ga0247818_10002480_pt1 | contig 11894 bp, 8 predicted proteins | sample 13C_Glucose_Day1_FD_192424 | JGI IMG/M metagenome (GOLD analysis project Ga0247818, IMG submission 192424) | Soil microbial communities from agricultural site in Penn Yan, New York, United States - 13C_Glucose_Day1 | ecosystem: Environmental > Terrestrial > Soil > Agricultural land | place: USA...
CGGCATACCTGCGCGGCGCACTGACCGGCCTGCCCCTGCCGGATGCGTGCGCCGACCTGGTGGTCTCGCTCCAGGTGCTCGAGCACATCTGGACCCCCGCCGAGTACGTCCGCGAGCTCGCCCGGGTCTGCCGGCCCGGGGCGACGGTGGTCCTCACCACGCCGAACCGGCTGACCTTCTCGCCCGGCCTCGGCCGTCGGGAGCAGCCCACGAACGCCTACCACTGCCGGGAGTACGACGTCGCGGAGCTCGTCGGCGAGCTGGGTGACTGGACCCCGGAGCTGTGGGCCGACCGGGTGCTCGGGGTGCACGCCGGCCCCCGGCTGCTGGCCTGGGAGAGGGAGAACGGCGCTCTCGTGGGCGCTCAGCAGGCCCGGGCGCCCGAGTCGTGGGACCCAGCCCTGGCCGGCATGGTCAGGCAGGTGCGCGCCGGCGACTTCGAGATCAGGGCCGACGACCTGGACGCGTCGCTGGACCTCGTTGTGGTGGCCCGCAGGGTCGGTTGAGGCGGCTGCGGGAGAAATCCCCCATTTCGCCCTCGGCGCGTCCACGGCTCGGGCAGCATGTCCGGGAACTGGCCACCGGGGAGTGGCCGGGACTGGTCACCAGGGGGAGTCCCACATGAAGCACACCGCCCGAGCCCTTCTCGCCGTCGCCCTGCTGCTGGGCGTCTACGCCCTGGCCGCAGGCGTCGTCGCCGGCATGGGGTACCTCGTCTACCTGGCCGCGACGGCCGGCAGCGGCTTGGCCGCCCTGAAGTTCGCGGTCATCGCCGTGCTGGTCGCGCTGGCGCTCGGCAAGGGCGTCGTCTCCAGCCTGCGCACCCCGCCGGAGGAGCCGCACGGCGTGGCCCTCACCCCGCAGGCGCAGCCCCGGCTGTGGGCGGAGGTGCAGCGCACCGCCGACCAGGTCGGCGTTCGCCCTCCCGACGAGATGAGGCTCGTTCCAGAGGTGAACGCCGCGGTGAGCGAGCAGAGCCGCTGGCTCGGCCTGGTCCCGGGCAGGCGGACGATGTACGTCGGGGCACCGTTGCTCACCGGCCTCAGCGAAGACCAGCTCCGCTCGGTCCTCGCCCACGAGCTCGGCCACTACAGCGGCCGCCACACCGCCCTTGCCGGCATCAGCTACCGCGGACTCGAGGCCATCCGGCGGATGATCGGCAACCTGGACGACGACAGCTGGATCGCCAAGCTCTTCCGTCAGTACGGCCGGCTCTACGTCGCCGTGTCGCACTCGGTCAACCGCGCCCAGGAGCTCGAGGCCGACCGCTTCTCCGCGCAGGTCGCGGGACGGGGCACCGCCATCGCGGCGATGCGGGAGCTCCCGGTCATCGCGCAAGCCTGGGACTTCTTCATCGACGGCTACGCCTCGCTCGGCCAGTCACGGGGCCATCGCCCCGCCGCGATGATCTCGGGCTTCCACGAGCTGTGGACCCACCCGGAGCGCCAGGACCAGCTCGCCGAGGTCCGGGCGAGCGCACCCCCTGAGTCCCACTCCGTCTACGACACCCACCCGAGCACCGCCGAGCGGATCCGCGCCTTCGAGGCGCTGCCGGAGGACGGCCGGGTCGACCGCTCCGGGCCCGCACTCGGCCTCCTCGACCAGCCCGACGCCGCCCTGGCCGACCTGGAGCGGTGGATGTTCGAGGGCTCGACCCTGACCGCGGTGACCTGGGACCGCCTCGTCGCGGAGTCGGGCGCAGCCACGGCCGGCGAGGCTTCGACGACGCTGACGGCGTCAGCCGAGGCCGCAGGTGTTGCGGGCGCAACCCTCGGGGACATCGTGGCGGCCGTGCGGTCGGGTCGTGCCGACGAGCTCGTGGCGGCAGCGGTCGTCGACGGCGCCACGCCCGAGCAGCGCCGCGCCGCGGCCGCACACCTCGTCGGTCAGGCCATCGCGGCGGCGCTGGTGCAGTCCCGCGGTGCGGAGTTCCGGCTCAACTGGGGCGGGCCATGGCGTCTCGTGGACCACACGGGTGCCGACCTCGAGCCGTGGCCGCTGGTCGAGGCCGCTGTTGCCTCCGCCGATGCTGTTCCCGCGCTCGAGGCCTGGCTCACGACCCACGACGTTCCACTCGACTACCGGCCGGAGCCGGCTGCCGGGACCGGTCCGCGAACCCCAGCCCCCACGGCCTGAGCGGCCGCCGGGCCCCGCGCGGGTCACCACGACCCTGGGTCGGCCGCCAGACCCTGCACCGGCCACCGGTCACCACGGCCGGCGTCCTCGGCCTGCGGGCGAACGCCGTGCGGGCGGGCGGAGGGGGTGCTGCAGACTAGGCCCTTGTGACTTCTGCCGTTCCCGGGGCCTTCTGCCTCGTCCTGCACTCGCACCTGCCGTGGCTGCCGGGCCACGGGGTGTGGCCGCTGGGCGAGGAGTGGCTGCACCAGGCCTGGGTGGAGTCCTACCTGCCCCTCGTCGCCGAGCTGGACTCCCTCGCCGCGGAGGGGCACCGCGACGTGCTCACCCTCGGGGTGACGCCGATCCTCGCCGCCCAGCTCGACCACCCGCGGATGGTGGCGGATGCGGCCACGTGGGCCGGCCTGTGGGAGATGCGGGCGCGGGAGATGGGGGGCCATCCCGACCCGCACCGGCGCAGGATCGCGGACTACGAGTATGCCGCGGCCGTCAGGGCCCGCGGCCTGCTCGCCAGCCGGTGGGCCGGCGGCGGCTCGCCGGTGCTGCGCTCCCTTCGGGACAGCGGGGTCGTCGAGCTCCTCGGCGGTCCCGCGGCGCACCCCTTCCTGCCCTTGCTCCTCCCCGAGATGGCGACCCTCGCTCTCGAGGCGGGCCTCTGCGACTCGACGTCCCGGCTCGGCGAGCGGCCGCGCGGCATCTGGTCCCCCGAGTGTGGCTACTCCCCCGCCCTCGCGGGCGTGCTCGGCGGCGCCGGGGTCGGGCACTTCATCGTCGACGAGCAGACGGTCCGGGACGCCGGCGGGCACCCCCACGCCGCGTGGCGGGTCGCCGGCACCAGCGTGCAGGCCGTCCCCCGCGACCTCGAGGTCACCAACCTCATCTGGTCGTCGCGCAGCGGGTACCCGGCCGCAGGCCCCTACCGAGACTTCCACGCCCGCGAGGAGTACACCGGGATCCACCTCTGGTCGATCACCCACCCGGACGCCCTGCTCGAGCACAAGGGACGGTACGACCCCGAGGCCGCCCGGGCGCAGGTCGAGCGCGACGCCGCGCACTTCGCGGGCGCCGTGCGGCAGCGCCTGACCAGCCTGGCCGAGGCGAACGGCATGCCGGGACTGGTGGTCGCGGCATACGACACGGAGCTCTTCGGGCACTGGTGGCACGAGGGGCCGGCCTTCCTCGGCCGGACGATCCGTGCGCTCCGCGCTGCGGGTGTCCACGTCACGACCGTCGAGCGCGCGCTCGCCGAGGGCCATGTCGCAGGCGACCTCGACCTCGGCCCTGGCTCGTGGGGGGCCGGCAAGGACTTCTCGGTGTGGTCCGGTCCGGCGGTCCGCGAGATCGCGCACGAGAACGAGTGGCTGCAGCGGCGCTGGCTGGACCTCATGCGCCGCGAACGCGACCACGGCGACCTGCGGACTCGCCGGCCCGACCTCGACCAGCTCCTGCGCACCCTGTTCAACGCGCTCTCGAGCGACTGGGCGTTCCTCGTCACGCGCGGGCAGTCGGTGGACTACGCCAGCCGGCGGGCCGACCGGCACCGCCGCGACTTCCACGCCCTGGCCCAGCTCATCGAGGGCGGGCGGCGCGAGGAGGCCTGTGCCGAGGCCGATCGGCAGGCCCGCAGCGACCGGACGTTTCCCGCTCTCGACGCCCGGACCCTCAGCCATGACCGCCGCAGCCCCGGTCTGCCTGCGCCGAGGCCACATCTCACTCGCGAGTCCTGACGACCCTCCCAGGGATGCCCGCGACGATGGACCGCGGCGGGTAGACGCCCCGGGCCACCGCCGAGGCCGCGACGACAGACTGCGCGCCGATGTCGGTGCCCCTGGTCACCACCACCTTCGTGCCCAGCCACACGTCGTCGCCGATCCGCACCGGGCTCTTGACGATGCCCTGGTCCTTGATCGGCAGGTCGAGCGACTCGGTCTTGTGGTCGAAGTCGCAGACGTAGACGTCATCGCCGAAGAGGCAGGTGCGGCCGATGTCGATGTCGAGCCAGCAGTTGATGGTGTTGCGGATGCCGATGACGGACTTCGAGCCGATCCGCAGCGTCCCTTCGTGCGCCCTGACCCGGGCGTGCGCGCCGAAGTGCGTGTAGGCGCCGACGACGATGCGGGAGTAGCCCTCGCGCAGCTCGAAGCGGACGTCCGGCCCGATGAACACCGGCCCCTCGAACCGCAACGACGGGTAGCGCAGCCCTGCCCGCGCCATGCGGAGGTAGCTCGCCAGGTGGTGGCGCGTGTAGGCACGGTTGGCGACCGCCCACCCCACCCAGCGGAGCCACTGCAGCGGGCGCGGCATCCGCAGCAGGCGCTCGCCGGGCTCCCCGTAGTCGCGCGGCGAGGCGTCCGCGCCGACCGCGCCGGACATTCAGCCGGGCTTCACGCCGGTGATACCGACGTTGTAGAACAGCCGGTCGGGGACGGCCTTCGAGAGGACCCGGTCGACCGCAGACAGCCGGCGCCACGAGCCGTACGCGAACATCGCCCAGCCCCAGCCGAGCGCGCCGGGGCGCACCGCGGACTCGAAGGTGCGCACCGGCCAGCCGAACAACGCTGCCGTGAGCTCCTCGGTCTTCGTCCGCACGTCGACCGCGCCGGCTCGCAAGGCGGTGCGGGCGAGGTCGTCGGGGTCGAAGGTGTGCAGGTCGACGACCGCCTCGAGCGCTGCCGCACGGGAGGACTCGTCGAGCTCATCGCGGTCCTTGGCCCAGTGCGCACGCAGCGGCGGCAGCTGCGTGATGGTCGTGGTCGCCTTCCAGGTCAGCCGCCCCAGGCGCCGGGCATACCAGTGGCCGACCGTCGTCGGCTCGCCGGCGACGACGAAGCGCCCACCCGGCCGCAGGACCCGGAGCACCTCGCGGAAGGCGGCTTCGACGTCGGGGATGTGGTGGATGACGGCATGTCCGACCACGACGTCGAACGTGTTGTCGTCGTAGGGAAGGCGCTCAGCGTCGGCGACCCGCCCCTCGACCTGGAAGCCCAGCTTCTCGGCGTTGGCCTGGGCCGCCTCGACCATTCCCGGGGAGAGATCAGTGACGTGGACCTCGTCGAGGACCCCGGCCTGCTTGAGGTTCAGCGAGAAGAACCCTGTGCCGGCGCCGAGCTCGAGGGCCGTCGTGTACGGCCACGGCTCAGGCGTTCCGGTGATGGCGACGAACCGGTCCCGGGCATAGTCGATGCAGCGCTCGTCGAAGGAGATCGACCACTTGTCGTCGTAGGTGCGCGCCTCCCAGTCGTGGTAGAGGACCTGGGCGAGCTTGTTGTCGTCGTAGGCGCGGGCCACGTCGGCCTCGCTCGCCGCGGTCACGGAGGCCTGACGCTCGATGCCCGGGCCCGGCGGGGCCGTCCTGCCTCGGGCCATGGCTCAGGCGCCCTCGAACTTCGCCTTGCCGGGCCCGTGCTCCACGAACGACTTCATGCCGATGGCACGGTCCTTCGTCGCGAAGAGACCGGCGAACTGCATGCTCTCGATCTCCAGCCCGGTCTCGAGGTCCACCTCGATGCCCCGGTCGATGGCGGTCTTCGCCGCCCGGAGGGCGAAGGCGGGCCCGCCCACGTACTGCTGCACGCGGGCTCGCGCCGCGGCATACACGTCCTCGGCCTCGACGACCTCGTCGACGAGCCCGATGGCGAGCGCCTCGTCTGCCGAGACGAAGCGCCCGGAGTAGACGAGGTCCTTGGCCTTGGCGGGCCCGACGAGGCGGGTGAGGCGCTGCGTGCCACCTGCCCCCGGGATGAGGCCGAGAAGGATCTCGGGCTGCCCGAGCTTGGCGTTCCTGGCGGCGACGCGGAAGTCGCAGGTCATGGCCAGCTCACAGCCGCCGCCGAGCGCGTAGCCGGTGATCGCGGCCACGGTGGGCTTGGGAATGCGCGCCACGGCGGTGAAGGCGGACTGCAGGCGTCGGGAGTGGGCCACCATGTCCGTGTAGGACATCTGCTCCATCTCCTTGATGTCCGCGCCGGCGGCGAAGACCTTCTCGCCGCCGTAGACCACGACCGCGCTGACGTCACGGCGCTCCGTGACCTCCTCGGCCGCCGCCCGCAGGGCCTCCTGGATCTCGACGTTGAGCGCGTTCATGGGCGGTCGCTGGAGGCGCAGTGTGGCGATGCCCGACTCGACCTCGACCGCGAGCAGGTCGCTCATGCGGGGTCGCCCTCGGGGGCGGGCTGGCCCGAGGTCGGGCCGCCGTCGCCACCCCCACCGAGGATTCGCTCGTGCCACATCTGGACGCCCGCGAGCACGAGCTGGGTGGTCACGGCCACGAGGGCGTTGAGGTCGGTGCCCGGGCCGACGACGTGCTCGCCCGTCACGACGAGGGTGCCGTTGGCGATTCCGGTCTTGACGATGTTGAGCTGCAGGGTGATGTCATTGCAGGTCTGCAGCCGCAGCAGGGGGTCGGCCGGGATGGCGTCGCTGATCGCCCACTGGCCGAAGATGCGCATGATCTGGAAGTCGCCCTCGGTGCAGCGGACGAAGAGCTGCTGGTCCTGGACCGTGAAGGCCACGTCGCCGTCGGAGTCGATGTCCGGGTTGAGGCCCTGGTCGATGAGGACGTCGAGGACACGGCCGCGCAGCGGGTGCTCGTCCGGCGGCGGCGGAAAGTTCGGCAACGAGGTGGGATCGGTCATGTCCCCAACCGTAACGACTGCCTAGGCTGAGGGCCATGTCGCACCCCCCGCGCCCCGTGCGTGATCTCCCCCCTGCTCTCGGGATGACCCTGACCGACGCCGGCGCCGACTTCGCCGTCTACGCCGGTCACGCGACCTCCGTGGAGATCTGCCTCTTCGAGGAGGGCGACTTCGACGGCACGACGGAGCGCCGGGTCGCGCTCACGCAGCGGGCGCATGGCATCTGGTACGGCTTCCTGGAGGGGGTCGGGCCCGGTCAGCGCTACAACGTGCGCGCCGACGGCCCCTGGCGTCCGGCCGAGGGCCTGCGGTACAACGCCGCCAAGCTGCTGCTCGACCCCTACGCCCGCGCGGTCGAGGGCGACGTCGTCTGGCTCCCGCCGGTGTACGCGCACCGTGTCGACAGCACGCTCACCGGCGACGACGAGATCAGCAGCCCGGAGGACAGCGCCGCCTTCGTCCCGCGGTGCGTGGTGGTTGACGACCGCTTCGACTGGTCCGGCGACGTCCGCCCCAACCACTCCCTCTCGGACACCCTCCTCTACGAGGCGCACGTGCGGAACCTCACCCGCCTCCACCCGGACGTGCCGGAGCACCTGCGCGGCACGTATGCCGGGCTGTGCCACCCCTCCGTCATCGGGCACCTCAAGGAGCTCGGCGTCACCGCCGTGGAGCTGCTGCCGGTGCACGCCTTCACCTCCGAGCCGGAGGTGGTCCGCCGGGGCCTGAGCAACCACTGGGGCTACAACACGCTCGGGTTCTTCGCCCCCCACGCCCCGTACGCGTCGGCGAGCGACCCCCAGGGCGCCCTCGACGAGTTCAAGGGCATGGTCAAGCTGCTCCACGCCGAGGGCATCGAGGTCATCCTCGACGTCGTCTACAACCACACCGCGGAGCAGTCACGACACGGTGCGAGCCTGTCGTGGCGAGGGCTCGACAACCGCACCTACTACCGGCTCGACGGCCGCGGCCACGACGTCGACGTCACGGGCTGCGGCAACACCCTGGACCTCCGGCACGCCATGGTCTGCCGGATGGTGCTGGACTCCCTCCGGTACTGGGTGAACGAGTGCCACGTCGACGGCTTCCGCTTCGACCTCGCCGTGGCCCTCGGCCGCGGTCGCAACGACGACTACGACCCGGACCACCCCTTCCTCGTCGCGCTGCGCACCGACCCGGTGCTCTCGCGGGTCAAGCTCATCGCCGAGCCGTGGGATGTCGGGCTGCACGGCTGGCGCACAGGCCAGTTCCCGCCGCCCTTCGCAGAGTGGAACGACCGCTTCCGCGACACCGCCCGCACCTTCTGGCTGCAGGACGTCGCCGCGGCACGCGAGGCCCATCCCGGCCACGGTGTGCAGGAGCTCGCGACGAGGATGGCGGGCTCGCAGGACCTCTTCGGCGCCCACGACCGCGGTCCGCTCGCCTCGGTGAACTTCATCGCCGCCCACGACGGCTTCACCCTGGCCGACCTGACCCGCTACAACCACAAGCACAACGAGGCCAACGGGGAGCACAACCGCGACGGGCACGGTGACAACCGGTCGTGGAACCACGGCACGGAGGGACCGGACGAGTCCCTCGAGCCTGCACGGCGCCGCTCCATGCGCAACCTGCTCGCCACGACCCTGCTGGCCACCGGCGTGCCGATGCTGGCCGGCGGTGACGAGCTCGGCCGCACGCAGGGCGGCAACAACAACGCCTACTGCCAGGACAACGAGGTCTCGTGGTTCGACTGGGGGCTCGCCGACTGGCAGCGCGACCTGCTGGAGACCACCCGCTTCCTGGCCAGGCTGCGCCGGCAGTACCCCGCGCTGCGCCAGCGCACGTTCTTCACCGGGCGCGAGGTCCACGAGGACGGCTCGACCGACCTCGCCTGGTTCGACGCGGAGGGCGAGCCGATGAACTCCGGCGGCTGGGAGGACCCGCGCACGCGCACCCTGCAGATGCTGCTCAACGGGGCCTGGATCGGCCACCGGTCGCTGCTCATCGTCATGCATGGCGCCGCGGAGGAGGGCAAGGTGCGCCTGCCCGAGGTCCCCGGCATCGCGGCATACGAGCTCCTCTGGGACAGCGCGCACGACCGCCCGGGCGACCCCTCCGAGCCGCTCCACCCCGGTCCCGTGCCCGTCAGCCCCGCCAGCCTGCAGGTCTACCGCGCCGCCGCGGACGGGGGGTAGGCGCCCAGCCGCGCTGCGCCGCAGGCGCAACACTTGCGCACGAACGAGGCCGCCGCACCCCAAGAGGGTGCGGCGGCCTCGTCAGGTGCTGTGCCCGCTCAGGCGTTGGCGACCAGCCCGAGCTCGCTGGCGCTGGCCAGGCCCTGGTGCTTCGGCAGGATGCGAACGGTGTACCCGAACGACCCCGTGCGCGACAGGGCGAAGTCGCCGGCGAACTGGTGCCGCCCGCCCTCGTAGGACTCCACGAAGTCGAGGGACTCGACCTCGATGTCGCTGAGGTCGTCGGACTCGTGCGCGTGCCCGTGCACGACCTGGACGTCGACGTCATCAGGGGTCAGGTCCCCGAGCGAGACGTAGGCGCGCACGTGGAGGGTCTCCCCCACCTGCGGGGAGTCCGAGACGCCCGAGGACTCCACGTGGTCGACGCCGACACCCTCCCAGGCCGCGCGGACCTTGGCCTTGTAGGCCGCGAGCTCGCGGGCGCCGTCGAAACCGGTCCCGTTCAGGGCCCACCCGGCACGGGCCGCCGGGCCGTAGAGCCGGGTCGTGTAGTCGCGCACCATCCGGCTCGCAAGGACCTTCGGCCCCAGCGTGGACAGCGTGTGCGTGATCATCGAGACCCAGTTCTGCGGGATCCCGTCGGCGTCACGGTCGTAGAACCGCGGGGCCACGGAGTTCTCGATGAGGTCGTACAGCGCCGCGGCCTCGAGGTCGTCGCGCCGGTTGGCGTCCTCGACGCCGTCGGCGGTCGGGATCGCCCATCCGTTCTCGCCGTCGAACCACTCGTCCCACCAGCCGTCGAGGATGGACAGGTTGAGCCCGCCGTTGAGCGCGGCCTTCATGCCGGAGGTGCCACAGGCCTCGAACGGGCGCAGCGGGTTGTTCAGCCAGACGTCGCAGCCGGGGTAGAGGTACTGCGCCATGGCGATGTCGTAGTTCGGCAGGAACACGATCCGGTGGCGCACCTCGGGGTCGTCGGCGAAGCGCACCATCTGCTGGATGAGCTGCTTGCCCGTCTCGTCGGCCGGGTGCGACTTGCCGGCGATGACGAGCTGGATCGGGCGCTTGTCGTCGAGCAGCAGGCGCTTGAGGCGCTCCGGGTCACGCAGCATGAGGGTGAGGCGCTTGTAGGTCGGCACGCGGCGGGCGAAGCCGATCGTGAGGACCTCGGGGTCGAGGACGTCCTCGACCCAGCCGAGCTCGGCCGGGCTCGCCCCGCGCTTCTTCCACGAGGACCGCATCCGACGTCGCGCCTCCACCACGAGCTGCTCGCGCAGGTCACGCTTGGTGGACCAGATCTCCTCCCGGGGGACGTCGGCGATGCGGTCCCAGGCGTTCTCGCGCTCGACCTCGACGGTCCCGAGGTACTTGTCGGCCAGCTCGTAGACCCTGCGGTCCACCCAGGTGCCGGCGTGGACACCGTTGGTGACGCTGGTGATCGGCACCTCGCTGTCGTCGAAGCCCGGCCACAGGCCGTCGAACATCTCGCGGCTCACGACGCCGTGCAGCTGCGAGACGCCGTTGGCGCGCTGCGCCAGGCGCAGGCCCATGACGGCCATGTTGAACATGCCGGCCTCGCCGCCCGGGTAGTCCTCGGCGCCCAGCGCGAGAAGGCGGTCGATCGCGACACCCTCCATCGCCTGCTCGCCACCGAAGTGCAGCTCGATGAGCTCGGCCGTGAACCGGTCGATGCCGGCCGGCACGGGCGTGTGAGTGGTGAACACCGTGGCAGCGCGCACCGCCTGCAGCGCCCCGTCGAAGGACAGGCCGTGGGCGGTGGCCAGCTCGTGGATGCGCTCGATGCCGAGGAACCCGGCGTGGCCCTCGTTGGTGTGGTAGACGTCCGGGGCCGGGGCGCCGGTGAGCCGCGACCAGAGCCGCAGGGCGCGCACGCCGCCCATGCCGAGGAGCATCTCCTGCTGGAGGCGCTGCTCGCCGCCGCCGCCGTAGAGCCGGTTGGTGACGTTGCGGGCGGCCTCGTCGTTCTCCGGGACGTCGGAGTCGAGCAGGAGCAGCGGCACGCGTCCGACCTGGGCACGCCACACGTGGGCGTGCAGCTCCCGGCCGCCGGGCAGGGAGAGCGTGATGACGCTGGGCGTGCCGTCCTCCTCGCGGAGCAGGGAGATGGGCAGCCCGTCCGGGTCGAGAACCGGGTAGGTCTCCTGCTGCCAGCCGTCCCGGTTCAGGCTCTGCTTGAAGTAGCCGGTCTTGTAGAACAGCCCCACGCCGACGATCGGGACGCCGAGGTCGGAGGCCGTCTTGAGGTGGTCGCCAGCCAGGATGCCGAGGCCGCCGGAGTACTGCGGGAGCACCTCGGTGATCCCGAACTCCGGGCTGAAGTAGGCGATGGCGCGGGGGGCGCCACCCTCGACCTCCTCCGCCCAGGCCTGGTACCAGCGGGGGGCGGTGAGGTAGCTGTCGAGATCCTCCTTGGCCGCGGTCACCTCGGCGACGAACTCGGGGTTCGCGGCGAGGTCGGCGAGCTCGCGCGGCGACAGGGCCGAGAGCAGGCGGACGGGGTCCTGGCGCACCTTCGTCCAGCGGGCGGGATCGATCCGCTGGAAGAGATCGCGCGTCGGCGCGTGCCACGACCAGCGCAGATTGCTGGCGAGCTCGCCGAGCGCGGCGATGGGCTCGGGCAGGACGGTACGGACACTGAAGCGACGGATGGCCTTCACGAGGGGCCATCATAGGGGGTGGCTTGCCGGATTCTTGCAAGTCTTTCACAGACGTTTCAGGGGTTGCCTCACGTCACGAGCGGAGACGTGCATTCGTCGGCAAACCGAGTAGCGTCGGGCGCGTGACTGCGACTCCCCCAGCAACCACACCCGCGTCGCCGGACTCGAGCAGCACCGGCGCCAGACCCTCCGGCCAGCAGGCCCCGACCACCGCCCCGCCGCAGCACCCCATCGGCCGCATACCTGTCCAGGACGTGCGGCCGATGGGG
>Ga0247818_10002482_pt1 | contig 11882 bp, 9 predicted proteins | sample 13C_Glucose_Day1_FD_192424 | JGI IMG/M metagenome (GOLD analysis project Ga0247818, IMG submission 192424) | Soil microbial communities from agricultural site in Penn Yan, New York, United States - 13C_Glucose_Day1 | ecosystem: Environmental > Terrestrial > Soil > Agricultural land | place: USA...
CCGACCTGGACCTTGTGACATCTCTCTCGGCTGCGGTCTCTGTACCGGTCGTGGCCGAAGGACGTATCAATACCCCGGAGGAGGCTGCCGAGGCACTCGCCCGCGGCGCCCACAGCGTCGTGGTCGGTACGGCCATCACCGCTCCCACCGCCCTGACCTCCCGCTTCGTCGCCGGCCTCGCCCGGCCCTGAGCAGCCCTCACCACGGGGGACGGCCGCCCGGAGACCCGGACGCCGTCCCCGCACCAGGAGCGCACCGTGCAGAAATCCCCCTCCACGCTCCCCTGGTACCGCGAGGTGAGCGGTACCCAGTGGAAGTCCTTCTTCGCCGCCTGGATCGGCTATGTCCTCGACGGTTTCGACTTCGTCCTGATCACGCTGGTGCTCACCGAGATCAGCGACGACTTCGGGCTGACCACGGTCCAGGCCGCCAGCCTGATCTCCGGCGCCTTCATCACCCGCTGGCTGGGCGGCGCCGTCCTGGGAGCCATCGGCGACCGGTACGGCCGCAAGATCTCGATGGTGCTGAGCATCCTGCTCTACTCGCTGGGCACCTTCGCCTGCGGTTTCGCCTGGAACTACCACAGCCTCTTCGCCGCCCGGCTGGCCATCGGCATGGGCATGGCCGGTGAGTACAGCGCGAGCGCCACGTACGTCATGGAGAGCTGGCCGGCGCGTGTCCGCAGCCGGGCGAGCGGCTTCCTGATATCGGGCTTCTCCGTCGGCTCGGTCCTCGCGGCCCAGGTCTACAACTGGGTGGTGCCCTCGCTCGGCTGGCGCTGGATGTTCTACCTGGGCCTGATACCGATCGCGGTCGCGCTGTGGATGCGCCGGGCCCTGCCGGAGGCCGAGGAGTGGACCGCGGATGTCGCGGACCAGGGCGCCAAACCCAACCCCTTCCGGCCGCTGTTCCGCACCCCGCGCCTGGCCGTGGTCAACAGCGTCCTCGTGGTGGCCGCCACGCTCTCGCTCTTCCTGGTCTTCACCCCGGGCAGCGAGGGCCTGGTGCCGGTGCTGTCGGTGGTGGCGGGCCTCGCCCTCGCGGCGTTCGCCGTGCAGCTGGGCGGACGGCGGAGCTGGCTGCTCTACGTGTCGATGATCGTGACGCTGTTCTTCGCGTTCCTGTACTCCTGGCCCATCCAGGCACTGCTCCCCACCTATCTGAAGACCGAGCTGGGCTACACCACGGACCAGGTCACCGACGTCCTCTACTTCGCCGGCTTCGGAACCATGATCGGCTGCTGGACGGCGGGCTTCCTGGGCGACTGGATCGGGGCGAGGAAGGCGTACGCGCTGACGCTGCTGGCCTCGCTGGCCTTCGTCTACCCGGTGTTCGCCGTGAAGGACAACCTTCTGGTGCTGGGGTGTCTGCTGTTCCTGCTCCAGGCCACCAGCTTCGGCATCTCCGGGCTGCTGCCGAGGTACATCGGCGGCCACTTCCCGACCGCGAGCCGGGGTGCCGCGCTCGGCTTCACGTACAACGTGGGGGCGCTGGGCGGCGCCGTGGCCCCGGTGCTCGGTGCGCATCTGGCGTCCGGGATGGACCTGGGGCAGGCGCTCGCGGTGCTGACGTTCGCGGGGACGGTGATCGTGGTGCTGCTCGTCGGCTTCGACGTGCCGGCCCGGCTGAACCGGATGATGGACCCGGACGCGCAGGCGGACCATCTGGCCTAGCGCGGCCGGCCTCCGGAACCGGAGAATCAGCGATGCTTGGACTGGTGCAGTTGCCCTGAACTGCATGTTTGACTGGTCCAGGCGAGGTCGCCGAGGTTCACGCAGCCGCCCGCGCGCTGCCGCCCAGCTCGCCGAACGCGCTCTCCCAGACTTCGCGGACATCTCGGCTGACCAGTGTGCGCAGTGTGGGCCACAGGCCGACGAGAAGGTCCCGATCGAGGTACCGGACCAGGTCGTCGTGCTGACCCTCGGCCAGGACGATGCGGTAGCAGCTCATCCACAAGCCGGGCTGGTCGAGGTCGAAGGTGGTCAGCCCCGACCATGCAAGATGGAGCGGCAGACGCACAGGGCCGTGCTGGGGACCGGCGAGCTCGGAGAGCGCTGCGGGCAGGCGCCGGGCGAACTTGGCACGGCGGAGATCGGAAAGGCCGGGCTGTGATGCCACACGTCGACTATCCGGGAAGAAGCAGGCAGTGAGCTGCTTGGTCCGCAGACAACGCCCCTCTGAGCACAAGGCGGGCCCGACTGGCGGCTGCCCCGCCAGCTGCGGAGCTGCCAACAAAAGAAGCCCCCGGTGGTTGGCCTGGGGCTTTTTCATGGAGCGGGTGACAAGAATCGAACTCGCGCTCTGAGCTTGGGAATCAAGGGTCCTTGAACGGCTGGAGTGGCTCTGAACTGCACGGTTGGCCGGAGCGGCAGAGGCTGGTGTGGTCTCGGGGCGCCGTGCTTGACCGCTACTGTCCGCTCCGGAGAGCGGGTGAGTCGACAGGCGGAGAGGGGAGCGACGACCGCGGTCCGCGGTCGTCGGAAAGATACGGCGGCACGGAGCCGCCGGATCTCGCGCGGGAGGGTCTACCGCTGGTCTGCCCGTGCGCTCGGGTGACGCCCGGCCGCTACATCACCCTCCGAAACGGGCGGAACTGCTCATATCATGATGCAGCCGTTCTTCAGGTCAAGGCGTGAGGATGCTACGGCAACATTCGCCATCGCCCCGACTGTCAAAGCGGCCAAGCAAACGAGGGTGGTGGCCGCCAGGATGTTCCGCACGTGCGAACTCTCCCTTCATTGTCGATCTTGAGGATGCGGAGATTATCAGACCATCTAAAGGTATGCCACATTTCCGGCATATGCCAAAAAGATAGTCCACCTACTCATCCCGAATGACAGGGCGGGTCGCTGATGCAGTTTCATATAGACGTTCGATTTCAACCAGGCGGCGAGCGATTCTACGCGCATCAACACGGTCCCGATGGCGTACTAATTCGAATGCCTGACGTAATGTCATGAGCGCGTCATTGACATCTCCTGCCGCAAGCCGGACCTCCGCCAGGAGTGTGTGTGTGGCGGTCTCCTCATCGACGTCATGGGTGCGGGCCGCGACGAGCGCCGCTGCCCGCAGTCGGTCCGTCGCGTCGGCCAGCCGGCCGTCGGCGAAGTCCGCCCGTCCGAGGCGGCGCAGGGCCTGGACCTCGTGGTGCGGCGCTCGGATGTCCTGTGCGATATGCAGCGCTTCGAGGAGATGCCGACCGGACTCCCTGACGCTCCCCAGCCGCCAGTGCGCCTCGCCGATCCCCACCAGGGCCTCGGCCTGACTCTTCCGGTCACCAAGAGAGCGAAACTCCGAGAGGGTCTCCCCGAGCATGACAAGGGCGTGGGCCGGCTCGCCTGACTCCGTGAGGACTTCGGCCAAGTTTCTCCGTACGGTCGCACGGTCGTATCGGCTTCCGTCCACTTCCAGAAAGGAGAGCGATTCCTCAAAGGAGTGGCGGGCGGCCGTGAACTCCCCCGCCTGTACCTGTAATTCCCCGATATTGTTCAGCGTCTGGGCGGCCGCAGTTGCATCGGCCGCCTCGCGAAACCCCTCCAGGGCTCCGCGAAAATTCGCGAGGGCCTGCTCGCGCTCTCCGAGGAAAAGCATGGTCACCGCGATGTTGTTCCGGCTGCGCGCCTTGTCCCAGATATCACCTGATCGTGACTTTATGGCGAAAGACTTCTGGAGCAGCGCGAGTGCCGTGCGATTCTCGCCGAGATGCCAGTTCAATGTACCGAGGACCCGTAACACCTCGGCTTCGGCAGATTCATCGCCCAGCGCACATGCGAGTTGCAGTGCGCGCTCCCCGGCTGCCGCGGCCTCCGCGTAGTCCCCGATGCTGGCGTGCGCGGCGCAGAGATCGGTCAGACCCCGGCAGAGTGCCGGGGTGTTGTCGTCCGTCCGGTCCCAGTGGTCGACGGCTTGCCGCAGGAGTGCTCTGGCGTCCTGCCAGTGGCACTCCGACAGCAGATAGCCGGCCAGGGAGCCGGTCAGCCGGGCCGCTTGCGCGGGAGCGCCGTTGCGCCGGGCGTGTTCTTCGACAGCCATCAGGTTGCCGCGTTCGGCGGCCAGCCAGGCCCGCGCGGCGGCGGAGTCCGGCAAGGGCGGCGGAGTCGCCGACGGGAGCGTCGTCGGTGGGTCCAGCCGCGCGCGGTGGGGAAATGCCGTGCGGTCCGCGAGGTCGGTCGCCGCCAGGTAGAAATCCGTGAGGCGGGCCAAGGCATGGCGGCGTTCCTGCTCACTGTCCTCCGAAAGGGACAGGTGATAGGCATATTCGCGCAACAGGTCGTGGTAGCGATAGCGGTCCGGTACGGGTTCCCTGAGCAGGTGACACGCCAGCAGCCCTTCCAGTAACCGCTCCGTCGTGTCCTGCGGCAGACCCAGCAGGGTGGCTGCCGCGGTGGCGGTGAACTCGGGGCCGGGATGCAGTCCGAGACGCCGGAACGCGGTTCTCTGCTGCGGGGCGAGAGTCCGGTAGGAGAGAGCGAACGCACGCGCCATCTCCTGTTGCTGATCCGCGCTGCGGATTTCTCTCAGGCGTCCAGGGCCTCGGGCGAGACGGTCGGCGAGGACGGTCAGCGTCCACGACTGACGTGCACGGAACCGATGGGCCACCAATTCGATCGCAAGGGGAAGGTACCCGCACAGCCCCACGATCCGCGCTGTCTCCGCACGGTCGTCGGTGCGTTCCTCCCCCGCGAAGCCGCGGAAGAGCGCGATGGCGTCCTCCTCCGGCAGGGCGTCGAGGGGAACTGACACCGCTTGAGGTATGCCGGTCAGATGCCTACGACTGGCGATGATCGTCAGGGACGGCGATCCGCTGGGCAGCAGCGGGCCGATCTGTTCGGGTCCGCTCGCGTCGTCCAGGACAATGACCACCCGGCGTTCGGCCAGCATGGTCCGCCACAGGGCCGTACGCCCTTCCAGTTCCGCCGGAATGGAGGGGGCCGGTGCGCCGAGCAGCCTCAGCAGCGTCGCCAGCGCCGCCCTTGCGCTGAGCGGTTCCTGGGTGGGCGAGTGACCGTGCAGATCGATGTAGAGCTGACCATCCGGGTAACTCTCGGCGAGCACGTGCGCGGCCGCGACGGCCAAGGCCGTCTTGCCGACCCCGGCCATGCCGCTGACCGCTTCCACGGTGACGACCGATCCGCCGTTCACACCCTCATCGGCGATCGCCGAGGTCAGGGCCCGTAACTCCGACCGGCGACCGACGAGCGACGGTTGCTGGGGGAGATTCCGCCGTGGCGGCGCCCCGGGCGGAAGCCCGCCCGGCTCGGGCGCCTCCGGCCGTCGTGTCCGTGGAGAGGCGGCAACAGCGGCCCGGGAAGGAGGCGTTCGCATTGGACCACCGCCGTGTACCAGCTCGCGTGCCGGTACGCGGGCCAGTATTCCCTGGTGGATCATGTTCAGCTCGATGCCGGGAAGGGCTCCGTACTCCGCCATCAGTGACTGCCGGGCGGCTTGGTGGACGCGGAGAGCATCCGCGTACCGTCCGCTGCCGTAACAGGCGAGCATCAGCTGACCGAGCAGAGTCTCATGACCGGGATGCCGCTCGACCAGTGCGGAGAGCTCACCGATCTGTTCGGCGAAGCGCCCCAGCCGCAGTTCGGCCGCGATGCGTGAGGCAGCGGCGCTCAGCCGCGCCTCCGAGAGCGTCCGGCGCACGGTCGAGGCCCAGAAGCCAGGAAGACCTGACAGCGCCTCGCCCTGCCACAACGCTTCCGCCTGAGTCAGTAGTTCAATGATCTGTGCGTCACTGTCGCTGGTGAACGCGGTGTCGACGAGACGCCGGAAGCGCTGCCGGTCCACGGATTCGCGCCCGGTGTGAAGGGTGTAGGTGTGCGCCCGCCCGATGATGGTGGGTGCGTCCGGCACCGCACCGGCCGCCCGCAGCTGGCGGCGGATACGCGAGACATAGGTGTGCGTGTTCTCGCGGGCGCGTGCGGGTGGATCGCCGTCCCAGAGCCGTTCGATCAGCTGGCTGATGGCGACAGGGCGGCCGGCGTCGAGAGCGAGCGCAGCCAGCAACGCCCTTTCCTTGTCCGATCCGAGCGCCAGCCAGTGCCCGTTCAGCCGTAGCCCCACCGGTCCGAGAATCTGGAATTCCACCAGCGCCCCCGCTGGTCCGTCGGATAGCTCACGAGCATGACACCGAGCGGGGGATTCCGCCATACACCACTGGCGTGGCTGGCCTGATCCGTCTCATTCCCGACGGTCATCCAAGTCACGCCTGGGTAGAAAGCGAAGGAGTTCGGACAATTGGCAATTGATCTCCGGGGGCGGATGGATGAGTGATTCGAGCACGGCCTCGCACGGACCGTACGGAAATGAGATCAGTGGCGAGGCCCGAATGTACGGTCCTACCGTCCAGGCCCGTGAGGTGCGCGGCGGCATCCATTTCCACCAGGGTCCGACGGCGCCCGCGTGGCCCGGGCCACCCCGCCAACTCTTGCCTGTTCCCGCGAACTACACCGACCGAGAGCATGATCTGGACGCTCTGAACGATCTCCGCGCAACAGGGCTAACGCTGATCGTCGTCAGTGGTCCGGCCGGAATCGGCAAGACCACCCTTGTGTCCAAATGGCTGCGTGCGCTGGGCGCCGAGTTCCCCGACGGACAGTTGTACGCGGACCTGCGTGGGCACACAGCGGGTGACCCGGTGAGGCCTGCCGAGGTCCTCGGCCAGTTTCTCCGGGCGTTGGGAGCCGGACCTCCGCCCACCGACGCGGTCGAACTGGGCGCCCTCTGGAGATCCCTCACCGCCGAACGGCGCATGGTGATCATGCTGGACAACTCCTTCACGGCCGCCCAGGTCCGGCCGTTGCTGTTCAACGGGCCGGGCGGCCTCGTGGTCGTCACCAGCCGTCGCAGGCTGACGGGCCTACGCATGCAGGGAGCGGGCTTCCACCAGCTCGACGCGCTAGGCACGGCAGCCGGTGTCGAACTGCTCACCCGGGGGATCGGCGCGGAGCGCGTCGCGGGGGAACTGCCGGCGGCCCATCGCCTGGTGACGCTCTGCGCGGGGCTGCCGCTCGCGGTCTGCCTGGCCTCGGCCCGCCTCGCGACACGGCCGAGGCAATCCGTCGGCGCACTTGCCGACGCCCTCGCGCGGAACACCGACGGTGGCCGGCTGGCCGCGCTCGACGTGGAAGGGGAGACTTCCGTGCGCAAGGCCCTGGACGCTTCCTATGCGGTGCTGAGCGGTGGGACGGCCCGCCTGTACAGGACGCTCGGTCTGCTCCCTGTGCGTACCTTCGACGCTGTGATCGCGGCAGTGTCATGCGGTGAGTCGCTGGACTGGGCAGAGCGCCGGCTGGATGAGCTGATCGAGGCGAACCTCGTGGAGGACGTCGGTCCCGAGAGCTTCCGCCTCCACGACCTGTTACGGATCCACGCGCATGGGCGCGCCATGGATGACGACACGAGTGCCGCCCGGGAGGAGGCGCTGCGGCGCTTCTGCGACTGGTCCCTGTACACCGCGACGGCGGCTCAGGAGCGTCTGACCCCGGTTCAGTTCACCCTCCCCAGGATCTATGCGCACCGGCCGGAAGTCCCGCTCCCGTTCGCCGACGACATCGCGGCGCTGAGTTGGCTCGACTCCCATCGGGCGCACTTGATGGACGCGGTGCGGCTCGCGGCGAGCAGGGGCTGGTACGACACGAGCTGGATGCTCGTGGATGCCCTCTGGCCGCTCTTCTTGCGTCTGCGCCATTACACCGAGTGGATCGAGGCCCACAAGATCGGCCTGGAAGCTGCCCGACAGGCCGGGAACAGGGAGGCCGAGCGCCAGATGCTCAACTCCGGGGCCATCGGACTGGGGGCCGCCGGCCACACCGACGAGGCCGCCGCTTGGTATCGGGAGTCCCTGCGGGCCGCGCGTGAGGCCGATGATCCACGGGACGAGGGCCAGGCTCTGCTGGGCCTCGGCGCGTGTCATCGCGAGGCCGGACGGCCCGCCGATGCCGTCAGCCACCTCACCCGGGCAATCGCCGTGTGGGAGGCCTGCGGGTATCCACGTGGTGCGGCGCTCGCCCGTACGACCCTCGGTGAAATCGCACTCGCGACGGGCGCACCCGGTGAGGCCGTCGACTGCTTCACCCGGGCGCATGCCGCGCTGGTGGCGGTGAACGACCCCCACGACGCCGCGCGCGCCCTCGCGTTCCTGGGGCGTGCCGGCGCCCGGGTGGGGGCGTACGAGGAGGGTACGGCGAGGATGAAAGAGGCTCTGGCGGTCTTCAATGGGTCCGGAGCGGTCTTCTGGCAGGCGCGCACCCTGGAAATGCTGGGTGACAGCGCCGCAGAGCATGGCGACGGGACGGGCGCGGAGCAGTTCCTCGCGCGTGCCCTCGCGCTCTTCGAGATCACGAGCCCCGCCGACGCGCGTCGGCTCGGCGGGGGCGGGTGACCCGGCAGGAGGGACCGAGCCGCGTGGGCTACCCGGTCCCGGTCTGCGGAGATGGCCTGTGCGGTTCAGCTGGCCGATGCCTCGTGGGCGTACGGCCACTCCCGCAGTGATCTCCCCGCCACCAGCCAGGCGTGCACGCACGACGGCAGCAGAGACTGCTCCGAGGAGTCCTGACGTGGCCCGTACAGGCGGTGCAGAACGAGGACCGGCGATCGGTCGGATCCGTCGGCCAGTGCCCAGCCGCCCACGCCTCCGGCATCCGACAGGGGCACCGCGGCAATGCCGCAGGACGGGTAGGCCGACGTGAGGACGGCCAGTCGGCGCAGTGCGCCGGTGGCCGAGTGCACGCGGCTTCCCTGGAGCACGTCCGCACAGTCGAGCAGGGAGCGGTCCCGGCAGCTGTCCACGTCCACGACCAGGTGCTCGTCGATGACCCACGCGCTGTGGAGACGGTGCACCTGCCTCAGCCGCACGCTGAAGGACGCGTTGCCGCACCGGGCCAGCAGCACGTCCGGAAAGGGGCTCGCCTCGACCACGACGAAGCGCTTCACGCCGACGCCTCTCCACGGCCCGGTGCCCACGCGGCCAGGGGCAGAGGCGCCGGCAGCGGGATGGCCAGTGGTTCGTGCGCGGGCTGTCCCATCTCCAGCAGTTTGTACATCAGCTTGCGCGTGTTCCGGTTGAAACGGCCGGGCTCCGACGTGATGCGGGCCCGGATCGGGGCATATTCCTCCTGCCGGTACTCCTGTGCCACATAGTCGAGTTGCTCCACCAGCGGGTGGGTGGGAGACAGCGTCGGTGCGTGGGCGGCGAGAGCAGCGGCAGGCGACGAGGGATTGATCTCCCGCTCCGGAGAGGTGGTCAGCAGAATCGGTGCCCCGGTGAGCGTCCCGTAGAGAGTGACCGATCCGTGGTCACCGATGATCCAGTCCGCCGCGACCAGAATGCTGCGCCAGTCCGCTTCCGGGGGCACGACTCCGATTCCGCGTTGTTCGCACCGCGCCAGCCACGACCTGACCTGGTAGGCGCCGTGCCCCGCCCACACGTTCGGATGGACGAGCAGCGCCGTACGGTAACTCGCCACCGGCAGCTCGCCGATCAGCCGAGGCAGCAGCGTGTCGAACCGGCCGAACGAGGAGTGGGCCCCCCACGTTGAGACCGAGACGACGAGTTTCTGCCCATCCGCGAGCCCGAGCGCGCGGCGGTAAGCGGCGCGCAGCGGCAGACTGGCCATGATCCGGTCGTGTGCGGGATCACCGATGACATGCGCCAGCGGGAGCGCCTCCGGGCAGCTGCGTGCCAGCTCACGCAGTTCGGAGTGGTGTGGCACGCCTACGGCGGCGGGCGGCCGTCCTCCGGGCATGAGGTCCTGTCTGCGCAGCCCCGCAACGCCCGCGTGCGCTCCTTCGGTCACCCTCTTCAGGTAGTTGGCCCCGTGCGGCAGCGTGAACAGGGGGGCCTTGATGTACTCCATGCCGCGCGGTCCCATGGCGAGTGCGAGGTCGAAGGTCATGCGCGTCGCCTGTTCCCACGGCACCACGGCGCTTCCCAGACTCGCCAGGTAGGCGGGCACGTCGTCGCCGAAGGCGTGCGGCGGTGCGGTGAAGACGACCTGGAGCCGGAAGTCGGCTTCCAGCAGGGAAAGGACATCGAGCAGTCGTTTCCCGTACGTCACCGTGTGGACCACGGCCAATACCTGCTTGCGCCCCACCAGAGTCAGCCACTGCCGTGACTCAGCAACACTGGCCGTCGCGGGCGGTTTTTCGAATCTGCTCGCCGCGTTCGTCATCGTTCCGGTACCACTCAACGCCGACATGGCGTCCCCCTGTTGGCTTCTGTCCGATGGTCACTGTCACGAACTGCCTCTGCCACCTGAGTTCCCGCCCAGGAGGACGGAAGGCTCGACGAAGCCTTGCGAGAACCTTGCAGTGCCCTGCATCCGACAGCGGCGTTGCCGCCGGACCGATCGAGTGCGGTCTCGCGCGCCACCGGCAGCCACGAGCCCGCGCAGGCTGTGGCGTTGCAGTGCGTCGACGGCCCCCGGTCGACGCACTGCAACCACATCCGACGGATGTGAGAGCCGTATCCTCTGACGCCGCGTGCCGCGGGCGACGACCAGCGTGGTGGCGTCCCGGTGGCATCCCGGGCGCAAGACACACGTCGACCACAGCTGCGGCCGTGCCCGGAACAGGACGTGGCCTCTCCGCGGCAGTGACGTGCACGAGCCGGCCGTCGCGACACCCGGCGAGGCAGTGGCCGCCCTGCCCTGCGCAGCGCCCCGGGGGGGAAGCCGGCCAGCAGGGACGGCACGCCCCGACGTCTCTCCCCGGGCGGGAGAACCTCCGATGCCGAGCAGACGGCGGCGCTCCCGGTGATGCGCTGCCCACGCGCAGGCGAGTGGAGGGAAAGCGATCTGCCTCCGCAGAACCGCTGTGAGACAACTGGTGACCCGGTCTTCCTCGACGGACCGCTACCAGGTGAGCAACCGAAGCCGTGGGGAGCGGGTGCCGTGTGCGGACAACCGGCTACTCACGACCTGGGTCCACCGTGTCGCGGGTCATGTGGAAGGTGAGGCCGGAGAAGTCGCGGCCTTGAACCACAGGACCGTTCTGCGTGCCTCCCGAGACGCTGTTGTGTGCTGCGCCATCTGACGCCTGCGTCCTCTGCCACCACTCGTCGAGGAGCAGGCGGAATTCCTCGTCCAGGGCCGCCCGTACGTGGAGTGCCGTCGCAAGCGCCTGCGACCGGACCGGATCGGTGCTGTCCTCCTGCATCGCGGCGAGCTCCAGTTCGCCGGAGCTGACCCGGACCCCGTCCTGGTCGGGCTCCGGAACCGTCCCGCGTCGGAACGGGCGGCGCACCAGAGCGGTCAGCCCTGCCCACGCCTGGCGGCCGGCCTCACTGCCGGCGCTCCCAGCCAGTGCTGCGAGCGCCGCTGCCGTGATCGAATCCATGCCGGACTCCCCTTCATCGACTTCCTGGCACTAAAGCCTAGGTCGGGGAAGTGCAGAACGGAGTGGTTCTGACGCAGGCCTCGACCGGCCGGGGTGCGCGATCGACGAGCGGCTTCAGCGTTGCCTCTCCACGTGAGGATGGCCTTGGTGATTGACGTCATGCGGCGGGACCTGCCGAAGATGCGCCAGGACTTCAGCCTCGCGACGCCGCGCCAGCTTCCAGCGCGCCAGGGGCGGGATCCCCAGGGGTCCATAGAAGACCCGCACTTCCGCGTCTCGGATCTCGGCCACGTCATCGACCGCCTGGTGACCCTGCCGTACGTCGACGCCGGCCGCATCGGGGGCGTCGGCCTGTGCGGTGGTGCCGGCGTCGCTGGTCCACACCGTATGCACAACGAAGAAGCCCCAGGTCAGCTGGCCTGGGGCTTTCATATGAAGCGGGTGACGAGAATCGAACTCGCGCTCCGAGCCTGGGAAGCTCCGCGCCGGACAGCGGGCCACGACACGAAGGCGCCCGCCCGGGAGTTCCGGGCGGGCGC
>Ga0247818_10002484_pt1 | contig 11876 bp, 10 predicted proteins | sample 13C_Glucose_Day1_FD_192424 | JGI IMG/M metagenome (GOLD analysis project Ga0247818, IMG submission 192424) | Soil microbial communities from agricultural site in Penn Yan, New York, United States - 13C_Glucose_Day1 | ecosystem: Environmental > Terrestrial > Soil > Agricultural land | place...
ACGGCTTTGAGCAGGCGTTCGTGCAGGGCGAATTGGGAAAACACGGGTGCTACCTCGAAGAAATACAAAAAAACAGCTGCATAGGGTAACGGTTTCGAGCGCGAAGGCCGAGTTTCTTTATACAAACGGCGCTAAACAGTGGTTTTTTTGTTGCGCCTTTTGTCATCAAACGTCATCCAACGCGTCTTAAATGCTCTAATCGCCCCGTCGCATCCAATAGAAGACCCCTTTTTGCCCATGGATATCAAACAGCTCTGGCTCAACGTCCAAGACCTTTGGGGTGCGCTCGATCAGCATCCGCTCCTGCATTCCAGCCTCGGGTTACTGCTGTTGCTGGTGATTGCGCTGATCCTCGGACGAGTGGCGCGCTACCTCATTCTCCACACGACCAAATTGCTTGGCCGTCAGCCGCCGCTGCACTGGATCAACGATTTTCGTCATAACAAAGTATTTCACCGCCTGGCACAGATGACGCCCTCGCTGGTGATCCAGTTCGGCCTGCACCTGGTGCCTGAGCTGGGCAAGACCAGCCTGACCTTTCTCGGCAATGTGGCGCTGGCGTTCACCATCCTGTTCCTGGTGCTGGCCATCAGCGCCCTCCTCAGCGCCCTGCTGGACATCTATGCCCGCACCGAGCATGCCCGCACCCGCTCGATCAAAGGCTACGTGCAACTGGCGAAAATGGTCCTGTACGTGTTCGGCGCGATCATCATCGTCGCGACATTGATCGACCGTTCGCCGCTGTTGCTATTGTCGGGTCTGGGCGCCATGTCGGCGGTGATTCTGTTGGTCTACAAGGATACCCTGTTGTCATTCGTTGCCAGCGTGCAGCTGACCAGCAACGACATGCTGCGGGTCGGCGACTGGATCGAGATGCCGCAAGTCGGTGCCGATGGCGACGTAGTGGACATCACCTTGCACACGGTGAAGGTGCAGAATTTCGACAAGACGATCGTTTCGATCCCGACCTGGCGCCTGATGTCCGAGTCGTTCAAGAACTGGCGCGGCATGCAGCAGTCCGGTGGCCGCCGGATCAAGCGCAGCCTGTTCATCGATGCCAGCGGCGTGCGCTTCATTCGCGACGACGAAGAGCAGAAGCTGGCCCAGGTGCATCTGCTGACCGATTACATCAGCCGCAAACAGGCCGAACTCAAAGCCTGGAACGCAGCCCAGGGCAACGTCGCGGCAATGTCGGCCAACCGGCGGCGAATGACCAATATCGGGACCTTCCGCGCCTATGCCCTGGCGTATTTGAAGAGCCACCCGGAAATCCAGCCGGACATGACGTGCATGGTCCGCCAGATGCAGACCACCGCCCAGGGTATTCCGCTGGAAATCTACTGCTTCACCCGCACCACCGCGTGGGCTGATTACGAGCGGATCCAGGGGGATATCTTCGATTATCTACTGGCGGTGCTGCCGGAGTTTGGCTTGAGTCTGTATCAGCAGCCCAGTGGTGGGGACCTAAGGGCCGGATTACTCCCGGCGATGCTGGGCGCCAGCCACATTCCCGAGCCTGAAAAACACGTCATGTAAGACTACGTCCCTCCCCGTAGGAGCGAGGCTTGCCCGCGAAGGCGGTGTGTCAGACACCAACCGCCTGACTGACACACCGCCTTCGCGGGCAAGCCTCGCTCCTACGGGGTTCAGTGTACGGTTACAGGTTTGCGTACACCCAACCGACTGATCCACACCGCCATCAGAATCACCGACCCGCCCAGGAACAACCGCCCCAGCTCTTCATCCTGATTCCAGATCAGCAAATTGATCAGCAACCCCACCGGCACATGCAAATTGTTCATCACCGCCAGCGTCCCGCCGTTCACCAGGCACGCGCCCTTGTTCCACCAGTACAAGCCCAACGCCGTCGAGACCAGGCCGAGGAATAGCAGCACGCCCCATTGCAACGGTGCTTCCGGCAGGAAATCCTGTTTGCCGAACAGCAGAAACGCCGGCAATGCCACCGCCAATGCGCCGAGGTAGAAGTAACCGAAGCGGCGGTAGTGCGGCAGGTCGCTCGGGTGACGGGCCACCAGGTGTTTATAGAGCACCTGCCCGGCGGCGTAGGTGAAGTTGGCCAGTTGCAGCAGCAAAAAGCCCATGAAGAAGTCCGGGTTGATCCGGTCAAAGCGAATCACCGCCGCGCCCGCCACCGCAACCAGTGCCGCGATCAAGGCCCAGGGGTTGAAGCGCCGGTTCAGGGCGTCTTCGATCAGGGTCACGTGCAACGGGGTGAGGATGGTGAACAGCAACACTTCCGGTACCGTCAGTACCCGGAAGCTGAGGTACAGGCAGACGTAAGTCACGCCGAACTGCAAGGCGCCGATCAGCAGCATGCCGCGCATGAACGCCGGTTCCACTGAACGCCAGCGTGTGAGCGGGATAAACACCAGGCCCGCCAGCACCACGCGCACCAGCACCGCGAAGTAACTGTCGACATGCCCGGCCAGGTATTCGCCGATCAGGCTGAAGGAAAACGCCTGGATCAGCGTGACAAAAAGTAGATAGCCCATGCTCGCCTCGTTTTTGGATGGCGGCGACGATAGCGGGTTTTGCGCGTGATCGCGACTCGTCAGGCAATACAAACCCCTGTAGGAGCTGGCTTGCCAGCGAAGGCGGTGGCTCAGTCAATTTCAATGTTGCCTGATACACCGCTTTCGCTGGCAAGCCAGCTCCTACAGGGGGTTTGTGTTTGAGCCCAATAAAATGCAGGCAAAAAAAAGCCCGATCTCGCTAAAGCGTTCAATCGGGCTACAGCACTCAGGAGCAACAAGTGCAAAGGGGAGGTTTGATGCGCGTTCAGGCTTGAGGGGTTGCGCCAGGTCACTAGACCATCCAGCGATTATCTGGCGATTAACGTCTCAGGCGACCTGGGAAAGTTTGGCGTTGGCCTGGTTCAGGCCTTTCTCCTGGAAGTCACCGCCCAGGTTCATGCCTTCGGCGTGGATGAAAGTCACGTCGTGAATGCCGATGAAGGCCATGACCTGGCGCAGGTAGGGTTCCTGGTGATCCGCCGGACCGCCGGCATAGATCCCGCCGCGAGCCGTCAGCACGTAGGCACGCTTGCCACTGAGCAGACCTTGCGGGCCGGTTTCGGTGTACTTGAAGGTCACACCGGCACGCAGCACGTGGTCGAGCCAGGCCTTGAGGGTGCTCGGGATCGCGAAGTTGTACATGGGCGCGGCCATGACCAGCACGTCGGCGGCCAGCAGTTCGTCAGTCAATTGGTTGGAACGTTCCAGCGAAGCCTGTTCGATGTCGTTGCGCTGCTCGGCGGGTTTCATCCAGCCCCCCAGCAGGTTGATATCCAGATGCGGCACCGGGTTGGCGGCCAGGTCACGCACGGTGATCTGATCGTTGGGGTGAGCGGCTTGCCACTGGCTGATGAACGTCTGGGTCAGTTGACGGGAAACCGAGTGTTGCTGACGGGCACTGCTTTCGATGATCAGAACGCGGGACATGGGCTGTAGCCTCCATCTGAGAATGCTGTAGGTCGATGGAGTGAAGGTTAAACAGAACCATATCGATGAAAAAGCGCAAATAACTGCTATAACCCATCAATAAATTCGTTTATAAGCTGAGCATATCCTGCGGGAGGGGCTTGCTCGCGAGGCGGCATATCACTCGACAAGTTTGTTGAATGGCACACCGCCTTCGCGAGCAAGCCCGCTCCCACAGGGGATATCGATATTATTTCGGGCTGCAACTCAGGTTGATGCGCATCTTGATGATGGTCCGGGTGAACTTGGCGGTGGCATTGGTGTGTTTGCCGGCAGGCACGTGGATCGTGCGGGTGCGCGGCGCTTCCGGACCGTTGTTGAACACCACCTTGCAGATCGCATCGGTCGTGCCGTAGTTGTTGACCTGAATGGACGCCATGTCGCTGTCGGTATCGTAGGCGTTGTAGTCGATGCTCAAGCCGTTCAACTGCTTTTGCACGTCGATCGGATAGGCAAACGCCGTCAGTGGCAGCAGCGCCAGCATCACACAACAGAATTTTTTCATTCAGCAGTCTCCAGAAGGGATTGCCAGCTTAGACAAGAGGAGCTGTTCATGAAAGCGCCCCGCGTGACCCTTGATCAATGGCGAACGCTGCAGGCCGTGGTCGACCACGGTGGTTTCGCCCAGGCCGCCGAAGCGCTGCACCGCTCGCAATCGTCGGTCAGCTACACCGTGGCACGCATGCAGGACCAGCTCGGCGTCCCGCTGCTACGCATCGACGGCCGCAAGGCGGTGCTGACCGAAGCCGGCGGTGTGTTGCTGCGCCGTTCCCGGCAACTGGTGAAACAGGCCAGTCAGCTCGAAGACCTGGCCCACCACATGGAACAAGGCTGGGAAGCGGAAGTGCGGCTGGTGGTCGACGCCGCGTACCCAAGCGCCCGTCTCGTGCGCGCCTTGACCGCGTTCATGCCGCAAAGCCGTGGCTGCCGGGTGCGTCTGCGCGAGGAAGTATTGTCCGGCGTGGAGGAGGTATTGCTCGAGGGTGTGGCCGATCTGGCCATCACCGGTTTCAGCATTCCCGGTTACCTGGGCGCGGAATTGAGCGACGTCGAATTCGTCGCGGTCGCCCACCCCGACCATCCCCTGCACCGCCTCAATCGCGAACTGAACTTCCAGGACCTGGAAAGCCAGATGCAAGTGGTGATCCGCGACTCCGGTCGCCAGCAGCCACGGGATGTCGGCTGGCTCGGTGCCGAGCAGCGCTGGACCGTCGGCAGCCTGGCCACCGCGGCCACCTTTGTCGGCAGCGGCCTGGGTTTTGCCTGGTTGCCGCGACACATGATTGAACGGGAACTCAAGGAAGGTACGCTCAAGCTGCTACCTTTGGATCAGGGTGGCAGCCGCAATCCGAGCTTCTACCTGTATTCGAACAAGGACAAACCCCTGGGCCCGGCGACACAGATCCTCATCGAATTGCTGCGCACCTTTGATACCGCGCCGCTGGATGCGCCGTTCGCCGCCCCTGAACAAGCCTGACACGGAGTGTGAACATGGCCTATTTCGAACATGAAGGTTGCAACCTGCACTACGAGGAATATGGCCACGGCGCGCCGTTGCTGCTGGTCCACGGCCTGGGTTCCAGCACCCTGGACTGGGAACAACAGATTCCGGCCTTGTCGACGCGCTACCGGGTGATCGTCCCGGATATACGCGGCCACGGTCGCTCCGATAAACCCCGCGAGCGCTACAGCATCGCCGGGTTCAGTGCCGACCTGGTCGCGCTGATCGAGCATTTGAACCTTGGCCCGGTGCATTATGCCGGCCTGTCCATGGGTGGCATGATCGGTTTTCAATTGGCGGTGGACCAGCCACAGCTGCTCAAGAGCCTGTGCATCGTCAACAGCGCACCTGAGGTCAAACTGCGCAGCCGCGACGATTACTGGCAGTGGTTCAAGCGCTGGAGCCTGATGCACGTGTTCAGCATGGGTGCCATCGGCAAAGCCCTGGGCGCCAAGCTGTTTCCCAAACCCGAGCAGGCTCAATTGCGACAAAAAATCGCTGAGCGCTGGGCAAAGAACGACAAGCGTGCTTATCTCGCCAGCTTCGATGCGATCATTGGCTGGGGGGTTCAGGAACGACTTTCCAGGGTCGTCTGTCCAACCCTCATCATCAGCGCCGACCGTGACTACACACCGGTGTCGCTGAAAGAGACTTACGTAAAACTGCTGCCCGATGCGCGGCTGGTGGTGGTCGCCGATTCGCGCCACGCCACCCCGCTGGACCAACCCGAACGCTTCAACCAAACCCTGCTCGAGTTTCTCATCGCAGTCGACACAAACCCAATCAGGATCACTGACCCATGCTGAAAAAAATCGCCCTCGTCGCCGGCTCCGTGCTGTTTGCCGCCAATCTGATGGCCGCAACGCCCGCCAACAAGGCGCCGCACGTGCTGCTGGAAACCACCAACGGCCAGATCGAAATCGAACTGGACGCGGTCAAGGCGCCGATCAGTACCAAGAACTTCCTTGATTACGTCAATAGCGGTTTCTACAACAACACGATTTTCCACCGGGTGATTCCGGGCTTCATGGTCCAGGGTGGTGGTTTCACTCAACAAATGCAGCAGAAAGAAACCAAGGCACCGATCAAGAACGAGTCCAAGAACGGTTTGCATAACGTCCGTGGCACGCTGTCCATGGCTCGCACCTCTAATCCTGATTCGGCCACCAGCCAGTTCTTCGTCAACGTCAAGGACAACGACTTCCTCGACAGCGGTGACGGCTATGCTGTCTTCGGTAAAGTCGTCAAAGGCATGGACGTGGTGGACATCATCGTCAACACGCCAACCACCACCCGCGGCGGCATGAAAGATGTGCCGGCCGACCCTGTGTTCATCAAGTCGGCCAAAGTCATCGACTAAGCTACACAGCAAGTATTGAGCGGCTGCCGGAGTGCGCCGCTCACACTGTTCAAGGGAGAGCCCGCGCGCGGGCGGAGAACTGATGCTTTATCGCCGTTTCGAGAAACTGATCGACATTTTCCGCGATGCACCGACGGCCGCTCCGCCGGATCGGGTTCTCCCCTTCTATACCTATTACCTCAAGCAGGTCTGGCCGAGTTTCGCCGTCCTGTTGATCGTCGGCCTGATCGGTGCGCTGATCGAAGTGGCGCTGTTCAGTTACCTGAGCCGCATCATCGATTTGACCCAGGGCACGCCGAACGTCAATTTCTTCAAGGACCATGGCATCGAACTGGCCTGGATGGCGGTGGTAGCCCTGGTTTTCCGGCCGATTTTTGTTGGCCTGCATGACCTGCTGGTGCACCAGACCCTGAGCCCCAGCATGACCAGCCTGATCCGCTGGCAGAACCACAGTTATGTGCTCAAGCAGAGCCTGAATTTTTTCCAGAATGACTTCGCCGGGCGCATTGCCCAACGCATCATGCAGACCGGCAACTCGTTGCGCGATTCAGCCGTGCAGGCGGTGGACGCGCTGTGGCATGTACTGATCTATGCGATCAGTTCACTGGTGCTGTTCGCCGAAGCCGACTGGCGCCTGATGATCCCGCTGCTGACCTGGATCGTCGCCTTCATCAGTGCCCTTTATTACTTCGTGCCGCGGGTCAAGGAACGCTCGGTAGTGTCCTCCGATGCGCGCTCCAAACTCATGGGGCGCATTGTCGACGGCTACACCAATATCACCACCCTGAAGCTGTTCGCCCACACCAACTTCGAACAGCAATACGCGCGCGAAGCGATCAAGGAGCAAACCGAAAAAGCCCAACTGGCCGGCCGGGTGGTGACCAGCATGGACGTGGTCATCACCAGCATGAACGGCTTGCTGATCGTCTGCACCACCGGCCTGGCCCTGTGGCTGTGGACGCAGTCGCTGATCACTGTCGGGGCGATCGCGCTGGCCACCGGCCTGGTGATCCGTATTGTCAACATGTCCGGCTGGATCATGTGGGTGGTCACTGGCATTTTCGAAAACATCGGCATGGTTCAGGATGGTTTGCAGTCCATTTCCCAGCCGGTCAGCGTCACCGACCGCGAGCAGGCCAAGCCTCTGGTCGTACCCCGTGGCGAAGTCCGTTTCGAGCATGTGGATTTCCATTACGGCAAGAAGAGCGGGATCATCGGCGACTTGAACCTGACGATTAAACCCGGCGAGAAAATCGGCCTGATCGGCCCGTCCGGCGCCGGTAAATCGACCCTGGTCAATTTACTCCTGCGCCTGTACGACGTGGAGGGCGGGCGCATCCTCATCGACGGCCAGAACATCGCCGAAGTCGGCCAGGAAAGCCTGCGCGAGCGCATCGGCATGATCACCCAGGACACGTCCCTGCTGCATCGCTCGATCCGCGACAACCTGCTGTACGGCAAACCCGACGCCACCGACGCCGAGCTGTGGGAAGCGGTGCGCAAGGCCCGGGCCGACGAGTTCATCCCGTTGCTGTCGGACTCCGAAGGGCGCACCGGTTTCGACGCACATGTCGGTGAGCGCGGGGTGAAACTCTCTGGCGGCCAGCGTCAGCGCATTGCGATTGCCCGGGTGCTGCTCAAGGACGCGCCGATCCTGATCATGGACGAGGCCACCTCGGCGCTGGACTCGGAAGTCGAAGCGGCGATCCAGGAAAGCCTCGAAACCCTGATGCAGGGCAAAACCGTGATCGCCATCGCCCACCGGCTCTCGACCATCGCCCGCATGGACCGGCTGGTGGTGCTGGAAAAAGGCAAGATCGCCGAAACCGGCAGCCACACCGAACTGCTGGCCCATGGCGGGTTGTATGCGCGGTTGTGGCAGCACCAGACGGGTGGGTTTGTCGGCATCGATTAATTTAATTCACCCCCAAACCTGTGGGAGCGAGCTTGCTCGCGATAGCGGTGTAACAGTCAACATTTATGTCGACTGAAACTCCGCTATCGCGAGCAAGCTCGCTCCCACATGGATCAACTACACCCCGATAACCGCCACAGCCCTCTAACCACGGGCTCTGGCGGTTTTTTATGGTCACTGGAAATCCGTCAAAACCCTGCTGTACTCAGCCAAGGCTCTGGAGATGAGCCTGTCGTAAATGTGCAGGATGCATCACTCGATACAGTCTCGATAGGAAGCCTATCAAGGACACTCTCATGTCTCTGTTCAAACGTTCAGTCACTGAGTTGTTAGGTACGTTCTGGCTGGTGTTGGGGGGTTGCGGCAGTGCGGTCCTGGCCGCGTCTTCTCCGCTGGGGATCGGGGTGCTGGGTGTGGCCCTGGCCTTTGGTCTGACGGTGCTGACCATGGCATTCGCCATTGGCCATATTTCCGGCTGCCATCTCAACCCCGCCGTTTCGGTCGGTTTGTTCGTTGGCGGTCGATTCCCCGCCAAAGAGCTGCCCGCCTACATCATCGCTCAGGTAATTGGCGCGATTATCGCGGCGGCCTTGATTTACTACATCGCCAACGGCAAGGAAGGCTTCGAGCTCGCCAACGGTCTGGCTTCCAACGGCTACGGCGAGCATTCTCCCGGCAAATACTCGATGGCCGCAGGCTTTGTCTGTGAGCTGGTGATGACGGCGATGTTCGTGCTGATCATCCTCGGCGCCACCGACAAGCGAGCCCCCGCCGGGCTGGCGCCGATCGCCATCGGCCTGGCCCTGACGCTGATTCACCTGATCTCGATTCCAGTCACCAACACTTCGGTCAACCCGGCCCGCAGCACTGGCCCGGCGCTGATCGTCGGTGGCTGGGCCATCGCGCAATTGTGGATGTTCTGGGTGGCGCCGCTGCTCGGCGCGGTGATCGGCGGCGTGACATATCGATGGTTAGGCAAGGAAGGCAGCTGAAGCCCAGGGCGAGGATCAGTCTTGCCGGTAAGGCAAGGCCGTCCTCGCTTCCTCGGCATACGCCAGCACACCGACGCGCTCTTGCTGCAGGAAGTCTTTGACGGCCGCTTTCAGGCCGGGATGACGCAAGTAGTGCCAGGAATGCGTGATCACCGGCTCGAACCCGCGAATCAACTTGTGCTCGCCCTGGGCACCGGCATCGAAACGCTGGAAGCCATTGGCAATCGCGTAGTCCATGCCCTGATAGAAGCAGGTCTCGAAGTGCAGGCGGTCGAACTCCGCCAGGCATCCCCAATAGCGACCGTAAAAGCTGTCGCCCCCCACCAGACTGAAGGCCATGGCCACCGGCCGTGAGCCTTGCTTGGCCAACACCACGCGAATCGCTTCCGGCATCCGTTCCGCCAGCAGACTGAAGAACTCTCGGGTCAGATAGGGCCGTTGCCGCCGCACTGCGTAAGTGTTGGCGTAGCAGGCATAGACAAAATCCCACTGCGCCTGATCCAGCTGCCGACCTTCAAGCCATTCGAAATCAATCCCCTGCCCCGCCACTTGCTCGCGCTCCTTGCGCATCTGCTTGCGCTTGCGCGAACTGAGGACGTCGAGGAAATCCTGAAAATCCCGATAGCCGCGATTCTGCCAGTGGTACTGACAGCCGATGCGCTGCAACCAGCCCGGCTGTTCGGCCAATGCGGCGTCGGTGAAGGGGTCGGTGAAGTTGATGTGAGCACTTGAGAGCTGTTCGATCTCAAGGTAGCCGGGCAGGCTTTGCAGCAGCTCGAAACCGTCCTCGACCCTGGCCGCCAGCAGGCGCGGGCCGCTGACCGGGCTGAACGGTACGGCGCTCAACAGTTTGGGGTAATAGTCGATGCCGGCGCGCTCGCAGGCATCGGCCCAGGCGTGATCGAACACGTATTCGCCGTAGGAATGCCACTTGCGGTAACCGGGCAACGCGGCGATCAGCCGATCACCGTCGACGTGCAGTAAATGTTCGGGCTGCCAACCGGAATGAGGCCCGATGCTGCCACTGTCCTCCAGCGCGCTCAGAAATGCGTGACGCAGAAAGGGCTGAGTCTCCGGAACCAGGGCGTCCCAGCGTGGCGCGGCAATTTGCGACAGGCTTTGCAGGCATTGCAACGGCATCACCATCCTCACTCATTCATGGTGTGAAAGCCTCGCGAGTATCGCCTATCGGTACCCGATTGCACACGAGCATTTTGCTGACAGCGCTCTAGTTCAATGGTTCGCGTCAAACCCGTATCGTCATCGACACGCCATCATTCTGCCACTGCCTTGTAATAATCCATCGCAATACTGGCGCCTGTTTTTATAGCGTCGGGTTCTAACCCGGCCACAGATTTCCGTCCACCCCCATGGTCGGTTGTGTCCTGGATGGCTGAGTCATCCCCTACATCTTCGGAGATTGATATGCGTCTTGCTTCCACCAAAACTGCGGCAGCCCTGTGTGGCGGCCTGTTGTTGGCCATGAGTATTCCGGCCAATGCCGCAGTCGACGCCAAACTGCTCGACATGCTCAAGGCCAACGGTTCGATTTCCCCGGCGCAGTACGCTGAATTGCAGGCCGAACTGGCCAAGGATCAGAAGGAACAGCAGATTGCGCGTCAGGCTCAGCAAGAAACCAATGAGCAGATCGCAGCGACCGCGAAGAAAACCAATGAACTGAGTACCTTCGACCAGAAACTGGCGTGGGCGGCCAAGACCCAGTTCAAGGGTGACGTCCGTTTCCGCCAGGAAACGGTCAAGAACGATGGCGTATCGAACACCGGCGACCAGGATCGTCAACGTATTCGTGCCCGTCTGGGTGCCTACACCGAAATCAATCCGCAGGTGGACACCGGCATTCGTATCGCCACTGGCAACAACAACGATGCTCGCTCCACCAACCAGAGCCTGGAAGGCAACTTCTCCAAGAAAGACATCTGGCTGGACCAGGGCTACGTCGACTACCACCCGACTGCCATCAAGAATTTGCACTTGATCGGCGGCAAGATGCCGCAACCCTGGGTGAGCATGGGCGACATCATCTGGGACAGCGACATCAGCCCGGAAGGTCTGGCTGTGACTTACAAATACCCGCTAGGCAGCTCGACCGAGCTGTTCGGTAGCGCCGGCCACTACACCCTCCAGGACAACGTCGACGGCGAAGGCAAGCAGTTCCGTCACGACCTGCGCCTGTACGCCGGTCAGTTGGGCGCACGCTTCGCAATCACCGACAACCTGAAAATGACACTGGGTGGCAGTCTCTACGCTTACGACAACGACAACGACACCGCCACACTGGCCATCAACGGCAACAGCCCGGGCGAAGAGTTCAAAGTGTGGGAAGGCTTTGGTTCGCTCGACATCGGCGGCTTGCCAATGCCGCTGTCGTTGTACGGTCAGGTCGTCAACAACGACGACGCCAGCAACGATCAGGACATGGGCTGGTTGGCCGGGGTCAAGACCAAGTTCTACGGTTTCGGCTTGGACTACAACTATCGCGACGTGCAACGTAACGCCGTGGTCGGTGCTTTCACCGACTCCGACTTCGCCAACGGTTTCACCGGTTCGCGCGGCAGCAAGTTGAAAGTGAGCTACGAGATCGACAAGA
>Ga0247818_10002485_pt1 | contig 11871 bp, 7 predicted proteins | sample 13C_Glucose_Day1_FD_192424 | JGI IMG/M metagenome (GOLD analysis project Ga0247818, IMG submission 192424) | Soil microbial communities from agricultural site in Penn Yan, New York, United States - 13C_Glucose_Day1 | ecosystem: Environmental > Terrestrial > Soil > Agricultural land | place: USA...
CCGTGTAGTCCGGCACGGTGGCGACGATATCGGTGCCGCTCAACAGCGTGCTCAGCCCGTTGAACTGCGGCACCGCCAGCACCACATGCCGCTTGCGCCCGAGTTTTTCCAGCTCTTCATCGATAAAACCACTGAGGTCACCGGCAAACGACACCAGCGCATGGGGACGCGCGCAGAAGTCATCCAGGCTCAATGGACCCGGCACGGTGTCGGCGCGCAGTAGTTTTGGCGAGCTGCGGCGCAACACTTTGCGCTTGGCATTGGCGGGAAGATCGGTGGTGTAGCTGACGCCGATGGAAATTTCGCCGGAAGCCAGTAAGCCGGGCATCAGGATGTAGTTGACTCGCCGCACCACCAGGACGATGCCTGGCGATTCGGCACGCAGGCGCTTGAGCAGCATGGGCAGCAGGGCGAATTCGACGTCGTCCGACAGCCCGATGCGAAATACCGCGGTGCTGGTGGCCGGGTCGAATTCGGCGGCACGGCTGACGGCGGTGGAAATCGAATCCAGCGCGGGGGAGAGCAGGGCGAAGATCTCGACCGCCCGCGCGGACGGTTCCATGCTGCGACCGGTACGCACGAACAACGGGTCGTCGAACAGCCCGCGCAAACGTGAAAGCGCCGCGCTGATGGCGGGCTGGCCGAGGAACAGTTTCTCCGCGGCACGGGTCACGCTGCGTTCGTGCATCAAGGTTTCGAATACGATCAACAGGTTCAGGTCGACACGACGCAGGTCATTACGATTCATCTTGAGTCCTGGCAGAGTCAGCAAACTTGACGTGAGCGGCCATATGGGAACAATGGCCAGCAGGAATATTACGGGCAAAGGCTGGTACTCTGCACCGGGTAATTCAGTTTTCCCAAAAAGGCTGCTTCGGTTTCTTGCGACATTTGACGATGTCGCCGCAGCTGCGGAATCAATGACAGGCATGTCGACTATTAATAGCCACTGATAGTGTTGGGTTGAAAGCCCAGCTAGAGTTCAAGGCATTAGAGGTTCAATTGGCGAGGTTTGCGATGTCCCGCACGATCCGTTTTCACAAGTTTGGTTCAGCCGAGGTGCTCAAATGCGAAGAGCATGCGGCTGCTCTGCCTGCACCGGGCGAAGTGCAGGTGCGCGTCGAAGCCATTGGCATCAGCTGGTACGACACTCTCTGGCGCCAGAACCTGGCGTCGTCACACGCCCGTCTGCCTGCGGGTATTGGCCAGGAGATGGCCGGTATCGTCACCGCTGTCGGTGAGGGTGTCGATGACCTGGCAGTCGGTGACAAGGTTGCCAGTTTCCCGGCCCAGAGCCCAAACGATTATCCGGTCTACGGGGAGCTGATTGTGCTGCCGCGCTCGTCGCTGACCCGATACCCTGATGTACTCAGCCCGATCGAAGCCAGCGTGCATTACACGCCGTTGTTGATTGCCTACTTTGGCTATGTCGATTTGGCACGGGTCAAACCCGGCCAATTTGCCTTGGTTACCGACGCCAGTCACTGCGCCGGCCCTTCCTTCGTGCAATTGGGCAAGGCCCTGGGCGTACGAGTGATCGCCGCGACCAAGTCCGCGGACGAGCGTGAATACCTGCTGTCGCTGGGTGCCGAGAAAGTCATCGTCACCGAGGAAGAAGATCTGCTGATGCGGATCAACAAGATCACCGACAACCGCGGCGTGGATGTGGTGTTCGATGGTTTGGGTGGCCCGCAGATGTCCTTGCTCGGCGACGTACTGGCGCCTCGCGGCAGCCTGGTCTTGTACGGCCTGCAAGGTGGTAACCAGACCCCATTCCCGGCGTGTGCGGCGTTCCAGAAGAACATTCAGTTCTTCGTCCACTGCATCGGCAACTTCACCGGCAAGCCGGAACTGGGCATCATCCAGGACCAGGTCGCACTGCAACGTGCCTTGCGCGATATCAACCAGCTGACCGCCGATCGCGTGCTGCTACCGCTCAAGACCCGGGTCTTCCCGTTTACCGAGTTTGTCGAAGCACACCGCTACATGGACGAATGCCCATGTCGCGAAAGGGTTGCCCTGCAAGTCGAACCTGCCTGACCCCCTCAAAGAGTCCGCGCCTGCGCGGACTCTTGCGTTTTGAGCGTTCACCCCAGCGCTTGCCCCCAGCACTTCCCCCGACATGAGACGTCCCACCAGCCAGAAGGTGGGTCGGTTCAGCAACTGAACCGGTTTTTGCTCTCGATCTGTAGCTTCTAATCAACATCCAAGTACTGATAATTGCATGATTACTTTCATCTCAAGGAATGAGTCATGGCCAGGTATCTAGCCGATACTTTTCAATGCCCGTCGATGACATATGTTCGACAACTAGCGGTTTGTTGTGCGCTCGTCACATTATTACGAGAAGCTACTTTCCTCATTTTTTGTATTAAATGTCTGTGGGACTCTGTCAGACATTTCCTAGGACGCCGAAGGCCATCGCAACAAGCCCCCGTGCAGGGCCTGTGCGCAGGGTCGCGCGTGTCTGTTTCGCTTGTCACGATCAATTATTTCAAATGATGACCAAAAACTTAAGTGTTAGCATTTGGTAATAAAGTCCAGATAATTAATCTCCATTCAGGCATCCCTTTGCGCTGTGCGTGCAGTTGTTTGCGCTGTGTCGAACTTACGAATATCAGGTAAATAGAAATGACCCATATCCATGATCAGGCGATGAACTATGTCTATCAACAAGTGCTGCAACGACTGCTGAGCTTTTTTTCACGCGCCGAACGCACCGCATTGCAGTTGTTGATACAGCGCCTGGGGGTCGCCGCCGGGGGCATGGATCGAATTGGTGACTACAAGGTATTGGCCGTTCAGTGTGGGTCGCGAGACAGTTGCTACACCTTGGCCTTGTTGCGAGCCGCTCAGTTGACCATCGCCAGTCGGGCACCCGCGACCTTCCAGTTGCGGGTCGCTACCCTGCGGCTCAATGGCATGAGCCAACTGGCGCTGGATAACATCCATCGCAGCTACAGCGCCTTGTTCGTCTACGACGATCCCCGTGTCGAAGTGCTGATGGTCGATAACCGGGAGGTGCTGCCGTTCGATCACCAGGCACCGGTTTCCAGTGCCGGGCGAGAAGCCAATCGGACGAACATGCTGATGATCGGCCATCGTCGTGCCGTGGATGGTCCGCTTGACCTGTGGGACGACGGGTATCTGGCCACAGCCGAGTTCCATGGACAAATTGCCCGCTGGAACAATGGCGTCGATGCCTGGGTCAGCGGTGACTCACCTCGCCGGCAGAAGCGCTTCATCGAAGGGCTCAAGCGTGCCGCCGCCAAGGCTGGCTTCGAGACGTCGAACCGTTACGAGGCGGATTATGGCGGGTTGTTCATGTTGCTCGATGAGTTGGGCTGCGATTGTTACCAGGCGTTCTATGCCGACTACGGCCAGGAGACCTGGCGTCCGGCTGACCAATTTGAAGCCTGCCGGCGTACCACCTACATCGATATTCACGACGTGCTGGTCAGCCACCTTGAAGAACGCTGGCCGCTGCTGACCGAGTTTCTGGGATTCAAGGCCGATGAACTGGCGGCTCATCTGGGTGAAAACCAGCAGGTCAGCGTGGCTGTCTCGGCGTATCTGCGCGGATTGCATGCCTGCTATATCCAGGGTGGCACCTACGAAACCGGTGTTGCCCACTATCTGCAGCGCGCCCTGGTGTTGATGCGTCGTAACCAGCTGCCGGAATGCTTGTATGAACGGGCGGAGGAGGTGTATGGCAACCCGGCGAACCTGGCCGGGCAGCGCGCAAGGGCCGCCGAGGAGGCGCAGCAGTGCTTTGGCCTGAACGAGACGCAATGGGTGTGCCTGCTGTTCGCGCCTTTTGTCGAGCAGGGTGCCGCATTGGAGCGCTTCCTGCGCCAATGTCATCCGGGCATGCTGGTGGCCCTGCCCGAGTTGCATCGCGCCATGCAGGGGCATCCGGTCGCGGAGCAGATCCTGCAGTGGATGGTCGATGTCAGCGGTTTGCCGGTCAGTCTGATCGGTACGCTGTATCGCATGGGGCCGTCTGTGGCGCAGAGCCAATCGATGAACCCACCCGACAGCGATGCCTCAATGCCCGTGCAAGCAAGCGACGAAATGCCTGTGTGCCGTGAATGGTCGGCAGGGCGTTGAACGTGCTCGTGTTGTCGACACCTTCGACTGTGCACGATGGCCACCGCCATGGGTGTGGTTGCCTGTCATGAAAGGACACCGTGAAACCGATTTCGCCTATCAGGCGGTTTACCGTTACCTGACCAGCCTGATCAGCGAACCTGTGAGCGACAGCCGTGTCCGCCTGCCGTCCTTGCGTGAACTGTCCGAGCGCCTGGGCGTTTCGATCTCGACCATCCAGTACGCATACTCGCTGCTGGAAAAGGAGGGCCGGGTCTATTCGGTGGCCAAATCCGGTTATTACGCGCTACCGGTCGCCCCCAACAGCACGCTCTATGACGGCAGTGACCTGCTCGAGAGTGTCTATGTCAACGCCCGTCTTCCCGCCATGCTGGTCCTCAGCGCGGATGAACCGGCCTTGCTGCAACCCCTCGACAGCCCGCTTTTGCTGCTGGAAAGAGAGTTGCTGCGCCAATACCCACGCCAGCCGCAACCGTCTGCGCAACCTTGTGGCGAGCTGGAACTGCGCACCGCTTTGGCGGCCCGCTACACCACTTCGCCGGTGCGCTGCTGGCATGCCGATGACATCTACATCGGCGCCGACCTTCGCGGCGTACTGGAAATACTGATCGTCGTGTTGGCTCTCAAGGACGCCACGGTGGTGGTCGAGGCGCCCTGTGATTGGGCGATCCTGCGCCTGTTTCAGGCTGCCAGCGTGAAGGTGGTCGAATGGCCACTGCTGGGCGACGGCAGTCTGGATTGCAAGCGCCTCAAGGACCTGCTGGAAGCGGAGCCGGTGCGATTGGTGATGGTATCGTCCGGGCTGAACATGCCCCGGGGTAGCAAGGCGCCCGATGAAAACCGGCAAGCGATCGCACAAATACTGCAAAAGCATGGCGCTTGGGTGCTGGAAAACGATTGTTATGGCGAGCTCGGGTTTGAGCCCGATCAGCTGCGGTTTCGCGACCTGTTGGCTCCGGAGCGCCTGATGGTGTTTTCCACCTTCGAAAAGATCATCGGCCCGGAAGCCCCTTACGGCTATCTGCTCTCGCGGCATATGAGCAGCGAACTGCAACGGCAATTTCTATTACGCGCCTTTCGCCTGTCGCCTATCCGCCAGAAAGCCATCGCGCGCCTGTACAGCAACGGACGAATCGATCAGCACCTGCAGGTACTGCGCCGGCGCTTGAAGGACGGCAAGGAGCAAATGACCCGGCTGCTTCAGGAGCGATTGGGCGATGCCTTGCAGTACGTCGAGCCCCAGGGCGGCGCGACGATATGGCTGCGCTCGCTGCGCCGTGTCGATATGAGCAGGGTATTCCAGCGTTTGCTCAGGCAACAGGTGTTGGTTGCGCCCGGGGAGCTGTTCAGTCTTCAAGGCCTGCATGCGCAACATTTGCGCTTGAGCCATGGCTTTGGCAGCGACCAGGACCTGGCCGCCGCGCTGGGCTTGCTGGGGGATGCGTTGCGCCTGGAAGCCATCGATTGAGCCAGGCCAGGTGAGGCCAATGGATCGATTCCATCGCGCTAAGGTCAAACTGCCAGTAAACTCCGATCCTACCCCCGAACTCCATTCCAGAGGTTTTGCATGACACTCAGTCCTTTTGCGGGCAAACCGGCACCGGCAGAATTGTTGGTAGACATCCCGCGACTGGTAACGGCCTATTACACCGGCCAGCCCGATGCCGCCATTTCGACCCAGCGAGTGGCCTTTGGCACGTCCGGGCACCGAGGCAGCTCGTTCGACTTGAGTTTCAACGAATGGCATGTTCTGGCGATCAGCCAGGCCATCTGCCTGTATCGCGAGGCCCAAGGCATCGATGGCCCGTTGTTCGTCGGCATCGACACCCACGCATTGTCCACACCGGCCGGCGCCAGCGCCCTGGAAGTGCTGGCCGCCAATGGCGTGACGGTGATGATCGCCGAAGGTGACGAATACACGCCGACCCCAGCCATATCCCATGCCATCCTGTGCTACAACCGCGGGCGTACCTCGGGCCTGGCGGACGGCATCGTCATCACCCCGTCCCACAACCCGCCGCAAAGCGGGGGGTACAAATACAACCCGACCAATGGCGGCCCGGCCGATACCCATATCACCAAGTGGATCGAAGCCAAGGCCAATGAGTTGTTGGCGAACAAGCTCGCCGGGGTCAAGCGCATCAGCTACGAGCAGGCGCTGAAGGCCAGCACCACCCATCGTCACGATTACCTCAACACCTATGTCGCCGACCTGATCAATGTGATCGATTTCGACGCCATCCGTGATGCCAAGCTGCGCCTTGGCGTCGATCCGCTGGGTGGCGCAGGCGTGCGCTACTGGTCGGCGATTGCCGAGCACTACCGCCTGGACCTGGACGTGGTGAACAAGCAGGTCGACTCTACCTTCCGTTTCATGACCGTGGACTGGGACGGCCAGATTCGCATGGACCCATCGTCCACTCATGCGATGCAGGGACTGATCGGTCTGAAAGAACGCTTCGACGTGGCGTTCGCCTGCGACCCGGATCACGACCGTCATGGCATCGTGACCCCCTCTGGCGGCCTGCTGGCGCCGAACAACTACCTGGCCGTGTCGATCGATTATCTGTTCCAGAACCGGCCCCACTGGCGAGCCGATGCCGCGGTGGGTAAAACCGTGGTCAGCAGCGGCTTGATCGACCGTGTGGCCAAACGCCTGGGGCGCCGCCTCTACGAAGTGCCGGTCGGTTTCAAGTGGTTTGCCGATGGCCTGTTCGATGGCTCGCTGGGTTTTGGTGGCGAAGAAAGCGCGGGGGCTTCGTTCCTGCGCAAGGACGGCAGCGTCTGGTGCACCGACAAGGACGGGCTGATCCCGGCCTTGCTGGCCGCTGAAATGACCGCCCGTACCGGTCGCGATCCAAGCCAGGCTTATCGTGCCCTGACCGATGAACTGGGCGAGCCGTTCTCGGTGCGGGTCGATGCCAAGGCCAACCCGGAACAAAAAGCCCTGCTGAGCAAGTTGTCGCCCGACCAAGTCACCTCGACTGAACTGGCGGGCGAGCCGATCCAGAGCATCCTCAGCCACGCACCGGGTAACGACCAGGCTATTGGCGGTCTGAAGGTCATGACTGAAAACGGCTGGTTTGCGGCGCGTCCGTCGGGCACCGAAGACATCTACAAGATCTATGCGGAAAGCTTTGTCAGCGACGACCACCTCAAGCAGTTGGTGGCCGAGGCGCAGACGCTGGTGGATGGCGCAATTTCCGCGAAGTGATCGAGGGCCTCATCGCTGGTAGGCCAGCTCCTGCAAAGGTTGCATGAATCCTGTAGGAGCTGGCTTGCCAGCGAAGACGGCAGCCCGGGCACCAGCAATGTTCGAACCCAAAAAAGGGCGACCCTCACGGTCGCCCTTTTTTTCGGCATTCAATGAATCAAGCCAGGTCCACCAGCACGATTTCGCTGTCCTCAATGGCCGTCACCCGCAACACCTGCTCTTGGGCAACCGCGACACCGTCTCGAGCTTGTGCACGCAAGCCATTGACTTCAATGACTCCAGTGGCCGGCACAAGATAAGCACGACGGCCGCTGTCCAAGTGATACTCAGCGGTTTCCCCGGCCTTCAGGTTCGCCGCCACCAGTCGCGCATTGGCGCGGATACGCAGGCTTTGATCGTCACCGGCCTTGCCGCTGGCCAGGGTTACGAAGCCTTCGCGCTGGCCTTTCGGAAACGGCTTGGCACCCCAGGAAGGTGCCAGGCCGGTTTCGTCGGGAATGATCCAGATCTGGAAGATCCGGGTCGGTGCCGCTTCAAGGTTGTATTCGCTGTGGGCGATCCCGGTGCCGGCGCTCATGACCTGAACATCACCGGCTTCGGTGCGACCCTTGTTGCCCAGGTTGTCCTGATGGGTAATGGCACCTTCACGGACATAGGTGATGATTTCCATGTCCCGGTGCGGGTGCTGTGGGAAACCGGTGCCCGGGGCGATCACGTCATCGTTCCATACCCGCAGGTTGCCCCAGTTCATGCGCTTGGGGTCATGGTATTCGGCGAACGAAAAGTGGTGATGGGCATCCAACCAGCCATGATGAGCACCGCCCAGCGAGTTGAAAGGTCTGAGTTCAAGCATGATCGTCTCCTGAAAGGCTCGACATGGGGCGTAATCGCCTGGCCACGAATCGAGACCGGTGGTTGATGACGGGCATCATCCAACAGGTACCAATCGATAAAAAGCGTAAAAAGTGCCTCATAATTATCGAACGGATTGATATAAATATGCTTCGAATTTGTGTTATCCAGCCTTCAATACCGCACATAAGTCGATGAGTCATAAGCAATTCACTAGAACTGAAGGGCAAATACAGACACCATAGCCCCCAACAGCCTCACACCCTGGAGTCCGTCCGCGTGCCGCAACACACCCCCGATCTTCCGCCTGAACTTCGCCCCCTGGCCGAGATGCCACTGCTCAAACGCCTGGCAGCGCGCTTCTTTGGTCATGGCCTGACACGCCTTCGCGCACAGCACCGCGCGTCCTGGTTGCACGGTCAGGCAGACGGTTTTCGCAGCGGGCATAGCGCCGGAGTGGACTACGGATACAAGGAAGGCAAGCTCGAAGGGCTGGAAGAGGGCCGGCAAGTCCTGCTGATTCGTGACTCGCGTTGCACCGAGCATCGGCCACCGAACATCGATGATCATCTGTTCGACGACTGGCGCCTGCCATTGAGCGCCGAATTGAAGAAGCGCATGAAGGTCGACGTTGCCCGGCTGCTGCCAGCACATGCCCAGCCCAGTGCCGCGCAGTGGAAGATGATCTTCAGTGACACGCCGTCGACGTCGGTGATTGCCGGGGCGGGCGCTGGGAAGTCGACGACGCTGGTCCTGCGGATTCTGCTGTTGAGCCACTACCTGGGGTTCGAGTTGGGATCGATGACGGTGGTGACCTTCACCCGCGAGTCGCGCAAGGACTTCATCAATAAACTGATCGAGCTGTTCGCGTTGTGGGGGCGGGCTGTCAGTTTCAAGGAAGCGCGTGATCTTGTGCGCACCTTCCATTCGCGGATACTGCCGATGGTCCGCAGCCTGCCGGGCTTCGAGCGTCTGCAAGCCTTCGAAAACCTCAGTCACCGAGCGCAAGGTGCCGATGAGGAGGCGGACAGCAACCCGTTCGACCTGCGCATCAATGAGGCTCAGCGTCAGCAACTCAACGCCTGTTATCACGCCTTGCATAGCCGCGATGAACGTTTTCGCGAGCTGATCCAGCCTTTGTCGCGCCACGCCTTGCAACTCAAGGAGCTGGAGCGGGATCACCCCGATGTACAGAAGCGCGTGGCTGTCACCGAGCTGGCCGCCAAGCGCGATGAAGAACTCTGCGACCTGGTGGAAGACTTGTGGTTTCGCGCCGGTGCCTGGCCAATCAAGGGTATTGAGCCCAATCGCCAGGCGTTTGATATCAACGGCAGCGCCTTTCATTGCCACGGTTACATCCCCTCACTCGACGCCTGGGTGGTCTTGGGTTTCGACCCAGGGGAAAATCCGCAACTGACCCGGCCCAACGCCAAGCTGACGCTGCGAGCGGAAAGCGCGGTGAAACGCACCCTGTTTCAAGCTTTCTGTCGTAAGCCATTGATATGGCTCGATAGTTACGAGTCATCCAAGCGCGTGTTGGCGTCCCTTGCTGGCGATGCCAGCGCCGGACCAGGCTTCGATTACAAGGTCAAGGGTGAGCTGGCGTCTGCGCCATTGCTGGACTGTTTTGTCGCCGCCGCCGGGTTCATTGAAAACCTCGGCCTGGATGTGCCGACGGCGGTGGGCCAGATGAGCTTTGCCAAGGACGACCCGGACCGGTTTTTCTTCGAGGCATTGAGTCTGTTCTGGCGAGCCCTGGAGGATCATTTGCTCGACCAGAAGCCGCCGGTCATGACCTATAACCGCATGTTCGCGTTGTTCAGCGAACATTCCCCGGAAAACCTGAAACTGCTCAGCGACGAGCTGTTGCGGCCGCTGTCGCACTTGATGATCGACGAGTTCCAGGATGTTTCGCCGCAAATCGTCTCGTGGATCCGCGCCAGCCTGGCCGAGATCCGCAGCCGCGGCCCGGCCATGCACACAGGGCGCGGCGCCCAGCACTCGTCTTTGCTGTGCGTGGGGGATGACTGGCAGTCGATCTACGGATGGCGCGGCAGTTCGCCGAGCTATTTCATGGAGTTCAACAAAACGTTCTCGTCGCCGAGTACCACCAAGGTCATGCTCAGCGACAACTACCGCAGCCACCAGTACATCATCGACGCCGCCGAACACATCGTGCGGGCCGCGCCTGCGATTGCAGGCAAGAAGGCCAAGGCCAGCGGTGAGCCAAAGGCGTTGCTGCCGGTCAATGTGCTGGACCGGGATGACCAGGGCATGGCCCAGCGCCTGATTGAACACTACCGCAAGGGCGATTCAATCTTGATGCTTTATCGAAAAAGTAGCGATAAGTTGTTGATAGAGCAGCATATTCAATCTGTAGTTAATGTTGATTCTAGATTGCCCTACGAAGACCGGCGCCTCAAGCAACTGACTTATCACAGCGCCAAGGGGCTTCAGGCGGACGCGGTATTCCTGCTCGGCGATTGCCAGCATCTGACCCGTTCGCCGTACAAGAACCAGGTGTACCGCATGGCGGGGCTGGGCAAGGCTGGTGACAGCGAACCTTATGACAATGCGCAGAAAGACGAGATCCTGCGCCTGGCGTACGTGGGAATTACCCGGGCCGTGAGTCATTGCTATTGGTACGTCGACGCGCAGGAGGCCCAGGCGGTGAACATGCCCAAGGCGTCGGACCGTATCGGTCAGGGCAAGGCGTTCTTTGCCGATCATCGACAGGCCAAGACAACGGCGTGAGCCCTGTAGGAGCCGGCTTGCCGGCGAAGGCGGTCTTGAATTTTGTATTGGACTGGCGGGCCTCTTCGCTGGCAAGCCAGCTCCTACAGGAGATCGGTGTACAACCAGAAAACAAAAAGCCCACCTGATCGTGGGCTTTTGGATGGGCGCAGGACTGCTTTCAGGCGTAACTCCTGAAGGCCACCGGAGGAATGAAGGCTTCAAGCTCATCCTCCACGGCTTCGATTATTCGCTCGACGTCAGCGGCGTTCATGACCGACGAGCACGGAATACCGGCGATGGCGATCATGGTCTCGCCACTGGCCCGATCAAACAGACGGGCGATCATGCTGCCCGGGGCGTCCATGCTTGCCTCAATACCCATGGGATGGAAATGGTTCATTTGGGCTGGGCCGGCCTCCGGCGTTTGCCAAAGGGACTCGCCGTAAGGGCGAAACCATAGATGGCCGTTACCCCGACAATGGATATGTACGCGGTCAACAGGTAATAGGTCGTCTGTCAGGCCGCCATCGCTGGCAAGCCAGCTCCTACACATACAGCATGGTATTGCACCGGACCCTCGTGGCATTGCACGGGACCTGTAGGAGCCGGCTTGCCGGCGAAGGCGGTCTTGAATTTTGTATTGGACTGGCGGGCCTCTTCGCTGGCAAGCCAACTCCTACAGGAGATCGGTGTACGACCAGAAAACAAAAAGCCCACCTGATCGTGGGCTTTTGGATGGGCGCAGGCCTGCTTTCAGGCGTAACTCCTGAAGGCCACCGGAGGAATGAAGGCTTCAAGCTCATCCTCCACGGCTTCGATTATTCGCTCGACATCAGCGGCGTTCATGACCGTCGAACACGGGATACCGGCGATGGCGATCATGGTCTCGCCACTGGCCCGATCAAACAGACGGGCGATCATGCTGCCCGGGGCGTCCATGCTTGCCTCAAAACCCATGG
>Ga0247818_10002486_pt1 | contig 11871 bp, 14 predicted proteins | sample 13C_Glucose_Day1_FD_192424 | JGI IMG/M metagenome (GOLD analysis project Ga0247818, IMG submission 192424) | Soil microbial communities from agricultural site in Penn Yan, New York, United States - 13C_Glucose_Day1 | ecosystem: Environmental > Terrestrial > Soil > Agricultural land | place...
TCGTTGGAAAAGGCGCCAGCTTAGCCACCTTGATCTGATCAGTCGAACGTCCGCTTCCGGGCCGATTCTTACCTTGCAGGAAGGGCAGAGATCGACCCAAAGCTGACAGTGGCGATAGGCAGAAATTTGCCAAAAGCAGCCCCGTCCCGACCACAGTTGCCGCCATTCCGTTGTTAGTTGCCAGCACTGAATATCAAGTATTTTCCTCTTCCACATAGAGAACCATCCCGGCGTGATAGAGAACCCCGTCACGGAACTCACCGTCGGCGGTGAAGCCTGTGTCGTCCACATACTCGATACGGTTTCCTTCGAGCCAGTAGCTTCCCTGGTAGGCACATTTCTTATCGCCACGGGCCTCGGCATAGCGGCCACCGGTAAGCAGCTCATGACGTATGCGGCCATCCACGGTAACCCACATACCGACATACTTGTTTTGATCGCTTGAAGAACCAGTCATATCGTTGCTCCTTGATAGGGTTAATACGCTGATCGCCTCCCATGGCATTCGGTATTGAAGCCAGTCAAATTGACGAGCTGGAGCGCCAGGCAGCGAGGCCTGCGTGGCAATTGCACATTCCGTTAGAAAGGGCTCGCCGTGGGCCGAACGATCAGTTCGCTTACATCCACATCCGCAGGTTGTTCCACGGCATAGGCAATCGCTCGTGCTATGGCGTCGGCCGAAATCGCGATTTTGCGAAACGCCTTCATTTCTGCGCGACCGCCCTCGTCAGAGATGCTGTCGGCCAACTCGGACTCGGTGACACCCGGCGCGATGACCGTAACCCGAATGTCGCCTCCAACCTCTTGGCGAAGGCCTTCCGAGATGGCCCGGACAGCGTACTTGGTGGCGCAGTAAACGGCCGCAGTCGGACTTACTGCATAGGCACCAATAGACGCTATATTGATGATCTGCCCGGCCCGTTGGCGCTGCATAAGCGGCAACGTAGCGGCGATACCGTGCAGAACTCCGCGAATGTTCACGTCAATCATACGGTCCCACTCATCCACCTTGAGTGCCTCGAGTTTGGAAAGAGGCATCACCCCCGCGTTGTTCACTAGCACATCGACCCGATCGAACCGGGTAACGGCGAAGGCGATGAAGTCCTGGACATCCTTTCGGTCGGTGACGTCCAGCGCACGAAATTCCGCCTTGCCGCCGGAGGCATTGATCTCGCCAGCAATGATTTCAAGTCGGTCGGTACGACGAGCACCGAGCAGCACTTTTGCGCCCTGGCTAGCCAGCAGTCGCGCAGTAGCCTCACCAATACCGCTGCTTGCGCCGGTGATTGCGATGACTTTGTCCTTGATGTTCAACATGATCGGTTTCCTCTGCCGTTTGCCCAGGAAGCGGGCGTCGAAACAAGGTTAGGTACGAGCAACATGTTTGCGTTAGTCGAATACTGCGTAACCCTTGCCCATTTCTGCAGCGGCGACTTCCGCCGCTTACCCCACCCGTTCATAGCGCATTTGTTCCCGGGCAGCTTTCAGGGCTCTAGCCCACCAATTGAGCTGTACCAGCATTCGAGCCATTGAAAGCCTGGCTTGATCAGTCTGAAATATTGCCTCAGCCCCCACGGTTAGCCCCCAGGGATCAGGGAAAGACACGAAATTGCAGATGGGTACCGCGTGCTGTCCGGCCAGGATCTGGCGAAGCTGACTGATCGCGCACAGTCCACCCGATACTCCGCCATAACCGATGAATGCCACCGGCCTTGCGTGCCAGCAATCCGAAACCTGGTCAATGAATGCCTTCAGCGCGCAGTGATGAACATTGCCCTGTTCCGAGGTAATGATCAGGAATGCATCAGCTTCGGCCAATTGGCGCAGAATTTCCCGTCGCTGTACGACTGCCGCATTGTCAGACCTGCCCAGGAAGTTGGCGGGTTCTAGTAACCAAGGTTCGAACTCTGCACGTTGCGCTAACACATCAGTCGCCCACTTCATCAGCGCAGGCTGTGAACCTTGTTCATCCTCACCACTGTGAATCAGGGCCAGTTTTATCTCGCTGTTCATCTCATCCTCCAGACTTGGTATCCAAGTGGTGGCACGTCATTTGCTGAAATTTACCTCCGTCTTTCAGCCTCTGGATTAGAGTATGAGTGGCAACACGGCAGATATAGCCGGGTCTGGGGCATACAACTTGTGACTTGAATTCATATGAGACGGCTGGACATAAACTGCTTCGCTGAAATGAACGTGTTCGTCAGGGTCGTTGAAGACGGCGGCTATACGGCTGCCGCCAAGAACTGTGCACTGACCCCATCAGCGGTCAGTAAGCTGGTCTCAAGGCTGGAAAACCGCCTGGGAGCGCGTTTGCTCAATCGCTCGACAAGGCGACAGTTGCTCACGCCTGAAGGCGCTGCATTCTATGAGCGCAGCCTGACGATCCTGGCGGCGCTTGATGAAGCTGAGCAGGAAGCAGCAGCCAGCTCCGCCCCCCAGGGAACAGTGCGGGTCAACTGCAACGTCGATATCGGGCGTTTGTACCTGCTACCGCTATTGTCGACGTTCCTGCAACATCACCCTGGCGTATCGGTGGAGGTTTTCCTCAGTGACGAAGTCGTCGACCTGATCAGCGCACGAGCTGACGTGGCCATTCGCAGCGGCCCACTCAAAAGCTCCAATCTCGTGGCCAGGCGCTTGGGCGAGACGAGAGGCCTCATCGTGGCATCACCGGCCTACCTTGCGGCACGCGGCACACCAAAAATTCCAGCCGATCTTGCAGACCACAACTGTCTGGGGTTCACCTTCAGTCAGCCGATGATGGAGTGGAGTTTCGTGAGCGATGGCGGCCAACTGACCCCGGTATCCGTTACCGGCAACGCACGGGTCAGTGACGGCAACGGAGTACGAGAACTTGCAATCCTCGGGCTCGGCCTTGCCCGCGTAGGGTTTTGCCAGGTTGAGCAAGATCTGGCGCATGGCCGACTGGTTTCGGTTTTAGAGGGTTTCATGCCCGTCGCGAAGACAGAGGTGCATGCGGTTTACGTAGGGCAAGGAGGAAAATTGCCCACACGTGTCAGAGCCTTCATGGATTTTCTGGCAACGAACCTCAAGATCCACTAATCGCAACGGGCTGATAACGCGCGGCCACTTTCGTGTGCAGGCGGATACGCAAGCGGGATGAGCGCCTCAAGGTGCAGAGCTCGCGGGACATGTCACGCTTGGCGGTAGGCGCTGGGTGTGACACCGACCTCGCGACGAAAAACCTGGGAGAAATGGCTGGGGCTGGAGTAACCCACTTCCAATCCAACATCAATAATGCTGCGATCGGTCTCGCGCAGTAGATGTCGGGCGCGACTCATGCGCAGGCGAATGAAATACTGTGATGGCGACAGTCCCGTGGCGCGCTTGAATATCCGGCTGAAGTGATACTCGCTCAAATCAGCGATATGAGCCAAATCCGCAAGGCGAAAGTCATCGGCCAGGTGCTCGTTCATCGCATCGATGACGCGTCGCAGCTTGTACGCTTGTAGTGCGTTGCCGCGACGGACAGTGCTATGCGGATCGAGATAACGGCGTATCAGGTGGACGGTCAGCGCCTGAGCCAGGCTGTTAACGAACAACAGGCTGGGCTTGCGCTCCTCGATCAACTCGAAGCGCAACTGATTCAACATGAAATTCACCCGCTCATCCTGGGCACCGGAGATATCGAGGAAGGTCACCGCAGCGGTGTGCTCGCCCAGAAGATCACGGGCAGCCCGGTCGATCAGGGGAAGGCCGAGATACAGATGCATCACTTCGAAGGTGTCGCACCCCGTTGTCTGCCAGCGCATTTCGTAGGGCTCGCTTGTGTTGGTGAGAAAGAAGTCGCCAGCCTGCACCTTGACGGCTTTCCATTCCCCACCAAGGGAGCGTTCCTCGACCCTGGCCATGCCTGCCAGGACCAATACCAGCAGAGGCTCCACCACGGCAGGCACCAGTATTGGCTCGACGGTGCTGTGATGGCTGAACAACTGCACCATCACATCCTGCATCTGCGGGAGAAGGGGCACCACCCGTGGTGTTCCCGGCAGATGATGCGGCATCGATTCGGCCGTGATGCGCTGAGCATCGATCGGTGTCAGGTCTTTATGATCAGGATGGTGCACAGGAGGCTCCATCGAAAAGCCCTCAGGCAGGGGCTGGCGTTGATAGAGTAACTTAGCATCGTCGTACTCGAGCATGGTTGCCCGGCGGGTCAGCACCCAAGGCAGTATCGGACGCGTAAAGCTTTATCGCTAGCGCAAAACTCCGACAGGTGCGGCAATCCCGCGAAAGCCCGGTTCTCCCCATTGCGAGACAGTAAAGCCGTCGATAACGACAGCGCCTCACGGGCGCTGAGCCGACGAATATCTCGTCGGCTCGCATGGCAGGAGAGCATCATGACCGAGATCAATCACAGCATTTCCAACGAAGTCGACGGCAAAGTCGCGCTGGTCACCGGCGCAGCAAGTGGCATCGGCAAGGCTATCGCACTGTTGCTGCACGCGCGTGGCGCCAAGGTCATTGCGGAAGACCGCAATCGCGCCGTCGAAGAACTTGCCCGCCCTGGGTTAGTGCCGCTGGTGGCCGACATCACCGAAGACGGCGCCGCGGAGCGCGCAGTGGGTTTGGCCGTCGAAACGTTCGGTCGGCTGGACATTCTGGTGAACAACGCCGGGATCATCATCAACAAGTTAGTCATAGACATGACCCGAGAAGACTGGGAGCGCATCCAGGCGGTCAACGCCACCGCCGCCTTCCTGCATTGCCGCGAAGCGGTCAAGGCGATGATGCCTAATAAATCGGGAGCGATAGTCAACATCGCTTCTTACGCATCCTATTTCGCATTCCCAACCATTGCCGCTTACACCGCGTCCAAAGGCGCATTGGCCCAGTTGACCCGCACGCTGGCGCTCGAGGCGATTGGGCATGGCATTCGCGTCAATGCCATCGGCGTCGGCGACGTGGTGACCAACATACTCAACGACGTGGTTGATGACGGCCCTGGCTTCTTGGCCCAGCACGGCGAAGCCGCCCCCATTGGTCGTGCCGCGCAGCCTGAGGAGGTCGCCGAAGTTGTGGCATTTCTCGCTTCGGACCGCGCGAGCTTCATCGTCGGCTCCGTGGTCATGGCCGACGGCGGTATGACCGTCACCGCGGGCTGATCAACTGACTCGGCATTTAGCATTTTGAGCACATTGTCTGAAGCACTTTATGGACAATAGTTGATCAGGATTGCTTGCAGACATTAGGGCGTCTTTTCGGCGCCCCTCTTGTTACCCAAGAGCAGGGTAAGCTGAAATTTAGCTCAAGGGTTGCCAGTTTGATTGTTGAAGAATGATCAGTGAGAAACTGCCTTCGACGATGACTGAAAAGATCCTGGTTTCTTAGAGAGTACCAAGTTGATAGGCCGCTATTGGCCGATTGTTGCCTGTTGCAAAGGGCAGTTACCAACCCATAGCGACCGTTGAGAATGTGGAGCCATGAATTATATAGGCCTGTCTAAGTAAGTCGCCCCCAATTCCGTAAATATGGGCTTAATCAGCGCGAGTTCCTAAAGGCCACCGGCGCCAGCCATTTCGATTGAGATAATCGTGCTTTCTGAAGGGAGCGCTCGTTTCGCAGTCAAATACGAGTAGCGTTCTCGCCAGATGCAAAGATCGCACGGCACAACACGGCGCAACAATTGCCGGCGAGGCTTATGTGGGGCAGGCCTGTAATCTTGTGCTCAGGGTGCGGCGCTCCCAGCCCCACCTTGCGAATTTCATGCATCAATCAAGGAGCGAGCGATGCACCTCACCGAGCAACAGTTACTCATGATTTTTCCAGGCGCCCGCACTCAAGCAGGGGCGTTCATCCTGGTCCTCAATAACGCCATGGCGCGCCGTAATATCAGTACCCCCGGGCGCATCGCCGCCTTCCTGGCGCAAATCGGCCACGAGTCCGGGCAGTTGCAGCATGTGCGAGAGTTGGGCAACGAGAAGTATTTCGAGAAATACGATACCGGGGACTTGGCCGAGCGCCTGGGCAATTCTCCTGAGCCCGACGGCGACGGACAACGCTATCGGGGTCGTGGCCTGATCCAGGTCACCGGCCGCAGTAATTATCTGCAGTGCAGTCGGGCGCTGTTTGCTGATGAGCGCTTGTTGCAACAACCCGAACTGTTGGAACTGCCACAGTGGGCCGCCGAATCCGCGGCCTGGTTCTGGGAGCGAAACGGCCTCAATGAACTGGCCGACGGCGATGAGTTCAACCGTATTACCCGACGTATCAATGGTGGCTTGAACGGGTTGCAGGATCGTTTGCTGCTGTGGGAACGGGCAAAGGCCGTGTTATGCCCGCCTGCAAGCCCGTGAGGCCTGTGTCAGAGCGCTTGCCCGCGCACATCTTGATAGTCCGTCACTTGCAAGCGCTACTCGCTCGTGTACGTTAGCCTCATTCCGTCCGATCAGGAGTTGACCGTGAAAGAAATCACTCAGCTGGCCGCTGAACTTGGCAGGCGTCTGCAGGTTCTCAATGCCCACGTCACCGCCGCCGAGTCCTGTACGGGCGGCGGTATCAGCGAGGCGATTACCCGGATACCGGGTAGCTCGGCGTGGTTCGAGGCCGGTTATGTCACCTATTCCAACCGCCAGAAGACGCTTCAGCTGAATGTCCCGACCGAGCTGTTTTCAACGGTGGGAGCGGTCAGTCGGGAGGTGGTCGAGGCCATGGTCCGTGGCGCACAGAAAAAAAGCAGTGCGCGTTTTGCCGTGGCGGTCAGCGGGGTGGCAGGGCCGGACGGCGGTTCTCCCAGCAAGCCGGTGGGCACCGTTTGGCTGGCGTGGGGCGTCGACGACCAGGTGTTCAGCGAGGTACAGCACTTCGCCGGTAACCGCGACGAGGTCCGCCGACAAACGGTGAAGGCCGCGCTAGAGGGGCTGCTGCGCCATGCCGCGGGAGAAATCTCAAATCAGGGGTAGGCGATCCGCAAACGCTGTGGAATAATACTGTCTACTTATACAGGTGTTGGCCGTCAGGCCTTATTGATTACGTGAGGACTTTAATGGACGACAACAAGAAGAAAGCCTTGGCTGCGGCCCTGGGTCAGATCGAACGTCAATTCGGCAAGGGTGCCGTAATGCGTATGGGCGATCAGGACCGTCAGGCGATCCCGGCCATCTCCACTGGCTCTCTGGGTCTGGACATCGCTTTGGGCATTGGCGGTCTGCCAAAAGGCCGCATTGTTGAAATCTACGGTCCTGAATCTTCCGGTAAAACCACACTGACCTTGTCCGTGATCGCCCAGGCCCAGAAAGCCGGCGCGACCTGCGCCTTCGTCGATGCCGAGCACGCCCTGGACCCTGAGTATGCCGGCAAGCTGGGCGTCAACGTCGACGACCTGCTGGTTTCCCAGCCAGACACCGGTGAGCAAGCCCTGGAAATCACCGACATGCTGGTGCGTTCCAACGCGGTTGACGTGATCATCGTCGACTCCGTGGCAGCGCTGGTGCCAAAAGCTGAAATCGAAGGCGAGATGGGTGACATGCACGTGGGCCTGCAAGCCCGCCTGATGTCCCAGGCGCTGCGTAAAATCACCGGTAACATCAAGAACGCCAACTGCCTGGTGATCTTCATCAACCAGATCCGCATGAAGATCGGCGTGATGTTCGGCAGCCCGGAAACCACTACCGGTGGTAACGCGCTGAAGTTCTACGCCTCGGTTCGTCTGGATATCCGCCGCACGGGTGCGGTGAAAGAAGGTGATGAAGTCGTCGGTAGCGAGACCCGCGTCAAGGTTGTAAAGAACAAGGTGGCTTCGCCGTTCCGTCAGGCCGAGTTCCAAATTCTTTACGGCAAGGGCATCTACCTCAATGGCGAGATGATCGACCTGGGTGTTCTGCACGGTTTCGTTGAGAAGTCCGGTGCCTGGTATGCCTATAACGGCACCAAGATCGGCCAGGGTAAAGCCAACTCGGCCAAGTACCTGGCGGATAACCCGGATATTGCCGCAACGCTCGAGAAACAACTGCGTGACAAGCTGCTGTCGCCGGCTTCGGTAGCGGACGCCAAGGCTTCTGCGGTCAAAGAGACCGAAGACGATCTGGCTGACGCTGATATCTGATTGATCCGATGACCGCCGTACTCGATACCCTCGTCGCGGTGCGGCGAACCGCAATGGACCTGCTCGCACGACGCGAGCACGGTCGAGTCGAGCTGACGCGTAAACTGCGTCAGCGCGGCGCTCTCCCCGAAATGATCGAAACAGCACTCGACCGGTTGACGGAAGAGGGCTTGTTGTCCGAAGCCCGCTACCTTGAAAGCTTTGTTTCCTACCGTGCCCGTTCCGGCTATGGCCCTTTGCGCATTCGTGAAGAGTTGGGGCAGCGCGGCCTGCAACGCAGCGACATCGAACTCGCCTTGCGCGAGAGCGGCATCGACTGGCAGGAGCAGCTGCAGGACACCTGGCGGCGCAAATTCTCCGGGCACTTGCCTATAGACGCTCGGGAGCGTGCCAAGCAAGGCAGGTTCCTGGCGTATCGGGGATACTCCATGGAAATGATCAGCCGCTTGTTCAGCGGCCGAGGGATGGATGATTGACTGAAACGGCCCGCTATTTCGATAGCGGGCCGTTTTTTTTGCCTCACATGACCTTTACTGGCTCTCGCGTACGCGGCTGCACTGTTGGTTGGTTTTGTGCCCAGTTTTCCGCCAGGTTGATGTAATCCACCAGCTCGCGCAGTCGGCCTTGATTACGGGCGGTGAAGGTGAAGGCCAGTCGCGCCAGGTGACTGAACTGTGCTTCATCGTGCTCTTCGCCGTTGTAGGCATGTTGATGGAATTGATCGCTCAGGCACAGGTCGGCGAATGCCTCCTGCATGTGTTCCAGTGCCTGGTCACTGAGCTTGTGGTTCATGCGAATCACGAACTGATGCTTGAGCCAGCGGCTGGAGTGGTAATTGCTGTAGAACTGGTTGATCTGCTCCACCGCTTCTTCGGCACTGTAGACCAGCTTCACCAGCTTCATGTCGGCGGGCAGGATGTAGTGGTTTTCCTCCAGTTGCTGGCGGATGAAGTCCAGCGCGCCCTGCCAGAATTTGCCGCCCGGCGCGTCCAGCAGTACCACGGGCACCAATGGGCTTTTACCTGTCTGGATCAGCGTCAGGACTTCCAGCGCTTCGTCCAGGGTGCCGAAACCACCCGGGCACAACACCAGGGCATCCGCTTCCTTGACGAAGAACAGCTTGCGCGTGAAGAAAAAATGGAAGGGCAGCAGGTTGGTCGTGCCCTGGACGGTGGGGTTGGCATGTTGCTCGAAGGGCAGGGTGATGTTGAATCCCAGGCTGTGCTCAAGGCCAGCCCCTTCGTGAGCCGCGGCCATGATGCCGCCTCCCGCACCCGTGATGACCATCATGTCCGAGCGCGCCAGGGCGGCGCCGAGTTCCCGGGCGAGGCCATACAAGGGATGTTCCACTGGCGTGCGTGCGGAGCCGAAAACAGTGACCTTGCGTCGCCCCTTGAACTGCTCCAGCACCCGGAACGCGTGCTCGAGTTCGCGCAGGGCCTGCAGGGTTATCTTGGCATTCCAGCGGTTGTGGTCTTCCTGGGCCATGCGCAGCACAGTCAGGATCATGTCGCGGTAGATCGGGATGTTCGGGCTATTGGGTGAAACCAGGTTGAGCTGTTCTTCGACCTTGCTGATGAGGTCGTGGCCGCTTTCTTGAAAATGACGGCTCAGGAGGTCATTCGGTTGGTAAGGCATTCAACTTCTCCTTCTGCACAGAGCCATCGGCGTCGACCCTTCAGCGTCGATGCCACGCCACTTCATGTGGCGCTGTCTGCCCAGGCCCATGCCTGGGCGATCCACTTGACCCGACCGGTGATCGAGTCATCCATACCGGCTCTGTTTTTCCCTTGGATGAAAGAAACGTTCGCACAGCGCAAGGTGTAACGGGCGGCACCTTTTCATGCCCTGACAAATGAACGTGGATACCTGAAATCTAGACCCTTGCGATGATTCGTGCTGCCTTGATCATTGCGCCGCAAAGTCTTTCCTGGCAACCGTTTATTGACGATTTGCGAGGTGGTTTCACCGCTCGTCTGAACCCGCCCCGAGTATGCTGTGCTCTGATTTACTAAGTTACAGGTACTACACGACAACTTGGCGTCAAGGGCAGGGCGCAAGGTACAAGCGGTTAAAGGATTTTTCGCTCATTACGAGCGAAGCGCAGGGAGCCGGTAAGCCATGGCCAGGGTCATTCTGGAGATCGATACGCAACTGTATCGATTGCTGAAGTCATCAGCCGAGATCAATCATTTGAGTCTCGAGGAGGAGTGCTGCCGGCGTCTTATGGGCGCGGAGCGGCGTTCACGCTATTTGCAGGCGCTGGTGGCGGAACTGCGCGCCGAGGATGAACAGCGGCGCGCAAAATCCCACTGACTTACTTTTTCTTCTGGGTCGCTTTCGGGCAATCCGATTCCTGGTAGCTGGCAGAGCCCACCGCACGGTTGGTCTTGACCTCGGTGAAGTCATAACGCATGACCGCGCCCTTGGCCATCAGCTTGCGGAAGGACGGGTTGTTGCAGACCGAGGCGCCAAGCTGGAAGTACACGGCCTTGGGGTCGGCGCGCATTTTGTTGGCGTGACTGCTTTGCACGCTCAGGTGGTTGATCAGCGTATTGCCCTCGACCGTGTAGCCCTGATCGAGAATGTCTTCATTGATCGCCCGTGGAGTGCCGACGCTGCTTTGCGTGGCGACGTTGCGCAGCTCTCTGTTCAGATTCTGCTCACTCAAGGACGCAGCCTGAGCGTTGAAGGACGACGCCAGCAGAATGGCAGCGGTGGGAACGATAAGGCGCAGCATGAAACTCTCCTGGGGCAGTGATGGGGGTTTGACCCATCACATGACTGTGCGTTCAGTGGCGGCGAATTATAGGGGAGCGGGCCTGGACGGTACAGGTTTGCTCTGGTGGGTCTGGTAAACTGCCTGCACTTTCACCCTGCGAGTGCTTTTCGTGTCCATCTCTTTTTTCTGCCGTGGCCTGCGATGAACCATGCCCCCAACGCCGTAGCCCGTCTGCGCGACCAGCGCGAAGAGGAAGGCATCAAGCCGATCCAGGCCCGTGGCTGGCGGGCGACTCGTTGCCGCGCGTGCCGCGTGATCGAGAGTCACTGCCTGTGCGCCTGGCGTCCGCAGGTCGAGACCCGCTCCGGAGTGTGCCTGATCATGACCGGCAAGGAAGTGTTCAAACCCAGCAACACCGGCTGGCTGATTGCCGATGTGGTGCGTGACAACCATGCCTTCATCTGGTCGCGTACCGAGGTCGATCAACAGTTGCTGGCGTTGCTGTCCGACCCGCAATGGCAGCCTTATCTGGTGTTCCCGGGTGAATATGTCGCGCCTGAGCGGGTGACTCACAGCGTGGCAGTCGATGACACCCGGCGACCGCTGTTCATCTTGCTGGACGCGACCTGGACCGAAGCCCGCAAGATTTTCCGCAAGAGCCCTTATTTCGACGCGCTGCCGATCCTTAGCCTGTTGCCCGAGAAGCTCTCGCGCTATCAATTGCGCCGTTCCACCCGCAGCGAACACCTGTGCACCGCGGAAGTCGCGGCGTTGTGTCTCGATCTGGCGGGCGATGGAGAGGCGGCATCGGCACTCGATGCCTATTTCGATGTGTTCAGCCAGCATTACCTCGACGCCAAGCGTCAGCTGGAAATGAATGTTTCGACCCCGGCGCACACCGAGTTGATGGCCTATGTTCAGCCAGCAGTGGTATTGATGGACTGATTGTCGCCGATGCTGCAATAAAGTGTGCCGGCCATGTCGCTTGACCACCCCGGTTTCGCTGGGCATGCTTGGCGCCGATTAGGGTGCGGCCAGAGTTTGAAACGCCGTTTTTTGCGTTGAACGTGCCCTGTTGGTG
>Ga0247818_10002487_pt1 | contig 11870 bp, 8 predicted proteins | sample 13C_Glucose_Day1_FD_192424 | JGI IMG/M metagenome (GOLD analysis project Ga0247818, IMG submission 192424) | Soil microbial communities from agricultural site in Penn Yan, New York, United States - 13C_Glucose_Day1 | ecosystem: Environmental > Terrestrial > Soil > Agricultural land | place: USA...
GTAGTGAAACGATGCATCGCCGATGGTAGTGTGGGGTTTCCCCATGTGAGAGTAGGTCATCGTCAAGATTCATTTCGCAAAACCCCTATCTGCGCATGCAGGTAGGGGTTTTGTCTTTCTAGGCAAAAATTCAAGGCTGCGACAACATTGCTGTCACATCAACGTGACTTTACCTCGTCCACCCTACGTCAAGACTTTGGTTCAGAGCACTCCTGCCCCTGAGCCTGGCGATGCCAGCGTACCGTGCTGCGCATTTCTGGACTTCCACCGTCCCATCACTTGAGGTAGCAAGCAAGATGGCCAAGGCCGCCGATGTTGTAGTGCAATGCCTGGAAAACGAAGGTGTCGAGTATGTATTCGGCATTCCCGGTGAAGAAAACCTCGACCTGCTCGAATCCCTGCGCAAGTCCAAGATCAAGCTGGTACTGACCCGTCACGAGCAGTCTGCAGGCTTTATGGCCGCCACCTATGGCCGTCTGACCGGCAAGACCGGCGTCAGCCTGTCGACCCTCGGCCCTGGCGCCACCAACCTGGTTACTGCCAGCGCCTACGCCTACCTGGGCGGCATGCCGATGATGATGATCACCGGCCAGAAGCCGATCAAGAAGTCCAAGCAGGGCCGCTTCCAGATCATCGACGTGTGCGGCATGATGGACCCCATCACCAAGTACACCCACCAGTTCGCCTCGGCCGACAACATCCCGTCGCGCATGCGCGAAGCCTTCCGCCTGGCCGAAGAAGAAAAGCCGGGTGCGGTACACCTGGAGCTGCCGGAAGACATCGCCGCCGAGCAGACCGATGCACTGCCGATCCCGCGCAGCCTGCACCGCCGCCCGCTGGCCGAGCATGTGGCCATCGAAGCCGCCGTCGAGAAGCTGCTGAACGCCCGTAGCCCGATCCTGGTGATCGGTGCTGGCGCCAACCGCAAGATGACCGCCAAGGTCCTCAAGCAACTGATCGACAAGACCGGCATCCCGTTCATCACCACCCAGATGGGTAAGGGTGTGGTCGACGAGCGCCACCCACGCTTCCTGGGCAACGCCGCCCTGTCGTCCGGTGACTTCGTGCACCGCGCCGTCGAAGCCGCCGATCTGATCATCAACATCGGCCACGACGTGATCGAGAAGCCGCCATTCTTCATGGTGCGTGGCGGTACTGAGGTCATCCACATCAACTTCCGCTCTGCCGAAGTCGATGCCGTGTACTTCCCGCAGGTCGAAGTGATCGGCGACATCGCCAACGCCGTGTGGCAGATCAGCGAAGCGCTGAACGACACCTCGCACTGGGACTTCACTCGCCTGATGGCCATCCGTGAAGCCAACGAAGCGCAAATCGCCGAAGGCGCTGACGACAACCGCTTCCCGGTCTACCCGCAGCGCCTGGTTGCCGACATCCGTCGCGTGCTGCCGTCCGAAGGCATCGTTGCCCTGGACAACGGCATCTACAAGATCTGGTTCGCCCGCAACTACAAGGCGCACAAGCCAAACACCGTGCTGCTGGACAACGCCCTGGCGACCATGGGCGCCGGCCTGCCTTCGGCCATGGCGGCACACCAGGTGCACCCTGACCGTCCGGTGATCTCGGTATGCGGCGACGGCGGCTTCATGATGAACAGCCAGGAGCTGGAAACTGCAGTCCGTCTGGGCATGCACATCACCGTGGTGATCCTGCGTGACGACGGCTACGGCATGATCCGCTGGAAGCAGGCCAACATGGGCTTCACCGATTTCGGCCTGGACTACGGCAACCCGGACTTCGTCAAGTACGCCGAAGCCTACGGTGCCAACGGCCACCGCGTGGAAAGCGCCGAAGGCCTGCTGCCGCTGCTGGAGCACTGCATCAAGACCCCGGGCGTGCATGTGATCGACTGCCCGGTCGATTACAGCGAAAACGACCGCATCCTCAACAGCGAGCTGCGTGAGCGCGCGCTGGCGGTGTAACGCTTGACAGGAACGGCGCCACCTCAAGGCTGGCGCCGTTCCCTGGAGCGGCTTGCGCTCCCTCCTTTCGTTCAGGAATCCCTTCTCTCAGCGATCAACCAGGGCCTGCAGACTGGTCAGGATGCTGTTGGCGTCATATGGCTTGCGGGTTACGGGCACGTCTTTCAGATGCGAGGGAATGCTGATGCCGTCGCCATAGCCGGTAGCGAACAGAAACGGAATTTGCCGGCGCTGCAGTTCATCGGCGACGGAAATCGACGTCCCTGTTCCCAGGTTCACATCCAGTATCGCGGCGTCCGGTGTGCGGCTGCTAATCAAGCGCATGGCCTCATCCTCGGAACCGGCGGTCATCACGTTCTTGATCTGTGCATCGTTGAGAATCTGCTCAAGGCCAACCGCGATCACCAACTGGTCTTCAAGGATCAGCACGCACAAGCCTGACCGGGCGGCAAAGGCATCGGCTGCACGGGTAACCGGCGCGGATGTATTCACAGGGTCGGCCGCTTCGGCCACGGACAGGTGTTTTGCAGGGATTCTGAACAACCCTTGCACGCCTTCGGCGTGATATTCCACTGTGCTGGTGCCACCCAGGTCGAATGGGATACTGCGTTCTATCAGCACCGAGCCAAAGCCATTGCGGCTGGGCGGGCGAACCGTTGGCCCGCCGCTTTCGCGCCAGGTAATGCTGCAGCTGTGGGTGGCGTCGATGGCCCAGCTTACGGCAAGTTTGCCGCTCGCCCGCGACAACGCGCCGTATTTGGCAGCATTGGTTGCCAGTTCGTGCAGCACCAAGGCCATGACCGAGTAGGCGCGGGCATCCAGGATAACGTTCGGGCCTTGCAGTTCAATCAATCCGGCGGCGGTGCGGTAGGGTGAAAGCTCTGCCTCCAGCAGCTTGGCCAGTCGCCCGCCACCGTCACCGCGTACCACCTGGTCGTGAGCGAGGGACAGCGCATGGATGCGCCCCTTCAATGTCGCCACGTAGTCCTGCAGTGTCTGGCTCTCCGAGGTCGGGTGGGCAACCAGCGCGCCAATCAACGACAGGATGTTCTTGACCCTGTGGTTGAGCTCTTCATTGAGGATGCGCTGGCGCACTTCTGCCTTCGAACGCTCGCTGGCCAGCAACTCGCTGTTATACAGCACCACCTCGACGATAGCGGTACGGATGGCGTCGCCAAACTGGCGGTCTTGCTCGGTCCAGGGCAGTGACTGCTGGTGAACGGTTTCTTTCCAGATCGCAAAGCTTTTGCGTGGTGTCAGGCGGTCGCCCAGTGCGCCGCTGTCATAGGTCTTGTTCGGGTCCCCGGCCCAGTCGAGTGTCTCGACCACTTCCTTGCGGAAGAAAATCAGGTAATCCCTAGGCTGCTGCGACATCGGTATGATCAGTACGCCAGACACATCGGTAAAGTACGCCTGGGCCGCAGGCAGCACCATCGACAGGCGGTTGGACGCCCAGGTACGGCCAGCGCTGACAATATCTGCCAGGCGCAGCAGGTCGGGCACCGCCGATGTGGGCGGCGTCAGCCCGGCGGATGACCAGCGGCCTTGCAGCGACATGCCGATGCCGTCGCAGGGGATCAGCGACATAAGCCGGGGCAGGCGCGCACGGAAGAACCCATCGATGTCTGCAGCCCGGTTGGCGTCAAGCAGCATACTGTCCAGCGCTTTGTGAACGTGCACGGCGGCTTCAAGCTTTTGCCGGCTGCGCAGGGTCTCGATATGCAGCGAGAAGAATTCGCCGAACATTTCCGCCGCCACACGTTGCCCCATGGCCAGCGTGCGTGGTGCATAGTGATGGCAGGCGATCATCCCCCACAGTTCTCCATTGACGATGACCGAAATCGACATGGAGGCCCCCACGCCCATGTTGCACAGGTATTCGCAGTGGATCGGCGAGACGCTGCGCAAGTGCGCATAGGAAAGGTCGAGCGGCTCGCCCGAGGGGTCGAGCACCGGGTCGATGGCGACTGTCTTGAACTGGGCATCCGAGATCACCCGGATCGGGTTGCGCAGGTAAAGTGCGCGGGCCTGCTTGGGGATGTCGGAGGCCGGGAAATACTGGCCCATGAAGCTTTCAAGGTCGCTGCGCCTGGCCTCTGCAACCACCTTGCCGGCGCCGTCGGCACCCAATTGGTAGATCATCACCCGGTCGTAACCGAGCACGGCCCGGACAAAGCGGGCAGCATCGCGGAACAGCTTGCTGGTCTGGTCGATGTCGCGCAGTTGGGCGATCAGCGTGCGGGCCAGCTCGATTGGCTCGGCAATGCTCGCGCCAGCGGGCTCGAACTCGAGGATAGCCGTGCCTTTGAACACGTGGGCGGCAACGTCGACAGCCTCGCCGCTGGGCAGCTTCACACCGAAGCTGTGCGCCGGCCGCGAGGCCTCCCGCGTGCGGGCCAGCGCGTTGCGCAGGGTATGCGCCACCTCATCCCCGAGCACCGCATGCAGCTTCTGGCCGTTGATGTCGCTTGCTACGCCCAGCATTTGTGGGGCATTGGCCGAATGACGCAAAACGACGGTGGCCGAGGCATCGCACGCCAGCAGGCAGCCATGGGGCTGGATGCTGCCAGGTATCTGAATAGGCTCGCGGTCGCAGTTGGTCAGGTTTACTTGGGGGTTGAATGTCATGGGCCGTGCCTGTGGAGGATGAGGAGGCTGCCAGCAGGGCCGCCAACGTCAGCCTAGCAGGCATGCCCGCCTTTGGCATAGCGAGGCGAAAAGGGCCGTGCTGGCTCATGACGGGTGTTCCCCTCGATCATCAGCGAACCCCAGCTCACGGATGAACATCGAAAACAGTTCAGGGTGAGACGAGATATTCAATTTCGCGTACAGGTGGCGCCGGTGCACCTTGATGGTTTCTGGCGAGATGCCCAGCCGTTGCGCCATCGCCTTCGACGAATAGCCGCGCAGGAGGAAAGGACGAGAAGGCCGCATGTGCCGCCTTTTACCTGTGGAGTACAGATGTGCTCTTGTCGATATGCCTTGAAGGCAAACGGCGATCAATGGTCTCATCCGCACCTGAGCCAACTGGTATTGAACGATGATTCGCCCGCTGTTTGTTTCCATCGATGGGCCTAAAGGCACCGGCAAGACCACGCTGCTGGAGGCCGTCACCCAAGCCCTGAGAGTGGACGGGAAAAAGGTGATCCGCCTTTGCGAAAAAAAGAGCGATCCCTACCGGGGCGAAACCATGGCGCTGGTCAACAAGCTCGCCAGAAACCCTTGCCGAGATCTGGAATTAAGGGTGTGCGAGCGCTTCGCTGAAAGCCGCGCCTGGATTTCCCGGCACGTACTGCCCAAGCAGCCAGCCGACAGCATCGTCCTGATTGATCGCTGGTACCCCTCTGACGCCGCGTTTCGCCGCACGGTGCCGTTTGACCAGATCTTGCGATTGAACCTCGACCTAAGCGTGCAAGTGCCAGATTTGCATGTCGGGGTTGTCACTGCCCCTGAAACCTCGTGGGCAAGGGCTGCGGCACGCACGCGTGGCCTGGGCAGTACGGTGATATACAACCTGGATGAACAGGTTGCCTGCACCGAGGCTTTCGAGCGGGCGCTCGTAAAGCACGGCTGGGTGTTGTGCCGTAATGAAGGGGCCATCGAAGACGCGACGCGGCAGGTGGTTGGCGAGATTGACCGCGTACTGCTATCGCGTTGAGCGCTCGTGCGCCGCTGTGCAAGCTGGCTTGCCGGCGCAAAGGCCGGCTTGGGCAACCATGCGTGGATGATCAGGCGCCCTGGCGGTCGATATCACGGCGCAGGACAACCGACGTGGTAATGTCATCAACCGATTCGTGACGTGCCACGTTGTCGCGCACCTGATTGAGGTCGTCGATTGTTCGGGTTTCCACCTCAACCACCAGGTCAAGCTGCCCACTCACCGAGGAAACCCGCCGCACGCGTGCGTCCGTTGCCAACTGGTCGAGCAGCCCCATGGCAGGTGTGCGGTGCAAGGTCACCAGCAGTATCGCGCGTATGACATTGGCGTCTATTTCGCCGATATCCGCACGGTATCCTCGAATGATCCCGCTGCGTTCAAGGTTGGCCACACGCTCGGTAGTGGCGCTTCTGGAAAGGCCTATGCGGCCGGCTAATGCCTTCAGCGCAATGCGCGCGTCCTTCGAAAGTACTTCAAGAATCTCACGATCTTTTGCGTCAAGTTCACGCATTGCACCACCTGATAAGCTCGCCGTCATTATGCCGGTCGGTACCGGCATAATGCCTGTCGATCCCGACCGTATGCAGGGTGTCGGTTTCGGCAGTGCGTGACAAGCTATTGAAAAACAATTTGCTCGCTCGGAACGTGATGATATGACAGACCTTTCCCACCCGGCACCTCGGTTTTCGGCAAGCGATGCAGAGGGCCTCGCAAAAGATTTTTTCAATGTCACCGCTACAGCAACCCCCCTGGACGGGGAGCGGGACCGCAATTACCGGTTGGATACGGGCGTCGATGCGGGCTGGATACTGAAAATCGTCAATTCCAGCGAACCCCGGGTAGAAAGCGAGTTTCAAACCGCGCTGCTCGATCATCTGGCCGTGCATGGCGCGCACCTGGGTGTGCCTCACCTTCGCGCCAGTGTGGCGGGTGACTATCTGCCATCCGTGGCCAGCGCCACAGGTGAACAGCATGCCATGCGCCTGGTCAGTTGGTTGGCCGGCACGCCGCTTGCCGAGGCCAAGCGCTCTGTCGCGCTGATGAGCAACTTTGGCCGGGCACTCGGTGAACTTGACCGCGCCCTGCAGGGGTTCATGCACCTTGGTGCCGTCCGTGACCTGGACTGGGACTTGCGCCATGCCGCACGCTCCCGTTCGCGCTTGCACTACATCAAAAGCCCCGAGCGTCGGGCCATTGTCGAGCGTTTTATCACCCGGTTCGAACACACTGTACAGCCCCGGCTGGCATCACTCAGGGCGCAGGTGATCCACAATGACGCCAACGACTGGAACATCCTGGTCGATGCCGAAACCACCCGCCATGTGACCGGCTTCATCGACTTTGGCGATGCCGTGCATACCGTGCTGATTGCCGAGGTCGCGATCGCCTGTGCTTACGCCATTCTCGACATGGACGACCCGATCGGCGCTGCCGCAGCGCTGGTGGCCGGATTCCATGAAAAGTACCCATTGCAAGCGCAAGAGCTTGACGTGCTGTTCAACCTGATTGCCATGCGCCTGGTTATCAGCGTAACTTTCTCCGCTTCCCGGCAAGATCAGACAGAAGACAACCCTTACCTGGCGATCAGTGAAGCGCCAGCCTGGCGCCTGCTGGAACAGCTTGATTCGATGAATCCACGGCTGGCCACCGGCATCCTGCGCAAAGCCTGCGGTTTCGATGCCATCGAGGGGGCGGGTGCAGTGCGCCGCTGGATCGCCGATAACCACACATCATTTGCCGACCTGGTGCGCCCGTCAGCCGCCGTCCTCAACAAGGTGATCGCGCCATTTGGCGACGCCAGCCACGAGATGACCATCGCCTCAGCCGAGCAGCGGCCTGCCGATGCGACGCGCTGGTGGAATGCGTTCTCTGCCGCGCACAACGTGCCTTTGGCCATCGGGCCATGGGGTGAGTTACGTACCATTTATACGGACAGCGCATTCGAGTCGCGCTTCATCAAGGGGCAGCGCCGCACCTTGCATGTGGGGGTCGATCTGGTGATGCCCGCCGGTACGCCGTTGTACGCGCCGGTCGCTGGCACCGTCAAAAGCGTTGAGGTTGAACCAGACCCGCTGGGCTATGGTGGGCTGGTGATGATCGAGCACAGCCCGTCAGGTTGCCCGCCATTCCTGACCCTGTGGGGGCACCTGGCCCACGAGGCGCTCAGCCGCTTGAAGGCCGGTGACAAGCTCGAAGCCGGCGACCTGGTGGGCTACATGGGCACCGATACTGAAAACGGCGGCTGGATTCCCCACCTGCACCTGCAGATGACCACCGATACCCAGCTGAGCGCGAGTGAGGTCATTGGCGTTGGAGAGCCCGAGTACCGCGAAGTGTGGGCTGACCTGTTCCCTGATGCGTCGACCTTGGCCGGCATCCCGCCAGAAACCTACAACCAGCAGGGAATGACCAAGGCCCAGATCATTGCCAAGCGTAAAGAGCTGCTGCTACCGAACTTGTCAATTTCGTACACCGACCCGATCAAGTTCGTGCGCGGCGATGGCGTATGGCTGATCGACAACTTCGGGCGGGCCTACCTGGATTGCTTCAACAACGTGTGCCACTTGGGCCATAGCCATCCCGACGTGGTCGACGCCTTGACCCGCCAGGCTGCACGACTTAACACCAACACCCGTTACCTGCACGACAACATCGTCGAGTACGCCGAGCGGCTGACCGGCACGTTGCCAGAGGGCCTTTGTGTGGCGTCATTCGGCTGCTCGGGCAGTGAAGCCAACAGCCTCATGCTGCGCATGGCGCGCAACTACACCGGTAGCGACCAGGCGATCGTGCTGGACTGGGCTTACCATGGCACCACGCAAGAACTCATCGACCTAAGCCCTTACAAGTACAAGCGCAAAGCCGGCAAGGGCAGGGCGGCGCACGTATACGAGGCGGTGGTTCCAGACAGCTACTACGCGCCCGAGCACTGGCCATTGGAAGAGCACGGCAAGCGGTTTGCCGAGTCGGTGGCAGAGCAGCTGGACGCCATGCGCAAAGCCGGCAAGGGCCCGGGGTTCTTCCTTGCCGAGTCGATCCCCAGCGTGGCGGGGCAGGTGTTCCTGCCCGAGCATTACCTCAAGGAGGTATACGCCATGGTTCGCGCCGAAGGTGGGCTGTGCCTGGCCGATGAGGTGCAGGTCGGGTTTGGCCGCGTCGGTAGCCACTGGTGGGCGTTCGAGACCCAAGGCGTAGTGCCGGATGCTGTCACCATGGGCAAACCGATTGGTAACGGCCACCCGATGTCGGCGGTGGTGACCACGCGCGAGGTTGCCGATGCTTTCAACAACGGCATGGAGTACTTCAATACGTTCGCCGGCAACCCCGTGTCGTGTGCGGTGGGCCTGGCGGTGCTCGATGCAATCGAGCGCGACCAGCTGAAAGAGAATGCCTTGAGCATCGGCAATTACCTGCTTGAGGGTTTGCGCAAACTTCAGCAGCGATTCGATGTGATTGGTGATGTACGCGGGTTGGGCCTGTTCCTCGGCATCGTGTTGGTCACGGACCGCACGTCGAAGGCTCCGGCCACGGCCTTGGCCAGGAAAGTTGCCGATGGCGCCAGAGAACGCGGTGTGTTGATCGGTACCGAAGGCCCGCATGACAACGTGCTGAAAATGCGTCCTTCCATGATTTTCAGCCGGGCCAATGCGGACTTCCTTCTGGAAGTGCTGCAAGACAGCTTCATTGCGGCGCTGAAGTGAGGTGCACCCAGTGAGATTCTGAGAAGTCCGTTCAAGAACGCCCCCAGGCTTCCCTGAGAAAGCATCTGCTTGACTACCAATATTCACTTTGTCGAGCACGGCACCTTCGGGAGGTCCTTGGGTGCTATTGCCTCGCCGCCTTGATGGCGGACGACGAGCAGCGTTGCCTCGAACAGTTCGAACTAGCGCCTGAAGAAGCCCGGGCGACGGTGCCTTGATTCACAGTTCAGTTCTGGTCGATCGCCATCCAGTTAGTGCCATTGTTGTTTTATTTCCAGCCATTGACTGTTTGAAAGCTATTGTTCTGGCGCTGGAAAGAAGATGTTTTCCTCCGACTCCATGTGGTCGTAGTATTTTTCGATGAAGTCATCGACAGTGTCCAAAGACACGATGAGCTGCCTCCGTGCTGGATTTCAAACGCGCTGGCCCAGCGCTAAGATAAAGTTTGCTGTCATCAGGACATCAAGAGTTGGAGCACCGCAATGTTTATTGATGTGAATGCTTTCACACCATGGTCGGCACTCGGAGGGGGGGCGCTGATTGGTCTGGCAGCAGGTCTGTTCGCCATGGGCAACGGACGGGTAGCCGGTATTAGTGGGTTGCTCGCTTCGATGTTGCAGCGTGCAGGGGAGGGGCGTGGTGACAAAGCGGCGTTCTTGCTGGGAATCTTCGCTGCACCGTTGTTGTGGCAGGCGTTCGCGTCGCTTCCTACTGTGCAGTTCACCAGCGCACCTTGGGTGCTGATGGCCGCAGGGCTGCTGGTCGGCCTGGGTACTCGCTACGGTGGCGGCTGCACCAGCGGTCATGGGGTGTGCGGCCTGTCGCGGCTGTCTCCTCGTTCGGCAGTGGCGACGCTGTGTTTCATGGCGACCGGTTTTGTCACTGTGTTCGGCGCTCGGCATCTTTTTACAGGAACGTAACATGACTCGGATCAGTGGCTTCATCGCAGGGGTGCTGTTCGGGATAGGTTTATTGCTGTCCGGAATGGCAAACCCTGCCAAGGTGATTGGCTTCCTCGACCTAGCCGGGCAATGGGACCCCTCGCTGGCGTTGGTCATGGTCGGAGCCATCGGAGCGGCGTTCTTGCCAATGGCCTGGGCACGTCGACACTCGGTGACGCTGCTAGGTGAGACGATGCATTTACCCGCCCGGCGTGACATTGACCGTCGTCTAGTTGGCGGAAGCCTGTTGTTCGGTGTTGGTTGGGGCCTGGCCGGGGTGTGTCCGGGCCCGGCGTTGGTGCTTTTATCGGGTGGCTACTGGCCGGCGTGGCTGTTTGTGGCAGCGATGTTGCTGGGTATGCTGATATTCAATGTGATCGAAGCGGTCACGGCACCAAGTGTTTGATTACTTATGGTGACGTGATCCGTGAACCCAACTCGTCACTCAGATTATCATGCGTTCTTTCATTCGGATGGCAGTGCCCATACATGCCCCCGTTGCTCATCCTGAGAGGGGCGGCACCTTCACTCAGGAGGATGGATATGGCTAGAAACGCTCTCTCGTTCGCCAATTGTCCGGTCATGGGAGGTGGGCATGCCTGATCGGGGAGTACCGACCAGGCATTTTATTACTGAGCGGGGGCCTTTTCTGCGCTAAAGCCTTTTGCCTTTTTTGCGTGTGATGTTCTAGACCAGCCGATCATCAAGGCGACAACGATCAGCGGAATAGTGGACAACGTGTAGGTACCGCTCGGGTAGTCGAATGCCATCAGAATCAATACAAAAGCAAGAAAGCCGAGGGTCATCCATGAAGTGAATGGTGCACCAGGCATTCTAAAACTGACCATCTGAACCTCACCGCGTCTAACGGCGCGGCGGTAATAGATTTGAGACAGCACGATGAATGCCCAAGTGGTAATGATCCCAAGAGCGGCCATGTTAAGCAGCAGTTCGAAGATCTGAGCGGGGATCAGGTAGTTCAAGAGAACACCAAACGCGTTGATGACTACGGTAATCAAGATACCTTTATACGGTACACCCTGAGCATTCATTGCGGAAAGCGATTTGGGTGCTGAGCCGCCCATTGACAGCGAGCGAAGAATCCGCCCTGTGGAATACAGGCCCGCGTTGAGACTTGAAAGTGCTGCAGTGAGTACGACAATGTTCATCACTGACCCCATGCCAGGGATACCCAAGGCAGAGAAGAAAGTAACAAACGGGCTCTCATTGGCGCTGTAAGCTGTCCACGGAAGTACCGAGATCAAAAGCACAACGGAGCCGATGTAGAACAAAACGATCCGCCAAATCACGCCATTGATTGCCTTCGGCAGAATATCCTTAGGATTTTCGGTCTCGCCAGCTGCAGTCCCCACAAGCTCAATACTTGAATAAGCGAACAGTACGCCTTGAATGATCAGGACGGCAGGCAGAATTCCATGAGGGAAGATACCTCCATTGTCGCTTATCAGGCTAAGACCTGGTGCATGTCCACCAATAGGGTGATCGGTGCCGAGAACCACGGTACCTACAATAAGGAATGCTACGATTGCACCGACCTTGATAATGGCGAACCAGAACTCCATTTCACCGAACCACTTGACGCCGATCAGGTTCATGACGGTTACAACGG
>Ga0247818_10002490_pt1 | contig 11862 bp, 12 predicted proteins | sample 13C_Glucose_Day1_FD_192424 | JGI IMG/M metagenome (GOLD analysis project Ga0247818, IMG submission 192424) | Soil microbial communities from agricultural site in Penn Yan, New York, United States - 13C_Glucose_Day1 | ecosystem: Environmental > Terrestrial > Soil > Agricultural land | place...
AGACAGCGCTGTCTTGCGCGGCCGGCCTTGAATTGCCAAGGGGTCGCAGTGCGACCCCGGGATCTCGAACCAGACAAAGGCTGTTGTTTTGGTAGACATGAGGCAAGCGCGACGCTCACCAGGTTCAGTTGTTTCGCCGCTCCCAGGCCACAGGGTTGACCAGGTTCGCCGGCCGCTCGCCGGCCAGCGCGGCCAGCAGGTTGTCCACCGCGCAGCGGGCCATGGCTTCGCGGGTCTCCAGCGTGGCCGAGCCGATATGCGGGGTGACCACCAGGTTGTCCAGTTGCAGCAGCGGCGAATCCGCCGCCAGCGGCTCCTGCACGAACACGTCCAGCCCGGCGCCACGAATGCGCCGCTCGGCCAGGGCCTGCAACAGTGCCGCCTCGTCGAGCACGCGGCCGCGGGAAATGTTCACCAGGATCGCCGAGGGTTTCATCAGGGCCAGCTCGCGCGCGCCGATCAGGTTTTGCGTAGCGCCGGTCAGCGGCAGGCACAGGCAGACGAAATCGGACTCGGCCAGCAACGCATCAAGGCTGCGATAGCCAGCGCCGAACCGCGCCTCCACTTCGGGCCGCGGCTGACGGGTGTGGTACAGCACGCGCATGCCGAAACCGGCATGCGCGCGTCGGGCCAGGGCTTCGCCGATACGGCCCATGCCGACGATGCCCAGGGTCTTGCCCTGCACGTCGCAGCCGAACTGCGCCGGCCCGATCCCGGCCCGCCAGTGGCCGGCGCGAATCCAGCCATCGAGCTCGACCACGCGCCGGGCACAGGCCAGGATCAGCGCGAAACCGGTGTCGGCGGTGGTTTCAGTGAGCACGTCGGGGGTGTTGGTCAGCAGCACCCCGCGCTGATCCAGCGCCTCGATATCGTAGTTGTCCACGCCCACCGACACGCTGGAGATCACCTCCAGCTGCGGCGCCAGGTCGAGCAGCGCGCGGTCCAGGCGCAGGCTGGCGCCCAGCAGGCCATGGGCGCCCGGCAGCGCAGCGCGCAAGCGCGCCAGGCCATCGGCGGCCGGCGCTTCCACCAGGGTCACTTCGGCCTGCGCGTGCAGGCGCGCCATCAGTTCATCGGAGAGGCGTTTGTAGGCGACGATGCGCTTTTTCATGCTGAGGCTCCTATCGGCTCGGCGCCAGGTTGTGCCGGCGCGCCTGTTGCAAGGGGTTGAGGACGGCGGTCATGGCCACGGCCAGCAGCAGTGCACCGCACATGAACAGGTACGAGGCGCCGGGGCCGCCGGTGACACCATTGAGGTAGCCGACCAGGTACGAGCCCGAGAACGAGCCCAGCGCGCCCATGCTGTTGATCAGCGCCATGGCGCCCCCGGCGACGTTGGCCGGCAACAGTTCGGGAACGATCGCGAAAAACGGCCCGTAGGGCGCGTACATGCAGGCCCCGGCGATCACCAGCAAGGCGTATGACCACCAGAAGTGCTCGGTGCCCAGGGCATAGGAGCCGTAGAACGCCAGCGCGGCGATCAGCAGCGGCGGCCAGACGAAGCGCTTGCGCTTCTGCAGGCGGTCCGAGGCCCACGACACCCCGAGCATGGCCAGCACCGCCCCCAGGTAGGGCACCGCCGACAGCCAGCCGGCGGTGACGATGTCCAGCGCGGCGGCCTGTTTGAGGATCGACGGTAGCCAGAGGACGAAGCCGTACACACCGATGCTCCAGCAGAAGTACTGCAGCGACAGGATGATCACCGTGGGCGAACGGAATGCCTCGGCATAGTTCTTCACCGGCTTGATGCCCTGCTGCTCGGCCTCCAGCGCTTCGCGCAGCGCGGCCTTCTCCCGGGCATCGAGCCACTTGGCCTGCTCCGGTCGGTCATCGACCAGGCGCCACCAGATGAACGCCCAGAGAATGGCCGGCGCGCCTTCGATGATGAACATCCAGCGCCAGTCGAACTGCTGCACCAGGTAGCCCGAGACCACCGACATCCACAGGATGGTCACCGGGTTGCCGAGGATCAGGAAGGTGTTGGCCCGCGAGCGCTCGGCGCGGGTGAACCAGTGACACAGATAGATGAGCATGGCCGGCATCACCGCCGCCTCGACCACGCCCAGGAGAAAGCGGATGGCGATCAGCCAATAGACGTCGTGGACGATCCCGGTCAGCGTGGCCAGCCCGCCCCAGAGGATCAGGCTGGCGAAGATCAGCTTCTTCACGCTGCGCTTCTGCGCGTACAGGGCGCCCGGCACCTGGAAGAAGAAGTAGCCGAGGAAGAACAGCGCGCCGAGCAGCGACGACAGCGCCGGGGTGATCTTCAGATCGTCGGCCATGCCCGAGGCCGCGGCGAAGCCGTAGTTGGCCCGGTCGAGGTAGGCCAGGCTGTAGGTGATGAAGACGATGGGCATGATGTACCACCAGCGTCTGGGTGCGAGTCGATCGATCTGCATGGGTGTTCTCCTGGTCTTGTTGTTCTTGTCACATCAGGTTGCGCACAGGTCGGCGCTTCAGCGTGCTTCGCGCGCAGGGTTTTCGTGGTGGTCCAGTTCATGACGTTGCGGCAGGCCTTCCATGTCGCCGCGGCTCTGCACCGCGCGGCTGCCGCACCAGTTGCCGCGGGCCACGGCGCGGCGCAGCGGCAAGCCTTCGAGCAAGGCGCTGATCACCCCGACGGCGAAGGCATCGCCCGCGCCCACGGTGTCCACTACCCGGGCGACCGGCTGGCCGGGCACCACGCCATGGGCACCCTGGGCATCGCGCCAGTAGGCGCCTTCGGCCCCCAGCTTGATGGCCACGTATTGCGCGCCCTGCTCAAGGTAGAACTCGGCGATGGCCTGCGGCGACTGCCGGCCGGTGAGCAGGCGCCCCTCCTCCAGCCCTGGCAGCACCCAGTCGGCCTTGGCCGCCAGGGCGTTGACCTCGCGCACCATGGTCTGGCGGTCGGGCCACAGCGAGGGACGCAGGTTGGGGTCGAAGGAGATGCTGCGGCCATTGGCGCGCATGCCGTCCAGCAACTGGTGACACAGTTCGCGGCAACTGCCTGAAAGCGCCGCCGGAATGCCCGTGGCATGCAGGTGCCGGGCCTGCAACAACGCCGGCCGCAGCAGCGCGGGCGACAGCCGGCTGGCCGCCGAGCCACGGCGGAAATACTCGACTTTCGGATCGCTGCCATCGTCGCAGCGCTCCTTGAGCTGGAACCCCGTGGGGTGCCCGGCATCGATCTCGACACTGGAACAGTCCAGGCCTTCGCGGCGCAGGCTGTCGAGCACGAAGGCACCGAGCGAGTCGTCACCGACCCGGCTCAGCCATTGCACCCGCAGGCCCAGGCGTGACAGGCCGATGGCCACATTGCTGTCGGCACCGGCGATGCGTTTGCCGAAGCCCTCGACCTGGGCCAGGTCGCCCGGCTGCGCCGCCACGAACATGGCCATGGTTTCACCGAAGCACAGCACGTCATGCTCAGCCATGGCACACCTGCCCTTCCAGCTCGGCCAGTTGCGCGACCTGGCGCGCCGTCAGTGCCAGCAGGTCCTCGCCGGCCAGGGGGTACTCGATTGCACGCGGCAGGCCCGGGGCGAAATGCGTCATCAATTCGCGCCACTGGGCCAGGTCGAGGTCCTCGGGCACCACGGCCACCAGGCGCCCGTCGGCGCGGCGCGCCACCGCCTTGCAGTGCACGTAGCGCACCCAATGCCCCAGCAATTGCGCGGCCAGCAGCGGCGACTCGTCGTGCCAGTACCAGTTGCCGATGTCGAAGGTCATGCCCGGCGCCACGCCTTGCGCCTGGGCCTCGCGAAAGAACTTCACCAAGGTCTGCAGCCGCCCGCCGTAGGGCGTCTGGTCGTTTTCCACGTACAGCGCCGTCTTGTGCTGCAACAGTGGCGCCAGCGCCTGCAAATCGCAGCCAGCCTGGAAATGACCCAGCGACACCTTGAGCGCCACCGCACCGATCTCACCCGCCAACTGCAGGCGCTGGGCAATCGCGGGCTCCAGGCTGCCGTCCTCGCGCCACAGTTCCAGTGGCGTGGAGTAGAGACTCTGCAGGCCATGCTCGGCGGCCAGGTTGGCCAAGGTAGCGGCATCAGGCGCGGCGTCGAACAGCTCCTCGCGCCACTCCACCCGCCGCGCCCCGGCCGCGGCGAGCAACGGCAGGTAACTGGCCTGACCGAACCGCCTCACGGCATCGGCACCGAAACTCGACAAGCTGATGGAAACAGTGTGCGTGCGCATCGTGGTAGTCCTTGTTCTTGTAGATGAAACCGGTTTCATTTTTTCCCGGCAACAACGGCGTCCGGGACGCCGTCAGTGGTGTGATCGGGTAGAGCCCCGCGCAATGAGCTGCGCGCGCAAATCCAGGCGCCGGGCCGGCAGAGGGCTGCCTTGCAAGCGCTCCAGCAGGCACTGGAACGCCGCAGCGCCGATGCGCCCGGTGGGTTGCGCCAATGCGCTGATGCCGTCGCCCACCAGCGGGTACCAGTCCAGGTCGTCCAGCGCCAGCAGGCCCAGGTCCTGGAACAGCGGCCCGCCCCTGGCGTGTAGCACCCGCACCAGCTCCAGGGTGGCGACACCGTTGCAACTGAACAGCGCCTGCGGGCCGTGCCCTGCCCCGGCGATGAACGCGCCCAGCTGCTCGGCGAGGCCCGCCCCCACCTCCAGCACCTGCCCGCGCAACCCACGACGCCGGGCGATGGAGGCCTGGAAGGCATCCACGCGCTCCTGCCGCGAGCTGGTGCCATCGAGTGGCTCGGTGACGGCGAGGATGTCGCGATAACCGTTGTGTTCAAGGTGATCGAGCGCCTGCTCGACGGCGTCGCTGTTGTCCAGGCCCACCAGATCGACCGGCAGGCCCGCCAGTTGCCGGTCGACCAGCACCATGGGCAGGTCGCGGGCCAGGCTGGCCAGCTCCCCGGCGCGGTGGCCCAGGGTGTTCACGATCAGGCCGTCGACGTTATACGACTGCAGGGCCTGCAGCTGGCTGCGCTCCTGGGCGTCGTCACAGTCGGTGTTGCACACCACCAGGCTGTAGCCGTGCTGCCGACAGGCCGTCTCGACAGCGTGCATCACTGCCACGGAATAGGGGTTGCGGATATCCGCCAGGAGCATGCCGACCAGCCCGGTGCGGCCGCGCTTGAGGGCACTGGCCATGCGGTTGGGGCGATAGCCCAGGCGCTCGACGACGGCTTCGATCCGCTGCGCGGTCGCCTCGGCGAGCAGTTGCCGATCCTCGCCCATATAGCGCGAGACGGTTGCCTTGGAGACGCCGGCCGCCTTCGCGACCTCGCTGATAGTGACCCGCCCGCGGACGGGAACTGCGTCTTTATCCACCCCTGAGCCCTTCTTGTAGGTGTTTGTGCAGGGTTGATGAAACCGGTTTCAATGAAATCAGGGATGGCCCATGCCGTCAAGTGGCGGGCTTTGTGCCAAAGCAGGCGCATACACTGCCAAACCCTCCCTCCTGCCCTGTACCTCGGCCTTCAGAGCGGTATGGTGATACTTCGGACTTCGCTCGCCCTGCCCTGGAGATCGCCATGACCGCTCTGTTTCGTATCAGCCTGGTGCTAATGCTCGCCGGCATGGGGATGGGGGATATAGTGGTGGCCAGCGTCGGGCTGCTGGGCTTGTGCGCAGGTGCCGTGGTGCTCAGCGTTCGCCAGGATGAAGGTGAAGGTGCTGAGGTCACCGGAGAAACTGAATTCATTGCCTAGTTGTGGCGTCAGGTGTTTCCCGCAGCTCACATGAAGGAAACTTCATGATCGCCGCAGCACCCTTGCCTGCGGGCCAGGCCCATGCCTGGGCTGCGCAGGGCGGCGCTCCCGTCTTGAGCCTCACCGCCTGCCCGCGTAGCATCGCCGCCCCACCCGCCGCTCCCCTGTGCTCATGCCGCAACCCATTCCCCTCAAGGACCACGAAAAGGAAAAGCACCTGGTCAACCGCCGGCTGCTGGCCTGCGCCCTGCTGGTGCTCGGCCTGGTGGCGGTACTGGTAGGCCGGCTCTACGTGCTGCAGGTGTTGCAGCACGACCAGCAGTCGGCGGTGTCGGAAAACAACCGCGTGCACGTGCTGCCGATCCCGCCCGAACGCGGCCTGATCTACGATCGCAATGGCGTGGTGCTGGCCGACAACAAGCCCAGCTTCAACCTGACCATGACCCGCGAGCGGGCCGGCGATTCGAAGAAGGTGCTCGACAACCTGGCGCAAGTCCTGGGACTGTCCGAGGACGACCGTCAGCAGTTCGACAAGGACCTGCGCCGCAGCCGCAAGCCGTTCGAGCCGGTGACCCTGCTGGTCGGTCTGAGCGAGGAGCAAATCGCCCTGATCGCGGTCAACCAGTTCCGCCTGCCGGGGCTGGAGGTGGAGCCGCAATTCATTCGCGAGTATCCCTTGGCCGAACATTTCGCCCATTCGGTCGGCTACGTCGGACGCATCAACGAGAAAGAAGCCAAGAGCCTCGACAGCACCGCCTACCGCGGCACCCAGTCGATCGGCAAGACCGGCATCGAGCGTTTCTACGAGGACCAACTGCACGGCCAGGTGGGTTACGAGGAAGTCGAGACCAACGCCCAGGGCCGGGTGATGCGCGTGCTCAATCATCACGACCCGGTGCCGGGCAAGGACATCGTGCTGAGCCTCGACGCCCACCTGCAGCAAGCCGCCGAGAAGGCCCTGGGCGATCGGCGCGGCGCGGTGGTGGTGCTCGACCCGGCCAATGGCGACGTGCTGGCGATGGTCAGCAACCCGGCGTTCGACCCCAACCTGTTCGTCAAGGGCATCAGCTTCAAGCAATACGCTGCCCTGCGAGACTCCATCGACCGGCCACTGTTCAACCGCGTGCTGCGCGGGCTGTATGCCCCAGGCTCGACGGTCAAGCCCGAGGTGGCCATCGCCGGCCTCGACAGCGGCGTGATCACCCCCGGCAGCCGGGTGTTCGACCCTGGCTACTACGAGTTGCCCAACTACGAGCACAAGTACCGCAACTGGAACCGCACGGGCGATGGCTGGGTGGACCTGTACAGCGCGATCATGCGCTCCAACGACACTTACTTCTACGACCTGGCGCACAAGCTGGGCATCGACCGCCTGCACGACTACATGGCCGAGTTCGGCCTCGGCCAGAAGGTCTCGCTGGACATGTTCGAGGAAGCGCCGGGGCTGATGCCGTCCCAGGCGTGGAAGCGCGCCACCCGGCGCCAGGCCTGGTTCCCCGGCGAAACGCTGATTCTCGGCATTGGCCAGGGCTACATGCAGGTGACCCCGTTGCAGCTGGCCCAGGCCACCAGCCTGCTGGCCAGCAAGGGCGTGTGGCACCGCCCGCACCTAGCCCTGACCATCGGTGGCCAGGCGCCGGTCGACCCGCATCCGATGGCGGATATCGTGCTGCACGACAAGCATGCCTGGGACCAGGTCAGCCAGGGCATGCAGATGGTCATGCACGACCCGCGCGGCATCGCCCGCGCATCCGCCGCCGGCGCCCAGTACCGCATCGCCGGCAAGAGCGGCACCGCGCAGGTGGTGGCGATCAAGCAGGGTGAGCGCTATAACCGCGACAAGACCCTCGAGCGCCACCGCGATAACGCCCTGTTCGTCGGCTTTGCCCCGGCCGATCACCCCGCGCTGGTGGTGGCGGTGATGATCGAGAACGGCGAGGCCGGTGGCCGCGTGGCGGGGCCGGTGGTGCGGGAGGTGATGGATGCCTACCTGCTGGATGAGCAGGGACATTTGAAGGGGCAGTATGCGGGGTTGGCCAAGGCTGTACCGCATACGTAGGACTCTACCAAGATCAGCGGAGCAACTCACTTATGATGCGGCGTGTGAGTGGCGCTGACCGGGGGCTTTCACCTGCTAATCAACAGGACATTTCAGCTGACGGACTTCGACAGGCCGACTGAAGAGAGGTGCAAGCTAATCGGGTCTTGCCGACGGTAAAGCCGATACAGCCCCTGCTGACTTCGCTCGTTTTACACCATCAGTGACAATCCACACCTAGCATATTTACTAGCTATACAGGCAGCCTCGCTTCGCGGAGAGTGGTTCAAGAGTCGGAAAACCTTTCACATTGATCGGAAGCAACATCATGTGCCCTTGCACCTCGCCAAGCATCAGCCAAACTCGACAGCGTAACGGGTGTGTGGTTCTGGTAACAGATAGGCAACGTTCTGTATTACGCACAGCAACCGAAAATTCATCACATACCTATACAGCTTATGGGTATTGTCGATCAGAGAGTGAGTTGGCCAGCTTGCTTGCCTACACAGGATCACATATTGATCCAGTCACGAAGTACTACCCATTGGGTAACGGCAACCGCACCTACAGCCCGGTGCTGATGAGGTTTCTTAATGCAGATCCCCTGAGTCCATTTAGCAGAGGCGGACTGAATACTTATACCTATTGCCTTGGTGACCCGGTAAACCGAGTTGATCCATCCGGACACGCCTCAATAAGAAGCTTCTTCAACTGGCTAAGAGGAAAGCCCAACAAGCCCAATACGACTCGTCCACTTCCGGACCTGAAGCCTGAGGACTACCAAGCAGAGGTGGCACAAACCAAAGACTACTTGGAAAAAAGAACGCCCGATGGAGAGAAAATGCTCACCATCACCACCGGGAGTACAGCCTTAGAAGCAGCGACTCAAACAGAATGGCATCACAAGTTTATCTATACGATCGATAAAGAGTTAGTAGTCGCAAGTTATGACCCGACCATGATTTGGCCTACACATGCAAGTATCGCTGCAGTATCGACAGAGAGCAACCACACCTCCAACCGTGTCCTGGCCGCAGGATATATATGAATAAGCGGGGGCCTCATAAAAATTTCGGACTGGTCCGGCCATTACAGACCCAAAAAAAACAAATGCAGCTCGTAAAACAACTCCTGGAACAGCTTGGCTATTCCGTCCAAGCCATCAGGTACAATTCCAAGCAGAACCCCTACAAGTCTTAGTCATATGCAAAACAGGGAGTGATAGACCTCCTGAACCACGAACGAATTGAAGGCTTTCCTATATGCATTTCCGAGCCGTTACGGTTTTAGAAGCCTCACTCAACCAAAATCCTTTGGCATCAGGTCGTAGGGATGCTTCCAACCAGGCATCTCTTGAATACGCACCTTCCATGCTTCGACATGACGGAACTCGCTGAGCACCAACCCCGTGTCCTCGGGCATGTACACATACCCTGCGAGGGACAAGTCGGCGATGGTCAGCCGTCCACCCACCATGAACGGCGTCTTCGCCAGGTGCGCATCGACGATCTGGTAGGCCGCCCTGGCCCGCTCGCGCAGGAAGCGGGTGACATCCGACTCGCCCATCTGCTTCAGGCAGTAGATGAAGCGCAACGCCGCGTAGTAGCTGGTGAACTTGTGGTTGTCGAAAGCATCCAGCGCCAGATCTCGCGCTTCTCGTGATCGTCCCGCGGGCCGAACTGGCCGGTGTGCTCGGCCAGGTAGTCGAGGATCAGCGCCGACTGGGTAAGTTTCTCGCCGGCATGTTCCAGCACCGGCACCTCCCCTTGCTCGTTGACCGCGTCACGCCAGTCCTGCCCACGGGTCTGCCCGTGGAAGAAGTCGACGAACACCGGCGCCCAGTCCTGGCCGGTGAGTTCCAGCATCAGCGCGGCCTTGTAGGCGTTTCCCGACTCGGCAAAGCAGTGGAGCGTATATTCGGCCATGGCATCCGGTTCCTTTGATTGGGGGACAGCAGGACAGCGAACAGATCAGGGGCAAAGGTTGTGGATAAATGCCGCCGAGTCTGGCGGTTGCTGGCGCGTACCTGGCAAATCTGTCAGTTGCCGAGCATCACGGGAAACGCCAAAGTCACATGGTCCCCTGACAAGGAAAACACCATGGTCCGGCTCAAAACAGGTAAGCAGTGGATCGCGATACTGGCCGCTGACGCCCAAGGCTCGACCCTGTGGCACCCGTTCAGTCAGCACCCCGAGACCATCAGCTACAGCATATTCGGCCACGACCCCGGCTCGGATCCCAAGGCATCGCTACTGCGCTTCACGGCACAGTTGCGAGAGTTTACTGGGTGTTACCTGCTCGGCAACGGATACCGTGCCTACAGCCCTGTGCTGATGCGGTTTCTCTCGGCCGATGCCTTGAGTCCATTTGGTGAGGGTGGCGCCAATGCCTATGCCTACTGCCAGAATGATCCAGTCAACAATGTTGATCCATCCGGGCATATGATGAGGCGATCATCTTCAACGACCTCCACCGACTCGACGCCGCCGAGCTCTCCTGCACCAAGCCGGCGGCCCACGCCACTGCCTCATCATGTGAAAGCCAGCGTAGAAGCGAGTAAAAGCGGTATCGCCAGCAAAAAATTTGAACCACAGCCGTTTTACAGTTCACCAACACCCGACAACCCCACTCAAAAACAAAACATCCACCCGGTTCAACAAAGCTACTTTGAACAAGTCGCAAACACACCCACTAACCCTAACTACAGCGCCCGCAACAACATGAATCCACGGGATGACTTGAGCTCATTCGGTTTTCAGGAGCAACCAAGGCCTCCCACGATGCATGAGTCTTCAACCTCGACGGAGACTCTCAGAACCACGTATGAGTAGCCCCTGACGCATTACGTTCGCAAACATAGCGGAACTCCCTGATACCTCAAGTGCTCTTAACTGCATGCAGTAACACCCTTGGGCATCACCTTTCCGGAGGACTCGCCATGCGCCACTTACTGCTCGTTCCCTCGCTGCTGCTCCTGCTCCCTGCCGGTGCCGCCCTGGCCCGCGTCGATGCTGGGGACGTCGCCACCTCGGCGGGGGTCTCCGCCTCGCTGTACTCGACCTTCAAGGACGACAAACGGATCATCCCGGCCCGCGACGAGCTGTCGGCCTTTGTCGCCAGCGGCGGGGCCATTCGCGGGGCTTATCTGGAAGCGGCGCTGGCCGAGGTCCGCCAGGCCAATCCGGGGCTGCAGGCCAGTGACGAAGAGCTGGCCCAGGCGCTGCTGTCACAAGATGACAGGTTGGCGGATCACTGACAGGCAAAGGGATTCAGGCACCGCTTGCGCGGTGCATCGCCGGCAAGCCGGCTCCCACAGGGTGCGCATTGCCCTTGAGTTCAGTGGGAGCCTCTTGCCGACGGTGTAGCTGGCAAACTGACTCAGCCTGCCCGGTTGGTCACACCGAACGGGATATGCACCGACGGCACCACCGTGCTGGTGCTCTTCAGGTGCCCGGACTGGTCATCGAAGAAGATGTGCGGCTTGAGCACCTGCAATACCCTGCGCTTCTCGATGCCGCCCAGGAAAAACGCGTCGTTGGCCATAACCCCCCAGCTTTTCAGGGTATTGAGCGCCCGCTCGTGTGAAGGTGCGTTGCGCGCCGTAACGATCGACACCCGCAGGCGGTTCTCGTAAGTGGGATTGGCCAGCTTGTGCTGCTCCTCGGCGGCCTGGATGCGGGCAATGCGCACGAAGAACTCCTTGAGCGGGCCGGGGTTGTGCGGCTGGGTGACATTGATCACTTCATGGGCGTGGAAGCTGCCCAGGCCGCCCGACTGCATCACCGCTTCCGACTCATCGCCGGCCAGCACACCGTCGAAGTCGAAGGCGATGCGCAGGTTATCGTCGCTTTCATCGTCGTCGAACTTCGAATCCAGCACCTGCCCCGCCGGGTAGCCGGCCTTGATCGCGGCATCCACGTGCTGTTTGTCGGCGGACAGGAACAGCGCGATGTTCAACGCCGGGATGTACTCATACGGCGAGCGGCCTTGGGTGAAAATCGCCCGGGTCATGTTCAAGCCGTAGTGACCAATGGTCTTCATCACCCGCATGCCGGTGTCCGGGTCGTTCTGCGACAGCAATACCACCTCCACCAACGGGTCCTCGGGGTCGCCGCGCAGGTCATTGAGCGCCAGCAGGCGCTTGATGAAGGGATAGGCGATGCCCTTGCC
>Ga0247818_10002491_pt1 | contig 11861 bp, 8 predicted proteins | sample 13C_Glucose_Day1_FD_192424 | JGI IMG/M metagenome (GOLD analysis project Ga0247818, IMG submission 192424) | Soil microbial communities from agricultural site in Penn Yan, New York, United States - 13C_Glucose_Day1 | ecosystem: Environmental > Terrestrial > Soil > Agricultural land | place: USA...
CCCGGCGGTCGTGTTCGGGCCGGACGATTTCCTGCAGCATCGCTACCTGGCGTCGTTGGGTGTGCAGGAGGGCTTCCTGCATCACCTGTGCCCCTCGTCCGAAGGTTTCATGCGCATGACCGAGGCCGGCCTCGGCTGGGGGCTGGTGCCGGAGCGGCAGGTGGCCAAGCAGCTGGCACGTGGCGAGCTGGTGGAAATCTGTGCCGATACACCCATCGATGTGCCGTTGTACTGGCATCATTGGCGCAACGGCGGGCAGTTGCTCGCCCAGTTGACCGAGCACCTGCGCCATTCGGCGCGGGCCTGGCTGGTGCCCTTGTAGGCACTTCAAGCGTCAGCTGCATCCGAAATAGGGCAAGACGGAGTCTTACATGCGAATTCTGGTCACCGGCGCGAGCGGCTTCATCGGCGGGCGCTTTGCGCGTTTCGCCCTGGAGCAGGGCCTGGATGTGCGGGTCAATGGCCGGCGGGCAGAGGGTGTGGAGCATCTGGTCAAGCGTGGGGCGCAGTTCATCCCCGGCGACCTGGGTGATGCCGAACTGGCCCGGCGCCTGTGCCAGGGGATGGACGCGGTGGTGCATTGTGCGGGAGCGGTGGGCACCTGGGGACGCTACCAGGACTTCCACCAGGGCAATGTGGTGCTCACCGAGAACGTGGTCGAGGGCTGTATCAAGGAGCATGTACGGCGCCTGGTGCACCTGTCGTCGCCGTCGATCTACTTCACCGGCCGCTCGCGCCTGGACATCCGCGAAGACCAGGTCCCACGCCGCTTCCACGACCACTACGCGCTGACCAAGCACCTGGCCGAGCAGAAGGTGTTTGGCGCCCAGGAGTTCGGCCTGGAGGTGCTGGCGCTGCGCCCGCGCTTCGTCACCGGTGCCGGCGATGCGAGCATCTTCCCACGGCTGATGCGCATGCAGGCCAAGGGGCGCGTGGCGATCATCGGCAATGGCCTGAACAAGGTCGATTTCACCAGTGTGCACAACCTCAACGAGGCACTGCTCAGCGCACTGTTCGTCGAGGACCAGGCCTTGGGCCAGGCCTACAACATCAGCAACGGCCAGCCGCTGCCGCTGTGGGATGTGGTCAACTACGTGATGCGCCGCATGCAGCTGCCCCAGGTCACCCGCTATCGCTCACCCGGCCTGGCCTACAGCCTGGCGGCGCTCAACGAAGGCGCCTGCCTGCTCTGGCCCGGGCGCCCGCAGCCGACCCTGAGCCGCACCGCAGTGCAGGTGATGAGCACGGATTTCACTCTCGATATCAGCCGCGCGCGCCAGTATCTGGACTACCGGCCCGGCACCGATGTGTGGTCGGCGCTGGATGAATTCTGCAACTGGTGGCAGGCACAACCCGGGCAACGCTGAACCTGTGGGTGGGATGATGGTCATCAGTGCGCCGCTCTGGCGGTTTATACTCATGCCTCTTTGCTACTACCGCGGTTGAATGCACCCATGCGTAACGACGCCCACGATGATTTCGATGATGTGCCGACCCTTCGTGCCGGCACCCCTGATGACGATGAATTGCTGCCTGCCCATTTGGCCCGTAGCCGCCAGAAGGCGGTGCGGCCGCGTAGCAATGGCCTGCTGTGGACATTGCTGGGCGCCTCGTTCATCGCCCTGGCCGGGCTTGGCTGGTGGAGCTTCCAGCAGATCACCCTGATGGAGCAACAGCTGGTCGCGACCCAGGAAAGCTTTGCCCGGATCAGTGAAGAGGCCGCCGGGCGCCTGCAGCTGATCAGCGGCAAGGTCGATGCCAGTGAGTCCAGCAACAGCACCGGCAGCGAGGCATTGAAGTTGCAGATTCGCCAGTTGCAAGCCTCGCTGACGGAGCAGGGCAAGCAGCAGCAGGGCGTCGCCGGGCAGGCGGGAGACCTGGGCAAGCGCCTTGAACAGGTGCTGGCCGATACCCGTGAACAGCAGAAGGCGATCACCGAACTGCAAAGCCAGTTGCAGGCGCAACTCAAGGCCGTCAATGCCGAGCTGGCCGCACTCAAGTCGGGGCAGGTGGATGGCGGTAAGCTCGATGGCCAGCTAAAGAGCCTGAGCAACGAGGTGGCGGCGCTGAAGAAACAGGGCAACCCGAGTGCCGCCATCGAGAGCCTGGAGCAAGATATGCTGGTGCTCAAGAGCCAGGTGGACAATCGCCCGACAGCCTCTGCAGGCGGAGCTTCGGTGCAGGAGTTCGATGCCTTCCGCGGGCAGACGACCCGCAATATCAACACCCTGCAGAGCCAGATCCAGAACTTGCAACAGCAGATCAATGCCCGCCCTTGAGCCGAGCATGAATGTGGCACCTGGTACTTCGATCGGGTGCCATTGCCTCTGATCTTGCCTGTTTCCCGCGCCTGCAGCATTCCCTTCGGCAGACCCCGCCCCGTCCGTACCTGGCATTTTTGTTAGGTGTAGAGCTGGCGGGAGTTTGTTACATCTACAGCACGACGACGGCAGCCGTTTCCTTCCTTGATCCTGTTTCCATCACTCGTTGGCAAGTGCCTTGTGTCGTGACGAACTCGTTGCCCCGTATTCGCAAGGGTGCAGGGCCGCGTACCTGTAGAATCGATTAGGAAAATGGCCATGAACAAGCCTGTATCCAAACAACTTAGCGGTCAATTGCTGCGGTCCGCGGGTAAACGCTCCATAGTGAGGTTTCCACAGGGTGGAGTGTTGAACTTCAAGGACCTGATTGTCGAGGGTCTGGTTGATGACGGCGTGGACAATCCTGCTGAACTCTTGCCGGTGGTGGATCATAACAAACCGTTGAACGTGAAGGTGCCCAACTGGGTTGAGGTCAAGGAAGATATGATCATCGCGCTGTATGTGAACGGTGACGCCGAACTTGAAGGTGTGGACGGGGCCTGGCATTCGATCATGCCGACGGAAGCGGCGGATCCGGGTCACGAGTTCCCTCTGCAACTGCCGAGTTTCTATTGGGATTTCGTTGCGGATGGGCAGGATCGTACCTTCCAGGTGGGTTACTCGGTCCGAGAACAGTTTTCACCTGTATATACAAGAGGGCCCAGCCGGGTCATCCGCATCGACAAACTGGCGCCGGGTGGCAACCCGGGCACGCTCGCCAGGCTGTCGTTTGCTACGGACATCGAGGCCAGGAAGCGTATCCTGATAACGGACTTTGTCTCGGACATGCTCACGGTTCATGTCAGGGGCTATGTGGCGCAGAAACAGGGTGACCAGATCATGGTGACCATGACCGACGGCACCAACCCTGTGACGGTCGGCCCCTTCTCAGTCACCAGCAGTACTGACGCCACGCCTGTGGCGTTGCCGCTGGCCGAGCTTAAAAAGCTCAAGGACCTTACCCCGATCACATTCACTTACACATCACAGGATCGTGCCGGGAATCTCTCGATCGTTTCCGTGCCACATGACACCCTACAGTTACTGTTGCAGGATATTCCCGTCGTTTTGCCAACCCCTGAAGTGCCAGGCTTTGACCAGCCGGGCAATCCGCTGATCCTCGACAAAGATGCCCGTGCGGGCATCAAGCTGGTGGTTCCCGAGGTCACCGGGGCTCGTATCGGAGACAAGGTCGTCGTGCTTTGGGGAACGCAACGTTCGGATGAACATGAAGTCATCGTGGTGCCGACACCGCCGGACCCATTGCTGAAACTGGATTTGCTCTATCCGCTGACCAGTGCTGGGCCGCAGACAGGTCTCGTGACGGTCAGCTATGAACTGTGGCGCGACGGCTTCAAGATCGGCGCCGCGACGCCCCCGGCGACTGTGAATGTCGACCTGCAACTGCCGGGTGGGCTCGATCCCGATCCGGAGCTGCCAGGGCATGGCAATCTGGCATTGGCCACCATCGTCGGTGACTCCGGGCAAGCGGATGACCTGACGCCCGCGGATGTCGCAGCCGGGGCGCAAGTGACCATCCCCTGGCTCGCCGTGGACGGTAGTGAACTGTTGCAGGAGGACGATAAACTCCAACTGATCTGGGGCGCACAGCCCCCCCACGCGCTTGATCCCGTGAACGCTACCGAGGCGGCTGCCAAGGTCGACATCACCCGCCGGGTTCTCCCGACCGTGTTGGCCAGCGAGCCCAGCGGCACCGTACAGATGGCCTATACCGTGACCCGGGTGTTCGGTGCGAACGGCGAGGAAAACACCGCGCTTTCGCCATCCAAGCCTGTTGCCCTCTTGCGCGGAGAAGACCTGCCGGGAAAGGGCACCCCGCTCAAGGAGCTCGAGTTCACCGACCTCAATGTGTTCGGCGCAATCGATATCGAGAAGGCGCAACGACCTTTGCCGGTGAGAATCGAGCTTTATGACAACGTGAAGGAGGGCGACACCATCGTGATCCATCTCAGGGCAGACGACAGTCAGCGGCCGACTCCCGGAACCCCGATCTCGGCTGCTGAAGAAGATCTCGATTTCATCAGAATCGAAGACCACCATATAGTGGCCAGAGAACTCACCCTTGAAATCGCACGTCGATGGGCGTTCATCGTCTGCACCGGCTCGGCCACTGTCGAATACACGGCGAAGAATGTCCATGGGCCGATGAAGGCCGGTCACAAGCGTGTACCCGTCACGGTAAAACGGACCGACCAGCCGACATGCCCGTTGCCTTGAAGTGAAAGTGCCCTGGTGATTCGCCAGGGCACTGTTTCTTCACATTAGGCACCTTGAGTGGCAGAGGATGACGCATGAGCACCTTCAATGAAGGGATAAAGGGCACGCTTGAATTCAAAGCACTCGAAGTCGATGCGCTGTTGGATGACGGTTACGATGAGGTCCCCGAACTGTTACCGGGCGACAGGCTGGGCGATGACCTGCAGGTGATCGTCCCGTGGTGGCCGGAAATTGAGGATGGTTACCACATAGCGTTGGTCTGGAACGAAAAGATTCTCGAAAACGAAGAGGGCGCTTATCACTTTGTCGAGCGGTCTGAGGCGGAGGATGAAAATCATAAGTTCGAACTCACCCTGCCAGCGTCCTTTTGGCGTTCGGTGGGGGAGGGGGAAGAACGGCGGTTCAGCCTGGGCTACGCTGTTCGCCCCCACCTGAGTGAGGTCTGGGAGCTTGGTCCAGAGCGGATTGTTCGCATCGACAGGCTGGCCCCCGGAGGTGAGGAGGGGGCCTTGGGGAAGGTGGTATTCCCCAAGGAATTGGAGGACAGGGGCGTCATCCTTGAGTCCGATTTCGAGCAGGGTGTGCTCTGGGCCACGATCAGTGGTTATTTGCATCAGGCGCGGGGTGACACGATCACGGTCAGTATGACCGATGGCATTGAACGAGTCAGCGCGGGGCCGTTCACCGTGGACAGCGAGAGAGAGGCTACCCCCATCGCATTGCCCCAGGCCCAGTTGCAGACATTGGTTGGCGGAATTCCTATCTCTTTCACCTACCAGGTACTGGACCGGGCAGGTAATGAGTCCGCCCTGTCCCTGGTTCATGACAGCCTGGTGCTCGAGGTCGTCCAGCCCCTGCCTGCGCCGCGAGTGGCGGATGCAGACGAGGCGGGCAATCTTGACTTCAGCCTGCTTGGAGATGCCGACGTTCTTGTTTATCTGGACCCCGACGACCGTTGGGTAGTCGGGCAGGCGGTGACGCTGGTCTGGGTGGGCATGACCGCCAATGGCAGCCGTCTGGCGCCTGTGATCAAGCGCGTCCAATTGAAGGCTGGTGGCGTTGAGTTTTCTTTGGAGAACGCCCATGCGGCAGCGGTTTTACAGGGGGATGCACACCTTGTCTATCGCATTGAAGAAAGTGGACTCGGCTCCGATCCACGGGTGATTTCCATTATCGGCTCCCTCGAACTTGAAGCTCCTAAGGTGGATGAGGCAGCGGAGGGTGCGCTCGATCCCGAGGATGTTCCGCCGCAGGGCGCGACGATACGGATCAAGGCCTACCCCCACATGGCCAGGGGTGATCAGCTCCAGCTGGAGTGGAATGGCAGGTCCGCTGCTGGAGTTCCTCATGATCTTTTCTGGACCCTCGATGTTCAACAGGTGGGTGACCTTGAGCAACGGGTCGGGAAGGACGAGGTCGAGGTCCTCGTCGGGGGGCGGGTCACCTTGTTCCATATGCTGACTGCAGTGGGCGGCGCCCTCTCCGGTTCCGCGAATCGTGATCTGCGGGTAGGGCGTGTTGCTTTCCCGCGCCCCGAAGTGGAAAAGGCGTTCGGCGATGACAAAGACCAGTTGGACTTCAACCGCGACTTCGTCGGGGCCAGCCATGTGAAGGTCACGGTGCGCCAGTACGCCGGCATGGACGGGGACCAGGTCGCGATCGTGCTGGAAGTGCCGGGCATTGACTACCAGTCACCCTGGAAGGACGTCGTCGGGTCAGCGAATCTGGTGTTTGAGGTACCCGCTGGCGTGGTGATGCACGGGATCGGACATAGGGTGCCGATCAGCTACAGGATCCAGCGCGGTGATCAGGAGGAAACCTCGGATGTGCTGGAGCTGAACATTCAGGAACAGCTGTTTGATATGCAGGCTCCCAGATACATGTCCTTTGCCGGCCAGGAACCGAAGTTCATCGTGCGTTATCACGAGGTCAAGAGCGGCGACAAGGTCGACATTCACTGGCAGGTTGAAGGGGAACTGTCCAGGAGTGGAACGGCGGCAGTATTTAAGGACGCCACCTACTGGCTTGTGCCTATCGAGCCAGGCTGGGTTGACGCAGATAAAGGAAAGACGGTTTACGCCAACTATTCCGTTGTTCCGAAAGTGGGTGAAAAACGACGGTTTTCGCCTCTTTATGTATTCGAGCCGAAGTAACGGCTCGGCCGCAGCAGATCCCACATTCCATACGCTATGGCGAGACTAAAAGCAGTGCTCTTCCAAGGCGTTAGCAGAAAAATCCTACAGAAGATTTTTGGTTTTCTGCCGAGACTGTTCGCCGTTTCAACAGCGCCGAGGTGCTACCACAACTAGCCGTTCGGTTGACGATGTTAAGTGGGAGATCGATATGAGAGTTTTCAGCATACCCTTGAATATTGCGGTGGGTGTGATAACCGTCATGTCAGGCACTGGCGTGGTCGAGGCCAAGGTACTCGACAATCAGAGCGAAACGGTCACGGGCCCGGTCGCGGATACATACGAGTTGAGAAACGGATCGACCCTGGTGATCACCACCACCAGCAGCTCACAGGGTAGCACACAGGGTATAACGGTCTCTTCGGGGTCGACCGTCACTGTCAACGGTGGACAGGTAGCCGCCACTGGCGCGCAAGCCGGCATCAACCTGCACGATGGCACCCAGGCGCTGCTCAATGGCGCAACCGTAACGGGTGGGGAGACGGCAGCCTCGTTCGGCGTTTCGGCGCGTCTAGCCTCCAGTATCCGAGCCCAGGGTAGCACGATTGCAGGTGGTAGTGGTGCCTCCCTTGTGCAAGGCAGCAGTCTTGTGCTGGAAGGCAGCACGCTCACTGGGTTGGAACGCGTCGGTGCTTTCGTCGTCGGCTCCAGTCTGCAAGCCACGGGTGGCAGCCTTATCAGTGGCAAGACCTATGGTCTGGATGTACGCCAGGAGTCGGCAGCCAACGGCGCTGGCGACCCCCGGGTGATCCTGGATGGATCGACGGTCAGGGGCGACACCGAGAGTGCCATCATCGTCAAGGCCGGAAGCGGTAATTCCACCGGCACCGCACATATTCTGGTGGCCAATGGCAGCCAGCTTATCGGTGGCAATGGCAATATCCTCGAGGTCATCGGCGGCATGACCGCCGACTTCACCGCAGACAACAGTCAACTGAGCGGTGACGTAGTGGTGGAAGCCGGCAGTACCGCGAACCTGCTGCTGCAGAACAATGCCTCGCTGCGGGGGAACCTGGTCAATGTGCAGAGCCTGGAGCTGAACAGCGGTGGCCGCTGGATCCTGACCAAGGATGGCGAGGTTGGCGACCTCACGCTCGACAATGGCACGGTGGATTTCACCGACCGGGACACAACGACTGGCTTCAAGACCCTGACGGTAGACAACCTCAAGGGCTCGGGCATCTTCGTGATGGACATCGACCTGGCCAGTGGTACCGGCGATTTGCTGAAGGTCACCGGGGCCGCCGAGGGCAGCCACCAGTTGAGCATCGCCAGTACCGGCGCCGATCCGGTCGAAGGGCAGGCTCCGCACCGTATCGTCGAAACCGGTGGTGGTGATGCGACCTTCGGCCTGCTGCACGATATCGATTTCGGTACCTACACCTACACCCTGGAAAAAGGCGAGGGCGAGGACAACTGGTACCTGGTGCAGAAGTTCGACGACAGCGGCAGCCCCATCGTGACGCCGGGCGCCCGGGCAGTGCTGGGGATGTTCAGTGCCGCACCCACCGTCTGGTATGGCGAGCTGTCCTCGTTGCGCAGCCGCATGGGTGAATTGCGCCTGGGGCATGGCCAGGGCATCTGGATGCGCAGCTACGGCAACCGCTACAACCTTTCGGCGGGCAACGCTGTGGCCTATCAGCAGGACCAGAACGGTGTGAGTTTCGGTGCCGACGGCGCGGTGCCAGGCCACGACGGGCGCTGGCTGCTCGGGGTCATGGGCGGTTACAGCGAGTCCGACCTGGACTTCAGCCTCGGTTCATCCGGCAAGGTCAAGAGCTACTACGTCGGTGCCTACAGCAGCTGGATGGCCGACAATGGGTACTACATTGATGCCGTGCTCAAGTACAACCGTTTCCGTAATCGCAACGACGTGGTGATGAGCGATGGCCGCAAGACCAAGGGTGACTATCACAATGACGGCCTCGGGGCCTCGGTGGAGGTCGGGCGGCACTTCAAGCTGGACGATGGCTGGTATGTCGAGCCGTTCACCCAGCTGTCCACGCTGTGGGTCGATGATAACGGCTACACGTTGGACAACGGCATGCGCGCCCAGAGCGATGGCGCCAACTCGGTGCTCGGCAAGGTCGGTGCGCAGGTCGGGCGCAGCCTGGCGCTGGACAACGGCAGTGTCCTGCAGCCTTACCTGAAAGTCGCGGCGGCTCACGAGTTCATCAACAGCAACAAGGTGAAGATCAACGACAACCACTTCACCAACGACCTCTCCGGCACCCGTGGCGAGGTGGCCGTGGGCCTGGTGGCGCAGGTCTCGGAAGTGCTGCAGCTGCACGGCGAGTTCCAGTACAGCAATGGCGAGCATATCGAGCAGCCGTACGGGGTCAACCTGGGGTTGCGCTACAACTTCTGATCGCCCGCCGGCATCCACTTGCTGGAGCCCGATTCTACAGGCTCAGCATTCGCTTACATCCGCGGGTAGTCGATATACCCGACCGGGCCTTTGCCATAGAACGTCTCCGGATGCGGCGCATTGAGCGGTGCATCGGCGGCCAGGCGCGCTGGCAGGTCGGGGTTGGCGATGAACGGAATGCCGAAGGCCACGGCATCGGCTTTGCCGCTGGCCAGGGCAGCATTGGCGCCGGCCTTGTCAAAGCGCTCGTTGACGATGTAGGGGCCGCCGAACGCTGCCTTGATCAGCGGACCGATGCTGTCGTCAGCCTCTTTCTCCCGCGAGCAGATGAAGGCGATGCCGCGTTTGCCCAGCTCCCGGGCCACATAGGTGAATGTCTCGGCACGGTCGGCGTCGCCCATGTCATGGGCATCGGCCCGTGGCGCCAGGTGCACGCCCACACGGCCCGGGCCCCATACCTCGATGGCGGCATCAGTCACTTCCAGCAGTAACCGCGCGCGGTTCTCCAGCGAGCCGCCATAACGGTCGGTGCGCTGGTTGGTGCTGCTCTGCAGGAACTGGTCGAGCAGGTAGCCGTTGGCGCCGTGGATCTCCACGCCATCGAAGCCGGCGGCCTTGGCGTTCTCGGCGCCACTGCGGTAGGCCTCGACGATGTCGGCGATCTCTTCGGTTTCCAGCGCGCGCGGGGTCGGGTAGTCACTGAGCGGGCGCACCAGGCTGACGTGGCCCTTGGGCTGGATCGCACTGGGGGCCACCGGTAGTTCACCGTTGAGGTACGACGGGTGGGAGATGCGCCCGACGTGCCACAGTTGCAGGAAGATGCGCCCACCCGCGCCATGGATGGCCTTGGTCACGTTGTGCCAGCCACGCACCTGCTGGTCGTTCCAGATCCCGGGAGTATCCGGATAGCCGACGCCCATCGGCGTGACCGAGGTCGCCTCGCTGAGGATCAGTCCGGCGCTGGCGCGTTGCACGTAGTACTCGGCCATCAGCGCATTGGGCACGCGGCCTTCGTCGGCGCGGCAACGGGTCAGTGGGGCCATGATGATGCGGTTGGGCAGCTCGAGGTCGCCCAGGGTGATCGGGTCGAACAACGTCGTCATGTGCAAAGCCTCGCTTGGATCAGGTCAGAGCTCTTGGCTCATGTGCTCGAGGAACGCCTTGATGGTCGCCTCGTTGCGTTTGAAGAAATGCCACTGGCCGATCTTCTGGCTGCTGATCAGGCCTGCGCGCTGCAGGGTGGCCAGGTGGGCGGACACGGTCGACTGCGACAGGCCGCAGCGTTGGTCGATCTGCCCGGCACACACACCGTGCTCGGTGCTATGGTGCTGGTCGGGGAACTGCGCGGCCGGGTCTTTCAGCCAGTTGAGGATGTCGCGCCGAACCGGATGGGCCAGGGCTTTTATTATTTCGTCGAGATCGAGGGGCATGGTTGGGCTCGTGGCGTGTAGCGGTATATCGCGATGGATCGAAATATAAATCGCTGCATCGCGATATACAAATATGAAGTGATCCTAAGGTCGGTGGCATTAGCTATATCGTCTTGTGACGATATAGCTGACAGCGGTGCTAGACTGGCGCCATGAACTATCTCGCGCACCTTCATCTGGGCGGCCCCGCGCCGCAGCAACTGCTTGGCAGCCTGTATGGCGATTTCGTCAAGGGCGAGCTCGCGGGGCGCTTCCCGCCTGCGCTGGAGGCTTCGATTCGGCTGCACCGACACATCGACCGCTACACCGACAGCCACCCGCTGGTGCTGGCGGCGCTGGCGCGTTTCCCGCGCGAGCGGCGGCGGTTCGCGGGGATCGTCCTGGATGTGTTCTTCGACCACTGCCTGGCACGGCATTGGGCGGCGTATGCCGAGCAGCCGCTGGCGCGGTTCACCGATGACTTCTACAAGGTATTGCTCGCTGAGCCGGAGTTGCCGGGCCGGTTGGCGCGCATTGCGCCATTGATGGCGGCGGACGACTGGCTGGGAGCGTATGGCGATTTCGCTACCCTGGAGCAGGTGTTTGCCGGGATTGCCCGGCGCCTGTCGCGGCCTGAGGGGATGGCAGGGGTGATGGCGGAACTGGAGCGGTTGTACGAGCCGTTGTTGGCGGCCTTTCGCGAGTTCTATCCGCAGTTGCAGGCATTTGCCCAGGCACAGCAATCGGCTTGAGTCCGCAATCGCGGATTCAGGCTGCCCGAGCCTGTCGCCTCGGTGCCACCTCGACATTCTCTACGCCGAACAGCGCCAGATGGACCGCCTGTTGCGCTTCGAAAGCCAGTACCGCGCGTTCCTTACCCGCGCTGCCGATTGGCGGCAACAGGTGGATCAGCACTTGTCCGCGGTCCTGCGCGAACAGCCGCATCAAGTGGGAAACGAGGTCGTCCTCGCCAATGAACGGCGCGATCGGATCGGTCTGGCCCGCGCGCAGGTACTGGATTGCCACAGGCTGTAGCGGCGTGACCTGGTCGATCGCCCCGGCCAGCAGGCGCCCATGGAAGGTGCGCAGGCTGCGACCGTCCGTGGTGGTGCCTTCGGGGAAGATCAACAGGGGGCGTTGCTCGCCCAATTGTTCGCTGATCTGCTCGCGCAGGCGTTGTGCATCGCCGCCGCCGCGACGAATGAACAGCGTCCCGGCCTTCTCGGCCAGCCAGCCGGCCAGCGGCCAGTGGCGTACCTCGGCCTTGGACAGGAACGACAGCGGGGTGAGCATG
>Ga0247818_10002492_pt1 | contig 11861 bp, 7 predicted proteins | sample 13C_Glucose_Day1_FD_192424 | JGI IMG/M metagenome (GOLD analysis project Ga0247818, IMG submission 192424) | Soil microbial communities from agricultural site in Penn Yan, New York, United States - 13C_Glucose_Day1 | ecosystem: Environmental > Terrestrial > Soil > Agricultural land | place: USA...
GGGCACGACCGGATCGGCCGCCAGGACATTACCGGCCGCGGCAAAGATCGAAAGGGCGAGGAGCGTTCGAGTCAGTTTTTTCATGTTGCTTTTCCATTGATGGGGTTGAGGCAACAGATTAATAGGCAAGATTTGGGGGTAACATCAGACAATTCCTAAAAGCCGACTAGTTGCCAGTAAGTGTCATGGTTTATTAGCTGGGCAAGTTGGTTTGGGGTGAGTATTTCTTAGGTTATTATTTCTTGATGGGTTTATGCTGCGTGGCGTTTGGATGAAGCAAAAAAAAATCAAGCACCTGGGTGCTTGATCTTTACGAAAGCAGATATTTATTTGCCTTGTCACTATAATGTTTTACTTCGAGTTAGTGTGGCAATTATTCCAGATCAAGTCTCTAGGTTGCGTTATTGTATCAGCAGCTGAGTGCGTGTCGGTTCAAACCCATCGAGCGTGGAAGTTCCAACCATGATATTGATTGGAAGATCTTCATCCAGACGATTAACCCGGAATAGCTTTATGTGAGAGACTTGCTGATAAATTAATGAGTTTCCATCTGTAGCAATGCTGATACTCCCATACATATTGTCCTCGGTGGGGGCTACAAAGTAGCTCCAGTACAGTTGGGTATCCGAGGCGAGCTCATAACGTGCCATATACCTGGCAAAGATTTCTTCCGGTGTTTCAGTTAGCAACACAGGAAGAGGAACCAGATACTCGGGTATTTCTTTGAAACCTTGGATAGTCATTTTATTGTAGTAAAATCTGAAATTCCCGAAATACCCACTTCCCTCGCTCATTTCGACATCAAGGCAGCTGTCTTTTTCGGTGTAGAAACCGTCGTGATTCATCCTTGAGGTCATCGATTTTATATGTTCAGTCCGAAGCTTTAGCTCGGGGTTGCTAGCATTAATAAGCCGCAGGAGGTTTTCAAACTCTGTAAGATTCTTATCAACTTTCATTGTTTCGCCTACCTTGATTGGAGTGTGCACACTAAATCTACACGCACCCCCAATGAATAAGACGATTCTTAAAGATGATTCGGGGTAATCGATACTGCAACGCAGGGAAACCCAACAAACGCTAGGAGAAAATCATCTTTTTAGTGATAAATGCGTCCCGGCACTCTCAAGGAGTGCCAACCAAAACATAGAAGGAACCTGGCTAAATCTATGAGTATCTAGCGAATTTTGCTTGTGGGGCATCAGGTGAATCCTGGAAGCCCGTTTAAAGTCTGGTGAAGTCTCCTGTTACTTAAATAAATTGCGTTCCATGCAGTAAGCCAATAAGTCCTGATCGCTACTGACATTAAGTTTACGCATGGCTGATATTTTTTGAGTGCTAATGGTCTTTGCACTTCTGTTCAATCCCCGCGCAATTTCGTTGACGCCAAGTCCCGATACAAATAAACGCAATATCTCGTGTTCCTTGGCTGACAACCGGGTAAACCGCTCGTCCAGATCCGCACGGTCGTCAAGCACAGATGTTGGCGGTGGCCCGTTGCTGCGAACCGGATTGCCCCGGGCAATGGCCTTGAGCGCCGCTTCGATTTCGTTATGCAGCTGGTTTTTCTGGATGATGGCCAGAACCCCGAGCTCTCGCAGACGCGTCAGGATCAAGGGGTTCGAAATCATGGTGAGCACCAGCACGCGGACGATGGGAAAGTGCCGCGTCAGGTACTCCACCAGTTTCAGGCCGTCACCGTAGGGCGAGTCGCCGGGCATATTGAAATCAGTGATGACCAGGTCCACCTGCCTGGATTCGAGCAGATTGATCAGTTCGCTGGAGCAAACGGCTTCGCCCACCACGCGAAAGGTTTCGTCACGCTCAACCAGCTCACGTACCCCCAGCAGTACAATGGGATGGTCATCGGCAATGACAACATTGAGGGTTTCCATGGGTGATTATCCAGAGTGAAATTATTCAAGGGTATCCAGTAAATCATTCAACCGAGCCAGATTCTGGCGGACTTCCAGGTTCAGGGCGGTTGTCACGGCCATGCCGTTCAATCGACACTCCAGCTCGACAAACGCAGTGGCCATGGCATCGATCTGCACCGCACCCAACGCACCGGCCATGCTGTGCAGTTGCTGAGCCACTCTATTGGCATCGGCGCTGTCCAGCGCAGTCAATGTGGCGTGTATGTCCTGGCGCAGGGTCGTGACAAACAGTTCGCGCATTTTCGGCGACAGCTGTATTGGCATGGCGATGGCGGCAGGTATGGCAATCTTGCAATATTTCTCCAGGTGCGCGCGCAAGGTGGCGAGGTTCAGCGGCTTGACCATCCAGGCATTCATGCCGACGGCGGCGCAGCGTTCGCCCTCTTCGCGCAGGGCATTGGCGGTGACGCCGATAATCGGCAATGTTTCATCCTGTTGACGCAGTGCCTCGGCCAATTGGTAGCCGTTCATGACAGGCATGTTCACGTCGGTCAGTACCAGGTCGAAGCGCCCGGGCAACCACTGCGCCAGGGCCTGTTCGCCATTGGCCGCGACCACCACCGAGCAGCCCAGCACTTCCAATTGCTCCTTGATGATTGCCGAGTTGATCACGTTGTCTTCCGCCACCATGACCTGCAGATTCAAACGCCGGGTCTTTTCTGGCTGCAAAGGACGGCTGTCGGTACTGGCGCCGTGTTGTGCCAGGTAAATGGCCCAGGCAATGGCGCGTACATCGTGGGCGTCGACTTCCCGGTCGGTACCGCGCAACTGCGACGGGTTAGGGCCGTCCGGTGTGGCGATGATCCTTTGGCCGGGCCAGGCCGGCCTGTTGGCAGGGGGTGAAAGCTCCACCAGCAGCGCCGATGGCGCTGGCGTATCGACGGTTAGCGGGCGGCAGTCGAGGCCAAAACGGTTGAGCCAGGCGATGAGGTGTTGTGCCAGCTCCGTGACCTGCGCGTGCACATAGACGGCGGGGGGGCCGGGGCTGAATGGGGGGCAATCGGCCAGATCGCCGGGCGCTCGCTCCAGCGCAAGTTGCAGGGTGAAGCTGCTGCCCAGTCCGGGTTCGCTGACCACGTTCAACTGGCCCGCCATCAATTCGCACAGCCATTTGCAAATGGCCAGGCCCAGACCGGCACCGGCCTGTCCGGTGGCATCGTTGACCTGATAGAAGGGGGCGAACAGTTGCTGTTGTTGCTCCTGAGAAATCCCCACCCCCGAATCGCTGACCTGCCACTGCACGTTGACGCGGCCGTCGATGCTTTCCAGCACCCGTACCCGTAGCACGACGCGGCCATTGTCGGTGAACTTGATCGCGTTGCTCAGCAGATTGTTGAGGATCTGGCGAATCCGTAACGGGTCACCCCGCAGCCGATCCGGCAGTGTCGCCTCGATGCAGGCATAGAGTTGCAGGCCCTTGGACCGGGCGAAGGCGCTGTAGGTGCGCACGGTGTCTTCGGTCAGATCCAGCGGGCAGAAATCCTGAAGCTCGAGGGTCATCTGCCCGGCTTCGATCTTCGAGACATCCAGCACATCGCTGATCAGTTGGAACAACGTGGCGGAGGAGCGCTGGATGGTGTGCAGGTAATCCTGCTGGCGCGGGGCGAGCGGGGTCAGGCCGAGCAGTTCCAGGGTGCCCAACACACCATACAGAGGGGTACGAATCTCATGGCTCATGGTGGCGAGGAACCGGCTCTTGGCTTGATTCGCCGAGTCGGCGGCCTGACGCGCATCTTCCAGCGCCGCCGCGTCTTCGATATGCCGGGTCACGTCATGCAACGCACACAACCAGGCGTCCTGGCCCTGATAGCGGGTGGGCACGAAGGCGACATGCAGGTGGCGCCGGTCAATCTCGAGGTCCGCGTGGCCGGGTTCGGTCGGCGGCTGCTGGTTGAGCAGGCTTATGAGTTCGCGGGTGTCGTGCCATTGCTGGGCGCGCTGGTTTTCCAGAAGCACGCGGTGGTCGCTGCGACGGATCACGCACAGGCCGGTCGGCGCCGTGTCGATGACCGCGCGGCTGAACGCCTCGCTTTCGGCGATGCTGGCATGCGCGCTTTGGGCGGGCAGAATGACCCGGGTCCGGTACCAGCGATTGATGGCCCGACCGCAGCCGAGCATCGCCACCACCAGTGCGACCAGACACAGCAATGGCCACAGCGCGTAATCGAGGAAACTCTGGACACTGATGACGTAGATCGCTGTCCATTGTGACTCGCCGGGACTGGTCAGTTTGAACACCAGGCCGTCGCGGTTGAAATTCACGTCCTCGTGCAGCGTCTGCCCGGGTTTCAGGGCGCCAGTCAAGACTACGCCTGTGGGGGTAATCAAGGTGAAGTCGTCGTAGATCGACCACTGCATCAGCCGCTCGATGTTATTGACCTGGGACAGATTCAGCAGCGAGCCCAGCACCACCCGGGAGTCGGCCCCCTCGACGGTCAGTGCGCTCCTGGACAGGTTGATGTTCACGTAGGCCAACAGGGTCGGCGCGGCCCTGTCATCCTGACCGGATGAGTAGGGCTCCCAGTGCACCTGAAAATCGGGTTGTGACGAGTTCTGATCGCGCTCGCTCACTCGGGTCATCGCCTCGACAAACGCGCCAATCTGCGTCTGTCCCGCGCCGCGCAAACGCCCGGCGGCCGGCACGGCCACATCAAAGTTGTCGGGCCCATTGATCAGGATGACCTGGGGCGACTGATAGTGCGACGCCGACCAGAACGCGCTGTAGTAGGCCGCCAGGTAGGTGCCCAGCGTGAAGACTTTGACGTATTGATCGGGGGCAATCCTCTGCGGATTGATCTTCAAGCTGTAAGGCAGCGAAAATGGCAGGCCGCGGCCCTCATAAGTGTTGGGGCCTTCTTCGGGCAGAGGTTTTTGCACGTAGGGCGGCAACATGGCCATGGGGAGCGGTTTGCCGTTGGTGCTTTCCCGGGAGATATCCTGCAGGAACATTTCCTGTTCGCGGACATTCTCCATCAGCCGGGCAAAATGAAACTGCAGGGTATCGCGCTGCTCTTCGATCATGCGCATCACCCCCACGTAGCTGATACCCAGCAACAGCAACACCAGAGCGCCGAGCACCAGCAAGCTCTTGTTCAGGCGCGATGAACTGCTGGCGAGTTTCTCCAGGAAGGCATTGGGCTGTGGCATTACAGCGCCTGGCCAGCGATGAAGTAAGAGCCTTTTGACACAGTGACCTCGATAGAAAATGACGCTCGTCAACACCCGCTTGCGGGTCAATAAACGTTTGCCGGTCCGTCATGGTTCAGCAGTTGCTGGAACTGATCCGAAGACACGGCGTGGGAGATCAGGAAACCCTGAACCTGAGTGCAGTCGATTTTACGCAACAGAGCAAGCTCTTGCGCAGTTTCTACGCCTTCAGCCACCACGGTCAGTCCCAACTGGCGGCCCAGGCTGACAATGCTGGTCAGCGCCTGGGCCAGTTCCTCATTGGCGTTGCAACCTTGCACCAGTGTGCGGTCGATCTTCAATTCGCTGAAAGGTGCCGACACCAGATTCATGTAGGAGCTGTAGCCCTTGCCGAAATCATCCTGGGACAGGTCGAACCCTTTGATCCGCAAGCGGCAGGCACCGGCGTAGAAGTTGCTGATGTCATCGGGCACCGAGCATTCCATCAATTCGAAGCAGATCCGTGCAGGCAAGCCTTGATGGGCAAGCACGAAAGCGAGGATGCGGTCGGGTAGATCGTGGCTGTTGAGCAAATGCGTGGGCAGGTTGATCGAAACCGGAATGTCATAGCCCTGCTGCCGCCATGCGATCTGGGCGGCAATCGCCTGTTCCAGCACGCGCCACAGCAGGCGCTCTTCGAGGCCAAAGGCGACCAGCGCCGGCAGGAATGCGCCGGGCAGCAGTGTGCCATGCTCGGGATGAACCCAGCGCACCAGCGCTTCAGCGGCTACGATCCGGCCATTGTTCAGGGCTTTCTTGGGTTGGAACCAGGCTTGCAGTTCACCGTTGTCGAGGGCGTGCAAAATACTTTGGCGGTCGATGCCTTCGCGGGTCTTGGCCGGCTCCATCTGGCGCAGCGCCTGCAGCTGATCGATCAGGCAGCGCAGGGCGGCCGTGTTCACCGGTTTGGAAATCAGCCCGATCACTTTCACTTGCAGGTTGCTCGCCACCAGGCTGGCGCCCATCAACATGCGGCGTGACGCAGTGCTCATGATGGCCAGCGCGGGGCGCGAACGTTGCGCAGCGAGGCCCTGGATGAACTGCACGCCATCCATGCCCGGCATCAGCAGGTCGGTGAGTGCCAGGTCGAAGTCGCGTTCTTTCAGACAGGCCAGTGCTTCTTCGCCGTCCCTGGCGCACACGACGTCGAAGTCGCCCAACTCGTTGAACAGGTTTTGTAGATACCGGTGCTGGAAGGGATGGTCTTCGACTATCAAAATGCTACAGGGCTTCATGAGCAACTCCTTCGTAGGGAGCCAGGACAGCGAACAAGGCTCGCAGCGTAAAAGGTTTGACCAGGCAGTGATTCATGCCGGCGGCCAGGCACAGGGCGTCTTCACCGCGCATGGCGTTGGCAGTGGCGCCGATGATCGGGGTGGTGCAACCCTGACGTCGCAGGGTTTTGGCCAGGTCGTAGCCATTGAGTCTTGGCATGTTGACGTCGGTGAGGACGATGTCGAATGTGCCTTCGTGCCAGAGCGACAACGCTTCCTCGCCATCGCTGGCCAACGCCACCGTGCAGCCAAGCTCTTCGAGCTGATCGCGCAGGATAAGTTGATTGATGACGTTGTCCTCTGCCACCAGGATGTGCAGGCTCAACGTTCGCAGCGCATGGGGTTCTCGTTGTTTCGGGTGCTGGGCAATCTGGCCGCCCTGGGCTTGGCGAAGCGCCCGTTGGATGGCGGCCAGATCGTTCAGATTGACCTTCCAGCCATCACCGCTGAACTGCGGCTCGTGGGCGCCGTCGCCGCACGCCAGTACCCGCGGCCCTTGCCATGGCAGGCTCGGGCGTTGCCCGTAGGGCGCGGGATCCAGCTCAAGCAGCACAGCCGTCGCGCCAGGACCCATGCGGTCAGGTGCGCCGAGATACGGGCGAGCGCCCCAACGGCGTACCCAGCCGCTGATACTGTCTGCCAGTTCGCGTATGGGCGAGGCCACATACACGATGTCCGCTGCCAATGTCGGCAAGGCTGCAGGGGATGCGTTGAATGAGGGTTGCTCAAAGGACACGCTCAGGGAAAAACTGCTGCCCAGTCCGGGCTCGCTGACCACGCGCAGGGTGCCATTCATCAAATGCGTCAGACGCAGGCAAATGGGCAGGCCAAGGCCCGAGCCTACCACTACGTTGGTGTTGCCTTCGGTCTGGTAGAACGGTTCGAAAATGAATGCCTGATCGTCTTGGGCGATGCCTTTGCCGGTGTCCGAGACTTGCCATTGCAGGCGCACGCGTTCACCTTCGCGACATTGCAGCTTGACCCGCAGCACCACGCGCCCGGAATCAGTGAACTTGACCGCGTTGCTCAGCAGATTGTTGAGGATCTGCCGCACGCGGCTGACATCCCCCATCAGTCGATCCGGCAGTTGCGGGTCGAGGCAGGCGTACAGTTGCAAGCCTTTGCTCTGCGCCGCAGCCGCGTAACCCTGCACCACTTCCTGCGCCAGCGTCGTCGGGCAAAATTCGCTCAACTCCAGAGCCAGTTGTCCGGCCTCGATCTTCGACACATCCAGCACATCGCAAATCAACTGGAGCAAGGTAGCGGACGAGCCCTCGATGGCGCGCAGGTAGCTTTTCTGCTGGGTATCGAGCTGCGTACGGGCGAGCAATTCCAGAGTGCCGAGCACGCCGTAGAGCGGGGTGCGGATTTCGTGGCTCATGGTCGCGAGAAACAAGGTCTTGGCTTCGTTGGAGGCGTCGGCCGATTGGCGGGCCTGCTCCAGCGCCGCTTCGATTTGCCGGCGCGCACTGATGTCGCTGAACGCACACAGCAACACGTCTTCGCCGTTGTAGCGGGTGGGCGCGCAGCTCAGATAAAGATGACGACCATCGGCGGTCTCGAAGTAATCGGTCAGGCAAGGTTCGGTCGGGTCGAACGCATCACGAATCCAGCCGGCGCCCAGTTGCTCACCACATTCGTCCAGCCATTGTCGGGCGAGGGTGTTTTCCAGCACCACCTGGCCATCGGTGCGCCGCAGTACGCACAGTGCCACGGGGGCGGTCTGGATCACGTCGCGGCTGAACAACTCGCTTTCCACCAGTGCCTGGATGCGGTGGATCGCCGGGGTAATGAAGCGCTGTTCCAGACGCCGGGTCAGCAGACACACCAGACTGATACTCAGCAGGCAGAACACCAGCGCACCGAGCATTTGCGGCCACAATGCCGACAACACCGCGAGCAAGTCGATGGAGTAGGTGAGCTGCCAATCCGATGATTTCAACTGCTTGCGCAATACCAACTGTTCCGGCAGCCAACCGTCCCAGACAAAACCGAAAAAGTCCTGTTGCCGCAGGAGCGGCAGATGCTGCCCGGGCGGTGGTTTGCGGCTGTTGCTGAAGAGCGGCATGCCTTGCGAATTGAACATGGTGAACTCGCCGGCACTGTGGTCGCTCAAGGCACTGGACACTTCGCGGTCGTCCATTTCCAGGCCGAGCCAGCCGGAGTTGATGTCGCGTTCGTCCAGGCGAATAAAGATGTACAACTGCGAATGCCCGTCTACGGCATGGGTCAGCCAGAGTTCTTGCAGGGCGCTGGTGTTCTGGTGCTTGAGTGTCTGCAGTTGATCCAGCATGGCTCGGGGGAAATCACCGGCCACCGGAGTCGCGTTGTACAGGCGCAAGACCTGGGCCTGGGGACCGCTGCTGACGTAGACAAGGTTGAGTTGCCTGGCTTTGAGGTAGTCACGCATGCGTTGGTTCAGCCAGATGCTCCATTGCTTGCCCGGCGTTTGACCGAGCAACAGGCGGGTCTCTTCGTCAGATGTCGGCATGCTTGTTTTGGCCTTGCGCGTGGCCGACAGGCTCAGACTTTCCAGCAGTGCTTCGCGGGTGGTGAAAAAGGTATGGGCCTCGGCGATGGCGCTGCTCATGTAGCTGCGGCGCTGGGAGATTTCGTTGTTGAAGGAAAACAGCAGGAAGCTGTAGACGCCGCCCAGAATGCCCACCAGCAACACAAAGGCAAAAATGCGTAGCAGGCGACCTGCAGTATGGGGCGTGGAAAGAATCGGGCTGATCTGATGGAGGTAAGTCTTCAATCTCATCCCGGCACTGTAAGAGTGGTCAGGCGCCGGGAAAATCAGACGATCCTTAGTTTGTTACAGGTAGTTCACGATGAAGGTGACTTCGGTATTGGCGCTGCCAGCCTTGAGGTCACCTGTGGGCAGGCGGTAGTACGCCGCCGAAAACGGAATATTGAAGTCGGTGCCGGTGGTGGTAAAAGCGGTGAACGGGTAGGTGGTATCGAATGCGATGGGTTGTCCGGCGTCATTCATCAATTGCAGGCCGATGCCCGTGGCGGTAGAGGTGTTGTTGAGTGCGACGATGCCTTTTGTCGCGTCGATGACGGGAGTGGTGGCCTTGAGTGAGTAAGTCACCTTCTTGATGCCGGTCTGGCATTGGTTCAAAGCGATGTTGAAGCGCACCGTTCGGGGTTTTGCGCCGGCGTCGCTAAACTCGTGGAGTTGATAGTCGTCGCCCATCGCTACCGGGACGGAAGGGGTTTGGCAGGAGGCGGCATTCAACACCAGAGGGTTGGTCAGGTTGAATTTGTTAAGAATCAGCTCTCCTGATTGCAAGCTACCAAGTTCGCCGGCAGCAATCGTGACTCGCGAAGCCAATGGACCTGACTTGACGATTTCCAGTCGGACCGCGCCTGAGGCTACACCGTAGCCTTTTGGGGCTATCGGAAACAGAGAAGGCTCATAGCGACCTAATGCATCCATCCAGATACGGAACGAAAGTCCGGTCTTGCCCAGGGGGAAGGTCGTTACAAGTTGGGTCGGAGTGCCTAGCGCTGGATTTACTGCCACACCATATTGCGCGGTCGTATTGCACGACCAGGCGTGCGAAAACGATTGCTGCGCGGTGTCCTGGTAGACCACTGTGCCATCGGGCGTGTCGGCGGGGATTGTCAGGCCACCATTGGCCAGGCTCGCGCCGAAGTTGAGCGTTTGGGTGGTGGGGGTGCTCGCGAATGTGCAACTTGCCGCCATCGCGTCCGACGCGCACGCCAGCAATGTCGTCGCGACAAAGATAAGCAGAGGGCGCTGCAGTGGTGATCGCTTCATGAAAAGGGCTATACGGGTTGGCCAAGGAGCGTTGCAGCCTAATCAACTGAAATGTCGATGAACATCAGGCGATTCTTAGAACACGTTGTTGCGGTGCGAACACCTGCAATCCGGCGCGCCCGAGGGCGCCCCACGTACAGCCACCATCAAGTACAGGCAATGAAATACCTGCATGACATATGCACGCACAGCCAAGTTATCGCGGGCTGCTAAACCCGACCACTGATGGGCAGTGGCGCGGAAACGATAGAGACCAGGGGCAGGGCGCACAAGCCGGCGGATTTTGGCGTACCCGTAGGCAACGACGCAAGGTCTTGTAGCCCGCCGGAAATACCCTGCAACCTTTTTAAACAATCGCTCGTGGGCAATGTCGAGCGATCCCCACGCAAGCAAAAACCATCCCCAGCCAACTGAAGACCGGCTTTCGTGTATCGCTGTGTATCAGCGCACGAAATCCGACTACAACCCTACAAAACCCACTCATCACGGATACAGCCGGGATACACCACGGGGGCCAAATAGACCTGCCAAAGCGAGAAGCACAACGCAGCTCGCAACCAGGTTCATCAACCCTTGTGGTACGACCAAAAGTGATCCCGCCACGCCATTGACCCGGAGTATCAACATGTCTCGTATCCAGTCGAACAAAACCCGTATTGGCCTGATCGCTGTTGCACTGGTCGGCGGTATCAACTTCGCATCCTCGGCGTTTTCCGCCGAAGCCCTGCCTCAGGGCTATCAACTGGCCTCCGCCGAAAAGACCAGCGAAGGCAAGTGTGGCGAAGGCAAGTGCGGTGAAGGCAAGTGCGGCGATGCGTCTTTCGCCCGCACCGACGCCGACCATGACGGCCGCGTGTCGCTCAAGAAACTGCTGGCCGTGGCGCCCAAGGGCACCGAGGAATTCAAGGCGATGGACGCCAACGGCGACGGCTTCCTGTCCGAGGGTGAGGTGTACAAGTTTCGCACCAACCAGTACACCTCCAATGGCAAGAAAGTACCGACCGAGCTGTTCACCAAGTTGAGCCAGGCTAAAGAGTGATCAGCCGTTAACAAAAAACCCTTCCTGCGTTGACGCGCAGGAAGGGTTTTTTGCGTGGGTAGTAGTGGTTTGGTCGTCAGGCGGGAAATTGCACCGCACTTGATCACCCGTTTACATTTGGCCTGATCAGCTATTTGTATTCGTTTTGACGATCGATTGCGTTGGATTTCAGCAGCAGGCTTTGTAGCCCATGAACGGCAGATAACGGCCGATTCTGTTGAAAAAGTAGCTCCCCTGTTTGGCCTGCGGCAAAATTGCTTCATTGGTCGGCGGGGGATCACACAGCATGATGGGACAGCTATCGAGTGGGCAGGAGCGACTGTTTTACTCCTTCAACCTTGAAGATCACATCCCAGCCAATCACCTTCTGCGCAGCATTGATCAGTGCCTCGATCTGAGCGACTTACGCCATTACCTCGCCGATTTTTATAGCCCGATCGGGCGTCCGTCGGTTGATCCTGAACTGATGATTCGCATGCTGATCGTGGGCTATTGCTACGGCATTCGCTCCGAACGGCGGTTGTGCGAAGAGGCCCATTTGAACCTGGCGTATCGCTGGTTCTGCCGGTTGAGCCTTGAAGATGAAGTCCCTAATCACTCGACCTTTTCCAAGAACCGACACGGCCGCTTTCGGGACAGTG
>Ga0247818_10002493_pt1 | contig 11860 bp, 2 predicted proteins | sample 13C_Glucose_Day1_FD_192424 | JGI IMG/M metagenome (GOLD analysis project Ga0247818, IMG submission 192424) | Soil microbial communities from agricultural site in Penn Yan, New York, United States - 13C_Glucose_Day1 | ecosystem: Environmental > Terrestrial > Soil > Agricultural land | place: USA...
GAAGTGCAAGCCATGGCCAGCAAAACCGCGCTGCAGAGGGGGGTTAGAACGCGCATGGGTGCATCTCCCTGAGTCCTGATGGTGTGTTACTGTCGCCAAATATTTGACGATATTTTTAGGTGTAAGCGTTTCACTCTTGTAACAACAGAGCTAAGAACATCCTGAAGCGTAGCTAAGAAAAAATTTTCATAAGGCTTATGCCGAAAAAAACTTATGCGCTTTGCAAAAACCGGCACATTGTTCAGCATGAAAGCCTTTGTTTTATGCGCTTTAGGGAGCGCAGGAAGGCTTGAGGAAAGTTCCACTCACTTTGCGACATACGGCGAAGTACTGCTGAAGGGGAGGGACGCGTAGCAGCTGATGGGTGACATTTTTTTGTCACTCGAGTGATTCATCAGCGTTACGTAGCGTTAGTGGGCGTATTGCTTTGATCGGGATGCGGAAGTGCTTGATAGCACTGATGTTTCCGAAAGAAGCCACCTGCGAAACGAACTGTTGAAGGTGCGAGCGTCGCCTCCAACAACCCGGTTGAGCCATGGGCTGCTTCGCTTACCAGTGCCGACGGTGGTCGGCAGCGGAGGATTTCACATGGCAACGCTCATCGGCACAGTCACTAAAGTCATTGGCCAGGTTTTCGCCCAGTCAGCTGACGGCACTAAACGCACACTGGTTGAAGGGGATCGCCTGTTTGCCGGCGATCAACTGATCACCGGCGCGGAAGGCGCCGTCGCCGTCCATCTGCAAAACGGCCAGGAACTGACCCTCGGACGCGGCAGCAGCATGACCATGACCGGTGACCTGCTGGCGGGTCAGGCGGCGCATGTCAATGCCGCGGAGGCCGTGACCCCGAGCGACGCGCAACTGACCGATGTCGAGCAGATCCAGAAAGCCATCGCCGCCGGTGACGACCCGAGCAAAACCGCTGAAGCCACCGCGGCCGGACCGAATGCCCCAGGCGGTGCACCAGGTGAACTGGGCGGCGGCCACAGTTTTGTCTTGCTGACAGAGGTCGGCGGCCGGGTCGACCCGATCATCGGTTTCCCCACCGCCGGGTTTGGCGGTATTCCCGAATTCCCTGAAGAACGCCACAACGCGGTGATCGACAACGGCGATGACACCCCGGCTGTCGTGGTGCCGCCACCGGTGAACAATCCGGTGACCCTCGCTGGCCTGAATGTAGCGGGCGGCGAACTGAACCTCAGTGAAGCCAATCTGCCTGACGGTTCGTCGGCCAACCCGGGCGCACTGACGCAAAGCGGCAGCTTCACGGTGTCGGCGCCGGACGGATTGACCAGCCTGAGCATCGGCGGCATCAACGTTATCGTTGGCGGTGTGCCGATCGGCTTCCCGCAATCGATCACCTCGCAACTGGGCAACACCCTGACCATCACTGGCTACAACCCGGCGACTGGCGTGGTCACTTACAGCTACACCCTCAACGGCAACGAAAGCCACGCGGCCGGTGACGGCGCGAACAATCTCAGCGAACAGTTCACGGTGATTGCCGGCGACAGCAATGGCGACACCGCGACCGGTACGCTCGACGTCAATATCACCGACGACGTGCCCAAAGCCTTTGATGACAACAACGGCACGGCGTCTGAAACGCAGCTGACGCTGACCGGCAATGTGCTGACCAACGATGTGCAAGGGGCTGATCGCGTGCCCACCGGGCCAGTTACTCCGGGCACATTTACCGGCACATACGGCACCTTGGTTTTGAACGCTGACGGCACATACACCTACACGCTCAATACCAGCGACGCCGATTTCAAAAACCTGCACGGGGGCGGCAACGGCACAGAGACCTTCGCCTACACCATCACCGATTCGGACGGTGATACCAGCACGGCGAATCTGGTGCTGCAGATCCACAACAACGACGATCCAGTGGTCATCAATGGCCTGAACGTCGAAGGCGGGGAGTTGACGGTCTACGAGAAAAACCTCAGCGACGGCAGTGCGCCGGACGCCACCGCGTTGACCCAGAACGGCACCTTCACCATCACTGCACTGGATGGCGTCACAACGCTGACCGTCGGTGGCATCGCCGTTGTCACCAATGGCGTGGCCGCAGGCTTCCCGCAATCGATCACAACCCCGTTGGGCAGCACGCTGACCATCACCGGTTTCAACGCCACCACCGGTGTGGTTAGTTACAGCTACAACCTGGTCGACAACGAAGCACATCCCACCGCCAACGGTGCGAACAATCTGCCTGAGCAATTCGCCGTCACCGTGGTCGATGACAACGGCACCACTGCCAACGGCACGCTCGACGTGAACATCACCGACGACGTACCCAAAGCCGTTGATGACAGCAATGGCACGGCGTCTGAAACGCAACTGACTCTGACCGGCAACGTGCTGACCAATGACGTGCAAGGCGCCGACCGCGTGGTGACCAACGAAAGTGCCGGGCCGATCACCGCCGGTACGTTCACCGGGACTTACGGCACCTTGGTGCTGAACGCCAACGGCACGTATATCTACACGTTGAACACCAACGACGCCGACTTCAAAAACCTGCACGGCGGCGGCAACGGTACCGAGACCTTCGCCTACACCATCACCGATTCAGACGGCGATACCAGCACCGCCAACCTCGTTCTGCAGATCCATAACAACGACGATCCGGTGATCATCAACGGCCTTGATGTGAATGGCGGCGAACTGACCGTTTACGAGAAAAACCTTAGCGACGGCAGCACGCCGGATTCCACTGCGCTGACCCAGAGCGGCAGCTTCACCATCACCGCACTTGATGGCGTCACCACGCTGACCGTCGGCGGCATCGCCGTAGTCACCAACGGTGTAGCCGCAGGCTTTCCGCAATCCGTCATCACGCCATTGGGCAGCACGCTGACCATCACCGGTTTCAACGCCACCACCGGCGTGGTCAGCTACAGCTACACCCTGGTCGACAACGAAGCGCATCCCACCGCCAACGGCGCGAACAATCTTCCTGAGCAGTTCGCCGTCACCGTGGTCGATGACAACGGCACCACCGCCAATGCCACTCTCGATGTGAACATCGTCGACGACCTGCCCAAAGCCGTGGATGACAGCAATGCCGGCACCGCCTCGGAAACCCTGCTGACCCTGAATGGCAACGTGCTGACCAACGATGTGCAAGGCGCCGATCGCGTACCGACCGGTCCGGTAACCCCGGGCACTTTCACCGGGACCTACGGCACCTTGGTGCTGAACGCCAATGGCACCTACACCTACACGCTGAACACCAACGACGCCGACTTCAAAAACCTGCACGGTGGCGGCAACGGCACGGAAACCTTCGCCTACACGATCACCGATGCGGACGGTGATACCAGCACCGCCAACCTCGTTCTGCAGATCCATAACAACGACGATCCGGTGATCATCAACGGCCTCGACGTGAATGGCGGTGAACTCACCGTTTACGAAAAAAACCTCAGCGACGGCAGCGCGCCGGACGCCACCGCGCTGACCCAGAGCGGCACGTTCACCATCACTGCACTCGACGGCGTGACGACCCTGACTGTCGGCGGCATCGCCGTGGTGACCAATGGCGTCGCCGCAGGTTTCCCGCAATCGATCACCACGCCGCTGGGCAGCACGCTGACCATCACCGGGTTCAACGCCACAACCGGCGTGGTCAGTTACAGCTACACCCTGGTCGATAACGAAGCGCATGCAAACGCCAACGGCGCGAACAATCTGCCTGAGCAGTTCGCCGTTACGGTCGTTGACGATAACGGCACCACTGCAACCGGCACTCTTGACGTCAACATCGTCGACGACCTGCCGAAGGCCAACGATGACAGCAACGGAACAGCGTCAGAAAGCCAACTGACCCTGACCGGCAACGTGCTGACCAACGATGTGCAAGGCGCTGACCGCGTACCTACCGGACCGGTAACCCCGGGCACTTTCACCGGGACTTACGGCACCTTGGTCCTCAACGCCAACGGCACGTATACCTACACGCTGAACACCAATGACGCGGACTTCAAAAACCTCCACGGTGGCGGCAACGGCACAGAAACCTTCGCCTACACGATCACCGATGCCGACGGCGATACCAGCACTGCCAACCTCGTTCTGCAGATTCACAACAACAACGATCCGGTGATCATCAACGGCCTCGACGTCAACGGCGGCGAACTGACGGTCTACGAGAAAAACCTCAGCGACGGCACCAGTCCCAACACCTCGGCGCTGACCCAGAGCGGTACCTTCACCGTCACTGCGCTCGACGGTCTGCAAACCCTGACCGTGGGCGGTATCAACGTGGTCACCGGTGGCGTGGCCGCGGGCTTCCCGCAATCGATCGTCACGCCGCTCGGCAGCACGCTGACCATCACCGGTTACAACCCGGCCACCGGTGTGGTCAGTTACAGCTACACCCTGGTCGACAACGAAACCCATCCGAACGCCAACGGCGCCAACAGCATCACCGAGAACTTCAACGTGGTGGCGACGGACACCGATGGCAGCACCGCCAACGGCCAGATCAACGTCAACATCGTCGATGATCTGCCCAGCGCCCATCCTGATGCCGCGTCGGTGGCGGAGGGCGGCACCGTCAGTGGCAACGTCCTGAACAATGACATCGGCGGCGCCGACGGCCCGGCCGTGACCGGTGCGGTGGTCGGCGTGCGCGCAGGCGCCGATACATCGACTTCGGCCATCGGCGGCGTCAATAGCAACATCAACGGCACCTACGGCTACCTGACCCTCGACGCCAACGGCAACGCGGTCTACCACAGCAATCCCAACACCGTGAGCGGCCCGGGCGCGGTGGATGTGTTCACCTATACCGTGCGCGATGCCGACGGTGATGAAAGCACCACCACCATCACCATCGATGTCGCCAACAGCAAGCTGTGCGCGACCAGCGACACCGACATCACTGTCTTCGAGAAAGCGCTGGACTTGACCAAGGACGGCGCGGATCTGGCTCCCGGTACAGTCACCGGCAGCGATCCGACCAGCACCGGCGAAACCGCGTCTGGCACGTTGGTCGGCTCGGTCACCGGAGCGGTTGGCGCGATCAGCTATGTGCTGGTCGGCAGCGCCACCGGCAACTACGGACAGATCGTCCTCAACCCCAACGGCACGTACACCTACACGCTGACCTCGCCGGCAAGCACCACGCCACATGCCGACGACGGCGCCAACACTCTGACTGAAACCTTCACCTATCAGGCCACTGATTCGCTGGGCAACATCGTCACCAGCACCATCGTCGTGAACATCGTCGATGACGTGCCGAAAGCCGTGAACGACAGCAACGCCAACAACGCCTCGGAAACGCAACTGACCCTGACCGGCAATGTGCTGAGCAACGATGTGCAAGGCGCCGATGTGGTCGCGACCGGGCCGAATGCCGGGCCGATCAGCGCCGGCACCTTCACCGGGACTTACGGCACGCTGGTGCTCAACGCCAACGGTACGTACACCTACACGCTGAATCCCAACGATGCCGACTTCAAAAATCTGCATGGCGGCGGTAACGGCAGCGAGACGTTCACCTACACCCTGACCGATGCCGACGGCGATACCAGCACTGCCAATCTGGTGCTGAACATCCACAACAACGACGATCCGGTGCTGCTCAACGGCCTCGACGTCAACGGCGGCGAACTCACCGTCTTTGAGAAAAATCTTAGCGACGGCACCAGCCCTGACACCCCGGCGCTGACCCGGAGCGGCACCTTCACCGTGACCGCGCTCGATGGGCTGCAAACCCTCACCGTCGGCGGCATCGCCGTGGTCACCAACGGTGTTGCCGCAGGCTTCCCCCAGTCGGTCGTCTCGCCGCTGGGAAGCACCTTCACCGTCACCGGTTACAACCCGGCCACCGGTGTTGTGAGTTACAGCTACACCCTGGTCGACAACGAAACTCACCCGAACGCCAACGGCGCCAACAGCCTCACCGAGAATTTCAACGTGGTGGCGACGGACACCGATGGCAGCACTGCCAACGGCCAGATCAACGTCAACATCATCGACGATCTGCCGACCGCCAAACCCGACACCGGCTCGGTGGCCGAGGGCGGTACAGTCAACGTCAGCGTGCTGGGCAACGACATCAGCGGTGCCGATGGCGCGGCCACAGTGATCGGCGTGCGTGCCGGCAGCAATACCGGCACCTCGGCCATCGGCGGCCTCAACAGCAACATCAATGGCAACTTCGGTTACCTGACCCTCGATGCGGCGGGCAATGCCGTTTATCACAGCAACCCGAACTCGGTGAGCCCACCGGGCGCCACCGACACCTTCACCTACACCATTCGCGACAGCGATGGCGACGAAAGCACCACGACCATCACCATCAACGTCGCCGACAGCAAACTGCTGGCCTCGGTCGATCAGGACGTGACGGTCTATGAAAAAGCCCTCGACCTGAGCAAGGACGGCGCGGATCTGGCCCCCGGTACGGTCACTGGCAGCGATCCGGGCAACACCGGCGAAACTGCCTCCGGCACGCTGGTCGGCGCGGTCACTGGCGGTACGGGCGCGATCACCTACACCCTGGTCGGCAGCGCCACCGGCAGCTATGGGCAGATTCAGCTCAACGCCGACGGTACCTACACCTACACGCTGACCTCGGCACCGAAAACCTCGCCGGGCGCCAACGACGGGGCGAACACCCTCAGCGAAAGTTTCACCTACAAAGCCACCGATGCACTGGGCAACAGCACCACCAGTACCCTCGTGGTCAACATCGTCGATGACGTGCCAAAAGCCGTGGCCTCGGATCGTTCGGTGGCAGCGGTGGAGATCGATTCCAACCTGCTTATCGTCCTCGACATCTCCGGCAGTATGGCCGACGCCTCCGGTGTGCCGGGCCTGTCGCGACTGGCGCTGGCCAAGCAGGCGATCAGTGCCTTGCTCGACAAGTACGACGACCTCGGGGATGTCAAAGTCCAGCTCGTCACCTTCAGCAGCAACGCCACTGACCGAACCTCGGTATGGGTCGATGTGGCGACCGCGAAGACGATTCTCGCCGGCCTGACGGCGGGCGGTGGCACCAACTACGACGCCGCGGTGGCGGTGATGCAAACTGCGTTCAACACCTCGGGCAAACTCACCGGGGCGCAGAACGTCGGTTACTTCTTCTCGGACGGCAAACCCAACGAAGGTGACATCAACGCTGCTGACGAAGCCGCGCTGAAAAACTTCCTCGATGCCAACAACATCAAGAACTACGCGATTGGCCTGGGCAGCGGCGTGAGCAACGCCAACCTCGACCCGCTGGCGTATGACGGCATCAGCCACACCAACACCAATGCGGTGGTGGTCACTGATCTCAATCAGCTCAACTCGGTGCTGTCCGGCACTGTACAGGGTGCGCCGGTCACCGGTTCGTTGCTGGGCGAGGGCGGCACCTTCGGCGCCGATGGCGGTTTCATCAAGTCCATCGTGATTGACGGCACCACCTACACCTACGATCCAAAAGCCCTCAGCGGCCAAGGCTCGCTGACGCCAAGCGGCGGCACCAATCACGGTACCTTCAACACCGTCAACAACACGTTGAGCATCGCCACCAATAATGGCGGCACACTGGTGGTCAACCTCGACAGCGGCGACTACACCTACACCTCGCAGAAAACCACCGCTGTGGTCATCACCGAGAACATCGGCTTCACCGTCAGCGACAACGACGGCGATCTCGCCAGTTCGACGCTGACCGTGAAAGTGATCCCTAACGCGCCGCCAGTGGCAGTGGACGACCACGTCATCACCAACGTGCTCTCGGGCAATATCGTCGTGCCGGGCGAGTTGCTGCTGGCCAATGACACCGACCCCAACGGCGACACCCTCAACGCCACGCCCACCAGTTTCAACACCGGCTGGATCTCGAAAGCTGCGGACTTCACCGGCACCGGGGCGATCAACTTTACCGGCACCAACGTCAACACTGCCGCCAACCAGAATCTGGCCAACGTGCGCAGTTCGTTCAGCGCCAACGCTGCGACCATGACTGCCTTGCTGGTGGTCAGCGGCTATCTCGGCGCAGTGACCAACAGCAACGCCAACGACGAAGACCGCATTACCGTCAACCTGCGCCAGGGCGAAACCCTCAACCTTGATCACAACCTGGCGGCCGGTCACGTCACCATGGAGTACTCGATCAACGGTGGCGCCTACACAACCCTGGCGGACGGGCAAACCCTCACCGCGTCGGCCGATGGCGTCTATCAGATCCACATCACTAACATCACTAACCCTAACGGTGGCGGTAACCCCAACGCGGCGGAAAACTACCAGCTGACCATGACCCTCAACTACGCCGGGGCGCACGACATTACCCCGGACTTCAATGGCAGCTACACCGCCAATGACAACCATGGCGGCAGCGACACCGCCAATGTGAGCATCAGCTATCAGGACGGCCACACCCTCACCGGCACCTCGGGGGATGACGTGCTGGTGGCCGGCAGCGGCGACAACATCATCAACGCTGGCGACGGCAACGATGTGCTCACCGCAGGCTCTGGCAACAACGAACTGCACGGCGGCGCCGGTAACGATTTGCTCTACAGCGGCCCGGGCAATGATCTGCTCGACGGCGGCACCGGCATCGACACCGCCAGCTATGCCCATGCCACCGCCGGGGTCACGGTCAACCTCGGCCTGCTCGGTGCGCAAAACACCCTCGGCGCCGGTACCGACACCCTGATCGGTATCGAAAACCTCGTCGGCTCGAACTTCAACGACACGCTGACCGGCGATAACAATAACAACGTGATCAACGGTGGTTTGGGCAACGACATCCTCAACGGTGGCGGCGGTGACGATCTGCTGATTGGTGGCATGGGCAACAACACCCTGACCGGTGGCGCAGGGGCCGACACCTTCCAGTGGCTCAAGGGCAACAGCGGCCATGACCTGATCACCGATTTCACCCCCGGCACCGACAAGCTCGACCTGTCGCAACTGCTGCAAGGTGAAAACGGCAGCGCGTCGTCACTCGATGACTACCTGCACTTCACTGTTACTGGCAGCGGCGCGTCGGTGCTCACCAGCATCGACGTCAGCGCCATGGCCGGCGCCACGCCCAACCAGACCATCGACCTTGCCGGCGTCAACCTCGCCAGCCATTACGGCGTGACGCCGGGGGCGGGCGGGGTGGTTGCCGGTGGACATGACACGGCGACGATCATCAGCGGGATGTTGAATGATCATTCGTTGAAGGTGGATACGGTGTAAGCGAAGCCTGAAACGACAAAACCCGCCGTCCCGTACAACCGGGACGGCGGGTTTCTTCTGCCTGACGTGATCGTTCCCACGCTCTGCGTGGGAATGCAGCCCGGGACGCTCTGCGTCCCTTCCAAAGCCGAACGCGGAGCGTCCGTTGAGGCATTCCCACGCAGGAGCGTGGGAACGATCATCACGTGTCGCTACTGCGGCAACTCCAGATTATCCATCACCCGATTCACCGCCAGTTCGCCCAGCATGATCAATTGCGCGATCCCCAACAGCGTCCTGCGCTGCGACGCGGGTATGAGATGGGCGAAGTCATGGGCGATGGTTCTGGCTGAGGCGAGTGTTTCACTGGCATCGGCCAGCAGTTCTTCGTTTTTGAAGTCTGCGGTCACTGCGTACATCCGGCGGGTTTTACGTGGCGGTGGCGTGGAGCCTGGTGGGCAGAGGTAGTGATCGAGGGCGCGGTCGGCGGCTTCGTGGAGTCTTTTTGAATCGAGGGATTCGTAGGGGGAGACGGGGTCGGTTTCGGGTGGGTTGGGTGTTGGTTTGATCATGGTGAAGCTCCTGAGGTTATGGAGCCACTCTTTCCCTGTCGCTAAACAAGTGAAGGTGGCAGCTGTACGCAGGTTAGCGAACCGGTCACAGGCACCCCGGTAGACCCAAAGGTCTCCCGCGTACAGCCGCCATAACGTAATTGCGGGCGAAGAGTCCCACAACGAAGCCACGAACGCTGATGCACTGAGATGGTCCGAGTCGCTAAACCCGATCGCTGATTCGTCAGCGACCGGACCACAATAGAACCCGACCCCAAAGCGCACAAGCCGGCGGATTCTGGCTTGGCTGTAGGCAATGGCGCAAGGATTTGTAGCCTTGAAGGCGTGTCTGGAGGTGTCTTGTAAACACAAAACTTTAAAAGTTAAAAAACGGGCGATTGTCCGGGTGAAAACGTGAACAATTGCTGTGAATTGAAATTAAAAAACCGCACTCCTTTTGCTAGGAGTGCGGCTTTCAGTGGTGGGCTGGTAAATAAATACGTCCACTTTTTTCCATCCGTTTATTTTTTTGGTGCGCTCGATAGAGATATCTTTTATAACGGCGTAATTTGAAAGTAGTCAAAATAAACTTGACTGTCAGTGCTGAAAAGGATGGATTTTATGCCATTCAAATTTCCTGAGTCCAACGTTCCTCCGCCCTCAGTATTATGATTCACAGAACCAAGAACGCGTCCGGATGAGTCAAGAAAATTTGCGATTACGGGTTGGGATTGTATCCAACGGACCCAGAGTTGAAAAATGACTCTGGCCGCTACGCCATCCCGAAGTATCAGCTCAAATTTAATAATCATGCCCTTATAGGGCGAATACGTATAGATCTGACTCCCTCTGAAATTTGGTCCTGCATACATTCCGTTTTTTTTGGTTTCTACAAAACTTTTGGCAGTATTTCGCTCTGGCAATTGACGTGCTATGAGAGTGAACTTTCCGGTTTCTACGGTTTGTCCGACGTTGATCAATTTTATTAATGGAGTCGTTTCAAAGTCTTCGATAATAATTTGCTTCACGGTCAGGGTCCTGACCGCCGACTCGGCTCCTTGGCCATATACCGCCCTGGCCTTGAAGTTGTGCACGGCCACGCTTAGGCCTGAAACCAGCCGCTCCCATTTGCCCGTTGTGGGATCGGCAGTCGCTTTTCCTTTTGAGGTTGTACCGTCGAATACTTCGATTTGCTGACCCTTGGCGGCGACGCCGGACAGCGTTACGGCGGTTTCTACCGTGGTGCCGTTCTGTGGGATTTCGACACCGCTCGGCGAGCCCTTCACGGAGGTCAGCGTTGGCGCGGTGGCCGCCGTCACGGTAAGCGTCCTGACCGCCGACTCGGCCCCCGTGCCATACAACGCCTTGGCCTTGAAGCTATGCGCGGCCACACTCAGGCCTGTCACCGGCAGTTGCCATATGCCCGTTGCGGGATCGGCAGTCGCTTTTCCTTTTGAAGTTGCACCGTCGAACACTTCGACTTGCTGACCCTTGGCAGCGGCCCCGGACAGCGTTACGGCGGTTTCTACCGTGGTGCCGTTCTGCGGAATTTCGACACCGCTCGGCGAGCCCTTCACGGAGGTCAGTGTCGGGGCGGTGGCGGCGGTCACGCTCACGTGACGCACATTCGAATAGACTGAACTGCTGTGATACAGGGACTTTGCATATAACCGGTGTAGGGGTTCCTGAACGGCGACTTCGATTTCACGCTCCCACGCACCGGTCGTTTCAGATGCCGTTGCGATGCCTTTTGACACCGCACTTGGCCCGTTACCATCAAAAATTTCGACCTTCTGACCTACGCTTGCTGTGCCTTTGAGCTTCAACGCAGTGCTGATGGTAGCTTGGCGATCAGGTACCTCCATGCCTTTGTCGTCCAGCACATTGCTCAGCGTCGGCTTAATGACCGCCGTGACCGTGAGGGTGTAGGCCGCGGAGGCAGGTTCGGCACCATACTTTCCTGTCACGGTAAAACTGTGCTTCGTCACAGTTAGCCCCGACGCGGTGTAGGTCCAGATTCCAGAGACCGGATCGGCCGTGACCTCATCAACGACGGTGGGGCCATTGCGTATTTCAACGTTCTTGCCCTTGGCGCCCGTGCCGCTCAGCACCGCGCTGGTTTCAACGGT
>Ga0247818_10002495_pt1 | contig 11858 bp, 9 predicted proteins | sample 13C_Glucose_Day1_FD_192424 | JGI IMG/M metagenome (GOLD analysis project Ga0247818, IMG submission 192424) | Soil microbial communities from agricultural site in Penn Yan, New York, United States - 13C_Glucose_Day1 | ecosystem: Environmental > Terrestrial > Soil > Agricultural land | place: USA...
GTTTTATGCCACCCCGCTGATGGACGCCTATGGCAACTCGCTGGCCTCACCGACCCCCATCCTGCTCGGCATCATGCAGGAAGCCTCGGTAGATCTGTCCTATGACTCCAAGGAATTGTTCGGTAGCGAGCAGTTCGCGGTCGACGCCGCGCGCGGTCAGGGCAAGCTGTCCGGCAAGGCCAAAGCGGCGCAGATCAGCCTTTCGCAGTGGAATGCGTTGGTGTTCGGCCAGAACCTGCAGCCCGGTCAGGTGCTGGTGCATCACGCGACCACGCCGACCCCTGTACCTGCCGGCGGCAAGATCATCGTGACGCCGCCCTCTGGTGGTCTTTTGGCTGGTGATCTTGGGGTACGTGGCGGCGGGGCGCTGCCTTTCCAGCGGGTGCTGAGCGCTCCCGAAGTCGGGCAGTACACCTATAACGCCTCGACGGGCGAGTACAGCTTCGCGGCGGCCGATGTCGATGTACCGGTGTTTATCGACTACCGCTACTCCGTTTCGACGGGCAAGAGTCTGTCGGTTCGCAACTTGCCCATGGGCGATATGCCGGTGTTCCAGGGTGAGCTGTACCTGAAGTACAAGGGCAAAGCGATCTATGTCCGGGTGCCGAACTTCGTCAGCAATAAGCTGAGCCTCGGTACCAAGCAGGACGACTACACCATCCCTGACTTTGAGTTCACCGGCTACGCCGATGAGTTTGGCGAGGTCGCGTACTGGAGTGCCAGCGAATGACGGTCGTGAATATACCGGGTGTCGATTTCGCGTTTCCCGGGAAGGTATTGGTGATTCCGCCGCTGGCTCTGGGGGATCTAGAGCAACTACTGGACCGCATCAACTCGGTGATGGCGGGCAACATGGACAAGGACGGCGTCGCGACCGTGATCGATGCGACGCACGCGGCATTGCGTCGTAACTATCCCGATATCGAACGCGGCGAGGTTGCCGCGCTGTTGGACCTGCGAAACATGCGAGATGCCCTCAATGCGGTGATGAACGCCTCGGGCATGGAAGTCCGGGATGCGACGCCGGGGGAAGCAGTGGCCCCTTCAATTGGGGCCAGCTCTACGCACACCTGATCGCCAGTACCGGCCAGAGTCCGGTCACGCTACGGCGTGACTGGGACATGGTCATGGTCGGGCACATGACCGACTACTGGCATCACCACCCACCGGTGCATGTGCTGGTTGCCGGGTATCTGGGATACAAGCCAACGCAGGCGGAGGGGCCAGCCCCTGATCTCGCGGCCAACATGGCGGCACTGGCAGCCGATATGCGCGACGAGCTGCCGCCGCATTTGCGTGGCGCACTGGATGCGTTTGTCGTGTCAGCCGAGCCGCTTCAGTGATCGTTAACCATCAACGGAACTCCGCCTCGGCGGAGTTTTTCATTTCTTGCACAGTGAGTGTCCGGCATGGATAGAAATATCGCGTACCAGTTCACTGCCGGCACCCAGGGTTTTGACCGCGCAGTCGAGAGCATCGAGCGCAATATGCGCGACGCCCGAACCACGCTCAACCGGGAGCTGCGGGCCATCAACACGGACATGGTCGGCAGTCAGGCCCAGATCAGCAAGTTCGGCCCGGCGGTGAATGACGCCTTTGCGGGTGTCACGAGTGTTATGCGCTCTGGGCTGGGCGGCGTGGCCGCGGGCATTCTGGGTGTGTTTGGACTCGGTGCCTTCAAGCTGGGCCAAATGGTCAGTGACAGCAAGGATGCGGCGATCGAGCAGCAGGCCGCTTATCGCGGCTTGGAAGCGGTGGCCAACCATGCGGGCGTCGGTATCGGCCGGGCCATGGATGAGGCCAACAAGCTGGCCGCCGATGGCCTGGTCAGCGTCGGGGATGCGGCCAAGGCTTTGCAGAATTTGCTGAGTCGCGGCTACAGCGTCGACCAGGCGGTGTCGGTTATCAACCGCTTGAAGGACGCTGCGGCGTTCAATCGGCAAGCCAGCCTCAGCATGTCCGAAGCGGTGGTGACCGCGACCGAGGGCTTGAAGAACGAAAACTCGGTGCTGGTCGACAATGCCGGGGTAACGAAAAACGTCGCAAAAATGTGGGACGAGTACGCCAAGAGCATTGGCACTACGCGTGACAAGCTGAGCGATTCGCAGAAAATTCAGGCCGAATACAACGGGATCATGAAAGAGACCGAGGCCCAGGTCGGCAATGCGCAGAAGGCCGCCGAAGGTCTGACGGGGAGCCAGGCTGAGCTCGACTCGAGGAGCAATGAACTCAAGGTCACCATCGGCACAGTCCTCGAGCCCGTTTTTATCAGCCTGAACAAGCGTCTGGCTGAAACCGCCAGTTGGTTCAATGGCATTCTCAAAGGCATGACGGGGGTGGGGCTGACCGTCGAGGAGGTATCGGCGAATGTCGCTCGCTATGAAGCGATGCTGGCAAGCGTTGACAACAAAGGGTCACGGGGTGGAGGAGGCAGGGCGCAGCTCGAGGGCACGCTACAGGAAGAGCGCCTGTTGCTGGAGAGTATGCAACTCACCTCTACGAAGATCGATCAGGTAGACGCCGGCATGCGCTCGCGCATGGCGCGAATCGAGGCGCAGCGAGCCAAGGTCGCGGAAATGGCGGCGAGCGGCGATACCGCACTGACCAAGGCTCCCCAGCAAGGGCGCGTCGCTCCCACCGCCTATGGCATTGAGATCGCACGCCTGACCAAGCTTGAACAGGCCTACGCCGCTGCCGTTGAGCATCGCAAGAGCCTGATTCAAACCACCACACCACCGCCGGCGAAAACCGACACTCCGACCGCACCGACTGGGGCGGCAAAGTCTCGGGTCAGCCAGTGGTCTGAAGCGCTGGATGCGCAGAAGGTCGCGCACGCGCAGTTGCAGTCGGAGCAGGGGACCTTTCTGAAGTTCTCGCAACAGCAGGAAATGGACTATTGGCAGGGCATCCTTAAACGGACTGACCTCAGCGCCTCCGAAAGGCTCACGGTGCAGCGCAATTACCTGGGCGCCTTGAACGGGCTTCGTCGTCAGGACGAAGGCAAAGCGTTTGCCGATCTACAAGCCCAGGCCCAGCAGTACCGCAACAACATGGACGCTCGGCTGCAAATTGCTCAACAGACACTGGATCGCAGCCGGCTGCTTTATGGCCAGGACTCCCAGGAGTACCAGCGAGCGGCCTCTGAGGTGGTTGCGATCGAGCGGGAGAAACAGCAACAGATCACTAACATGAAACAGCAACAGTTCGGCGCCGACCAGCAGGCCCGGCTGGCTGACGTTGCACATGCAGAGCAGATGGCGCAGCTGGATCTGCAGGCCAACCTGATCACCCAGGGGCAACTGCTGCAGGCCCAGGCGGAGTTTGAAAAACAGCGGTATGCGATTGAGGCCCAAGCACTGGTCCAGCGCAAGGCATTACTGGAGCAGGACCCCGACCGCAACCCGGTCGCCCTGCAACAGGTCCAGCAGCAGATTCAAGCCTTGGAGCAGACCCACCGCAACAGCCTGGCGGTCATTGGCCGGCAGCAAACCATAGAGTCCCAGAGTAACTGGAGCGGCATGCTCGGCAGCATCCAGTCGAGCTGGAGCAGCGGACTCAGCGGCATCCTCAACGGCACGATGACTACTCAGGGTCTGCTGAATGGGGTGTTCAGCAGCATCGGTGGCGCGTTCATCGAGAACATGGTGACCAAGCCGTTGATGGCCTGGATCTTCGGTGAGACGGCGAAAACCGGTGTGACGGTGGCCGGCGTTGGCATGCGCACCGCGGCGGAGGCGGGCGGGGCCGCAATGTCTGTGGCGATCTGGGGCGCCGCAACGATCAAGAACATCATGGCCAGTGCCTGGCAGGCCATGGCCGGCGCCTTCGCGGCGATGTCGGCGATTCCCATCATCGGTCCCGCCCTTGGGGTGGCGGCGGCTGTGGCGGCCGGTGCGTTTGTGTTCGGGATGGTGAAGAACGTGGCGTCTGCCGAGGGCGGCTACGACATCCCGGCAGGTACCAACCCGATGACCCAACTCCACGAACAGGAAATGGTTCTGCCCAAGCAGTACGCCAACGTTATCCGCCAGGCGGCGAATGGTGAAGGCCAGCTGGGGGGCGGTGGAGGCGGGTATCACTACCACGACAACAGCGGCCGTCTGACGCCCTCGGACATTCGTCGTAACGCTCGAGTGTTTGCCGAGGAAATGCAGAAGCTCAAGCGCAACGGTGCCATCAAGGCATAAGGGGTAATCATGCTTTTAGGGCCTTTTTTTCCGGCACGCTGGATTGCGGGCTTTCCGGATCGCGGTGTGATGGCGGATGACGTGTTGCCGCATATGCCCGGGCAAACGTTGCTCGCGAAGAAGGCGCCGGAGTGGAGCACTGGAGTGCAGAAATCGGTGAGTGGTCGGCGCCGAACGACGGCGTATTACTCGGCGCCCTTGTGGACGTTCCAGATGAACTACAACGCGATTCGCAAGCGACCAGGTCTGGACGAATGGTCGCGGATCTTGAACTTCTTCAACGAGCGCAAAGGGCAGTTTGGCGAGTTCCTGTTCTTTGATCGCACCGATCACCAGGTCAACAAGCATCGGTTCGGTACCGGCGACGGTATTACCCGAACCTTTCAACTGTCCCGGGCCATTGGCAATTGGGTCGAGCCGATTTATGGCGTCGTCAACATCGAGCGTTTGAGCGTTGCCGGCATACCGGCAGCGGGTTTCACCGTCGATGCACTGGGGCAAATCACCTTTACCCATGCACCGGCCAGCGGTGCGCCGCTGGAGTGGACGGGGGCGTTCTTTTTCCGTTGTGCCTACGACTCAGACGCACTGGATAGCGCGCAGCCATTCGGGAAGATCTGGGAAATGAAAAACATCTCATTCACGAGCATCAAGCCATGATCGCAGCCAGTCCTGAGTTGCAGCAGTTTTTGGCCACGGCGCGCAGCTTCGTGATGGCTGACTTGTACACCATCACCCTGGCCAGCGGGCAGGTCCTGCGCTACACCGACGCCGGCATCCAGCTTTATGCGGGCGGTGTGAACTATTCGGCATCCGGCCCGCTGATCAAGCGCACGGGTGTGCGGATCGTTCGAGGCATTGAGGTCGATACCTTGAGCGTGACCTTGTATGCCGGCGTTGATGACACGCTACTGGGCGAGCCGGTGCTGGCGTTCATTGCCGGTGGTGGTTTCGACGGCGCGACCCTGACGCTTGCCCGGGCGTTCATGCCCGACTGGGGCGGATCCGTGGTCGGCACTGTGATCCGTTTCATCGGCCGAGTGGCAGGGGTCGAGGCGGACCGTGAACAGGCCACCGTCGAGGTCAAGTCCCCGATGGAGTTGCTGGATACCAAGGTGCCCAAAGGCGTCTACCAGCCCGGCTGCCTGCGCACGGTGTACAGCGCGGATTGTGGGGTGAACCGTTCGCTGTTTGAGACGGCCGGCCAGGTGTTGGCGGACACCACAGCACTGCGCATTCATACCAATCTCTCCGCGGGCAACGGATGGTTTGACCAGGGCGTTATCCGTTTTGTGAACGGTGGTAATGCCGGCGTTGCGCGCACGGTGCGGCGCCAGTCGGGGGACGGCGTGGTCAGTTTGATCCTGGGCCTGCCAGCGGTACCGGCACCCGGGGATCAGTTCCTGATTTATCCAGGTTGCCCACGCACGCTGGATGCCTGCACGAACAAATTCGGCAACCGCGGCCGTTATCGCGGCATGCCCTTCATCCCGGTAGCGGAGACATCCCTATGACCGACCAGGAGCAGCAGCAACGTGACGCGGTGCTGGCCGAGGCTCGGCACTGGCTCGGAACACCCTACCAGCACCGACAGCACCTCCACGGTGTTGGAGTCGATTGCGCCTGGTTGCTGATTGAGGTGTTTCATTCGGCGGGTCTGATGCCGCGGATCGACCCGGGCGCCTACGCACAGGACTGGCACCTGCATCGAAGTCAGGAGCTGTACCTGGGCTGGCTGGACGAGTACGGCCATGAGGTCGAAAGCCCCCAGCCCGGAGACGTCGCGATCTGGAAATTCGGGCGCACCTACAGCCACGCCGCCGTGGTCATCGATGATCACCGGATCATCCATGCCTATCGCGATATCGGCGTTGAAATGGCCGACATGCGCGAAGAGCGTTTTGTTTGCCGGCCCGTGCGCTATTACACACTTGATAATTACGGAGGCAGCGATGGGGGGCAGCAGCACCACGATCTCTAACAGCGCCACGCGCATCAACGCCATGCAGATCCAGAGCAGCGCCGCGGGCAAGCCGATCGCCTGGATGGCCGGTCGCAATCGCATCAGTCCCAACCTGATCTACTACACCGACTTCGAGGCAGTCGCCAAGACGACCAAGACCAAGACCGGCGGCAAGGGCGGCGGCGGTGCGACCCAGAAGGACACGACTTACACCTACTATGCGGCGCTGATTCTGGCGATCGGCCGGGGCTCGCTCAGCGCGGTTCGCCGGATTTTCCGGGACAAGGAAGTGTTCGAGGAAAAGGTTGTCGGGGGTGTCGTGCAGTCGTCCCTGGCTCAGATCGGGTTTAGCTTTATGTCCGGCTCACCCGATCAGCCGGTATGGGGCTACCTTGCAACCAAGCACCCGGCCGAGGCGATCGCTTACTCGAGCACGGCGTATGTGTATTCGCCGCGTTACCTGCTCAACGATAACGCTGGCGTGCAGAACCATACCTTCGAAGTTGATGGTCCTTACCAGGTGCCGGGATTGCCTGACGCGAACCCCGGGCTTTTCTTGCCTGCGTTGCTGATGGATCCGCTGGACGGTGTTGGGTTTGATCCGCAGTGGATCGACGACATGAACAACTATCGGGATTACTGCCTGGCAGAGAATCTGCTGCTCAGCCCGGTCCTCGATGAACAGGCCGCGGCCAGCGAAGCCATCGCCCGTTGGTTGCAGTTGACCAACAGCGAACTGGTCTGGTCGGCGGGGAAGATGAAGATCATTCCCTTCGGTGACCAGGTCGTCACCGGCAACGGCGTCACCTGGTACCCGAATGTCACCCCGGTGGCGGATCTGACCGATGATGACTTTCTGGCGGAGGAAGGGACGCCACCGATTCAAATCAAGATCAAGAGCCAGGCCGACAGCTACAACGAAGTGACCCTGGAGATCCTCGATCGTGATCATGAGTACAACACCGACGTAGTGCGCGGCGTTGATCAGGCAGCCATTGAGCAGTTCGGTTCCAGGCCGATGGATACCATCAAGGCTTACGAGATCTGCAACACGGCGATCGCGTCGCACGCTGCCCAGCTGCTGGTTCAACGCAAACTCTACATCCGCAACGAATACCAGTTTTCCTTGGGCTGGCAGCATGTGCTGCTTGAGCCGATGGATCTGGTCACCGTGACTGAGCCCGGGCTGAACATTGATCGCCGGTTGGTCCGGCTGATGTCGATTGAGGAAGATGAGGACGGCAAGCTCACTGTCGTTGCCGAAGATGCCCTCCTGGGTATCGGCAGTGCGCCGAACTACCCGGTACAGAGTAAGGCCGGGTATCAGGGCAATCAGAACGCTGCCCCAGGTCCAGTGCTGGCCCCGATTATCTTCAATCCACCCGATAGCTTGTTGCTTCCCGGCGAGACACAGGTCTGGGGAGCAGTGGCCGGTGCCGACGAAAACTGGGGAGGCTGTGAGGTCTGGATCAGCGCTGACGGCGACAGTTATCGGATGGTTGAAAGCATATACGGGCGCGCCCGAATTGGTCAGCTCACCGCACCTCTCGCCACCGGAGTGGATCCTGACGTCACCAACACTCTAAAGGTGCAGTTGTCAGCCGCTGGCCAGCTCACAGCCGCAACGACCACCGAGGCCGACAGCGGGGCCACATTGTGCTGGGTCAACGGTGAGTTGATCAGCTATCGAGATGCAACGCTCACCGGGGCTGGAGCTTACAACCTGCAGTACCTGCGACGCGGGCGTCTCAGGTCCTCCGTGATCAGTCATCCGGTGGGTGCCCCGTTCGTTCGCCTTGATGATGCGATCTGGAAGTACAGCTACACCGTGGATCAGATCGGAAAAACAGTGTGGGTGAAGTTCCGCTCATTCAACGTGTTCGGGAGAGCCTTGCAGGATCTGGCCGACGTGACGGCCTACAGCATCACCCTCAATCCGGCTCGGGTAGTTCCCACTGCGGCGCAAGGTTTGTTGTTGGTCGGGGCGTTCGAGGCACCGTATTTCGCCGTTAGCTGGACCGCCGGGAGCAACGCGGCGGATCGCATCATCAGGATCCGCAACGCTTCTAATAACGCCTTGCTGCGTGAAGTCATCACCACCGGCACGACGTTCACCTATCAACGAGCTGACGCGCTGGTGGACGGTGCTTTGGTTCGTAGCTATCGCGTGGAAGTCATCGAGCGGAACTCGGCGGGCAATGCTGCGGTGACGGCCTTGGTGGTGATCAATACGGCGCCGCCGGCAGTCAGTGGCGTTGCCGCAACGGTGACTGGCACCACTGCGAATGTGAGCTGCAGCACCAGCTCGGCCCCGGACGCGGCGGGCTACATGTACGTCTATTCAACCGTGTCCGGCTTCGATCCGACCATTTCGGGCACCGTCGGGTATCAGGGCGCTTCGGTCGCTGGCCAGATCACAGGCCTGGCGCCGGGTACGACCTACTACTTGCGCGCGGCGGCTTATGACACCTGGAGCAGCGTTCGCTCGCAACTCAATTTCGCCCCGGCGATAACCTTTACGACCTGACAGAGAACAACTATGCAACCCATTCAGTTCTTCGCCGCAAGAGCCGAAGACGGTGCCCTATTGCCTGATGCAACCGTGGATGTGTTCGCCCATGGTACTCAGGACCGCGCCGTCTTGTTTTCGGATTCGGCGGGCACCGTTCCACTTGAGAACCCCTTGCGCGCTGATGCCAATGCCCGCGTGTTCTTCTATTCGACGACCAACCGCATCGATATTCGGATCAGTCGTTACGGCTATGTCGCGCCGATGTTGCTCGACATTTCGACTGTGGATGTGGCTACAGCCGTTGAGCAGGTTCGAGGGGAAATCGATCAGGTTCTTGATCAGGCGAGAGATGATTTCGAAAACTTGCTGCAGCACTCCGGTTACGAAACTGTTTTTCTTGCCTATGCCGGGGGCGTAGTTGTCCAACGCCAAACTCAGCTGGTGCAACGTGACGGCGAACTTTATCGAGTAGCCGATCAGGCAGCGCTCCCGCTGACGCTCACTGGAACCTGGTCGATCGATAACCTGAAGCTTTTGGCTGTGGGTGACATCTCACTTCGCCAGGTTCTGATGAGTGCTCTTGGCGCTCAGAATATTTCGATCCAGATCCCTGGCGTCAACACAGTTGTGCGCAGTCTCTATAGCAAGGTTCAGCGCGAAATTGAGTTTGCTGGCTATGTTGCCGGTGGTGCTGACGATACCGTCCAGTTCAAGAACATGCTGGCCGATATCCCGAATAAGACGACCAGCCGCCTGATCACTATTGGCGGCCTTAAATCCAGCTACAGCGCCACCACGCCACGGGTGATTGTGCGTTCAGCTGACCTCCGCATTTCTGATGAATTGGCGATTCCACCCTACGTAAACCTTGAGGGTGAAGAAGTCCTGATCACGCAGAACGGCGGAGTCATGAAAGACATCTTCGCGGGTGTGGCTTACCAGTGGAAGATCCAAGGTTTCAACTTTGTAGGCGGTCGCAACCCGATCAACTTCCACAACGACAACATCAACTCGGCCATGGTCGAGATCATGGATTGCGACATCATGCTGGCCGACGGTTTCGCGATTAACACCTTCGCCACTGGCGCAGATGCCCTTGGTAACGCATGGTCCCACCTGTCTACCGAGTGCAACCTTCACAAGGTGCGCATTCTCTCGTGCAAGCAAGCGATCAACAACGCTTGCGACCACATGAGCGTCAATCAGAGCTGGATTCAACAGGACAAGTCCAACATGGCGCCCTCGACGGCGGCCATCATCAACAAGGGCACGTCCCCCAGCGACCCTAACGCCCTGACGCGCTTGCACATCAAAGACACGTTCATGATCCCCAACATGGGCACCGTGGGCGTTGACCGGGTGCCCAATGTCCGTTGGGTCGATAACTACGGCAGCTTCACCGCCTCACACACCCGTTTCGGCGGCGAAAGCGGCGGCATGCAAATCGTTGCTCATATCGGCGCACCAAATACCCAGTTCCCCTGGAACAGTACGGAAGTTCAGCTATTCCACTGCTTCTTGTTCGCGGGTCCTGATGGTCTACCTGATTCGTGCGTGATGGCGATCCAAGGCCATATCCCCAACCGCTTTGAGATGCGCGGCTGCACCGGTCCAGTGTCGGGGCCAATCATCGCCAACCTGTCGTCGACCAACATTCCGGCTTACATGGCGGCGTTTGAGGCCGCGACCGGCAGAAAGGCTTACGAATACTTCAAGATTCTCATCGATGACGTGAGCCACGACCTGAACGCCTACACACCGCAACGCCAGATCATTCCGGCATCGCTTCTGCCGTATTCCTTGCGCGGGCGCTCGACCAAGATCCGCAAGACCAATCAGTCGATCAGCAACGGCCTGGCGATCAACCTGATATCGTTCGCGACGATTACAGAAGACAACGTAGGCGCCTTTTCGCTGACCAACCCTACGCGTTTGGTCATGCCGAACGGCTGCTCGAAAATGACCATCACCGTATCGGTAATCATGGCGGTGGATGGCGCGGCGAAGTACATCGCCGTTGAACTGGTCGACTCGGGCGGCACCTACGTCGATGGAGAAGGCGAGGCGAAGGGCGTCAACCCGGATAAGGATCGCATCAAGACCGTATTCAAGGTGTCCGGTGCACCGGGGCAATATTGGCAGTTACGCATCCGTCACAACGCGGCGGCGGCACTGAATATGGAGGATTGCCAAGTCGATCTTTCGCCGAACGACTATCAGGGATGATGGCGGCCAGCGACGCACAAAAAGTACTTCGTTAAATGGTGCCCCGATAAGTAGCCGCCTTGAGCGGTTTTTTTGTACCTGAAATTTGAAGACCCGCCTTCGAGCGGGTTTTTTTATGCCTGGAGAAAAGTGATGACCGTATCCGATAAAGACCGCGACATTCTCGCCCGCACACTGTGGGGCGAGGCCCGCGGTGAATCCTTGGCCGGCCAGATCGCCGTGGCCTGGACCATCCGCAACCGCGTGAACGATGGCAAGGGCAAATCGTGGTGGGGGGAGGGCTATGCCGGCGTGTGCCAGAAGCCCTACCAGTTCAGTTGCTGGAACAGGAGCGACCCGAACTTTGCCTCCCTGAGTGGCGCCAAGCCGATTCCGTTCCGTGAGCTCGCACAGGCGCGGATTGCCGCTGACCAGGTGATCGATGGGAAGGTGCCGGATCCCACCGGAGGTGCCACGCACTATTACGCGACTACCATGCCCAAGCCGCCGGCCTGGGTAAAAGGCGCCAAGGAGACGTTGAGGCTCGGCCATCACATTTTCTTTAAGGATGTGCCATGAGTCCTGGTGCATTGAAAGGCGCCCTGGCCGGCGTTCTGCTGCTGGTGCTGGCCGCCGCGGGTGGTATCTGGAAGGTGCAGGACTGGCGCTACGGAAAGCAACTGGCCGAGCAGGCGGGGCTGCACCAGTCAGACCTCGACGCCATCAACAATGCTGCCGCCACCGCGCAACGGACCGAGCAGGACAAACGTCTCGCTCTCGAGCAGCGTCTGTCGGCCAGCGAGCAAACCCATTACAAGGAACTGAGCGATGCTCAAACGAAACAGGCTCGCCTGCGTGATCGCCTTGCCACTGCTGATTTGCGGCTGTCAGTCCTCCTCGACAGCACGGATTCAGCCAGTGGCTGTTCAGTGCCTGCCACCTCCGGCGCCGGCGGCGTGGTTCATGGAGGAACGCGCGCCCGACTTGACCC
>Ga0247818_10002496_pt1 | contig 11857 bp, 9 predicted proteins | sample 13C_Glucose_Day1_FD_192424 | JGI IMG/M metagenome (GOLD analysis project Ga0247818, IMG submission 192424) | Soil microbial communities from agricultural site in Penn Yan, New York, United States - 13C_Glucose_Day1 | ecosystem: Environmental > Terrestrial > Soil > Agricultural land | place: USA...
TGCGCCGGGATGATCCTCCTCGCGGAGGAGATCAACGACCCCGCCAGGGACCTCGCCGGCAACCCGCAGCTGACGTTCGGCGGACTGGACATCACGGTGCGCCGGAACGCCTTCGGCCGGCAGCGCGAATCCTTCGAGACGGACCTTGATTTCAAGGGCCTCGACTTCAGCGCCACCGCCGACGGCGTCGCCCCGGTCCACGCGGTGTTCATCCGCGGGCCCTGGGTGGAGCGCGTCGGCGCCGGCGTGGAGGTCCTCGCCACCGTGGAACCTTCCAAGGCCTCCCACCCCGAGGCGCTGGCCGGGACGGCTAGAATTGTTGCTGTGCGTTGCGGCAAGCTGCTGGCAACCTCCTTCCACCCGGAAGTGACGGGCGAGAAGCGCGTGCACGAATTGTTTATTCGAATGATCAGAGGAGAAGCGTAAAGCATGTCAGGCCACTCCAAATGGGCGACGACCAAGCACAAGAAGGCCATCCTCGACAGCCGCCGGGCCAAGTCGTTCGCCAAGCTGATCAAGAACATCGAAGTTGCCGCACGCATGGGCGGCCCGGACCTCGCCGGCAACCCGAGCCTGGAACTCGCCGTCACCAAGGCCAAGAAAACCTCGGTCCCCGCTGACAACATCGACCGCGCCATCAAGCGCGGCGCCGGCCTCACCGGCGAAGTCGTGGACTACACCGAGATCATGTACGAATGCCGCGGACCGCAGGGCTCAGCGCTGCTGATTGAATGCCTCACGGACAACAAGAACCGTGCAGCCTCCGAGGTCCGGCTCGCCATCTCCCGCAACGGCGGCACGATCGCCGACCCCGGTTCCGTCAGCTACCTCTTCTCCCGCAAGGGTGTTGTCTCGCTGCCGAAGAACGGCCTGACCGAGGACGACGTCCTGATGGCCGTCCTCGACGCCGGCGCCGAGGAAGTCAAGGACAACGGCGACAGCTTCGAGATCCACTCCGAGCCGACCGACCTCCAGGCCATCCGCGACGCGCTCACCGAAGCCGGGATGGAGTACGACACCGACGAGGCAGAGTTCGTCCCGTCCATGCAGGTCCCGCTGGATCTCGACGCAGCCAAGAAGTTCATGAAGCTCGTCGACGCCCTCGAGGAACTCGACGACGTCCAGAACGTCTACAGCAACGCCGACCTCAGCGACGAAGTGCAGGCCGCACTGGAATCCGAGTGACCCTCCGCGTCCTCGGCGTCGATCCGGGCCTCACCCGCTGCGGGATCGGCGTCGTGGACGTCGAGAAGAACCGCCGCGCCACCATGGTGGCGTTCGGCGTGGTCGGGACCTCCCCGGGGGAGAGCCTGGACCAGCGCCTGCTGGTCATCGCGACCTCCATCGACGAATGGCTCGACCAGTACGAACCGCACGTCCTCGCCGTCGAACGCGTTTTCTCGCAGCTCAACGTCAGCACCGTGATGGGGGTCGCGCAGGCGTCCGGGGTGGTGATCGCCGCCGCCGCGCGCCGCGGCATCCCGGTGGCCCTGCACACCCCGTCCGAGGTGAAGGCCGCCGTCACCGGCAGCGGCACCTCCAACAAAGATGCGGTCACCAAGCTGGTCACCAAGATCCTCAGGCTTGACGCCCCGCCGCGCCCTGCGGACGCCGCCGACGCCCTCGCACTGGCCATTACCCACGCGTGGCGGGCCGGCAGCGGTGCCGCCGTCGCCACCACCGGACCCGGCAGCCTGTCCCTCACCCCGGCCCAGCGCGCCTGGGCGGACGCGGAAGCCAAAGCGCGCCGTACACGCTGAATGTCCGACGGCGCCGCCCCGGGGCTTGGTAAGGTATTCGTAGATATGTTCGGATAGCCGGGTCGTCCCGGTTCTATTTTCAGCTGAATTTTCAGGAGCCCGGCTTTGATCAGTTTTCTCCGCGGAACCGTAGCGCACGTCGGCCTGTCCTCCGCCGTGATCGACCTCAACGGCGCCGGCATGAGCGTGAACGCCACGCCGCAAACCCTCAGCAGGCTCCGCACCGGCGAGGAGGGGAAGCTCTTCACCTCCCTGATCGTCCGCGAGGATTCCCTCACCCTGTTCGGCTTCGGCAGCGACGACGAACGCGAGGTCTTCGATGTCCTGCTCAGCGTCAGCGGCGTCGGACCCCGGCTGGCGCTGGCGGTCCTGGCCGTCCACGAACCGGAAGCGATCCGCGTCGCCGCGCACTCCGGCGACGGCAAGGCATTCACCAAGGTCCCCGGCATCGGCCCCAAGGTCGCCGGCCGGATCGTGCTGGAACTGGCCGGCAAGCTCGTGCCGCACGGGACCGCTGCCGGCGCCACGGCCCCGGCCCCGTCCTCCGAAACGGTGTGGAAGCCGCAGGTCGTTGCCGCCATGACGAGCCTGGGCTGGTCCGAGAAGGACGCCACGTCCAGCATCGACAAATCCCTGGCTGATTCCCCCGAACTGGCCGAGAACGGCAACGTGGCCGAGATCCTGCGCGCCACCCTCCGCTGGCTGGGCCAGGACGGCGCCCGCGCCGGGAACAGGGTAGGCGCCCGTGGCTGAGCCGTCGATTGTCGCCGGGGGAGAGGAGCCGGAGGAGCGGGTCATCGAAGCCGCCCTCAGGCCCAAGAACCTGCACGACTTCGTCGGCCAGCATCGGGTCCGCAAGCAGCTCTCGCTCGTCCTGGAGGCTTCGCGTATGCGCGGCCGCAGCGCCGACCACGTCCTGCTCTCCGGACCTCCCGGGCTGGGCAAAACCACGCTCTCCATGATCATCGCCGCCGAGATGAACGCCCCGCTGCGGATCAGCAGCGGTCCCGCCATCCAGCACGCCGGGGACCTGGCAGCCATCCTGTCCTCGCTGTCCGAGGGCGAAGTGCTCTTCCTCGACGAGATCCACCGGATGTCCCGGCCGGCCGAGGAAATGCTCTACATGGCGATGGAAGACTTCCGCGTCGACATCGTCGTCGGCAAGGGCGCCGGCGCCACCGCCATCCCGCTGGAACTCCCGCCGTTCACGCTCGTGGGCGCCACCACCCGGGCCGGCCTGCTGCCCGGGCCGCTCCGGGACCGCTTCGGCTTCACCGGCCACCTCGAGTTCTACTCCGTGGCCGAACTGGAGCTCGTCCTCCGGCGCTCCGCCGGACTCCTGGACCTTAAGGTCAACTCCGCCGGCTTCAGCGAAATCGCCGGCCGTTCCCGCGGCACGCCCCGTATCGCCAACCGGCTCCTGCGCCGGGTCCGCGACTGGGCGCTGGTGCACGGCATCGAGCAGATCGACGCCCGCGCCGCCTCCGCGGCGCTGGACATGTATGAGGTCGACAAGCGCGGCCTGGACCGTCTCGACCGTGCCGTCCTCGAGGCGCTCATCCTTAAATTCGGCGGAGGCCCCGTCGGCCTCTCCACCCTGGCGATCGCCGTCGGCGAAGAGACCGAAACGGTGGAGACCGTCGCCGAGCCGTACCTCGTCCGCGAAGGGCTGCTGGGACGCACCCCGCGGGGGCGCATCGCGCTCGCCCCGGCCTGGACGCACCTCGGCTTCGCGGTGCCGCCCGGAATCTTCGCCCAGGACCCGCTTGAGCTCTTTCCGGCCGGGGACGACAGCCCTGGCCCGCAGGACGGGCAGGGCCAGGACGCTGATCCGGAATGGATCCGTAATAGTCAATAGCACCGCTCGTTAACCTTTTCCCTTTAGACTGGTATGACGCTCGGCACGTTCGGGTCTTTGTTTCTGTGCGCGGCCACCACCTGGCCGCCGTCGGCTCGGCAAGTTTCCCGGCCAGCCCGGAGCGAAGCGGACGTTGCTGTAAAACCAGCTACGCAAGTACAGAACGGAACTATCCCTGTGTTCGGACTTATTTCTGCCCAGACCCAGCCGCAGGCCGGCGGCGGCATCGACATCATGACCATCCTGCTGTTCGCCATGCTCGGCGTCTTCGTCTTCATGATGTTCCGCCGCAACAAAAAGACCCAGCAGCAGCAGGCGCAGCTCCAGTCGAAGTTCGCCCCGGGTGTCGAGGTCATGACGAGCTTTGGCCTGTACGGCCGGATCGTCGAGATCGACGATGAGGAGAACAAGGTCCTGCTGGAACTCTCCCCGGGCAACACCGCCACCGTTCACCGCCAGGCCGTCACCAAGATCGTCGAGCCGGTTGTCGCCGCCGAGGAGCCCACGGTCGTTCCCGACGACGCCTCGTCGCTGACCATCGACAAGGCCGACAGCGCCGCCACCGTCAACGACGCCCCGCGCGACGAGACGCCGGACGAAACCCTGCGCCGCCTCAACGATGAAGGCAAAAAAGACAGCTAGTCTGCCTGTTTGAGCTATCCCGCGAAGTAACGGCTGCGGGCCACCGCCGGAGCGGCCCGACCGGGCCGCCCGGCGGTTTCCTCCGTAAATAATAGAAAGATCGACAATGGCACGAACTGGCCCCAAAAACTCAGCCCTCCGGGTGCTGGTCTGGCTCGGCGTTATCCTCGCCGTCCTGACCGCCGTCCTGGCAGGCGGCACGATGGCCGGCCAGGCGAGCTGGGCTCCCAAGCTCGCCCTGGACCTTGAAGGCGGCACCCAGATGATCCTGGCGCCCAAGGTTGAGGGCGGTTCGGACATCACCGAAGAACAGCTCAACCAGGCCGTGGCGATCATCCGCCAGCGCGTGGACGGCTCCGGCGTCGCGGAAGCTGAAATCAGCACGCAGTCCGGACGCAACGTCGTCGTCAGCCTGCCGGGCACCCCGTCGAAGGAAACCCGGGCGCTGATCCAGGCGTCCGCCGACATGAACTTCCGGCCCGTCCTCCAGGCCGGCCCGGGCGCAGCCGTCCCCGCGGAGTCACTGACACCGGACGACCAGCTGCCCCAGCCCACCGCTGAGCCCACCAACGGCAGCGACGTCAACTGGATCACCCCCGAAATCTACAAGAAGTTCGAGACGCTCGACTGTGACAACCCGTCGCAGGACAAGCAGGAACGCTCCGACCCGGCCCAGCCGCTGGTCACCTGCGAACCGGCCTCCGCCAACTCGCCGGCGATCAAGTACATCCTGGGCCCGGTAGAGGTCAAGGGCGCCGACATTGCGGGGTCTACCTTCCAGCTGCAGCGCGGCGCCCAGGGCGCCGTGACCAACGAGTGGGCTGTCAACATCCAGTTCAACGACGAAGGCACCGCCAAGTTCAAGGAAGTCACCGAGCGGCTCTACCAGTTCTACATCGCCGGCGGCGGCCAGAGCGGCTCGGACCCGAAGTCCCAGTTCGCGATCGTCCTCGACGACCAGGTCATCTCCGCTCCGCGGTCCCTCGCCGTCATCACGGACGGCCGTCCGCAGATCACCGGCGGCTTCACCGAGCAGTCCGCGAAGGCCCTCTCCGACCAGCTCCGCTTCGGCGCCCTGCCGATCAGCTTCGAGATCCAGAGCGAACAGCAGATTTCGGCAACCCTCGGCGGCGAGCAGCTCCGCATGGGCTTGCTCGCCGGCCTGATCGGCCTGCTGCTGGTGGTGGTGTACTCCCTGTTCCAGTACAGGGCACTGGGTCTGGTCACCGTCGCCTCGCTCGTGATGGCCGGCGCGCTGACGTTCCTCGCCATCGACATCCTGGGCTGGACCGAAAACTACCGGCTGTCCCTTGCCGGCGTCGCGGGCATCATCGTGGCGATCGGCCAGACCGCGGACTCGTTCATCGTCTACTTCGAACGTATCCGTGATGAGCTCCGGGAAGGCCGAGGCCTCGTCTCGGCAGTCGAAAACGGCTGGAAGCGCGCCAAGCGCACCGTCCTGGCGTCCAAGGCTGTCAACCTGCTGGCCGCCCTGGTGCTGTACTTCGTGGCAGTGGGCAACGTCCGCGGCTTCGCGTTCACCCTCGGCCTGACGGCCATCGCCGACCTCATCGTGGTCTTTATGTTCACCCACCCGACGCTGCAGCTGCTGGCCCGCACCAAGTTCTTCGGTGAAGGCCACCCGCTCTCCGGACTCGACCCGAAGAGCCTCGGCGCTGTTCCCCTGTACCGGGGCGCGGGCAGGTTCCGCACCCCCGCGGACAAGCCGGCTCAGGTGGCCGCGCTCCGCGCCAAGAACACCGGCGCCACGGCTGAGGCCGAACGCCGGATGACCATTGCAGAACGACGCCTCGCGGAACGACAGGAACAGCTTGCTGGGTCCTCCAAGAGCGCGTCCAAGGAGGGCAACTAAATGGCCACCAGCTTCGCCAATTTCGGCAATGAGCTCTACACGGGCAAACGCTCCTACGACTTCGTGGGATCCAAGAAGATCTGGTTCCTGATCGCGGCCGTCCTCGTGGCGCTGTCGATCCTGCTGCCGGTCGTCAAGGGCGGCTTCAACCTCGGCATCGAGTTCCGCGGCGGCTCGGAATTCACCGTCTCCAACGTGAAAACCACCGACGCCGCCATCGGCGAGAAGGCCGTCGAGGACGTTGTCGCCGGCAGCGTCCCGCGGGTGGCGAACGTCGCCGGCAACACGATGCGGATCCAGACGGACAAGCTCACGGAAGACGAAACCCTCCAGATCAAGGCGGGCCTCACCGAGGCCTACGGCGTGACGGACAACGAGGTGACCTCCACCTTCATCGGCCCCACCTGGGGTGCGGACGTCACCAAGCAGGCCCTGCTGGGCCTGGCGATCTTCGTCGGGCTCGCCGCCGTGCTGATGGCGCTGTACTTCCGGACCTGGAAGATGTCGCTCTCAGCGATCGTGGGCATGCTCGTGACCATGTTCGTCACCGCCGGGGTCTACGCCCTCAGCGATTTCGAAGTGACGCCGTCGGCCATCATCGGCTTCCTGACCGTGCTGAGCTACTCGCTGTATGACACGGTGGTGGTCTTCGACAAGATCCGTGAGAACACTGCGGACCTGCAGGCATCCACCCGCCGGACCTTCGGCGAGGAAGTCAACCTGGCTGTCAACCAGACCCTGGTCCGCTCCATCAACACCATGATGGTGGCCATCCTCCCGGTCGGCGCCATCCTCTTCATCGGCGCAGGACTGCTGGGCGCCGGAACGCTGCGGGACCTCTCCCTGGCACTGTTTGTCGGAATCCTGATCGGCACGGCGGCCACGATCTTCATCGCCGCGCCGCTGTACGCCTGGCTGCGCCACAGCGAACCGGAACTGGTCAAGCAGGCCGAGCGTGTGCACCATCGCCGCGCGCAGGCTGCCGCAAAGGCCGAATCCCCGGCGGAGCCGGCCACGGCTTAGCTGCCCCGGTCCTTCCGGACCGGTCGCCAAGCGGCACATCCCGGTGGTCCCCGACGGGCCGGAGAACGTCATTCGTGACGCTCTCCGGCCCGTCGCCGTCTCACCGCCGGTTATCGAAGTATCCTGCTGCGGGAATAGACTGGAAGAATTAACGGGTTCGGAGAGGTGCTCCATTGGAAGAACGTTCGACGCCGGTGCCATCAGCGCCGGCGGATAAGGCTCCAGGCCAGGGTACGCAGACTGGTGTGGTGGCTCCCGGACGCGCCGATCCGCCGGTCCCCGTGGACAGCTCGGGCGCACGCCCCACCTTCCCCGGCCGGCGCGAACGCACCCGCTCCCGGCTTGCCCGCCTGACCGGGCGCGGCGCGCCCGCCTATTCCCCGATTCTTGAGCCGCTGCTGCGCACCGTGCGCGCCAACAACCCCAAAGAGGACTTCGACCTCATCCAGCGCGCCTTCGTTGTGGCGGAGCGCTGCCACCGGGGCCAGAAGCGCAAGAGCGGCGATCCCTACATCACGCACCCCGTGGCGGTGGCCACGATCCTGGCCGAGCTGGGGCTCAGCGGAACCACGCTGGCTGCGGCGCTCCTGCACGACACCGTCGAGGACACCTCGTACACCCTGGAGGACCTGAAGGCCGAGTTCGGGTCGGAAGTCGCCATGCTGGTGGACGGTGTCACCAAGCTGGACAAGGTCAGCTTCGGCGAGGCCGCGCAGTCTGAAACCGTGCGCAAAATGGTCGTGGCCATGGCCAAGGACATCCGCGTCCTCATGATCAAGCTGGCGGACCGGCTGCATAACGCCAGGACCTGGCGGTTCGTCTCGGCCGAGTCCTCGGCACGCAAAGCCCGGGAGACCCTGGAGATCTTCGCCCCGCTGGCGCACCGGCTCGGCATGAACACGATCAAGTGGGAACTCGAGGACCTCTCATTCGCGGCCCTCTACCCCAAGGTCTACGAGGAAATCGTGCGCATGGTGGGGGACCGGACCCCCGAACGGGAAAAGAACCTCTCGGTCATCCGGAACCAGATCACCGAGGACCTGCGCGAGGCCAAGATCAAGGCCACCATCACGGGCCGGCCGAAGCACTACTACTCGATCTACCAGAAGATGATCGTCCGGGACAAGGACTTCGACGACATCAATGACCTGATGGGCGTCCGCGTCCTCGTCGACTCCGTCCGGGACTGCTACGCCGCCCTGGGCGCCATGCACTCGCGCTGGAACCCCCTCCCCGGGCGGTTCAAGGACTACATCGCGATGCCCAAGTTCAACATGTACCAGTCGCTGCACACCACGGTGATCGGCCCCGGCGGCAAGCCCGTGGAGATCCAGATCCGGACCCACGAGATGCACCGCCGCGCCGAGTACGGTGTGGCCGCGCACTGGAAGTACAAGGACCAGCCGAACCGGGCGGCGGCCGGGCCCGGAAGCCCGCGCGACGGCGACATGGGCTGGCTCCGGTCGCTCGTGGACTGGCAGCAGGAAACCTCCGACCCCGGCGAGTTCCTGGACTCCCTGCGCTTTGAAATCAACGCCCGGGAAGTCTTCGTCTTCACCCCCAAGGGCGAGGTCATGGCCCTGCCGGCCGGCTCCACGCCCGTGGACTTCGCGTACGCCGTCCACACCGAGGTGGGCCACCGGACCATCGGTGCCCGCGTCAACGGCAAGCTGGTCCCGCTCAACAGTGAACTGAACCACGGCGACTGGGTGGAAATCTTTACCTCCAAGGCTGAAGGCGCCGGGCCGAGCCAGGACTGGCAGCACTTCGTCAAGAGCGCCCGGGCCCGCAACAAGATCAGGCAGTGGTTCAGCAAGGAACGCCGCGAAGAGTCGATCGACCGCGGCAAGGAACTGCTGACCAAGGCTATGCGGAAGCAGAACCTCCCGCTGCAGCGCCTGATGACGCATGACGCCCTCGCCGCGGTCGCCGAGGATTTCAAGTACGTCGACATCTCCGGCCTCTACGCAGGGGTGGGTGACGGGCACACCTCCGCCCAGTCCGTCATGGAACGCCTGGTGGAGAGCCTCGGCGGCAACGACACGCCCGAGGACGACCTCACCGAGGTCTCCATTCCCACCCAGGTCACCAAGACCCGGTACTCCGATTCGGGCGTTGTGGTGCGCGGCGTGGACGACGTCTGGGTCAAACTCGCCCGGTGCTGCACCCCAGTGCCGCCGGACCCGATCCTGGGCTTCGTCACCCGCGGCTCCGGCGTCTCCGTGCACCGGACGGACTGCACCAACGTCAGCGGTCTGCTGGAGCAGCCCGACCGGATCGTCGAGGTCGAGTGGGCACCCACGCAGTCAAGCGTCTTCCTGGTCGAAATCCAGGTCGAAGCACTCGACCGCAAGTCGCTGCTCTCGGATGTGACCAGGATCCTGTCGGAAAACCACGTCAACATTCTCGCCGCCAGCGTGCACACGTCCACGGACCGGGTGGCCATCTCCAAGTTCGCCTTCGAGATGGGCGACCCCAAGTACCTCAGCCACGTCCTGAGCGCCGTCCGCCGCATCGACGGCGTCTTCGACGTCTACCGGACCACCGGCAACCGGCGGCGCAGCTAAGGCCGGACGAATGGCCGCAGTGCGGCGCTAAGGCGCCGGGCCGGCCCGCAGCTGTTCGAGCTTCGCCAGGGCCGCCTTCCTGTACGGCATTCCCGGCGTGGCTTCAACGGCGTGCGCCAGCAGCCGCAGACTCAGGCCCAGCTCGGGCTTGCCCAGGAGCTCCCGCAGGGCCGGCACAGCCCGCCCGGGTTCAACGTGCAGGGCGATGTCCACTGCGGTCCGCAGCGGGCTGGAGACCATCAGTCCGCCCAGGCTCACGACATCAAACGGGCCCAGGCGCACCTCGTGGAAAGTGCAACCCCGGGTGGAGCGCAGACTGGATACCCGCCGGTTGGCATCGACCAGCATGGCGAGCCGGTCCGGTTCGGCGGCGCAGCCATAGATCCAGGCCGCCGTCATCCTTCCCGCCACGACCCGCTGGCGGATGACCGGACTAATCAGGGCGGACGCCGCGCGCGCCCGGAGCTGAGGAGTGGGGCGTGTGCCCGGCGGCAGATAGCCCCGCTGGTACAGCTGCGTCAGCACACCATCGGACGCCATCGCCTGCAGCTCGGGCCAGGAGAACAGCGGCCCCGGGGAGTACAGCTCGGACTGGGACAGATTTTGCGGGGACAGATTAGGCGGGGGCGGGCCGTGAAGAATGACCATTCAGCCATCCTCTCGGCTCCCCGGCAAAGCAAACAGGCCCCGCCCCGGTCATGTGGATAACCGGTGCGGGGCCTGCTCAACCTGCTTCATAAGGAGCCGGCGTGGTGCGTGGTGCTAGGAGAGCTCGCTCGCAGACTTCTCGAGCTGTTCCAGCCACGCCTCACGGGCCTCGAGGGCTTCCCTGGCGTCCTTGATCTTGCGCTCGTCGCCGGCCTTCTCGGCCTTGGCCAGGTCGTCCCGGAGCCCGGCGATGGCCGACTCCAGCTGCGACAGCGCGCTGTTGGTGCGTGCCTTCGTCTCCGGGTTGGAGCGCTTCCAGTTCTCGTCCTCGGCGTGGCGTACGGCGTCTTCGACCTTCCGCAGCCCCGCTTCGACGCGGCCCATGTCGGCGCGGGGAACCTTGCCTGCTTCTTCCCAGCGGTCACGGATGGACTGGAGCGCCTTCTTGGCGGCGGCGAGGTCCTTGATGGGAAGCAGTTCGTTGGCTTCCGCGAGCAGGGCTTCCTTCACCACCAGATTGGCGCCATATTCCTGGTCGATTTCGTCGTTCGCGGCCTGGCGGTTGGTGAAGAAGACGTCCTGCGCGGCCCGGAAGCGTGCCCAGAGGGCGTCGTCGTCCTTGCGGCTGGCGCGCGGTGATGCCTTCCACTCGTCCATCAGACGGCGGTATTCACCGGCGGCAAAGCCCCAGTCGGTCGAGCTCGAAAGGGCCTCGGCCTCGGAGATCAGCTTCTCCTTGGCGGCCTTGGCGGCCGAGTTGGTGCTGTCCAGCTGGGAGAAGTAAGCGCGCCGGTGCCGGTCGAAGACGGTGCGGGCGGCACGGAAACGCTTCCAGAGGGCATCCTCGTTGCTGCGTCCAAGCCGGACACCGCTCTTCTGCGCGGTCTTCCAGCTCTCGAACAGTTCGTTCATCCGGGCGCTGGAGGTCTTCCACTGGATCTGGGCCGGGTCGTGGCCCGCGATCTCTTCAGCCTCGGCCACGATCGCCTCGCGGGCGGCCAGTTCGGCGGCCCGGACGGCGTCGTGTTCGGCCTTCTCGGCCTTTTCGAGCTCCGAGATCTGCGTGGCTAGGGTGTCCAGGCGGGCCTCGGCGGAGCCCAGGTCGCCCACCATGTTGCGTTCGGCAAGCTGTTCGCGCAGGTGGGTGACGGTCTTCTGCATGTCCGTGGCGGGCGCCTTGGAGCTCACACGCTGTTCCAGCAGGACAATCTGCGCCACGACGTCGTCGTACTTCCGTGCGAAGTAGCCCAGGGCTTCGTCATCGCTGACGCCAGGGTACTGGCCAACGGGGTGTTCTTCACCGTCGACGGTCAGGAAGACATGGCCGTCGCCCTCGACGCGGCCCCAGCGGGCCGCTTCTGCCAGTGAAGCAGCAGAGGACACAGTGGCCGGTGCGGCCGCCGGAGCGGCGGGGGAGGGCTTCGCCTTCGGCCGGGCGGCGAACGCTGCAGGTGACGGGGCGGGACGCGCCGGCCACTGTGTCCTC
>Ga0247818_10002501_pt1 | contig 11850 bp, 11 predicted proteins | sample 13C_Glucose_Day1_FD_192424 | JGI IMG/M metagenome (GOLD analysis project Ga0247818, IMG submission 192424) | Soil microbial communities from agricultural site in Penn Yan, New York, United States - 13C_Glucose_Day1 | ecosystem: Environmental > Terrestrial > Soil > Agricultural land | place...
CTTAACCCTTAGCCGTAGTTGGATTAGCTGATGAAGAAATTGATCGTGAGTCTGCTGTTGACCGTGGGCATCTCCGGCATGGCCCATGCTGCAGGTGAGCCAGTAAAACCTGGTGACAAAGCCGCCGGCCAGGCAAAAGCCGCCGTATGTGGCGCCTGCCACGGCCCGGATGGCAACAGCATGGCGCCAAACTTTCCGAAGCTGGCGGGTCAGGGTGAACGCTACCTGACCAAGCAATTGCACGACATCAAGTCGGGCAAGCGCACCGTTCTGGAAATGACCGGCCTGCTGACCAACCTGAGCGATCAGGACCTGGCGGATATCTCCGCCTACTTCGCCAGCCAGAATGGCAGCGTCGGTGCAGCCGATCCGAAAGTGGTGTCTCGCGGTGAAGCCCTGTTCCGTGGTGGTGACCTGGCGAAGGGCCTGCCAGCCTGCACCGGCTGCCACTCGCCTAATGGCGCGGGTAACGCTGCCGCCGGCTTCCCGCATTTGGGTGGCCAGCACGCTCAATACATCGCCAAGCAACTGACCGACTTCCGCAAGGAAGAAGGTGGTCGCACCAACGATGGCGACGCCAAAACCATGCAGACCATCGCCAAGCGACTGAGCGACGAAGATATCGCGGCGGTATCGAGCTACATTCAAGGCCTGCACTGAGGCCGGCGGATCGGGCGTTGAACGGGGCGGATATTTCTTGCAACGTTAACGCTCGATTAATCCGTCACAGCAAGTATAAAAAGGGTGGCTTTGGCCGCCCTTTTTTGTGGCCGCTACCGTTACACTACAGAACTCAGCCCACCCCGGCCTGTCTGAAAACAGGCCGCGCGAGGCCATAAAATTTGTCCAGGAGTAAAGCATGCGTAATCTGATCATCAGCGCCGCATTTGTCGCTGCCAGCCTGTTCGGCATGACTGCCCAGGCCGCTGAAACCCCCGCTGCACCTTATGTCGAACTGAGCAATCCGGTTCCGGTGGCAGTACCTGGCAAGATCGAGGTGGTAGAGCTGTTCTGGTACGGTTGCCCGCACTGCTACTCCTTTGAGCCGGTGATCAACCCATGGGTCGAGAAACTGCCTTCGGACGTGAACTTCGTGCGTATTCCGGCCATGTTCGGCGGTCCGTGGAACGCGCACGGCCAGATGTTCCTGACCCTGGAGGCCATGGGCGTTGAGCACAAGGTTCACACTGCGGTATTCGAAGCGATCCAGAAAGAACACAAAAAGCTGACCGACAAAAATGACATGGCAGACTTCCTGGCTACCCAGGGCGTCGACAAGGAAAAGTTCCTGGCGACCTTTGACTCTTTCGCCATCAAGGGCCAGATCGTCAAGGCCACTGACCTTGCCAAAAAGTACGAAATCACTGGTGTGCCAACCTTGATCGTCAACGGCAAGTACCGCTTTGACGTGGGTTCTGCCGGGGGCGCCGAACAAGCTCTGCAACTGGCCGATAAACTGATCGACAAAGAGCGAGCGGCTGCCAAGGCTGCTGCCAACTAAGCGAACTGCTGCCATGCGCCGCTGGGGCACTGAACGCGTTGTAGGCCTGCATGATCCGCGGGTCAACGAGCATCACCTGGAGTCGACAGGTTTGCCGGCTGATAGCCGGCTGCGCCTGCTCAGCTTCAATATTCAGGTAGGCATCAGCACAGAGCGGTATCGGCATTACCTGACCCGGGGCTGGCAGCATCTGCTGCCGCACACCGGGCGTTCCGACAACTTGCAGAAAATCGGCAGTCTGCTGGGCGACTTCGACCTGGTTGCCTTGCAGGAAGCCGACGGCGGCAGCCTGCGTTCCGGCTACGTCAATCAAGTCGAGCACCTGGCTCAGCTCGGGGCCTTTCCTTACTGGTATCAGCAGCTCAATCGCAATCTCGGCCGTCTTGGCCAGCACAGCAATGGCGTGCTCAGCCGTCTGCGCCCCTGGGCGATCGAGGACCATCCGTTGCCCGGTCCAAAAGGTCGCGGGGCCATTCTGGTGCGCTTTGGCGAGGGCCCTGAAGCGCTGGTGGTAGTCATGATGCACCTTGCGCTCGGAGCCCGTGCCCGCAGCCTGCAACTGGCGTACATCCGCGAGTTGATTGGCGGCTACAAGCATCAGGTGCTCATGGGCGACATGAACACCCACGCCAGCGATCTGCTGCAACATTCACCTCTACGCGACCTTGGACTGCTCGCCCCGCAACTGGAAGCGACGTTCCCAAGCTGGCGGCCCCAGCGATGCCTTGACCATATCCTGTTGAGCCCGAGCCTGACCCTGGAGAAGGTCGAGGTGCTGGCCCAGCCCATTTCCGATCACCTGCCGGTCGCGGTAGAGATTCGTCTGCCGGGTTCCCTCACGGCCGATGCATTGCCCGCGTTGAGCCCTGCCCTTCGCGGATCCGATGAATGAGTGACGACGCACAGCGCTGGAAAGAGAAATACCTCAAAAGCATTGAACAACAGGAAAAGCTCGAGCGTCGATGGGACGCACGGCTCGACTTGTTGCGTCGTGGCCTGGTGCGCAGCACCCTGGCGGCGGAGGGTACCGATCGTGCCGTTGATCTATGCATGAAGGAAATGCGTGAAGTCGTGCGCACCGATGACATGGACGCCGGTCTTGCCGCCCTTATCCCGCGTCTGGAAAAAGCCGTACTCGATTCCGAGCAGCGTCGCGAAACCCGGATCAATCAGACCAGCGCCGCCCTGACAGCACTGGTCACACAGCTGCAGAAATTGCCCCTGCCACGGGAAGTGAGTCGACCGCTCAAGGGTTTCGCCAAACAACTGGGCGCCAGGGTCGGCCACGCGCGTGAGATCCCGTTACTGTTAAGTGAGCTGAGCGGCTTGCAGGGCAAGGCCTTGAGTCAACTGGAAACCCCGACAGAACCCGGTCGGCCTGGTTTATTGCAACGGTTGTTCGGCCACCAGCAACTGGAGGAAGCCACCGAAACGGTCGCGGCCAAGGCCCCACAAACCGTTGCAACTGCGGCTACCGCGCTAACCGATGCAGCGGTGGACCATGTCGCTCCACCACCTGCGCGCGTTGAGTCGGCAATGGCCGCTTTGGCGGTGGCCGAGGCCACCGGGTTGCAGGCCTCCAGTATCGACGCGCCCACTGTTCGCGAGCAGGAAATCAATCCTGACGAATTGACGCCGGCAGTTCTCCCGTCAAGCTTGCTGATGCCAGCGCCGGTCCTGGAGAAGATAACCGCCGTCGATCCGGAGCATCCAGACCCCGATTTTCATTATTCCCTCCCGGATTCCCCCGAGCCTTCCTACAGCTCGGTAGCACTTCACATCGAAGAAACATTGCTGGGACTGCTCGACGACCTGACGCTACCCGAGCGCCATCGTCCGCAAGCCGAGGCGATGCGTTATCGCTTGAAAAACGGGATGAACTGGTACGAATTACTACCCATACTCGACGATTTCGCCACCCTGATGCTGGCCATCACTGACAGTGGCCAACATGAGTTCGAAGCCTATCTGCAGCGGCTGAACGAGCGCCTGGAGTCGTTCCAGAGCAATTTGCAGGCAGCCACAGCCGGCCACGCCGAGAACCATTCGGCCGCGCGCGCGATGGACACGCAGATCCGCGAGCAGGTCGACGGTTTGCAGAGCAGCATGCAAGAGGCAGCCGACCTGGACGATCTCAAGCGTGTGCTTGAGAACCATCTCGAAGGCCTGCTTGGAACCATGGACCAACATCAGAAGCAGCGTGACGAGCGCGAGCAGGAAGTTGCGGCGCGTCTGCACGGCCTGGCGGAGCGTGTCGCTCACATGGAGCAGGAGGCTCAGGGTTACCGCGAGCACCTTGAAGAACAGCGCCAGAAGGCCTTGGTGGACCCCTTGACCGGCTTGCCCAACCGGGCCGCCTGGAGTGAGCGACTGGATCATGACATCAGCCAATGGCAGCAACAGGGCGATACGCTGCTGCTGGCCATGCTCGACCTCGATCATTTCAAACGCATCAACGACAACTACGGGCACCTGGCCGGCGACAAAGTGTTGAAAATTATCGCCAGTGTGTTGCGCAAGCGCCTGCGCAGAACAGATTTCATTGCCCGGTTCGGCGGAGAGGAGTTTGTACTGCTGATGCCGTCCACCGTGCCGGCGGCGGGCCTGAAGTTGCTGGAAAGTCTGCGCGCCGCGATAGAGGCCTGCCCGTTTCATTTCAAGGGCGAACCGGTGACCGTCACCATTTCCAGCGGAATGACCGCATTCAGATCCGGTGAGCACAGCGATCAAGTGCTTAAAAGAGCCGATCAGGCACTGTACCGTGCAAAAAATGCCGGTCGTAACCGGGTGGAGCCGGGCTGATCGCCAATCGTTTCATTTGGTTTAATTCAAGGCGATTGCCATCCGCAACCAAGGCAGTACGTTACACTGTTGCATTATTGACTTGCGTGCATCACCTTCAGCCATGAAATATTTCGCTCTAATCCTATCGCTGATACTTCTCGCCGGCTGTGCCAGTGGCCCCCGGTTCGACACCAGTCATGCTTCGGCCAATCACGACAGCCGCATTCAGTTTGTGGTGGTCCACTACACCAGTGCCTCACTGGAGCGCTCGCTGCAGTTGTTGACCCATGGTGAAGTCAGCAGCCACTACCTGATCGGTGACGACAAGGGGGCAACCATCTACAAGCTGATGGACGAAAACCTGCGGTCGTGGCACGCGGGGGAAAGTGAATGGGATGGGCGTACCTGGCTGAACTCCAGCTCCATCGGCATCGAAATCGTCAATCCGGGCTTCACCGACACTCCGACGGGGCGCGTTTGGTATCCGTACACCGACGATCAGGTGCAGTCCTTGATCGTACTGCTCAAAGACATCAGCAAGCGCTACAACATCAGCCCTCGCAATATTATCGGTCACAGCGATATCGCGCCGCTGCGCAAGCTTGACCCGGGACCCTTGTTCCCCTGGAAGCGTCTGGCTGCCGAAGGCATGGGCATCTGGCCGAATGAACAGGCGGTTGCACGTCAGCAGATGCAGTTCGCCGACCGATTGCCGAGCGTCAGCTGGTTTCAGGCGCAATTGGCACGGTTGGGTTATGCCACGCCGCAAACCGGTGAGCTGGATGTAGCAACGCGTCATGTGATCGCGGCATTCCAGATGCATTTCCGCCCTTCCCGCTTCGACGGTACTCCGGATGCGCAAACCGCGGCCTTGTTACTGGTGTTGAACCAGACAAAATAATGACGCCCGCCGGACGGTTCGGGCGTTTTCTCCATCAGCAGCTATAACTCATTGGTAATCCATCGGATATTCCATGATGACTGCTGCTCGAGAAACCTTCCGTAGCTGGTTCTATCGCCCCTGGTTTCTGGGGCTGCTGGCTGCTGCCGTGAGCGCAACGTTATTGATGACCGGCAGCCTGTTCGTCGCCATGCATCAGGTGGAACAGAATGAAAGCCTGGAAATGAATGCCCAGGGCGAGCGATTCCTCGCCCGCCTGGAGCAGCTTTTCGGACAACTGCGTGAAAGCCTCGATGATCTTGAGGCACAGCCGCTGCGAGCCTGCGACTATGAAATGATCGCGACGTTGCAGCAGGTCAGTTTCAATTACCGCTTCGTCTACGAAGCTGCGTACATGGACGATTCGCGGATCTGTTCCAATCGGCCCCGACAGGAAGGGCTGTCGCTGATACGCGCGCCGGATATTCAGGGCCCCACCTACAGCTATTGGCTCAATACCACCACCGAACCTGATGAAAACCGCGCGGCGCTGATGCTCGGGCGGGGCAATTTCAGGGTAGCAACATCGCGCGGGCATCTGACCGATATGGTCGATCTGTCGCCGGGTAGCAGCCTTTTGGTGGTGCTCGACCATGGCAAACGGGCGATTCCGGTCCTGGGTGTCTCACAGGTCTGGCCGCCGACCGAAGCATGGCCACCGAAAAAACGTGATGCGCTGCAAGTTACTCAGACTCGTCTGATTTACCGTATGCCCACGGACAACCCGGAATATCAATTGGTGTTGATCACCCCGCGCACCGGCCTGCATATTCCAGCGGTCTGGTGGTGGCTGGTGCCGGCGAGCCTGACGCTGGGTATTTTTGTGGGTTTCCTGGTGTATCTGCTGGCCTGTCAGCGGCAATCGCTGGACGCCGAGTTGACGGGTGCCATTCGTCGAGGCGAATTGCAGGTGCTGTACCAACCTATCTTCGACCTCGACAGCCGCAACTGCGTGGGAGCCGAAGCCTTGCTGCGCTGGCGGCGGCCGGACGGTAGCCTGACCAGTCCTGATCTGTTTATCCCGATGGCGGAAAATTCCGGGCAGATTCGCCAGATGACAGACTTCGTTCTGCAGCGCCTGCTGGAGCAACTCGGGCAGTTACTGCGCGCCAACCCTCAACTGTACATCTCGGTGAATCTTGCCGCGTGTGATGTGATGGTGCCGCGGATCGGCCAGGTAATGGCGCGTCTTCTGACCCTGCACCGGGTTGCGGCGAGGCAAATTGCTTTTGAAGTGACCGAACGCGGTTTGATTGATGTGGTGGTGGCCCGGGAAAACCTGCAGGCCTTGCGGGACGTCGGGCACCAGGTGCTGATCGATGACTTTGGCACCGGCTATTGCAGTCTTGCCTACCTGCAAACGCTGCCGGTGGATTGCCTGAAAATCGACAAGGCGTTTATCGATGCTCTGGGTCATGATGCTGCCAGCAGCGGTGTGGCTCCCCATATCATTCACATGGCGCAGTCATTGCACCTGAAGGTGATTGCCGAAGGTATCGAGCTTGAGTCCCAGGCCGCACTCCTGAGCAGCGAAGGGGTGAAATTCGGTCAAGGCTGGCTGTTCGCCCATGCGCTGAGTGCGGTGCAGTTTATCGAACTGATCACGCGGGGGCGCCGACGGGCCGGTCGACGCGTAGAGGATGAGGCGTGAAATCGCTTTACACCGTCAGCGCCATGTAGAACTGGGTACCTTGCCCCGGACGTGAATACACGCCCATGCGTCCGCCGTGCAATTGCACGATTTCCTTGCACAATGCCAGGCCGAGTCCGGCCCCGCCCTTCTTGCGCCCGACCTGAACGAACGGTTCAAAGATGCGGCCTTGCTGACCGTAGGCAATACCTTCGCCGTTGTCCTCGACGCTGATGATTACCCGGTCACCATGGCGCCGGGCGTGCAGTCGGATTCGCCCGCCTGGGCCCGTATGGCGCAACGCATTGTCGATCAGGTTGTCGAGCACTCGTTCAAGTTGCGGCTGATCGGCCTGCAATCGCGGCAATGGCTCCAGCAGTTCGAGCAATAGATCGATTTCTTTCTGCTCGGCCACCTCGGTAAAGCGTGCGCGGGCCTGTTCCAGCAAATCCTCGATGGAACAGGGTGCCAGGGTGAGCTTCTGCAATCCATTCTGGTAGCGGGAGAAGTTCAGCAGGTCATTGATCAGTTGCATCAGACGCTGCATTTCTTCATTCACCGTGTCCAGCAGGTCGGCTTCCCGGGAATCCTGGGGAAAGTGCGCGCGCTCGCGGAACAGACCAAAGGCCATGTGCATGCCGGTGACTGGCGTGCGCAGTTCATGGGACGCGCGCAATACAAACTCGCTGCGAACCCGTTCAAAGGCACGTTGCTCGGTTACATCATGCAGCACCATCACCGCGCCGAGAATATGGCCCTGGGTATGGCTGACCGGGGTCAGGCTGAACGTCAGCAGTCGCGACTCGCCGTCGACTTCGATGCTCAAGTCTTCCGGTGCCCGTTCCAGGGTACCGCCACGCAACACCAGTTGCAGTTGTTCATCGAGCTCGGGACGTCCCAGCGCGGACCCCAGTCCTTGACCCAGTCGATCGGTGTCCCAGCCCAATTGGCGCTGGGCCACGGGGTTAAGGTGTTCCAGCTGGCCCTGACGGTCGATCATCAGAAGGCCGTCGTCGATACTGTCGAGCACGGACTGCAAGCGTTGCTGACCCGCCAACAGCTCATCGACGTTGGTAGCCTGATGTTCTCGCAATGCCTCGGCCATGATCCCGAACCGCCGGGTCAACTGGTTCAGCTCCACCGCCGACGAGATCGGCAGCGTGACATCGAAGTTACCCTGTCCGATGTTATCCGCAGCCTGGGCCAGTGCCTCGATGGGCGCACCAAATCGCCGGGAGATGGCGTGAGCCGTGACGAAACCGATGATCAGTACCGCCAGCCCCACCAGTCCCAACAGGCCGGCAATCAGCAGTGCGCGTTCGCGGGCCAGGCGCTCCGTTTCGTTGATGGTAGCGAGTGCGCGCTTGTGTTCAGCGATCAGGCCGTTGCGCAGCGCATTGAATTTGTTGGTCAGATCATCGTTGCGGTTGAGCGCATTCGAGGGGTCGGGGGACATTTCGTAGGCCTGTATGAAACTCAGGTAGTCCGCCTTGGCTTTTCGGAAACCGAATTCGCTATCCTCGTGCGCAGGGTCCTGGGCGATGCCTTCTTCCAGCAGCTCGAAGTAATGCTGCTTCGAGGCCGCGAAGGCGGCGGAATCCGGTTGCTCGCGAAGCATGATGATCAGTTGATCGCCCAGGGTCTGACGCAGCTTGAGACCTATGTCCAGGGTGGTGAAGTTATTACGCAGCAGCGCTTCCTGGTTGCTGGCCATCTGTATCACGCTGACCAGTCCGAGCAACAGCCCGAGCAACGCTACCGTGATCAGTGCGGAGAAACTCAGGAAAAGCCGGGTCCGCAACTTCATCGCCAGTTTCATCGGATGTAGCTCACAAATTGTACTGCTTGCGTTTTCGATACAGCGTCGAGGCATCGATTCCGAGGGTTTTCGCCGCTTGATCGAGGGTGTCGGCCGTGGCAAGCACTGCGCCGATGTGGGCTTTTTCCAGTTCGTCCAGGCTCAGTGCCGCGCCAATGCGCGGTGCGTTGTTGGCGGGTGTCTCGGCCATGCCCAAGTGGCTGATCTCGACCCGCTCCTGTGGACAAATGATGCTCGCCCGTTCGATCACGTTGCGCAGTTCGCGGATATTGCCCGGCCAGCGATAGCTCAGCAGTGCTTCCCGTGCCTCATCACTGAAGGCCCGAGCCGGGCGCGCGTATTCCTTGACGAACCGTGCCAGAAAGCGGTCAGCCAGAGTGAGGATATCCTCGCGGCGTTCGCGCAACGGCGGCAGGTGCAGGGTGATGACGTTCAGGCGATAAAGAAGGTCCTCGCGGAAGCGACCGTCGCGAACCATGTCTTCAAGGTTCTGGTTGGTGGCGGCGAGGATTCGAACATCGGCGCGACGGGTGACCGGGTCGCCGACTCGCTCATATTCCTTGTCTTGAATGAAGCGCAGCAACTTGGGTTGCAAAATCAGCGGGAAGTCACCGATCTCGTCAAGAAACAGCGTTCCGCCGTCCGCCTGATTAACTCGCCCGAGCGTGCTTTCACTGGCACCGGTGAAGGCGCCACGGCTGTGGCCGAACAATTCGCTCTCCATGAGTTCGGCGGTAAGAGAGGGGCAGTTGATCGTTGTGCAGGATTTTTTCGCGCGCTTGCTCCAGCCGTGAATAGCTTGGGATAGCTCGCCCTTACCGGTGCCGGACTCACCGAGAATCAAAATATTGGCGTCGGTAGTAGCGACCTGGCGTGCGGTTTCGAGTACCACTTTCATCGCAGGGCTGTGAGAGTCGAGGCCGTCCTTGGGTTTGCGAATTTCACCTTCCAGGGCTTCCAGTCGCGCAGACAGCTGTCGCACCTCCAGCTGCTTGGCCGTGGCCAGCCGCAGTTGATCGGGGCTGCACGGTTTGACCAGATAATCAGCCGCGCCAGCCTGAATGGCGTCTACGGCGGTGTCGACAGCCGAATGCGCGGTGACTATTACCACGCGCATCCAGGGTGCCTGAACGCGCATTTGTGCCAGCACATCCAGACCATTGTCTTCGCCCAGACGCAGGTCGAGAAAGCACAAATCGAAGACCTGCCGTTGCAGCAACGCCTCCGCCTGCGTAGCACTGGTGGCGGTGGCTACGCTGTAGCCTTCATCTTCGAGGCAATAACGAAAAGTACGCAGGATGGCGGATTCGTCGTCCACCAGAAGAATGCGGCCTTGATGCTCAGTGGCGGATTCCATTTTCCTACGCTCCTTTAAGAATGGTCTTGGTTTAGTCCCGGAGAAGTCGGGCAAGTTGCATGGTCGATTCTGAGCCATTACTGCCTTGGCAGGGTAGCTCTGATCATGGGTAGCGGTCAGCTGCCTGATTTTACGTGGCTTTTAAAGCACATCCGGATTTCAGACAAGCACCTGCGTCCATTTCTGACAGCTGCCGCCCACGCTCAATTCCATAAATTTTACGTCAGCGATCAAAGCGATCGTGCAATACGCACGACCGCACGGGCGCCATCGTGCAGGTTGCGTCCGGAAGGAAATTCATTAAGTAATTAAGTTATTGATTTATAAGGAAATTAAATCATATAAAAAATTGGCACGCAGGCTGCAATTGTCTGGTTAACCAGGGCATTCAATAACAACGCCCGTCACCAAATCCCGCGATTGGGAGGAGCTCCAGGATGAACCGTCAACGTGCCGCTCGCTTGAGCCTCTCGCCTCTGCACATTCAGCAAGGCTTGTTTGCTGTTTTGGCACTGTTGATCACGTTAATCGGCGGCCAGCAGTTTCAGCTCTGGCAGTTGAGCCAGCAGCAAGAGGCGCCACTGCAGCCGATTCAGCATCCGACCCAGACACATTTCAGCGCTGTAGGGATCAATCAGCCCGACAGCACCCCAATGCGCATGATGGATGTCGATCAGGCATTACCTGTGGGTGAAGTACGCCATCAGGAGCGTTGGGTGTTCTAGGCATTACACCGGCGCAATTGATGCGTCGGGAACCGCAGCACCACTTAATAGATGCGTAAGGAGAATCACCATGTTGAGCTGGGCAATCACATTCTTGATCATAGCCATCATCGCCGCCGTATTGGGCTTCGGTGGTATCGCGGGCACCGCCACGGGTATCGCCAAGATTCTCTTTGTCGTGTTCCTGGTGATGTTCATTGTTTCGTTCTTCTTTGGCCGTCGCGGTCGAGGTTGACATGAGTGCTTTGAAGACAGTGGCAGCCGCCCTGCTGTTGGGCGGCAGTGCCATGGCGATAGCGGCCAGTGACGGCCAGGCGCGGGTCAACGAGTTGTTGGATTCAGACCCGCAATACCGCGATGCCTGGCAAGGGGTCGTGCAGAAAGAAGAACGCCTGCCGGAATGGGTGCTGAACCTGACCGGAGACGCCGAACAAATGAATGCCGTTGAAGAGGATGGCGACAAGTATCTGGTGGGACCGCTGTGTGAATCCTCGGCGACGTGCCTGAACCAACGCTTGATCGTAGCCGTCAGCTTTGACAAGAAGGACGCCTACGCCATGCTGGTAGACGTGCCTGCCGGATTGCCGGCTGACAAATCGCCTACGCGGCATGCCAGCTACCGTTTTCTCGGCAAGCCAGACGAAGGCATGCAGGGTCTGTTGATGGAGCAACTGAAAAAAGACCCGAAGTGGTATTGAGTCCGTACACGAAGGAGGCCTCACCGCTTCTTTGCGCCTGCACCACCTGAGGAAGGCAGGTGCATGACCAAGGGGTCGGGATGCTTTGCCTGTTGCAGGGGCGGAGTGACCTACGGGTACAGGGAGTACCTGCGCAAGGGCCAGGTCAGGAAAAAGCTGCGTCGCAGGTTCGCCGACCCCATGGCTCGACGGACTTGCGAAGGGCTTCACCCGCGACAGCGCGACTCAATTAGTTACCCTTTTCGTCCTACTCCCCGCAAGTGCCCTCTAAAATCTCTCCTCCGGTATCGAATCCGCGACCGTATATCGCGAAAAATCTCCCTTTTTTAACCGCAACTGCGCCCAGCCTGACTCCTGTTTTTGTAAAAAATCTCTCTTTCTTGAGCTGTTCAAAAA
>Ga0247818_10002503_pt1 | contig 11841 bp, 8 predicted proteins | sample 13C_Glucose_Day1_FD_192424 | JGI IMG/M metagenome (GOLD analysis project Ga0247818, IMG submission 192424) | Soil microbial communities from agricultural site in Penn Yan, New York, United States - 13C_Glucose_Day1 | ecosystem: Environmental > Terrestrial > Soil > Agricultural land | place: USA...
CAGCATCGCCGAGGACCCGGCGTTCGCGGAGATGTTCACGTACCAGAAGAAGCTCATCGACGACCTCGGCGGCTTCGCGAAGCTGGAGAAGTACCGCAACACCTTCGGTGACGAGTGGGGCGCCAAACACCCGTTCCAGACCGGGCAGGTGGCCATGCAGCTCGACGGCGAGTGGCGGCTCGGGATGGCGAAGGACGCCGGCGTCGACTTCGAGATCGGCACCGCCCCGATGCCCGTCGCCGACGACGAGGCCGACGAGTACGGCAAGGGCTTCCTCTCCGGCACGATCATCGGCATCGCCCCGCAGAGCGAGAAGCAGAACGCGGCGTGGGAACTGGTGAAGTACCTGACCACCGACACGCAGGCCGTCGTCTCCTTCGCCAACGCCATCCACAACGTGCCTTCCACGTTCGAGGCGCTGAAGTCGCCCGACCTGAGGGTCGACCCCGGTTTCAAGACGTTCCTGGACATCGCCCAGAACCCGCACTCGAACACGCCGCCGGCCTCCGTCAACGGCTCCACGTACCAGACGACGCTCCAGGACTTCGGCTACCAGTACGAGTCGGGCAAGGTGAAGGACCTCGAGGCCGGTCTGGAGAAGACCGCGAAGCAGATCGACACCGACATCGAGCAGGCGAAGTAGCCTCCCGATGTCCACGCACACTCTCCGCGCGAAGCGCCGCAGGTCGGCGCTTCGGACGGTGGCCTTCCTGTCACCGTGGCTCATCGGGTTCGGCGTCTTCTTCGCCTATCCGCTGGTGTCCACCGTGTACTTCTCCTTCATGAAGTACGACGGCTTCGGCACACCGGTCTTCCGCGGCCTGGGCAACTGGGCCTACGTCTTCAACGACTACCCGCTGTTCTGGCCCGCCCTGCGCAACACGCTCTGGCTCGTCCTGGTGATGGTGACCTGCCGGGTGGTCTTCGGCCTCGGCGTGGGCCTGCTGATCACCAAGATCAAGACAGGCACGGGCGTCTTCCGGACCCTCTTCTACCTGCCCTACCTCGCCCCGCCGGTCGCGGCGACCCTCGCCTTCGTCTTCCTCCTCAACCCCGGTACCGGGCCGGTGAACTCTGTCCTCGACAGCCTGGGTCTGCCGACCCCCGGCTGGTTCACGGACCCCGCCTGGTCCAAGCCGGCCCTCACCTCGCTCGCGCTGTGGGGGGTGGGCGACCTCATGGTCATCTTCATGGCCGCGCTGCTCGACGTACCGAAGGAGCAGTACGAGGCCGCCGAGCTGGACGGCGCCTCGGCCTGGCAGCGGTTCCGCTACGTGACCCTGCCGAACATCTCGCCGATCGTGATGTTCGCCGTGGTCACGGGCGTGATCCAGACGATGCAGTACTACACCCAGCCCTTGGTGGCCGGGAAGGTCGCCTCCGGCATCATCGGCGGCTCCGGCCAGCAGTTCGAGCCGGGCTACCCCGACAAGTCGACCCTCACCCTCCCCCAGCTCGTCTACAACCTCGGCTTCCAGCGCTTCGACTACGGCTCGGCCTGTGTGGTCGCACTCGTACTGTTCGCCCTCGCCATGGCGTTCACCGCGCTGCTGATGCGGCGCCGGGGCGGACTGATCCAGGCAGGTGACTGACCATGACCCAAGTGCTGGACAAGCCGGTGCGGTTGGACCCTCCGTCCGTCGCCGAGCGCACGGCCCGCCGCAAGGCACTCCTGGAGTGGATCGCGGTCCATTCCCTCGGAATCGCGGCGGCGCTGTTCTTCACCCTGCCCTTCGTCTTCGTCGTCCTGACCTCGCTGATGAGCGACCAGCAGGCGCTCACCCGCGATCTGGTCCCGGACACCTGGGAATGGGGCAACTACACCAAGGTCTTCGACACCCCGGGCTTCCTGACCTGGTGGAAGAACACCCTGATCTACGCGGGCCTGGGCACCGTCCTCACGGTCGTGTCGTCGATCCCGGTGGCCTACGCGCTCGCCAAGTTCCGCTTCCGCGGCCGCAACACAGCCCTCATGCTGGTCATCTCGATGATGATGCTGCCGCCCCAGGTGGTCATCATCCCGATGTACCTGTTCTGGGCGAAGCAGCTGGACCTGTCGGGAACCCTGTGGCCCCTGATCATCCCGATGGCGTTCGGGGACGCGTTCTCGATCTTCCTCCTGCGCCAGTTCCTGATGACGATCCCGAACGAGTACCTGGACGCGGCGAAGGTGGACGGCTGCGGCGAACTGCGCACGCTCCTTCGGGTGGTCCTCCCCATGGCGAAGCCGGGCATAGCCGCGGTGGCCCTCTTCCAGTTCTTCTACGCGTGGAACGACTACTTCGGGCCCCAGATCTACGCCTCCGAGAACCCCGGCGCCTGGACGCTCTCCTACGGCCTGGAGTCGTTCAAGGGCGCCCACCACACCGACTGGAACCTGACCATGGCCGCGACCGTGCTGGTCATGGCCCCCGTGATCCTCGTGTTCTTCTTCGCCCAGAAGGCGTTCGTAGAGGGCGTCACGCTCACCGGAGTAAAGGGTTGATGCACGCATGAAACTCACCGTGGTCGGCGGAGGTTCGACCTACACCCCCGAACTCATCGACGGCTTCGCCCGCCTCCGGGACACCCTCCCCATAGAGGAACTGGTCCTGATGGACCCGGCGCAGGACCGCCTGGAACTGGTCGGCGGCCTGGCCCGCCGCATCTTCACCCGCCAGGCCCACAACGGCACGATCACCACCACCACGGATCTGGACAAGGCGGTGGACGGCGCCGACGCGGTCCTCCTCCAGCTCCGCGTGGGCGGCCAGGCGGCCCGCGAGCAGGACGAGACCTGGCCCCTGGAATGCGGCTGCGTCGGCCAGGAGACAACCGGAGCCGGCGGCCTGGCGAAGGCCCTGCGCACGGTCCCGATCGTCCTCGACATCGCGGAGCGCGTCCGCCGCGCCAACCCCACCGCCTGGATCATCGACTTCACCAACCCGGTCGGCATCGTGACCCGGGCCCTGCTCCAGGAGGGCCACAAGGCGGTCGGCCTGTGCAACGTGGCGATCGGCTTCCAGCGCAAGTTCGCGGCGATGCTGGGCGTGTCCGCCTCCGACATCCACCTCGACCACGTGGGCCTCAACCACCTCACCTGGGAGACCGGGGTACGCCTGGGCGGCCCCGAAGGCGAGAACGTCCTGCCGAAGCTGCTCACCGACCACACCGAGGCGATCGCCGCGGACCTGCGCCTCCCCCGAGCCGTACTGGACCGCCTGGGCGTCGTCCCCTCCTACTACCTGCGTTACTACTACGCGCACGACGAGGTGGTCCGCGAGCTGCGCACCAAACCGTCCCGTGCCGCCGAAGTGGCCGAAATGGAAAGAAAGTTGCTGGCTCTCTACGCCGACCCCGCCCTCGACGAGAAGCCGGAGCTGCTCGCCAAACGGGGCGGGGCGTACTACTCCGAGGCGGCGGTCGACCTGGCGGCGGCGCTGCTGAACGGTGCGGGAAGCCCGTACCAGGTGGTGAACGCCCACAACAACGGAACGCTGCCCTTCCTCCCCGACGACGCGGTGATCGAGGTGCAGGCGGCGGTCGGCAGGCAGGGCGCGACCCCGCTCCCCGTCTCCCACATCGACCCCCTGTACGCGGGTCTGATGGCCCAGGTGACGGCGTACGAGGACCTGGCCCTCGACGCGGCCCTGCACGGCGGCCGCACCCGCGTCTTCAAGGCGCTGCTGTCGCACCCCCTCATCGGCCAGTACGAGTACGCGGAACGGCTCACCGACGAACTCATCGCACACAACCGGGAGCACCTCGCGTGGGCATGACCGCACGTGTCCTCGCCGTCGACGCGGGCAACAGCAAGACCGACGTGGCGGTGGTGGCGGCCGACGGAAGCGTCCTCGCCACCGCCCGCTCGGGCGGCTTCCGGCCACCGGCCGTGGGCGTGGAGCAGGCGATGGACACGCTCGCCGAGGCGGTGGACGAGGCCTTCACCGCCGCGGGCGTGACCGCCGTCGACCACATCTCGGCCTGCCTGGCGAACGCCGACTTCCCAATAGAGGAGGAAACCCTGGCAGCCGCGCTGCACGCACGCGCGTGGAGCGCGACGGTCGAGGTCCGCAACGACACCTTCGCCATCCTCCGCGCCGGGGTGACCGAACCCCGCGGCGTGGCCGTAGTGTGCGGCGCCGGCATCAACTGCGTGGGCATGCGCCCCGACGGCCGCACGGCCCGCTTCCCCGCACTGGGCCGTATCTCCGGTGACTGGGGCGGCGGCTGGGGCCTGGCGGAGGAGGCCATGTGGCACGCGGCCAGGGCGGAGGACGGCCGAGGCGCCCCCACGGACCTGGCACACACCCTCCCCTCCCACTTCGGCCTGCCCACCATGTACGCCCTGATCGAGTCCCTGCACCTGGAACGCATCGAGGACATCCGCCGCCACGAGCTGACCCCGGTCCTCTTCGCGACGGCGGCATCCGGCGACCCGATCGCCCGCTCCGTGATCGACCGCCTGGCCGACGAGGTGGTCGCGATGGCCACGGTCGCCCTGACCCGCCTGGACCTGCTGGAGGAGGAGACCCCGGTCCTGCTGGGCGGCGGAGTCCTGGCCGCCCGCCACCCCCAACTGATCGACACGATCCGCGACTTGCTGGCATCCCGGGCTCCCAAGGCAGTCCCGAACGTGGTCACGGCAAGCCCGGTACTGGGAGCGGCCCTGCTGGGCCTGGACGCCGTAGAAGCACCGCCGGAGGTACACACCCGCCTGCGCAGCCACTTCGAACGGTAGGAACGGCGGCTGCGGGTCCGCGGGGGCTGATCGCGCAGTTCCCCGCGCCCCTAAAAACGAGGGGCGTTGGAGCCCAGCCGCGTACGGCGGCAAGGGGACGTGCCGGGGGGTGTCCGCCCGCAGCGGCGGGCGTCAAGAAACAGCACAGCCCTGAGACACAGCAACCGCCCGACCGAGGACGGACACCCCCCGGCACGGCCCCGACCCACCACACACCCGCAGGCGCTACCCACACCCCCACTCGGCGCAACGGGCCGCCGCAGGCAAAAGACGCACACCCCCCGAACCCGGATCCTGGAACCGAACAGATTCCCACGGCGTTTTCATGGGCAGGGGGTGGTGCGGGGCGTGTGTCGAGGTGCCGACGCGGCACCCACGCTGCGATCCGATCAAGATCCAGCGAAGGCCGGTGCGGATGTCAGTCCCGGCAGCGATACTTGCCGCGACGGATGACCACGGGGGAGGTCAGCAGTGACACAGACGCCGAACAGCAGCGCACCACCGGAAAACACCCCGGCACAGGGCGCACCCACCATGCCGTCGGTCCCCCCACAGTCACCCGACAACACCTCACACGCCCCCACATCCACAACACCCGCAACACCTACGACACCCACGACACCCACAACACCCCCCGCAGAACCCCGCCGCACAGCCTTCGCCGAGGGCTTCGACCAACTCCGCACCGCCGCCACCACCGAACCCGGCCGCCTCCGCATCATCGGCGCCTTCCTCGCCCTCCTCGTAGTCGCCTTCGGCTCCATCGCCGCCTGGCAGATGACAGAGCGCGCAGCCGCAGCCGACGACGTCCTCAACCGCAGCCAGCCCCTCACCTCCGACGCGGCCGACATCTACCGCTCCCTCGCGGACGCCAACACCGCCGCAGCCAGCGGCTACCTCGCCGGCCTCCAGGAGAAGCCGGCCATGCGCGAGGGCTACGAGCGCGACATCCGCACGGCCGCCGCCAAACTCGTCACCGCCGCCGCCAACTCCGAGTCGGGCTCCACCTCGGCGAACACGATCGCCGAACTCAGCAGACTCCTACCGGAGTACAAGGGCCTCGTCGAGACGGCACGGGCCAACAACCGCCAGGGCTACCCCGTCGGCGGCGCCTACCTGCGCGCCGCGAACGAGATGATGCAGCAGCGGATGCTCCCGGCGGCCCAGAAGCTCCACGAGACCGAGAACGAACGCCTGCGCGACGACTACGCGGACGCGAAGTCGTTCCCCTGGGCCGCCGCCGGCCTCGGCGTCCTCGTCCTGGCCGCCCTCGTCTGGGCCCAGCGCCGCAACTACCGGCGCACCAACAGGGTCCTGAACCACGGCATGGTCACCGCCACGGCCGCCTCCACGGTCGTCCTGCTGTGGCTCGCCGTGGGACAGGTCGTCGCGCGCGCCGGCCTCAACGACTCCTACGACCACGGCGTGCGCTCGCTGAACGTCCTGCACGAGGCCCGCATCGCCTCCCTCACCGCCCGCAGCGACGAGAACCTCACTCTCGTCCGCCGCGGCGCGGACACCAAGACGCTGGCCGACGACACGGTCGTCGACGCGTACGAGTGGGGCTACGACAAGGAGATCGACGACCTCGCCAAGGCGCTCACCCGGGCCGCGGACCTCGCCGACGACACGGCGGGCAAGAAGCCCGTGCAGGACGCGAACGGCTTCATGAAGATCTGGAAGGACCGCCACGACCTGGCCCGCGACGACAACGACTCGGGCAACTACCAGGCCGCCCGCGACCGTGTCATCGGCGCCGCGAAGGAGCCCACGAGCGTGTGCTTCGACAACGTCGACAAGGCCCTGGCGACGGCGCTCGCCCACGAGCAGAACGAGTTCAGGCAGGCCGCCGGCGACGGCCGGGACTCGCTGACCGGCCTGCCGACCGGCGCCGCCGTCCTCGCGGTGCTGGGCGCGGCCGGCGCGGTCCTCGGCATCGGCCGCAGGCTGTCGGAGTACCGGTGAGAGGGGGCACGACGATGAACGCACGCGGCACGACGAACGAGGGCGACACCCCGGTCCGCCTCCGGGGCACGGCCGGCGCATGGCGCCGGCTGCGGGCCGGCGTGCGCGGCTGGGGCGGGGTGGGCGCGATGGCCGTCGTCTGCGCCCTGGCGCTGGCCTTCGCGCTGCTGCTGCCGCTGTCCCAGGAGGGCGGCCCCGGGGACGCCTCCGGCGCGGGCCGGGGTCTCGCCCACGGCAGTCAGGTGCGGGCCGAGGAGTGCGAGAACCCCGAGGACCAGTCCCTGTCTCCGTCCGGCGGCGACGGCGGGACGCCGACGCTGGACGCGATCAAGGGCCGCAAGGACCGGCGTCTGATCGTCGGCGTCGACACCAACAGCTACCGCTGGGGCTACCTCGACCCGAACAACCCCTCCGGCGAGCTGGAGGGGTTCGACATCGACCTGGTCCACCGGATCGCCGAGGACATCCTCGGTGACCGTGACGACGTGCAGTTCAAGGCGATCCCGACCAGCCGCCGGATCGAGGCGATCCAGAAGGGCGAGGTCGACATGGTGGTGCGCACCATGACGATCAACTGCGATCGCATCGGACAAGTCGCCTTCTCCGCCCCGTACTTCGTCACCGGCCAGCAGGTCCTGGCCCCCAAGACCTCGACGATCACCGGGTTCGACAAGACCCTGGCCGGCCGCAAGGTGTGCTCGGCGGAGGGCTCCACCGCGTACGACAACCTCGAAGCGGGCAGGAAGAACGGCGACCTTCCGGCCTCCACCGACATCAGCACCACCGTCCCCAACCAGCTCGACTGCCTGGTGAAGTTGCAGCTGGGAGACGTCGACGCGGTCGTCACGGACGGCGCGCTCGCGGCGAGTCAGGCGGCGCAGGATCCGACCGTGGAGCTCAAGGGCAGTCTGTTCACGGACGAGTACTACGGCGTGGCGATGAAACTGGGCTCCGACGATCTGGTACGCCAGGTCAACCGCACCCTGGAGAACTACGTCAAGGACGGTGGCTGGGAGGCGTCGTACGAGAAGTGGCTCCACCCGACCATGGATCAGGGCGACAAGAAGTCGGCGTCGGCGACCCCTCCCGAGGCCGACTACAAGTAGCCGGCCGTCAACTGACGGACGACTGACGGAACTCAACGCAGCGAGAGGTGATCGATGGGCGTCACGGACCCCGCCGGGCCGGTGATGGACCGGGACGAGGTGGACCGTGCGCTGGCGCGGCTCGGCGCGGAGCACGAGGCGATCGAGACCTCGTTGCTCGCCCTTCAGGACCACGCGGGCCGCAGACTTCTCGAAGGCGCCGAACTGACGGGCGTCACCAGGGAACGCTGGACGGCCGCGGATGCGTCGATCACGCTGCTGTGGGCGTACTTCGACGCGTACACCGACGCGTTGCGCTCCGCCCGCGAGATCCGGTCCCGTCGCCGCTGGTCCAGCCGGGACGACCTGGTGGAGCTGACGGAGCTGCTGCGGGGCGAGTCGGTGACCGTCGCGGGTTCGGCGACGGCGACCGCGGCAGCCCCGACGCTCCAGGGGTCCGCGAGCAAGCTCAGCGAGCAGTTCTCGCTGGTCACGCTGGTGGACCGGATGAACGAGCTGTACGCGACCTCGCTGGACATGGTGGTCGCCGCGGACGCGGTGTGGTCGGCGCTGCCGGCCCGTATCGATTTACTCGCCGCGGAGCTCCAGCGCACCCGCCAGCTCGCCCACTCCGTCGGGGTGCGCCCGGGCGAGCACCCGGCGGGGGACGACCTGGAGCGCATCACGCGCACGCTGACCAATCTGCGCGCGCAGGTGGTGTCCGACCCGCTCGCGTACTGGATCCGGAAGCAGGGCAGTTCGGCGCCGGGCGGCGGCAGGCCGGACACCACGGTGTACGACCGCGAGGCACGCGCGCTGGAGGACGTACGGCGTGAGATCGACGCGGTACTGACGGTCCGTCAGGATGCCGAGCAGCGGCTGGTCAAGCTGCGGGACGTGCTCTCGCGCGCGGACCGTACGCTCGCCGAGGCCCGCACCGCGCGCGGCGAGGTGCTGGCGAAGATCGCCGCCACGGAGGTGCCGGTGGTCAGCGGCCCGCCGACCGTGCTCCAGGAGCAGCTGGCGACGGCCGCCGAGTACCGCAGATCGGCCCAGTGGCACCGCCTGTCCCCGCTCCTGGAGTCCCTGGAGCAGAAGGCGGAGGACGAACTGCTGCGCGCCCGCGAGTCGTTGACCGCAGTCACCGCGCCCCTGGCGGTCCGCGCCGAGCTGCGCGGCCGCCTCGACGCGTACAAGGCCAAGGTCGCCCGGCACGGCCTGGCGGAGGACCCGTTCCTCATCGAGCGCTACGACGCGGCCCGCCGCATGCTGTGGAGCGCGCCCTGCGATCTGCGGGTCGCCGAGCAGGCGGTGCTGCGCTACCAGCACGCGGCGGCCGACCTGCTCGGCGGCGGCCGGGTGCCGGGGCCGCGCGGGCCCGAGGATCGCGGGGGAGCATGAGGGTGAGGGGGGAGTCGTGAGTCAGGCACAGCGCACCTGTCAGCGGCCGGACTGCGACGGGACGTACGAGGACGTGGGCGGCGGCGAGCTGTACTGCGACACCTGCGGTCTGGCCCCGGTCGTGTCGGCGTCCGGCATGGTCGGCTCGCCGCCCACCGGGATGACGGGCGGCAAGGGAGCGCGCGGCTCGACGGGCAGCGGCAGCTCCCGCTCCACCGGCCGCGGGAGTTCCCGTACGTCGTCGCAGTCGTCGAAGTCCCGGCGCTCGGTGTCGGGACGGCTGTCGCGCTCGCTGTCGGGCCGTTCCACGGGCCGGTCGGTGTCGGTGCGCAGCTCGGGTTCGTCCACCGGCTCCAGCGGGCGCGGCCGGCTCGGCGTCGGTCTGGTCCAGGTCCCGGACGTGCCGCGGCCCGATCCGCGCGCGATGGTCCTGGAGAACCCGGAGGTGCCAGAGCGCAAGCGGTTCTGCTCGCGTTCGGACTGCGGCGCGCCCGTCGGCCGGGCCCGCGGTGAGCGGCCGGGCCGCACCGAGGGCTTCTGCACGAAGTGCGGGCACCCGTACTCCTTCGTCCCGAAGCTGAAGTCCGCCGACATCGTGCACGGCCAGTACGAGGTCGTGGGCTGTCTGGCGCACGGCGGCCTCGGCTGGGTCTATCTCGCCGTGGACCGCGCGGTCTCCGACCGCTGGGTGGTGCTCAAGGGCCTGCTGGACACCGGCGACCAGGACGCGATGGCGGCCGCGATCTCCGAGCGGCGCTTCCTCGCGGAGATCGAGCACGCCAACATCGTGCGGATCTACAACTTCGTCGAGCACCTCGACCAGCGCACCGGCTCCCTCGACGGCTACATCGTCATGGAGTTCGTCGGCGGCAAGTCCCTGAAGGAGATCGCGAACGCCCGCCGCACGGAGACGGGCCGGCGCGATCCGCTGCCCGTCGAGCAGGCGTGCGCGTACGGCATCGAGGCCCTGGAGGCGCTCGGCCATCTGCACAACCGCAACCTGCTGTACTGCGACTTCAAGGTCGACAACGCCATCCAGACCGAGGATCAGCTCAAGCTGATCGACATGGGCGCGGTGCGCAGGATGGACGACGACGAGTCGGCCATCTACGGCACGGTGGGCTACCAGGCGCCGGAGGTCGCGGACGTCGGCCCGTCGGTCGCCTCGGACCTGTACACGGTCGCGCGTACCCTGGCCGTGCTGTCCTTCGACTTCCAGGGCTACACGAACGTCTACGTCGACTCGCTGCCCGACCCCGACCACATCGAGGTCTTCCGCCAGTACGAGTCCTTCTACCGCCTCCTGGTCCGCGCGACCGACCCCGACCCGGCCCGTCGCTTCGCCTCCGCGCAGGAGATGACGGAGCAGCTGACGGGCGTGCTGCGCGAGGTCGTGTCCTTGCAGACGGGGCGGGCACGACCATCGCTTTCGACGCTGTTCGGTCCCGAAGTGCGGGTGACGGACACGGAGTTGTTCCCGAAGCTGGACGGCGAGGTCTCGCGGCTGGGGTCACGGGTGGCGCCCGCCGCCAAACAGCTCACGGCGGGCAACGGAGGGCCGGTCGCCGCGGGTGCCGCCGGTTCCCCCGGCATCGTCAAGCCCGTCAGCGCCTCCGTCGCGGCGCTCGCCCTGCCGGTCCCGCGGGTCGACCCGTCGGACCCCAACGCCGGTTTCCTCGCGGGTCTGATGACGACCGCGGCGGCCGAGCTGCTGGGCGCCCTCGCCGCCGCCCCCGCGCCGTCGACCGAGACCCGGCTGCGGCAGGTCCGGGCCTGGCTGGAGAACGGCGACACCGGCACCGCGCACGAGACGCTGCTGAAGCTGGAGGACGAACGGCCCGACGACTGGCGGGTGGTCTGGTACCGGGGGGTGGCCGCGCTCGTCACCGGCGACCACGAGGGCGCCGCGCTCGCCTTCGACGCGATCTACGACGCCTTCCCCGGCGAGCCCGCCCCGAAGCTGGCCCTCGGCCTCTGTGCCGAGGTGCTGGGTCAGCTGGACAACGCCGCCGAGTACTACCGCCTGGTGTGGTCCACCGACCCCAGCTACGTCAGTGCCGCCTTCGGTCTGGCGCGCGTCCAGCTGGCGACCGGCGACCGCCGCGGCGCCGTGGCGACCCTGGAGTCGGTGCCGGAGAGCTCCATCCACTACACGGCCGCACGCGTGGCGGCCGTCCGCGCCCGGCTGCGTCAACGCACGGCGGTCGCCTCCGACGTACCGTTCCTGGACGACCTGACCGCCGCCGCGGGGCAGGTCGAGGCGCTCGACGCGTACGGCCTGGACCCGGCGCGCCGGGAGCAGTTGTCGACGGAAGTCCTCGGCTGCGCGCTGGACTGGATACTCTCCGGGGGCCAGGGTTCCGCCCCTGGTGCCGCCGGAGGACGGACGCTGCTCGGCAGCGGCCTGGACGAGCGGGGACTGCGTTTCGGTCTGGAGCGTTCGTACCGCATGCTGGCCCGTCTCGCACGGGGCGGCGAGGAGAGGATCGACCTGGTGGAACGTGCCAACCGTTACCGCCCCCGGACGTGGGTGTAGTTGATGTCGCAGATGCCCCAGTTGTCCGCCTGCCCGAGCTGCGAATGGCCGCTCGAGTCGGGTGACCGTTTCTGCGGTGCGTGTGGATACGACCTGTCCGCCGTGCCCGTACGGCCGGACGACCACCCCACCAT
>Ga0247818_10002504_pt1 | contig 11840 bp, 9 predicted proteins | sample 13C_Glucose_Day1_FD_192424 | JGI IMG/M metagenome (GOLD analysis project Ga0247818, IMG submission 192424) | Soil microbial communities from agricultural site in Penn Yan, New York, United States - 13C_Glucose_Day1 | ecosystem: Environmental > Terrestrial > Soil > Agricultural land | place: USA...
GCGCAATATTCACCAACGCCATCGCCGACAAGCCAGCTCCTACAGGATTTGCGGGGTAAGTTGGATTTGTGGCATGCACGCGTTCTGTAGGAGCCGGCTTGCCGGCGATGGCGTTGGTGAATATTGCGCTGTGCTTATGCCACCCGCGCCTTCCGACGTCGCACTTCTTCGCGCACCGCCGGGATGATCCAGCGTCCGTAGTCCACGGTGTCATAGAGCGGGTCATAACCCCGGTTAAGGAAAGTGGTCACGCCCAGGTCGACATAATCGAGCAAGGCCTGGGCCACCGTTTCCGGGGTGCCGACCAGGGCGGTGGTGTCGCCGTAGGCCCCGACGGCGGTGGCGGTGGGCATCCAGAGTGCACGGTCATGACGATCACCCAGGGCTGCGGCGGCAAGCAAACGTTCGGAACCGGTGCCCTTGATACGTTTTTGCCACGGGCTGCCGGCCGCGAATTGCGGATTGGCCTTGATCTGTTCGAGGATCTGTTGCGCCCTTTGCCACGCCAGTTCCTCGGTAGCACCCAGAATCAAGCGTACGGACAGGCTGACTCGCGGCGCCTCGACACCCGCCGCGCTGGCAGCCGCCCGCAGTTTGCCGATCTGCTCGGCCACACCACTCAAGGGTTCACCCCACAAGGCATACAGGTCCGCATGCTTTACCGCGATCTGATAGGCGATGTCCGAAGACCCGCCGAAGGAAATCGGAATGTGCGGCTGCTGCAACGGCTTGACCGGTGAGAAAGCGCCCTTGATGTTGAAATACTCCCCCTCGAAGTCGAACGGTTCTTCAGCCGTCCAGGTGCGCCGGACGATCTCCAGGTATTCGTCAGTACGTTTGTAGCGTTCGGTCTTGTCCAGCAGGAAGTCGCCCTCCTGGGGTTCGGCGGTGATGCCGGTGATGGCATGCAGGCGAATCCGGCCGCCGCCGGTGGTGTGATCCAGTGTCGCGAAAGCCCGCGCGGCAACGGTCGGGGCAGTGAGGGCTGGACGGTGGGCGATCATGAAACCCAGGCGCTCGGTATGAGCGGCGGCATAGGCCGCGATCTGCAGACTGTCGGCGCTGCCCGGGCCGCTGGCGATCAGCACCCGGTCGAAGCCGGCCTGTTCATGGGCACGGGCGTGGTGGCGGATAAACCCCAGATCGAAATCCGGGCTGCGCACGCCCCGGGTCTCGGACCACTGGCGAGGGAAAATCATGCCGACAAATTCAATGGACATTGGAACACTCCTGAGGGCGGAAGGCGGGCTGGCCGCGGGCTTAGAACTGGTAATCCACCTGGGCCAGCAAGGTGCGGCCAGGCATGGGTTGCAAAAACGTATTGGTGGAACCGGCCAGGCCGCTGACGAAGTTCAGCTCGTTGGTCAGGTTGAGCACGCGCAGGGTGGTGCTCCACTGCGGCTGGCGGTAATACACGGCAAGGTCGAGGTTGTATTCGTCGGGGATCTTCACGGTCTTGCTCAGGTTCAGGTACCAGCTGCTGGTCCACCAGCCGGAAAGCTCCGCGCCAAAACCTGAGTCGAAGCGATAGTCGACATACCCGCTGGCGGTGTACTCGGGAATCTGCACCGCGTCGAAGCGCCCGGACGGCCGCTGGTTGAGGCTGTTGTTGTCGCCGAACACCGTGCCGTTGTCGGGTATGAACCCCGCCGAGGCAAAACCGGCCTGGGAGGCAAATTCGTTGTAGGCGGTGAGTTTGGAAAGGTTCAGTGCCGTGCGCAGGTGATCATCGGGCTGGTAGCGAATGGTCGACTCCACGCCCTTGATCACCAGTCGGGCAATGTTGTTGTTGCTGTCGGGTGACTGATCCCGTTCCTGCTTGAACGCTGCCAGGGTCATGAACAGTTCGTTGGGCACGGCTTCGACTTTCAACCCCACTTCGTGCAGCACGCTGAGGCTTTCGAACGCCAGCGGGTTGAGCAGGTTGGCGCCGGCACCACTGCCCCAGCCCAGGCCGTTGGAGAAGAACCCGGTGTTGACCGCCAACGAGCGATCGAAGGTGTAGTACAGCGTGCTGTTTTCGGTCGGCTTTACGTATGGGCTGACCTGAAAGGCGAACAGCCGGTAGTTGTCACTGTCCTTGCGCGGGTTGCCGCCGGCGAGCACGAACGGGTTTTCGATTTCGGCATCGATCCAGCTGCGGCTGGCGCCGATGTTCAGGCCGACGCGCTCACCCAATCGCAGGTTGTGCTGGGTGAACAACGTCCGCGTGGACCAGGTACTTTCAGCGGTGTAAGGCGCGACGGATTCGGCGTACAGCCCGTGACCGGCCGGGTACATCGGGGGCAGATTCAGCCAACCATAGAAGTTGGAGAATTGCGACACGCCGGGCTGGCCAATCCAGCCGGCATTGCCACCGGCGGGATTGGAACCGGTCAGCCCCAGCAGATCCCCCGGATTTTTGCCCGAAGGGTCCTGCGTCAGGTCATAGGCGTTGATGGTCGAGCCGAAACTGTTGTTGGCGGCGATCGACTGGTTGAACTCGCGGCGGTAGATCAGCCCGGTATTGCTGTCATCACGCAGGGTCAAGTCGCCCAACTGCACTTCGTTGCGCGAGCGGAACTCGAAGCGGTTATCGAAAATATTGTCCTTGGACTGCACCTGGAAAGAACCGACGGCGTCGGTCATGTCCCGTGAGCGTTGGTAAAACGTGTTGTTGGCCAGGGTGATGGTGGGGGTCAGATCGGCTTCTACCCGCAGTTGCGTGGTGAAGCGCCGGGAGGTGTTTTCATCCTCGTCGCGCTGGCCGGTTTGGGACGACAGCGAGGTCAGGCCGTTGCCCGCCAGCGACGGGTCGTAAACCCAGCCTCGCAGGCTGCCGGGGTTGCTTTGGGTGTTTGGGGAAGCTGACTGAAAACTGCCATCGACCACGCTGTATTGGCCCTGGGCGTTACGTTGGCGTTGGACCCAGCCCAGGGTCGGCGCATCAGCCGCACCGGAAGCGAGTACCGGCGACCACAGGGTGTTGCCGTTCTGGATGATCGGCGTGGCCCGTCCGGCGTAATACTTGCCGTGGTCGACCAACGCCTGGTTGGCGCGGTTCCAGCCGTGGGTGATGTTGTAGTCGTAGTAGTCGTCGTAACTGGCATTCCAGTCGACGCGCACGTTGTCATTGCGCCAGGCGAGGGCGCCGTAGAAGGCGTCGAAGTTGTTGTCGACGTTGTCGTAGTAATCCTCCTGGCGCTGCTTGGTAATGCTGATCCGGTAGGCGAGATTGTCACTCAGCGGGCCGGTGTTATCGACGCTGAATTTGCTCGAGTCACGGGATTCGCCGTCGGGTACCCAGGTGCCCAACTCACCGCTGAGCCGGGTCTTGAACTCGCTGAAATTGGGTTTCTTGCTCAGGTAGTTGACGTAGCCACCACTGCCGGACACCGAGCCATAGGTGACGGATGACGGACCGGCGACGATGTCGGCGCCTTCATAGGCGTTGAAGTTGGCCGGGTGGCGCACACCGTACGCGCGCTGGCCGTCCTGGAAGACTTCAGAGCCCTGGGCGCGAAATTGCGGCGCGATCCCGGCGTTCTGGCCGCCACCACGGGTGATGCCCGGCGCGTATTTGACCAGGTCGTCGGCGCTGCGGATCGGGTCGTTGGCCAGTTGCTCGGCATTGACCTGAGTGATCGAGCGCGGGGTGTCGAGCACCTTGGTTTCGATGCCGCCGTAGATCGAAGACTCCGGCCGGGTGGGCAGGGCGTCATCGTCGGAATCGCTGGCGCTGGCCTGGACAGTGACGGTTTGCAGTTGGGTGTCGGCGGCGAAGGTTGGTAGCGAAAATGTCGACACCACCGCCATAGCCAGGGCGGAGCGTTTTACAGGCAAACGAAAGGCGATAGAGGGCATGACGAATGAGCCTCGCAACAAAAAAAATGGGTATGGCGATGTCCCTGACACCCGGCAAAACCCCGTGGGAGCTGGCCTGCCGGCGATGACGTCGTAACGTTCACCGCCACCATCGCCGGAACGCCGCCCGCAGCAGGGCGGCTCCCACAGGTCGCGGTGTGTCAGGCCGTGTCTTTCAACCAGAGCTTTTCAAAGCGCCAGGTGCTGAACAGCGACTCCTCGGCCGCCGCGCCGCCTACGCGGTTGGCCACGCTATCGAGCAGATCGGCGTAACCCCAGATCAACAGGCCGCCGCGCTCGTACTGGATTTGCTGCACCTGATGCACCAGGGCCCTGCGTTTTTCCAGGTCGGGTTGGGCCATGGCCGCCAGGAACAGCTCACTGAACTGCGGGTCGTGGAAGTGGGTCTTGTTCGACACGGCAAATGGCGCGTCGGTATGGATCGCACTGGCCAGGAACGGTGCGCCGATGCTGCCGCCGGTACTCAAGGTCCAGTCGTTGCGCTGCGGGCCCTGGAAAGTGGCCAGGTCGACCTGCTTGACCTTGAGGGTCACGCCAATGCGCTTGGCCTGTTCCGCCAGCACCAGCGCTGACGTCAGTCCCGGACCGGGTGTCGTCACCAGTTCCAGTTCAAGGTTTTCATGCCCGGCTTCCTTGAGCAGTTGCGCCGCCCGTTGCGGGTCGTGGGCACGCGGTCCAAGGCCATGGTTGAACGTCGGATCGCTCGGCGCATACAGGTCGTTGGCGACCCGGCCCTGACCATTGAGCGCCCGGCGCACCAGTTCCTCCCGATCAGCCAACAGACGAAACGCCTCGCGTACCCGTGGATCGTTGAACGGTGGTTTGTCGAGGTTCATGTCGAACGACAGCCAGTTGCCGGTCACCGATTTGAGCACCCTCAGCCGAGGATCGCGCTGCAGCACTTCCAGCTGTTCGGTGGGCATCACGTTGGCCATGTCGATCTGTCCGGAACGCAGGGCGGCCAGGCGCGAGACCTGATCCTTGAAGTCGATGATCTCCAGCTCGTCGGCGTAGGGTTTGCCGTCCTTGTAGTAGTTCTCGAACCGCGTGAACAACGAACGCTGGCCGGGGGTGAAGCTTTTCAGTTTGTAGGGGCCGGCGCCCACCGGGTTGCTGACCGGGTGATAGTCCACCGGCACGATGCCGCCAAAATTGACCCAGGTTTCCGCCAACGGCATGTAGCTGCGGCCTTCGCGAAAGTTCAGGCGTACGGTGCGCGAATCGAGCTTGACCAGGTTGTCGCGGTCCACCCAGTGCAGCAGCGCGGCATAGGGCGATGCCAGTTGCGGGTCGGTCAGGCGGCGGATGGAGAAGATCAGGTCATCGGCGTCGATGGTCTTGCCATGGTGAAATTCCAGGTCTGGACGCAGGCGAAGCGTCCAGCTGCTGGCATCGGCATTCGGCTCGGCGAATTCGGCCAGGGCCAGGCGCGGTTGCATCTGCTCGTCCCATTCCCACAGCTTGCTGTAGAGAGCAAAGCCGCGAACGATGCCGCTGCCGATGGGTTTGTGGGCGTCGAGGTTGCCGCTCTGGTTACCGTCGAGAATGCCCAGGCGCAGACGTCCGCCATACCGCGGTTGATCGTCGCCAATGGCGCTGGCGATCGGCTTTTCGCTACTCGGGCCGCAACCGGCGAGCAGGCCGCCACCGAGCAGCAAGCCACCGCCCAGCAGCGCACTGTGGCCGAGAAAATCCCGGCGGCTGAATGATGAGTGATCGTCGCTCATGGCATCAGGCTCCGGCCGGGCCGTTGGCGGAGCGCAACTCCAGCGGCGCTTCTGACGGTCGACTCAATTGCACGCGTTCACTGCGAAAGTGCGGCAGGATGTGCTCGCCCAGGCGATAGGCTTCCTCCAGATGGGGGTAGCCGGCGAGGAAGAACAGATCGATGCCGATGGCGTTGTACTCGCGAATCCGCGCCACGACATTTTCGTAGCTGCCCACCAGCGCGCAGCCTGGTGGAATGCCGATGTAGCCGAAACCGGTCCAGACGTTGGGGTGGATGAAAAAGTCGTCGAAGCCTTGGGTCTCGGCTTTTTGCGCGAATTCATTTTCGTAGCTGAGTTTGCGCGCGGTGCGCAGCCCGGCATGGGCAGCCACAGCCTTGACCGCGCCCCTGGCGATGCCTTCATCGAAGAAGCGCTTGGCCTCGGTGCGGGCCAGTTCCTCGGTCTCGCGGGTAATGACATCGATCGACAAACCAAAACGAATGTCGGTGCGCCCATACTTCAACGCACGCGCGCGTATATCGGCAATCAGCGCGGCAATTTCGTCCGGGTGCTCAGCGCGCATCAGGTAGAAGTCGGCGTGCCTGGCCGCGAACTCCCGGGCCGGGATCGATGAGCCCGCCGTGCAGATCAGTGGCAGCTCGGCCTTTTTCAACGGCCCGCGCAAACCACCGCCTTCGGCTTTGTAGAACTTGCCCTCGTAGTGGAAGTTCTCGTTGTGCCAATAACCCTTGACCACGTCCATGAACTCGATGGCCCGTTCATAGCGCTCATCGTGATCGCTGAAGTCGCCGACCTGGCGCTGAATCGCGTCCGAGCCGCCGTTGATGATGTTCCAGACCAACCGGTTGCCGGTGGCGCGCTGATAAGTCGCGGCTTGCTGCACCGCCACCCACGGCGTGTAGTGATAGGGCTGGAACGCCGTGACGAATTTCAGCGTTCGGGTTTCCCGTGCCAGCAACGAGCAGACCGTCCACGGCTCTTCGCCGGAGGGGGCGTTGACCATCAGCGCGCCACCGAAGCCGTTGATTTCCGCGGCTTTGGCGATCTGTCCCAGGTAATCGATGTAAGTGAAGTGGTCACCGACGCTGAAGGCCGAGACAGCGCCGGTGCTCGGGCCGCCACGGTGCCAGTCGCCACGGTTGCGCGGGTCGCCGGGGAGGAACTGGGTTTCGCCATGCAGGGGCAGGCGGGTGAAGAATTCAATGCTCATGTCGAGGGCTCCGTCTCACTGCACGCTGGGATTGCAGATCGGGGTGATCGGCTGGTCGTTGATGACCTTGTGGGCGAACGGCACCGAGTCCTTGAGGGAGGCGTTGACGGTTTCGCTGTGGCCCAACCCTTTGTAGAGATGGCCCTCAACCACCGAGCCGGTCTTGCAGGCGTCCTGCATCAGCGCGACCTGGGTCGAGGCGGCCGGGGTCTTGTCTTCGGCACCGGTGCCGATGAATATCGGTTGGGCCAGTTTCAATGTCGGGTAGGACACCTGCTTCTGCCACGCCGCGAGCTGGTCGCCCTGGTAGTCTTTTTTCGCATTGGCCGGTGTCAGGCCGACGCCCACCACATCGCTGACCAGCGCCGCCAGGCAACTGGTGCGGGCCTGCTCGAACAGTGGCAAGGCCTTGTCGGTGTAGAAGTCCTTGGGGTTGATACTCGGGTCATACTGCTGGGCTGCCAGCAAGGTGTAGAAGCCGTAGGCGAGTGACGCGTCGACCTTGTTGACGTCCTGTTCACCGACGTTTTTCGCACCCACGGTGTAGATCACGCCGGTGCCGATGCTGCCTTTGACGCCGAGGTCGGGCGCATAAGTCGGCGCGTAGGCGGCGGAGGCGAACGCGCCCGCGCCTCCTTGGGACTGCCCGACGATCAGCACTTTGTTGGCCAGCCCCGGAACTCCGGCGACCACGGCTTTGGCCGCATCGAGGATGCCGTAGGCCGCCATGCGATTGTTCAGCAACGGATGGCCACCGGGAACGCCAAGGCCCTGATAGTCGGTGGCGACAATGGCATAACCTTCGTCCAGCCAGCGGCTGAGGTATTGCACGTCACGATAGGAGCGACCTTGCCAGGACGGCGCGCAAACATCCGCTACACCGACGGTGCCATGGCCCCAACTGGCCACCGGCCAACCACCGGCCGGCGCCTTGCCCTTGGGCAGGAACAGCGTGCCCGAGACCACGATCGGGGTCTTGTTGTCGATGCCGTCGGTGGAGCTGTAGAGAATCCGCTGGGCGCTGGCGGCGTTGGGCAGGCTAAGGGTCTTGTCCAACGGCTCGCTGCGCAGCAGTTTGCCCGGTGTGGTCGGGATCACGTCTTGCCAGGTGTAGAACGCCGAGACTCGGCCGTCGCCTTGCAGCGGATCGGGTTTGGGTGCATGCACGCCGGCGGCCATGGCGTTCAAGGACAGCGCCAGGACGCTCAGCCCGAAGACGAATTTTTGCGGCAGTTTCATCTGGATTTCCCTATTCATGGAGGGTGCTGACCTGGCCACGCAGGGCCGGCCAGTAGTCGGTGAGCTTCAGATCGATCAGCGCCTGGTTGGTGAAACCGGTGGCCAGCGATGGGGTGATGTCGTAGTTGTCGCGGATAAGGTGATTAGCCAGGGCGTAGGCTGTCAGCGCCTGGTAGTGGGCCTTGAGTTGCTGGTCGCTTTTGGGCGCCCAACGATCTTTCCAGGCCACGGGATCGTGCTGGTCGTCGCGGCGCAACACGCTTTCAGCGGTGCCGGCGCGGGAGGAGAGTTGGTAGTACGCGTCCTGATTCTGCTCCTGGGAGATCCACCAGGCAGCCTTGACCCAGGCAGTGGCCAGCAATTGAGTCAGGTCCGGGTGTTGCTGGACAAAAAGGTCGGTGCCCCACAGGTCGGAGACCAGGCGCCAGTCGTTGGCGCCTTGTTTGGTCGACCAGATGATCTTGCCTACGCCTTTGTCTTCCAGGGCATAGGCTTCGCTGAGCAGCACCGCCGCGTCGACTTTACCGGCGGACACGGCTGCCGCGCCGACCTGCGGGTTGAGGTTGGCGATCTTGAAATCATCGAGCTTGAGGCTTTTGCTTGCGAGGAAGTTACTGAAGGCAAATTCCCAGGGGCGACCGCGGTGCAGGGCCACGCGCTTGCCCTTGAGGTCTTCGATGCTCTTGGCCTCGGAGCCTGCCGGTACCACCAGGTAGATGTTGTTACCGCTACCACCGGGCACGATCAGCTTGCCCGGCACACCACCCGCACCGGCGATGACGGAAGGCAGGTCGCCGCGCACGGCAAAGTCGATGCTGTTGTTGCTGAAGCCTTCGTTGATCTGCGGACCGGCGCCGGCGTGGGGCAGGGCGATCCACTCCAGCTTGATGTCGCGCTGGCTCAGTTGTTGTTCAAGCCAGCCGTCCTCGATCACTCGCCCGGCGATCCCGCCAAATACCGGTTTGCCACCTTGGGTGTAGGCGACAATGGCGATCTTCACCGCGGTCGGAGCCTGTTCGGCCAGTGCGATGGCACTGAGCAGTAAGCCGGTCAATGCGACCAGGCCGTTGCGCCAGAAACTTTTCATTGAAATCTCCCTGTGTGGCTATTTGGCAAACACGCCCAGGGAGAGAGCAGATTGCATGCCACTGCGCGCAAAAACGTCTGCAGGCCTTGCGCGGCGGGGCTTTCGAGGAAGTGAGCGAGCGTGGTAAGCCAGGCTGGGTGCTGATCTGTCAGCAGGGTGATGCTTGCCCATTGCTGCTCCAGCAACAGGGCAGGAACAGTTCAATGGCTTATTCGTATTGGGAATATATAAATACTAATTAATAATTTTTTAGTCTATATATCTTCGTGCACTATTGAGCACGCGCTTTTACTGCCAGGAATGCACCATGTCGCTGATCACACATCCAAACGCCCGCGAATTGACCAAATCGGTGCGGGCCACCGTTCTGGTGTTCAAGGACCCGCGCTCACAGGAGTTGCTCAGTAGAATCGAGCGCCTGGCGCCCAGCGAAGCCAATACGTTGATCATCGGCGAAACCGGTACCGGCAAGGAGCTGGTCGCCCGCCACATCCACCACTTGAGCCGCCGCGGGCGTGAGCCCTTTGTGGCGGTCAATTGCGGTGCGTTTGCCGAAACCCTGGTGGAAAGCGAGTTGTTCGGGCATGAGAAAGGCGCATTCACGGGTGCCACGACCACCAAGGCCGGTTGGTTCGAGGCGGCCAATGGCGGCACGCTGTTTCTCGATGAAATCGGCGATCTGCCACTGAACATGCAGGTCAAGCTGCTGCGGGTATTGCAGGAGCGAGAGGTGGTGCGCCTGGGTTCGCGTACGCCGATTCCGATCAACGTACGACTGGTCGCCGCGACCAACGTCAACCTTGCCGATGCAGTCGTTGCCGGGCATTTTCGCGAGGACCTGTTCTACCGTCTGCACGTCGCCACGATTCGCCTGCCGCCCTTGCGCGAACGGCCGGGCGACATCCTGCCACTGGCCGAGTTTTTCCTTGAGGAGCACTGCCAGCGCCTGGGTTACAACCGCGCCTCATTGAGTGTCGAGGCGGAGCGAAAACTGCTGGAACACAGTTGGCCGGGCAACATCCGCGAACTGGAAAACTCCATTCACCACGCCTTGCTGGTGTGCCGTAACCAGCGAGTCGCACCGGGGGACTTGCACCTGGTGGACATGCGCTCCTCAGGCATCCGCCATGAACAGGAGCAAACGGTTCAAACGAGTCATGCCATTGCCGGCCCGGTGGACCTGGAAACGGCGCTCAACGCGCTGTTCGAGCAGAACATTCCAGACCTCTACGAGCACATCGAGGAGACCATCTTTCGTGCGGCCTACCGTTTCTGCCATGGCAACCAATTGCAGACCGGACGACTGCTGAACATCAGCCGCAATATCGTGAGGGCTCGACTGGAAAAGATCGGAGAACTGAACAAGCCACTGTCGGTGGAGGAGTAATGTCGCAGCGACTCGCCGCTGCCCCCTGGGGGAGCGGGCTTGCCCGCGAAAGCGGTGTGTCAGTCGACATTGATGTTGAATGTGCCGTCCCCTTCGCGAGCAAGCCCGCTCCCACACTCGATCTCCAGTGAGCACAAAGACTGTGTTCGCCGAGGATCAAATGTGGGAGCGGGCTTGCCCGCGAAAGCGGTGGATCAGGCCTGCAGATACTCCCGAGCCAACCTGCACGCCCGCTCAATCAACATCGGCGCCATTTCAATCGCCGTCGGCGTGCCCTGGCGGGTATGAATCCAGCCCAGGTACGTGGTGCCGCGCAGCATCAGGAATAGCGCCAGCGTCTGTCGATCCGCCTCGGTCAGCGGCTTGAGCGCGTGGTAACCCTCCAGCAGCGCCGCCTTGATCTGTTCATAACGCGGGTCATCGAGACAGAAGTACAGGGCGGTGGCCAGCTCAAACATGTGCCAGCCGAACCCGGCGTCGTCGAAGTCGATCAGGCGCAACTGCGGGCCTTCGATCAGCAGGTTTTCCGGGACCAGGTCGGCGTGGATCATGCCGAAGTTGCCCAGGTGCCGGCCGTATTGCCGCAAGTCACGCCGGGCCGTGCGCCGGGCCTGTTGCAGCAGGTCCCGTTGCTCATCGCCCAGATGCTCCAGCTCCCAGAATCGCCCCCAGAACGGATTCGCCCCGATCAGGCCTTCCTCGTCCCAGGCATGCCGGACAAACTCGTCCGGCTGCTGCCAATCCGCCGAATGCAGATGAATGCGCGCCGCCATCTTGCCGGCCTCAGCAAACAGAAAGTCGATCTCGGTGTCGGCCTGCACCCCAGCCTCCGAGGTGCCGGCAGTAGCGCCCGGCAACCAGGCGAGCATGTCGACATGGCGTTGGCCGATCTCGACATGGCTCACTTCGATCAGGTGGCGCTGGTCCTGGGCGCGAATGATCTGCGGCACGGTAATCCCCGCGCTTTCCAGCGCTTCCATCCATTGCAGCTCGGAGCGCAGCGCCGCTTCGCAGTGATAGCCGTTGCGATGGATACGCAGGGCCACCCGTTGGCCGTCGTGGCGGCGGGCAGAGAACACCGCGTTCTCGCGGTATTTCACCAGTTCGATGTCGCCGAACTCACCCTCCCAGTGTTGCAGGGCGTGGCGAGCCAGATCGTGCAACCGGGCGACTTGCTGATCATGGTTCAGGGTATGGAATTCAGTCATGGCAGAGGCCTCAAATTGCGCTCAGGGCGTGGTCCAGGGTGTCGACGAACAGGTCCGCGTGCTCGCGGCTGAACACCAGCGGCGGGCGCAGCTTGAGAATGTTGTCGCCGGCGCC
>Ga0247818_10002509_pt1 | contig 11831 bp, 12 predicted proteins | sample 13C_Glucose_Day1_FD_192424 | JGI IMG/M metagenome (GOLD analysis project Ga0247818, IMG submission 192424) | Soil microbial communities from agricultural site in Penn Yan, New York, United States - 13C_Glucose_Day1 | ecosystem: Environmental > Terrestrial > Soil > Agricultural land | place...
GGTTTCGCGTGCCTGCTGGTAGGCGGTCCAGGCGTTGTAGCTGCCGTCGAGTTCGACGACGTCGTACCCGGCGCGGCGCAGGGCGCTGGCCGCGACGGAGTTCCGGACCCCGCTCTGGCAGTAGCTCACGATCGTGCCGTGGGCGGGGAGTTCGTCCAGGTGCCACATCACGCGGCCGCCGCTGAGCTGGTGGGAGCCCGGGATGTGCCCGGCGGTGTGCTCGGTGCGGTTGCGCACGTCCAGGACCATCGCGGCCTCGAAGCCCTCAAGCTCCTCCGGCGCGATGAGTTTCGGGGTGCTGGTGGGCAGGCCGGTGATGCCGGTGAGGTACCCGGCGACGTTGTCGATCCCGACCCGGACCAGGTGGTCCCACATCTCCTGCGCGGCGTCCTGGTCGTCGGCCAGGAGCACCAGCGGGTTCTTGTCGGTTTCGGGGTTCACGACCCAGGCGCCGAAGCTCGCCACGGACTTGCCGGCCGGGACGTTCAGGGACCCGGTCACGGTGCCCTGGTGGACCTGGTCGTTGGACCGGGTATCGATGAACGTCAGCGTGTCCGCGGCCAGGCCCTGCGCCACAGCGGCGGGGTCCAGCTCGGCCAGCGGGGCGCGGTCGCCCATCACGGCCGGGCCTTCACGGTTCTCCCGCTTCATCCGGCCAAAGTACGCGTGCGCGTCGGGCTGGCCGTCGAGGAGTTCATCCACGAAGCCCTGCTCGTCGTCCGCCGCCAGGTACGGGCCCCACCAGGCGTAGAGCCGCTCGTAACCGACCGTGGAGGACGGGATCGCGCCCAGGGCCTTGCCGCAGGCACTGCCGGCACCGTGCGCCGGGTGGACCTGGACATAATCCGGCAGGGTCAGGAACTTATCGCGCAGGCTCGCGAACAACTGCTTCGCACCTGCGAACCGGGTATCGACCCCGCCGGCGGCTTCATCCAGCAGGTCCGGACGGCCCAGATCCCCCGAGAAGACAAAGTCACCCGAGAGCAGGTACCCGGCGTTCTCACTGAACGCACCGTCGGTGACCAGGAACGACAGGTGCTCCGGAGTGTGGCCCGGGGTGTGCAGGGCCTTGATGCTGATGTTGCCCAGCGTGATCGTGTCCCCGTCGAACAACCGCTCGCCCTCGAACCCGTACTGCCAGTCCGGCCCGCCCTCGCCCGACACGTAAATCTTCGCGCCCGTCGCCGCGGCAAGCTCCCGCGTGCCGGAGAGGTAATCGGCGTGGATATGGGTCTCGGTGACCGCCACGATCTTCATCCCGTTCTTCGCCGCCAGCGCCTGGTACACCGCAATGTCCCGGCGGCCGTCCACCACCACCGCCTCACCCTTGGCCTGGCAGCCAATCAGGTAACTGGCCTGGGCAAGATCCTCATCATAAATGCGTTCCAGAAGCATGTGCTCTCCTTCGTAAAGAGGTGGGGCAAAACCCCGTCGACTACTACCAACAATAATACCCCCGGGGGTATCTTGCAAATGTTCTGCCACGTGGCCCGGCGTTCAGGAAATCCCGCCGGCGCCGGGGCCCGGGGTCAGACCTGCGGCTGTTCTGCCTGCGCCCGGAGGCTTGCCATATCCAGGTTCTTCACGCCCTGGATGACTTCTTCCAGACCGGTGGCGTTCAGTGCCCCGGGCTGCGAGAAGACCAGGGTTTTGTCGCGGAATGCCATCAGCGTGGGGATCGACGTGATCCCTGCGGCAGCCGCCAGGCCCTGCTCGGCCTCGGTGTCCACCTTGGCGAAGACGATATCCGGATGCCGGTCAGCTGCCGCTCCGTAAGTGGGGGCGAACATGCGGCAGGGGCCACACCAGCCGGCCCAGAAGTCGACGAAGACGATGTCGTTGGTTTCGAGCGTTTCGGCGAGGGACTTTTCGGTGATGTCGATGGTTGCCATAACTAAATTCCGTTCCTCCGGGTCGTTGGGTCTGAGAGGTGCTGCTGGTCAGGGGCGGATCAGGTGGTCGGCAGGCCCGCGCGGGTCCACGCGATCATGCCGCCGTCCATGGTGTCTGCGGTGAAGCCGGCACCGTTGAGGGCATCCGCCACACGGGCGCTGCGGTTGCCGCTGCGGCAGATGGCGATGACGGGAACCGCGGCGTCCAGCTCGGACAGGCGGGCCTGCAGTTCGCCCATGGGGATGTGGATCGCACCGGGGATCATGCCCTCGGCGACCTCGAAGTCCTCGCGGACGTCCAGGATCTGCGCCTGGTTCCGGCGCTGGTCCGCTTCGGTGATGCTGATTCCTGCCATGGTGATGCCTTTCGTTTTCAGGAGTGATTGAGGGAGGGGCCGGACGGGTCAGACCGGCGTGGGCTGGGCGTCCTGGCGCGTGGTGCGGTTGGACCGGCGCAGGGGGCAGGCGCTGACAAAGAACCAGCAGACTGCGGCCGCGACGAGCGCGGCTCCGGCGACACCCAGGGCGATCGGTCCGCGCAGATCGACGGGGGCCTGCTGGATGAGGACGAACGCGCCCATTACCAGCACGAACCAGCCGAAGCCCTTCCGCAGGGCCGCTTCCGGAATGCGCCCGGCAAGCTTGGACCCGATCAGGGTGCCTACGATGGCAGCCGCCGTCACGGCCAGCGTGATCCCCCAGTCCAGCTCAACGGTGGTGAGGTAGCCGGCCAGGCCGGCAAAGGATTTCATGGCGATGACGACGAGCGAGGTGCCGACGGCGATCGCCATCGGCAGGCCGCCAAGCAGCGCCAGGGCCGGTACCACCAGGAATCCACCACCTGCACCGACCAGGCCGGTGACCAGGCCGACGACGAGGCCGTCGAGCAGGACGCGGAACAGCGGCAGTTCGGTGTGTTTGGGAGCTTCGGTGCCCGCGTCAGCCTTCTTCTTGCGTCCGCGGATCATGGCGATGGACGTCGCCACCATCATCAGGGCAAACGCGATGAGCAGGATCTGGCCGGGGATGTGCCCGCCCAGGAGGCCGCCCACGAAGGCGCCGGCCATGCCGGCCGCGCCGAACAGCAGGCCGGTGCGCCACATGACGCGTCCGGCGCGGGCGTGGCTGAAGACGCTGACGGCCGAGGTTACGCCGACCACGAACAGGGACGCTGCGATGGCTTCCTTGGCTTCAAATCCGGCCACGTAGACCAGGATCGGCACCGTCAGGATGGATCCGCCGCCGCCGAGCACACCGAGCGACAGCCCGATGAGCACCGACAGGGCCAGGACGAGGATCAGCGTGGTGGTCATGAGGCCTTGGACTCCGGGGTGCGTGAGCCCGCAACAGGGAACTGCAGGATGGCGGACTCGCGCGTCGGCTCCTGGGCGGCCTTGTTCCAGGGCATGGCCGAGATGGCCTGACCCATGGCACAGGTGTTGGTGGCGGCTGAGAAGGTCAGGCCGGCGCCGATGGCTCCGGCGAGGAGCCGGATCTTGGGCGAGACGAACTTGCCTCCGGTAAGGCCCAGAACCACGAGGGATCCGGCAGCAAGCCGGACCTGGCGTTCGAGATCCCAGCGCGCCTTGCCGCGGACGACGTCTCCGCCTGCCTCAGCGAATCCCGGGGCACCGCCGGTCAGGACATAGGCGTTGCCGATGCCCGCGCCGCCCAGGCGCTGCCGGGCCTGCTCGGCCCGCGCTCCCGACTGGCAGACGAGCACGACGCGGCTGCCCAGCCGGGCGGCCAATTCTTCCGTGTGCTCGGAGAGCAACGGGAGCGGGACGTTGTAGGAACCGCGGATGTGCATGTTTTCAAACTCGGCGGCCGAGCGGACATCGATCACGATGAGGTCCTGGTGTTCCTGGAACCAGCTGCGCAGCGTTTCCGGAGCCAGCGAAGTGACGGCGGGTGCGGAGGAGGAAGCCTGGGCGGAGGAAGTCGAAGCGGGCGTCATGGGTGTCCTTTCGAGACGGTCTAACGAAAACTGAATACCCCACCGAGTATTACAGATACCCCCGGGGGTAGTCAAAAATACCCACCGGGGTATATCCTTGAGCATAGCCATCCCTAGCTTTGGAGACACCCATGGACCTTGATTCAGCCGAACTCGCCCCCGTCATCAACCGGCTCAAGCGCGCTCAGGGGCAGCTGGGGGCCGTCATCCGGATGCTTGAGGAAGGGCGCGACTGCAAGGACACCGTGACGCAGTTGGCCGCCGTCTCGAAAGCGCTGGACCGGGCGGGATTCGCCATCATTGCCAGCGGACTGGAGCAGTGCGCGGTCCGGAAGGACTCAAGCATGAGTACGAGAGATCTGGAAAAGCTTTTCCTCTCCCTCGCCTGAGGCACCGGCTGCCGCGGATGACCCGCCGGACCAGCGGTTTAGGTTCCGCAGAAGGTCCGGTAGGCGCCGAAGTCTTCGGGCGCGGCGGCGGCGTATCGGCCCAGGCCGGGGCGCTCCTCGTACGGCCTGGCCACCGCGTCCAGGAGACGTTCGAGCGGACCCAGGTCGCCGCCCGTGGCGGCGGCGAGGGCTTCCTCCACCAGATGGTTGCGCGGGATGTAGGCGGGGTTGACCCGGTCCATCGCATCGGCGTCGGGGCCCTGGGCTTGCCAGCGCGCGGCCCACGCATCGAACGCTGAGGGATCAGGCAGCAGGCTCCGCACCGGCCCGGTATCGCCCCGGGCGGCCGCGCCCAGGCTGCGGAAGAACGATGTGTGGTCGGCCCGGCCCGCCTGAAGGAGGCTGAGCACCTCGTCCACGAGAGGCGGGGCCACGTCGTCGTCGAGCCCGGCCGGCAGGCCGAGTTTGGCCGCCATGCCGGCCGACCAGGCTGCGCTGTACTGCCGGCGGAACGCGGCGAGGGACTCCTGCGCCTGGGCGACCGCCTGTTCCTGCTCGTCGTGGAAGAGGGGCAGGAGGGACTCCGCGAGCCGCGTGAGGTTCCATTCCGCGATAACCGGCTGGTTGCGGTAGGAGTAGCGCCCGGTCTCGTCGATCGAGCTGTAAACGGTGGCCGGATCGAAGGCGTCCAGGAACGCGCAGGGGCCGTAGTCGATGGTCTCGCCGGAGATGGTCATGTTGTCGGTATTCATGACCCCGTGGACGAATCCCACGAGCATCCACCGGGCCACCAGCGACGCCTGGGCGGCTACCACCGCCTGGAACAGTGCGAGATAGGGCTGCTCGGCCTCCGCGGCGCCGGGATGGTGGCGGGCGATCGCATGATCGGCGAGGCGGCGCAGGAGGTTGAGGTCGCCTGTGGCCCGGGCGTACTGGAAGCTGCCCACGCGGAGGTGGCTGGCGGCGACGCGCGTGAGCACTGCGCCCGGCAGCATGGTTTCGCGGAGCACGGGGCGCCCCGTCGCCACAACGGCGAGGGACCGTGTGGTGGGGATGCCCAGGGCGTGCATCGCTTCGCTCACGATGTACTCCCGCAGCATCGGACCGACCGCCGCCAGGCCGTCGCCGCCGCGGGCGAACGGCGTGCGCCCGGACCCCTTGAGGTGGATATCGCGAAGGCGGCCGTCCGCATCTGTGATCTCACCGAGCAGCAGCGCCCGTCCGTCGCCGAGCCGGGGGGCCAGCCAGCCGAACTGGTGGCCGGTGTAGGCCTGGGCCACCGGAGTGGCGCCGCTGGGCAGCAGGTTGCCGATCAGGAGCCGTACCCCGTCGGGAGCCCGGAGGTAAGCGGGGTCCAGCCCCAGCTCGGCGGCCAGCGCCTCATTGAGCACGAGGAGCCTGGGGTCGGGTGCCTCCTCCGCCTGCCAGGGTATGGCCATTTCCGTGAGCTCCCGGGCAAAGCGTCCGTCCAGGGCGACGGTTGAGGGGGCTGCGGCAGTCATACATCCAGAATATCCCGCCGCACCTTCAGTGGATGTTGCGTTCCAGTGAGTGAACAGCGGGCTTAGACGGCGGCCACGCTCTCGACGGCGACCGTCTCGATGATCCTCGTCGACGGCTCACCGACCAGTGCCGGCGCCGTCACGCCGGTCTTCCAGGTGTCGTTCTGCAGCCGTCCCAGGAAATCCACGGCAGCTGCCTGCGTATCAAAATCCATCTCCAGCATCACGTAGTCCTCCTGGTCCAGGGGACGCGAGATCCGGTACGACCGCACCCCGGACGCGGCGCGGTTCAGGGGGTCGCTGTCGAAGGCCCTCCTCCACATGCCGAAGTCCCGGACCTGGTGTTCGATCTGCAGGGTAATCACTGGGCGCTCCTGTCGACGGCGAATACATGCCCAACTTTAGGCCCGGAAGGCCTCTCAAGGTAAGGAGACGGGCCGGAGTGGTTTTCCGGAATATCTTAGCGACGGAGACGGATCCCGGCGCGGGGCCAGTCGCGCCGTCTGTAGGATTGTTCGGTGACTCTCCCTGATCTGCGTCCCCAGCCCGTCACTGTCTCAGTTGCGCGAACAGTCCAGCCGGGCCGGACGCGTCAGGCCAGCGCGTGGGCCCATGCCGGTCAGGAACTGGCCCGCGAATGGCCGGGCTATCTTGGATCCGGCTGGGTCCGCTCCGCCGCAGATTCGAACGACTGGCACATGCTGTATCGCTTTGCCGATGCCGATCTGCTGAACGACTGGGAACAGTCCGATGAACGCCGCTGGTGGATTGACAGCGCGGCGGGCCTCGTGGAAGTGACGCAGGTTGAGCGGCGCACGGGTATTGAAGGCTGGTTTGCGCAGCCGGGCGATGCCCTCGTCAGCGTCCCGGAGACCGTAGTGCCTCCGCGGTGGAAACAAATGGTCAGCATCTTTCTTCCCTTTTTTCCGCTCAGTCTGCTGGCCAATTTTCTGCTGCACCCGCTGACCGGGGAATGGCCTCTGGCCTTGCAAGTGCTGCTGGCCACGTGCCTGCTCACACCGCTGATGACCTACATCTTTCTTCCGGTGACCACCCGACTGTTGGGACCATGGCTTCGCAGGAAACGCTGACAGGGGTCGGAGCGCTGGCGCTGGCATCGTCGGGGTCGGCTACGACTCCACCTCTGTGGTGCTGGTCGGGGCGTTGACCTGGTCGGACTGGTGGCGCTGCCGCCGGCTCGCGAGCAGGAAGGGCACGGCGATCAACTCGATCACGCCGCCGATCGCCAGCGAGGCAGGGTAGCCGTACACGTCGGCCGCCCGGCCAAGCGCCGGCTGGACCACGACTCCCCCGCTGGAGCCGATGAGTGAGTCGAAGCTCAGCACCGTCGCCCGCTGCTTGGAGGCGATCATGTCGTTCAGGTACGCCTGCCGCACCGGGGTGCCCGCCGAAGCCACCACGGCCCAGAGCGCCAGCAGCACCAGGGCCACCCAGAACTCCCGGGTGAACCCGAGAACGACCAGGATCAAGGCGCTCAAGATGCTGCTCAGGATCAGCACGGTTGTGCGTTTGCGGACGAGGCGCCGGATGCGGGGCGCCAGCCAGCCGCCGAGCACTTCTGCTCCCGCCACGAGCGCCGCCGCCAGGCCTGCCACGGAGTACGCGCGAGGGTCGCCGAAGAGCTCAAGAAGGTAGGGCTGGAGGGCGTAGAACACGTAAAACCCGACGCCGGCAGTGAACGGCGACGCCAGCATCACGTAACGGACCGGCGGATTTTTCAATCCGTTCTCGATCGACGCGGAGAGGACGGCGCGGGTTGCCCGCAAGGGATGCGTCGAACGTTCGGGGGTGAATCCGACGTCGCGCATGAGGGCAAAGGCCACGGCGAACATCACCAGCAGCACACCCACGCGCAGCAGGAACGGCACGCCCAGATTGGTGGCCTGCGCAATCACACCGCCGGCCACCGAGCCCACGAGCATCCCTACACCGGACACCATTTGTCCCTGCCCGAGCACCGCCTCCAGCCCGCCTTCGTAACCCGAAAAGCGCAGTGCGTCGACGAGCCACGCCTCGACCGCGCCGGAGAAGAACGTAAAACCCAGCCCGAGCAGGACCGACACCACAGCCCACCACAAGAACGGGGCGGACAGCTGCCAGAGCAGGTAGTAGAGGTAGGTCGATGCGGCAAGGGTCACGGTGCCAAGCAGGAACGACGCGCGGCGCCCCCAACCGTCGGCAATCACCCCGGTGGGCACCTCGAACAGCACCATGCCGGCCGTGAAGAACGCGTTCGCGGCGAAGGCCTCGAGGTTGCTGAGACCGGCATCCAGCAGGAAGAGGGTGTTGATACCCCAGATGAACGAGGCCGCAAGGGTATTGCCCAGCGTCAGTGTGAGGTAGATGCGCTGGATCTTGCGGGCGGCGGCGTTCATCGCGGGGCCGTGCCCGTCAGAGCGAGGGGCCACGGGCCCATTCTCGTCTCCTTCGCCGGCGCGCACCAGAGGATCCGGGACATCCTCCCGGGCTGCTCAGGCGGATTCGGGCACCTCCAGGTGAACCGTGACCTGGTCCCCTGCCTCGAGACCGGCCGCCGTCCTGATGGCCTTCTTGACGGGCAGCAGATAGGTCCCGCTCTTGCTGTCGGGAAAGAGCGACGTGGACCAGTTGTGGCCGGTGACCGTGGCCGTGATTTTGACGGAGCCAAAGCTCCGACGCAACGTTGCCGTTTCTTCCCTGATTTCCGCTGCGAGCTCCTCCGGAAGGGTGAGGAAGTGCCACCCGGCTTCTCCCGGGTAGTGCCACAGCGTGGCCGTGAAGGCATAGCTCAGCGCCATTCCTGACGGGGCCTAGAGTGAACCGCCGGCGGCTTCCGGCGTCCCCGCGTCATCCGAGGGTCCGCCGTGGCCGCCTCCGTGCCCGTGGTGTCCGCCGTGGCCCCCGCCGTGCTGGCCGGCGTCGCCCACCCTTTCGCGGGCGAGGAAGGTCTCGACGTCGAAAAGGTTGTCGGCCCGGCGGGCGACATTCAGGAGTGTGGACATCGAGGCCACTTCCTCGACCTGTTCCTTGAGGAACCAGAGCATGAACTGTTCGCCGAGGGGGTCGTTTTCCGCCCGGGCCGCGGCGAACAGTTCCTTAATGCGGTTGGTGACCTCAACCTCCTGGGCGAGGGCAAGGACCAGGGGTTCCTCCGCCGAGGCGAAGTCGTTCCGGACCGGGTCGATTCCCGGGATGGTGATCTTGATGCCGCGGTCCAGGATGTAGCGGACCATCATCATGGCGTGGTTCCGCTCCTCCAGGGACTGGCGGTAGAAGTGCTTCGCCAGCTGGGGCAGGTCCTGGCCGTCGAACCATGCAGCGATGGCGATGTACTGCTGGGAGGCCGCGAACTCATTGCCGACCTGGCGGGTCAGCAGCTCGTTGAATTGGGGGCTCATGGGGGCTCTCCTCAGGTCGGTGGTCAAGGATGTGGACCTGCGGCGCCGGGCCTCTGCTGGGCCCGGGACTGCCGGAGGGCCTGAATCGAGCGTCCTCCGCTTGGGATCTCCGCGTCAAGACCCGGCAGCCCACGCCAGGCGGCGCGTGCGAAGGAGCATCGCGGCTTCTTGACACTGCGGGCCGGCACGGAGTATCAACTGGGAGCAAGGCAATTACAAGCTCACCGAGCGGAATCCGCTGTTCACTTTTGCGAAACCCTGCAGTGAGTGCGTACCTACAAGGGCAAGCCCGGCGTCGACAGCCGTACGGCGGAGCCCGATCGGTGCCAGTCGTTGGGATCGACGCGGCGACGGTGTCGGGTGACCCCGCCCATGCCCGTACTGGCAGGAGCAGGTCATGATCGCCCTTCACACCGTTGTAGCAATCGTCGTTGTCGTCCTGCTCATCATCAAGGTCAAGGTCGATCCGGTGATCTCGCTGATGATCGGATCGCTCTACTTGGGCCTCGCGACCGGCGTCGGTTTCACGGCGACCATCACAGCGATCGCCACCGGCTTCGGCGAAATCATGGGCGAGGTGGGCCTGCTTATCGGATTCGGTGTACTCATCGGGGCGATGCTCCATGCGATGGGCGCGTTCAGGAAGATGGTGACGATGCTCGTCAACGGCGTAGGCGCGCGCCGGCTCCCGTATGCGTTGACGGCTGCGATGGCGACGATCTTCCCGTCGATCTACGTGGACGTGCAGGTTGTGCTGGCCTCTCCGGTGGCGCGCTCGACCGGGCCCTTCATCGGCCGGACCGGTTTGCCGCACATGTGCGGTGCCCTCGGGACCGGGATCTTCGCCGGCTACGTCTTCGTGATTCCGGGACTGGCAGCGGTCTCGATCGCGGGCCTTCTGAACATCCCACTCGGCACCTGGCTGATCTACGGCTTCGTGCTCGGGCCGTTGACGGCGATCGCGACGACGCTGATCTTCCGCTTGCTCCTGCGCGGCCGATACTGGAATCCGGCCAAGGATGAAGAGGTCGATGAGGCGATGGTCGTGCAGGAAACCACCGAACTGGCCGAGAAGGACACCACGACGCCGCCGTTGTTTGTCTGCCTGCTGCCTATCCTCGTGCCCCTGGTGATGATCGCCTTCGGTGCCTTCGCCCAGCTGTTCGGATTCTCCAATGATTTCATCGCCTTCGTCGGCGACGCCAACTTCGCGCTCTTCGTCGGCCTGCTCGGTGCATACGTTCTTTGCCGGCGCACTCTCGGCTCGGAGGGTACAGGGACGGCGATGAGCGAGGGCTTCCACACCAGCGGCGAAATCCTGCTCATCACCGGCATCGGAGGGTCCCTGGGCGCCGTCATCAGGGCGACCGGGCTTGACACGATCCTGGCCGACCTCTTCACCGCCGACGCGCAGGCTCCGGTCATACTTAGCATCTTGCTCGCCTGGTTCATCGCCGCGGTGCTGCATCTGGCGATCGGGTCGGTGTCGGTGGCTGCCATCACGGCTGCCGGGATCATCGCCCCGGTACTCGAATCGATCAACGTCTCGCCGATCACCATCGGCCTCGCCATCGCCTCCGGCGCGATGTTCGCCCTTCAGGTCAACAGCAATTTCTTCTGGATGTTCAAGTCGCTCCTCGGGTTGTCGACCCAAGGTACTTTCAAGACGCTAACGATGGTCACGTCGATTGCCTCGGTGGTCTCGCTGCCGATGGTCATGGCGGTGGCACTCTTTGCATAGGGATCGGGGCGCTGATTGCAAAGAAACGACGGGTGAAGTTAGGACCCGGCAGGTTCGCTGGCAGGGTCGAACAGGATGAGCCATGGAGACGGAAGGAACGACCCCGGGCACCCCGGGTGAGAACATCGCAGCGGGCAGGCCACCCCGCGGCTTGAGGGCGGCCGTCACCACAATGATGCGCCGGGGCGGCGTCCCGGGCCTCTCCCTGGCCGTGGTCAATCGCGACCGGGTGCTCCTCGCCGCCGGCTACGGCCTCGCCGACCGTGCAGCAATGACGCCGGCAACCGCCTCGACGTCGTATCTGTGGTTCTCCATGTCCAAGATCGTGACCGCGACGGCGGCGTTCCGGCTCTTTGACGAAGGTCGCCTCGATCTGAATGCCCCGGCCGACCAGTATGTTGATTACCTGCGGGTGTCCGGGACGACGACGCCGAGCGTGGGCCAATTACTTAACCACACCGCCGGTTTCGGCAACCCGCTGCCCATCCGCTGGGTGCACCCGGCCGACGCGGATCCGCCGGACCCCGAGGCCCTGCTCCGCCGCCTGATGGGCAGGCGCCGCGCCTACCGGTACCCGGCCGGGCAGAGCGCACGGTATTCGAACGTCGGCTACCTTGCCGCCGGACAGGTCATCGCCGCCGCGTCCGGGTTGCCGTTCGAGGCCTACGTCCGCCAGTCCGTCCTGCGGCCTGTGGGCATGGAACACACCGGGTTCCGCTACCAGGACGGCGAGGACAGGGCGACCGGTTACGTCAGGGCGCCCCGGATAGTGGACCCCGTGCTGCGCGGCCTGCTGCCCGGCGGGATCGCCGGATCCCGTCACGGGACGCACCTGTCACTGAACGCCTTCTACGTGGACGGGCCCGCCTATGGCGGCCTGGTGGGCGACGTCCTGGATGCGGGCAGGTTCCTTCGCCTCCATCTCCGCGACGGCGAGATCGACGGCACCCGG
>Ga0247818_10002510_pt1 | contig 11830 bp, 4 predicted proteins | sample 13C_Glucose_Day1_FD_192424 | JGI IMG/M metagenome (GOLD analysis project Ga0247818, IMG submission 192424) | Soil microbial communities from agricultural site in Penn Yan, New York, United States - 13C_Glucose_Day1 | ecosystem: Environmental > Terrestrial > Soil > Agricultural land | place: USA...
AGGGCGAGCGCGATGCACTGGGCAATCGCGAGGCGGTCGAGGGGTATGCGCTATCGCCGAGTATCGAGGTGTTCTGGCTGGTGGCGGGGGATCATGACTTGAAGCCATTGAAGGCTTCGGGGTTTAGCCATGAGCAGCATTTGACGGCTGCGGCGGGGAAGGTTGCAGCATTTTTGTGAGAGGCAAGATCAAAAGATCGCAGCCTTCGGCAGCTCCTACAGGAGATTGCGATCCCATGTAGGAGCTGGCTTGCCAGCGAAGGCGGTCTGAAGCCTTACCGGTTAAACCGCTCCACCAACGAATACTGGGTATTGGCCGTCTTGGTCAGCTCTTCACTCAGCAACGCCGAGTTCTGTGCCTGTTCCGAGGTCTGGTCCGCCAGGTCCGAAATGTTGCTGATGTTGCGGCTGATTTCTTCGGCCACGGCGCTTTGCTCTTCGGTCGCAGCGGCGATCTGGGTGGTCATGTCGGTGATGTTGGCCACCGCTTCGCTGATCCCCACCAGTGCCTGGTCCGCTTCCAGTACCCGCGCCACGCCTTCTTCCGCCTGACGATGTCCGGCTTCCATGGTCTGCACGGCAGTACTGGCGGTTTGCTGGAGCTTGGCGATCAGCGCATGAATCTGCCCGGTGGATTCGCTGGTGCGTTGCGCCAGCTGACGGACTTCGTCGGCCACCACCGCAAAACCACGACCCATCTCGCCGGCACGGGCCGCTTCGATGGCGGCGTTCAGGGCCAGCAGGTTGGTCTGGTCGGCGATGCCTTTGATCACATCGACCACGCCACCGATTTCGTTGCTGTCCTTGGCCAGTTGGGTCACGGTCACGCCGGTTTCACCGACCACCACCGACAGGCGCTGGATGGCTTCGCGGGTCTCCCCGGCGATGTCACGACCACGACCGGTCAGGCGATTGGCTTCCTGGGTGGCGTCGGCGGTGCGTTGTACGTGGCTGGCGACTTCCTGGGTGGTAGCGGCCATCTGGTTGACCGCGGTGGCCACTTGCTCGGTCTCGACGCGCTGGCGTTCCAGGCCGCTGGAACTGTTGTGCGCCAGGGCATCGGATTGCCTGGCCTGATCGGTCAGGTGTTCGGCCGTGTCCTGCAGGCGCGTCAGGCAGGTTTTCAGGCGTGCCTCCTGACTGAGGATGGACATTTCCAGGCGCGCCTGGGCGCCGCGACTGTCGGTGTACATCTGTGCGATCAACGGATCGGAGGTGGTCTGCACGGCCAGGCGCAGCAAGCGCTTGAGACCACGCTGCTGCCACTGAAGGCCCATCAGGCCCAGCGGCACCGAGAGCCCTGCTGCCAGGGCAAACCCCCAATGGGAGTTCAGCGATGCACCGATCATGAAGCTCAATTGGCTGACCAGAATGAACGGCAGCCAGTCCTGCAGGATCGGCAACCATTTATCCGAGGAGGGAACGGCCGACTTGCCCTGGTTGATGCGTTGGTAGAGCGCTTCGGCGCGGCGGATCTGTTCGGCAGTGGGCTTGATCCGCACCGACTCGTAACCGATCACCTGATTGCCTTCGAAGATCGGTGTCACATAGGCGTTCACCCAGTAATGATCACCGCTCTTGCAGCGATTCTTGACAATGCCCATCCATGGCAAGCCTTGTTTGAGTGTGCCCCACATGTGCGCGAACACCGCGGCCGGGACGTCGGGGTGACGGACCAGGTTGTGCGGTGCACGGATCAGCTCCTCTCGGGTAAATCCGCTGATTTCGACAAAGTCGTCGTTGCAGTAGGTGATCATGCCCTTGGCATCGGTGGTGGAAATCAACCGTTGCTGAGCCGGGAAGGTCCGCTCGCGCTGTGTAATTGGCTGGTTGTTACGCATGGCTTTTTCAATCCGCAAGGCTTTCAAGCGTTGTCGGCTGCGTCGCGGATTTATTGAATGTTTTTTAAGAGCCCGACGTGTGTCTCAATTTCGCCCTGCGTTGAAAGGATTGACCTGCCCAGCGGTTGAACTTTTCAGGTTTCCCTTAATGAACCCGGCGCGTATGATTCGCGGCTATTTTGCGCATGGCGTTATTTTTAGTCAGGTAGGAAGCGGTACATAACATTCAGGGTGTCGCCGGGTTTCCTGCATTTAGATTAATGGAATTTGATTGTTGTTCAGCTTTTGGAAAAGGGCTGGGGATGAATAGGGCGAGTAGCAATGCGTAAGAAAGTTGCAATCATAGGGACGTCGTTCCGTTTTCCAGGCTCTACTTCTGCAACTTTTTGGCCGCACCTGCTGGACAGGCAGAGCTTTATTACCCAAGCGGATTTTTCTCGCTGGTCCAAGGACGAGTTCCTGCACCCGGACAAGGCAAACCCTGCAACGTCGTACACGTTTGCTTCCGGTTCCCTGGGCGACATTTCTACTTTCGATGCCGGATTCTTCAATATTTCTCCTCGTGAAGCGGCGGTCATGGACCCTCAGCAGCGTTTATTGCTGGAGCTTGGCTGGGAAGTGTTCGAGAACGCCGGTGTCAAACCGTCGAGCCTGCGTGGCAGCGATTGCGGTGTTTACCTGGGGATCGCCAGTGTCGACTACGGCTATCGCCTGACGCACGACATGTCGACGATCGATGCGTCAACCGCCACCGGCAATACCTTCAGTATCGCGGCCAACCGGCTATCTTTTTTTTATGACCTTCAAGGCCCGAGCATGGCCATCGACACGGCGTGCTCTTCCTCCCTGATGGCCTTTCACCAGGCTTGCCAGGCCATTCAGAACGGCGATATCGAACAGGCGATCACCGGTGGTGTCAGCCTGCATCTTCACCCTTTTGGCTTCTTGATCTTTTCCAAGGCTTCAATGTTGTCGCGCACGGGGCAATGTCATGTGTTCGATGAGTCTGCAGATGGCTATGTCCGTTCTGAAGGCGCGGGGCTTTTCTATCTGAAGGATTACGACAAGGCGATCGAGGACGGCAACCAGATCCTCGCGGTCGTTGCCGGCAGTGCGGCTAATACCGATGGGCGAAAGTCGAGTTTGACCGTCCCGAGCGCGGATGCGCAGATAGCCCTGATGAAGCAGGCCTACGACAGTGCCGGCATCAGTGCGGCAGACATTGACTACCTGGAAGCTCACGGTACGGGCACGCCAGTGGGCGATCCTATCGAGAGTCGGGCTATCGGTGAGGCGCTGGGGCAGCAGCGCCCGGCGGATCAGCCACTGCTGATCGGTTCGATCAAAAGCAACATCGGGCACCTTGAGGCAGCCTCGGGTGTCGCCGGTTTGATGAAGGCGCTGTATTGCGTGATCGAACGCAAGGTGCCCGCCACCATCGGCATCAAGAAGCTCAATCCGAACATTCCTTTCGCTGACCTCAACCTGAGTGTGGTCACTGAAACCCAAGCGCTCAAACCCAGCGGAAAACTGGTGGTCGGTGTCAACTCTTTCGGTTTCGGCGGGGCCAACGCCCACGTCATCCTGGAAAGTCCGCCACAGGCGCCGCAGGCCCCGCGCCAGATGGGTCAGTCAGTGCCGCTGATTGTTTCTGCCAAGGACAACGCGGCCTTGGCGGCCCAGTCCGAACAGCTCGCGCAATTTTTGTCCGGGCCGGATGCGGCAAGCCTTTACGACGTGGCCTACCAGTCGATGTTTCGCCGCGAGTTGCTCCCGCAACGGGTGGTGGTGGTCGGTGCGGATGCTCAACGCAGCGCTCAGACGCTACTGGATTTCGTCACGGAACCGGGCGTTCCGGCGTTGTCGGCGGTACTGGAAAGTGGCCGTGTCCTGGATCAGGCAAAAGGGCCCGTGTTCGTCTTCTCCGGCAATGGATCGCAGTGGCAGGGCATGGGCAAGTCGTTGCTGGCCGATCCGGTTTTCCGTCAGGCGGTTGCCGAGGTGGACGCGTTTTTTCATGCGCTATCCGGCTATTCGTTGATCGCCGAACTGGCGGTCGAGCTGGGCGATGACCGCTATCAGTTGACTGAATTTGCGCAACCGGCGTTGTTTGCATTGCAAGTGGGCGTCACCCGCATGCTGGCCGAAAAAGGCGTAGTACCGGTGGCCGTCATTGGCCACAGCGTGGGTGAAGTCGCTGCCGCCTGGGCATGCGGAGCACTGACGCTGAACGACGCCACTCGTGTGATCTACCATCGCAGTCGCCTGCAAGGCTTGACCAAGGGTTGCGGCAACATGTCGGCGGTGGGGTTGTCGGGGGCGGACACTGCGAGCCTGTTGAAGACGCTCGACCTGGACAGCGAGTTGGTCGTCGCCGGCGAGAACAGTTTCAAGGGGGCGACCGTCGCCGGCCAGGTGGCGGCGCTGGAAACCCTGGAGCACGCGCTGACCGAGCGTCAGGTATTCGTTCGCCGTCTGGGTCTCGATTATGCGTTCCACTCGCCGGCCATGGATATGATCGCCGATCAAGTCATCGACGTGTTGAGCGACATCGTCCCGGGTCACACCAGAATTCCAATGTATTCGACCGTGACCGGCGACGTGCTCGCCGGTGAATGTCTGGACGCCGGGTACTGGTGGAAAAACATTCGTTATCCGGTGCTGTTCAAGTCCGCCAGTGAGGCGCTCGCCGAGCAGGGCTACAACGTATTCGTGGAGATCGGCCCGCACCCGATCCTGCGTGCCTATGTGGCCGATGCGATGGCCAGCCAGGAACTGGAAGGGGTGGTGATCCCGACGGTGCTGCGTGGTGAAGAAAATCCGCAGATGATTGATCGTACGCTGGCGAAGGTACTGATTGTCGGTGTCGACATCGATCTGCAATGCCTGTTTCCTCAACCCGGCCGTTTCGTGCAATTACCCAATTACGCCTGGCAGCGCGAACGTCACTGGCACACGGACACGCCCGAGTCTTCCGGCCACCTGAGCCGAGAGCGCGTCCATCCGCTGTTGGGTTATCTGCTGCCGGAGCATGAGTTCACCTGGGACAATCGCCTGGATACGCAACTGTTCCCGTCACTGGGCGACCACATGGTGGGCGACTCGGTGTTGTTCCCGGGCGCGGGTTTCACCGAAGTCGCACTCGCTGCTGCATTGCAGTATCAACCCGGTGAGTATGTGGAAATCGAAGAGCTGGAAATTCACAGCCCGCTCTTGCTTCACTCGGATTTCAGCAAAAAGGTCCGGGTGATGATCGACACCACCGACGGTGCCATTTCCATCGTGTCGCGCAGCACTGCCCAGGCTGAGCCGTGGGTGCAGCATGTGGTTGCCAGGCTTGTGGGTGAAGCGCGCGGCGGGTTGCTGGCCAGCACCGCTCCAGTCGTTCCAGCGCGCGCTCCTGATTTCACCTCGTCCGGGCACCTGGCGCTGACCCGTGCGGTGGGTCTCAATTATGGCCCGGCTTATCAAGCCGTCGAAGCAGGCTGGATCGACGGCAACCAGGTGTTGGCGCGGTTGACGGTCCCGGCCCCGATCGAGGCTGAACTCGCAACGTTGAATGTGCATCCGGCACTGCTGGACGGTGCCTTCCAGTTGATCACCCAACTGTTGGACCAGGAGGCCGACAGCCGCAAAGACCTGGCCTTTATCCCGGTGAAACTTGGGCGTATCGCCTTCGCTGCTGGCAGCCTGCCGCCTTGTCTGGCCCAGGTCACTCTGGTACGACGTTCAGCACATTCCCTGTTGGCGGACTTCACGTTGTACGACGTCCATGGCCGCGCGGTCATCTGCATCAAGGACGTCCGTTTTCGTGGGGTTCGGCTGCACAAGGATCGCAGTGACGACATCAAACTGGTGGACTTTGTCGGGGTTGCCAAACCCTATCCTGCGAATGAACGCGCATTGCCATTGGCGGAGTCACGGTTGGAGGCGCAGCTGCAGCAGCACCTTTGCGCTATCGCGGATGATCCCGGATTGCTCCGTTATGCCGATGAAATCGACCCTTTGCTCGACGCTCTGTGTGGCAGTTTCGTGCTGGAAGCCATCGAGAAGCTGGGCGGTGAGCTGACGCTGCAGCAGCGCTCCACCTGGGAAGCAGGAGGTTATCTTGAGCATCTTCTTGAGCAAGCGCTGGAGGATGGCAGCCTGGTTGCGACAGGCAATGGCGGCTGGCAGCTTGCCGATCAAGGCGAGCGAGCGAGTGCGCAAGACATCTGGCAGGAACTGTTCAGCAGCTATCCCGAACACTTCCAGATCATTCATTCGGTCGGCCGGATCGGCATGCATCTGCTGGAGCTGATCAGCGGTCAGGTGAAGATTGCGCAACTGCTGCCACGGGAAACCACGCCTGCCGTATTGACCCGCCTGGTGCTCGGCGCGTCCGGTCACCAAGCGTTGCTGGGCGGTCTGCGAGAACATATCGCCCAACGGTTGAGCGCTCTGCCTGACGGGCAGCGCCTGCGTATTCTCGAACTCGGTTTCGAGGGGGCACCACTGGCGGCAGACTTGTGTGTCGGCCTGGATTTTGACCGGGTCGATTATCAGTACTCTGCGCAGAACATTGAAATTGCATCGATGCTTCAGGCTGAGCTCCCGGAGCTTCAGATACTGAGTCTGGAGGCGTCGGAAAAAATCGCTCGGGTGCCGGCGAACGACTTCGATCTGGTCCTTGTCGCCACCGACCTGGCACCGCTGGAAGCCGTCAGTCAAGGCTTGCACCATGGCGCTGCAAGGCTGTGTGCCAACGGTGAAGTGCTGTTGTTGGCGCAACACCCTGCGCGTTGGGCGGACTTCACATTTGGCGCCGAACCTTCCTGGTGGCTGGCCCGACAGGGGCAACAGGCGTTAGCGGTGCAACAGCCCCCGGGATTCTGGCAACAGGAATTGCGGCGTCATGGCCTGAAGGTGTCCGAGCCGCTGGAGTTCATTGCGGACTCGGCGTCTGGCTGCTATCTGTTGGTAGCCGCCGAAAATTCCGCGAAGACCCTTGTGGTTGCACGTGAGTATCCGCGCCAGAGCTGGTTGCTGGTAGCCGATGGGCAAGGTCCTGAAGCACCGTTTGCCCGGGCACTCGCCTCGATGTTGCGCGAGCAAGGTCAAGAGGCCGCGCTGCTCGCGCCTGGCTCGGCATCGGATCTGGCGCAACAGTTACGTGAACGTCCAGCGCTGCCTCAACACGTGGTAATGCTGGCGGGCCTGTTCGCACCCCAAGGGCTTGATGCCCAGGCTGACCGCTGCATGCACGCCGCAGCCATCACGCAAGCCTGTGAATCGGCCGGCGTCGCTGCGGATTGCTGGTTGCTGACCTCCGGCGCCGCCATCCATTTGTTACCGCAAGGCACCCGCCTGGATACGACTGTGCAAGGCATCGCCGATGCTGCCTTGTGGGGCTTCGGTCGGACGTTGACGAACGAAGCAGTCGGTTGTCGAGTTCGTCTGCTCGATCTGGCGATTGGCGCTGGCGTCGAGGCCCTGGTGCCGGCACTGCTCAATGCCGATGAAGAAACCGAACTGGCGATCAGCGCGGCGGGCGATCGGTATGTCGCACGGCTACGAATCCAGCCCGATGAGTTGCCAGGCAGTGCGCGGCTGGATGCGCCGACGCAGGTCAAGCTCGGCTTCGATTTGCCGGGGCAGTTGCGCAATCTGCGCTGGGAAGCACGAGCGGCGCTGGTGCCGGCAGACGATGAACTGGATATCGAGGTTCAGGCCACGGGTTTGAACTTCCGCGATGTTATGTACGCGTTGGGTCTGCTGTCTGATGAAGCGATCGAAAATGGCTTCTCGGGCCCGACGCTGGGCTTCGAGTTTGCCGGTGTGGTGCGCGGTAAAGGGGCGATGGTCGAGGGTGATTTCCAGCCGGGCGACCGTGTCGTCGGTTTTGGTCCGTCGAGCTTCGCCAATCGCCTGATCACCAACGCCAATGCTGTGGCGCGCATTCCTGAAGGCATGTCGTTTGAAGCGGCGGCGACCATTCCGAGTACTTTCTTCACCGTGTATTACGCCGTGCATCACCTGGCGCGGCTTGAACCGGGAGAGAAAATCCTGATTCACGGTGCAGCGGGCGGCGTCGGCATTGCCGCGATCCAGATTGCAAAATGGTGCGGCGCCGAAATCTACGCCACGGCGGGTAGCGACGAGAAGCGCGATTTCCTGCGCCTGTTGGGCGTCGAGCATATCTTCGACTCGCGTTCGCTGGCGTTTGCCGATGACATCCTGGCCATTACCGATGGCCGCGGCGTGGACGTAGTACTCAACTCCCTGGCGGGCGAGGCCATCAATCGCAACCTGCGGGTACTCAAGCCGTTTGGTCGCTTCCTCGAACTGGGCAAGCGCGACTTTTACCAGAACACCAAGATCGGCCTGCGGCCGTTCCGCAATAACATCAGCTACTTTGGCATCGATGCCGACCAGCTCATGAGCGAACGTCCGCAGCTGACCCGTCGGCTGTTTGGCGAAATGATGGCGTTGTTCCGCGACGGCATTTTGAGTCCGCTGCCTTATCGCGCCTTCGATGCCAATGAAGTCGTCGAAGCATTCCGCTACATGCAGCAGGCGCGGCAGATCGGCAAGATCGTCGTCACCTACCGCACACCGATCCAGCAGGTTTTCCACGCACCGGCGGCGCAGGCTCAGGCCTTGCAACTGGCCGCCGACGGCACCTACCTGGTGACGGGCGGGCTCAGCGGTTTCGGTCTGCGTACCGCGCAATGGCTGGTGGAGAAGGGCGCGCGTCACCTGGTGCTGCTCGGTCGTCGCGGTGCTGCTACCGAAGAAGCGCAGCCGTCGCTGGCGGCGTGGCGCGAGCAAGGTATCGAGGTGCAGGCGCTGGCTTGCGATATCACCGATAGCGCTCAATTGCGTAGCGTGCTGGCGAGCATCGAAGCCTCCAGGGCACCGTTGCGGGGCATCGTGCATGCGGCCACCGTGTTTGACGATGGGCTGATCCGCAACCTCAGCCAGGAGCAGTTGCAACGGGTGCTTGAACCCAAAGCCAAAGGCGCACAATTGCTGCATGAATTGACGGCCCATTTGCCGTTGGACTTCTTCGTGCTGTTCTCCTCGGCCACGACCCTGTTCGGCAACCCGGGGCAGGCCAACTACGTGGCGGCCAACCATTGGCTCGAAGCACTGGCGCGTCATCGCTTGTTGCAAGGGCTGCCGGCGACCGCCGTGCTGTGGGGCGCGATTGATGACGCCGGTTTCCTCGCGCGCAACCAGGACATCAAGGACGCCCTGCAAAGCCGTATGGGCGGCGCGGCCCTGCAGTCGCAAGCGGCCCTCGATACCCTGGAGAAGCTGTTGCTGCAACGGCGTTCCGGGCTGGGGGTGTTGGAACTCGACTGGAAGGCCTTGTCGCGTTTCTTGCCGGCGGCCGGTACACCGAAATTCACTGAACTGGCCAGGCTGCACAGCGGCGAGCAGGACGAAGAGAGCGATGTCGATGACATTCAGCGCCTGTTGGCGCAAATGAATGATCAGGAACTCACCGAACTGTTCGCCGAAATGCTCAAGCAGGAAATCAGTGAGATTTTGCGCATTCCTGCCAGCAAGCTCGACAGCAGCCGTCCGCTACAGGAGCTGGGGCTCGACTCGCTGATGAGTGTGGAGTTGGTGGTCGCGGTCGAAGAGCGCTTCGGCATTCGCTTGCCGGTGATGGAGCTGAGTGAAACTTCAAGCATCGCCAAACTCACTGTGCGTATCCTCGAACTGCTGCGCAGCCACCAGGACGCCGAGGCGGATTCCGGTAGCGAAGACAATTTGCAGATACTGACCGCCGATGCTTTGGCGCGCCATGGCGTCGATCTGTCCCAGGCCGAACTGGCCCTGGTCAGCGAAGGCGTGCGCAACCAGGGCTCCGACCTTTCCCGTTTGATCGACTGACACTGACTATGACCACTAAACCTTCATCCGGGCTTGGCGCTTCAATGAAAGACAAGCTGATCCAGCAAGCCCTGGAACGGCGCCAGCGACAGAGCAGCGAGGGGGCGCAACCCGCCTCGCTGGCGCAGGTTGGGCGCAATGCCCGGGCAGTACCGGAGCAGTTCTATCGTTTCGATCAGCACCCCGGTTACCAGCAACTGCGGATCATGCGCGACGGCGCGGCGCGCATCGGCCTGGCCAATCCGTTCTTCAAGTTGCACGAAAGCCTGGCGGGTGCCGAGACAACGATTCAGGGCCGACGCTTCGTCAACTTTGCCAGTTACAACTACCTGGGTTACTCCGGGCATCCGGCGATTGCCGAGGCTGCCAAGGCTGCCATCGATCATTACGGCACGTCGGTATCGGCCAGTCGCCTGGTCTCCGGAGACCGACCGATCCATCGTGAACTGGAAGCCGAACTGGCCAGCCTGTATGAGGTCGATGACGCCATCACCTTCGTCAGCGGTCATGCCACCAATGTCACGACCATTGGCTACCTGTTCGGCCCCCGTGATCTGGTGGTGCATGACGAGCTGATCCACAACAGTGTGCTGCAAGGGATTCAACTGTCCGGTGCGCGCCGGCTCAGCTTTGCCCACAACGATTGGGAAGCGCTCGACCGCCTGCTCGGCGATCAGCGCCAGCATTTCGAGCGGGTCCTGGTGGTGCTTGAAGGGATCTACAGCATGGACGGCGATTACCCGGACCTGCCGCGATTCGTCGAGCTGAAAAACAGGCACCGGGTGTTCCTTATGGTCGACGAAGCGCATTCCCTGGGTGTGATGGGCGCCAATGGCAAGGGCATTCGTGAGCACTTCGGCCTGGCCGGCCGGGACGTGGACATCTGGATGGGCACCCTGAGCAAGTCGCTGGCCAGTTGTGGGGGCTACATTGCCGGTGAATCGGCACTGGTGGAACACTTGAAATTCATGGCTCCGGGGTTTCTCTACAGCGTCGGCATGCCGGCCTCGGTGGCTGCCGCTGCGCTGGCTGCCTTGCGCTGCATGGCCACGGATGCCGAGCGCGTGGCGACCTTGCAGGCACGCGGCCAACAGTTTCTGGCCCTGGCCCGCGAGGCGGGACTGGACACCGGCACCAGCACCGGGCTGGCGGTAATTCCGGTGATTACCGGCAGCTCGCTCAAGGCCACGCAACTGTCTGGCGCCCTGGCCCAACGCGGCATCAATGCCCAGCCGATCCTGCACCCGGCGGTGCCGGAAAAGTCCGCCCGCGTACGCTTCTTCGTGTCATGCCTGCACACCCCCGAGCAAATCGCCGAGACCGTCTCCGTCGTCGCGCAGGAGCTGAAAAAGCTATAACGCAAGCCGGCTCCTACAGCCAGACGGCATCCCACAGTGAGTAGTCATGCACCCGTTTGACCAACCCTGCGCGTAATGGGTTGGCAACGATGTAGCGGGCTACTGCCTGCAAATCTTCTTCGCGACGAATCGCTCGGTCGTGGAAACCTTTCTGCCACAGCTGCCCCTTGCGTGCCAGACAGGCATTCACTGCTCTCGCGCTGCGGGATTTGGTGGCGAGCATCAACCCTGGCAACGTGCTGTTCCTGAGTTCGAGCAACCAGTGAAAGTGGTCGGGCATCACTACCCAGGCAAGGGAGTTGGCCCGTTCGTCTGTCTGGGCCTGACGAAATTGATCCACCACCAATCGCCCCACACGCCAGTCACTGAAGAGCGGTTCACGCAGATGGGTGACTGTGGTGAGCAGGTAGATCTGCCCGGATTGAGAGTGGCGCCCTGTGCGCAGGTGGCTGGCGTGTAGACGAGTGAGCAATCCGTTGCCCTCCTTTGTCGGTCGGAAAGGGTAAGGCTAGTGCGCAGATGAATTTACGTCGTACAGGTTTGGGGCCGGATGTGACAGGACTACCGCCTTCGCCGGCAAGCCGGCTCCTACGGGGGAATGTGTGGACACAACAAATGACGGTATGCACACGATTTTGTAGGCGCTGGCTTGCCAGCGAAGACGGCCAAAAGTGCACTACAAGTTTCAAAAACGCCTTCGCCGGCAAGCCGGCTCCTACGGGGAATGTGTGGACACAACAAATGGCGG
>Ga0247818_10002511_pt1 | contig 11826 bp, 9 predicted proteins | sample 13C_Glucose_Day1_FD_192424 | JGI IMG/M metagenome (GOLD analysis project Ga0247818, IMG submission 192424) | Soil microbial communities from agricultural site in Penn Yan, New York, United States - 13C_Glucose_Day1 | ecosystem: Environmental > Terrestrial > Soil > Agricultural land | place: USA...
CAGGTACAGGTCGACCACGGACTCGTAGCCGATCGGCCGCGCGGCCACCTCACCGGTGACGTCGCGCACCAGCGTGCTGCCCTCGACCAGCTCGGACACCAGCCCGATGGTAGAGACGAGGTGGGTGCGGCGGCCCTCGAGCGTGTAGTCGGCCACCGCGAACGGGCGGCCCTCCTCGGTGGCGGTGCTCAGCGCGTGCAGCTCGTGGTCGCGGTAGTGGCGCTTGACGAGCACCTCGAGCATCGGCTCACGCTCGGGCACGCCGTGCTCCAGCCGCTCGGCGAGGAAGCGGACGGTCTGCTCGGGGATGGCGGCGAGCGCGTCGATCCGCGCCGCGAAGTCCGGCGCCTCGGGGTCGGCTGCGAGGGCGGCGATCTCATCGCCCACCCCGGCGAGCACGGAGGCCCGCTCGGCGTCGACGAGCGGCTGGTCGAACCACCGGAACCGCACGCTGCGGGCGAGGTCGCCCACGACGGGGTAGCGCAGCTGGGTGGCGACCACCAGCCGGTCGAGGACGTCGCGGGCGGCCTGGTCGGCCGGCGGCTCGGGGCAGGGCTCGGTGAGCCAGCGCTGCAGCAGCGTCGTGGCCAGCAGGACGTCAGGGGCACTGCGCTGCTGGGCGAGGAAGACGCGGAAGACCGCCTCCTCGAGCTCGGGCGTGCGGTCGAACTCCGTGACGCCGTAGTGCGCCAGCACCCTGGCCAGCTTGCCCCGGAAGTAGTCGGGAAGGCCCCCGCGCTCGACGTCGAGGCTCTGCAGGTAGGTGTGGAAGTGCTCCTTGGGGCTGTGCACCCGGTGCTCGGTGTGGCGCTCCTCGTCGGCGGGGCGGTTGCGGCTGAGCTCGGCGAAGTCGGCGAAGACCCCGAGTGCCGTGACCTCGTCGGCGACCGGCGAGGTCCCCGCTGCGACGAGCTCGTCGCGCGCCGAGAGGTAGCTCTGCAGCGTCCGTCCCTCGTCGCGGGGGTCGATGTCGTAGCCCAGCACCATGGCGCAGAGGTCCGCCCGGCCGCGGGCGGCACGCTCTGCCGCCGTGGTCTCGGCCGGTGCGCGGCCGTCGAGGTCCAGCTCGACGCTTGCGCCGGGCGCCTCCTCCACCGCCTCGTCGGCGTCGCCGACCGGCTCGAGCCGCAGCAGCGGCGCGCCGGTCTCCACCTGGCTACCGGCGGAGACACGCAGCTCCCTGACCCTGGCCCTGAAGGGCGCGGGCAGCACGGTCTCCATCTTCATCGACTCCAGCACGAGCACAGGGGCGCCGGCGGCGACCTCGTCCCCGACGGCGACTGGGGTCGCGACCACGAGGGCCGGGGCGGGTGAGCGCAGCACGCCACCCTCGTCGCGGCTGACGCGGTGGGTCACACCGTCCACCTCGATGAGGTGGACCGGGCCGTGAGTGGCGGTGATGAGGCGGTGGGACCGGCCGGCGATCCGCAGTCGGCTGGCGTACCTGTCGAGACGGTCGAGGTCTGCGTCGACGACGTGCTCGTCGCCGTTCGCGGCGATCGACACGCGGAAGCGGTGGGGCCCGGTTCGGGCGACGGTGACCTTGTATGCCGTGCCGCGCAGCTTCAGGTCGATGGCCCGCCCGACCTGGTGCTGCACCTGGGGCCGTCCGCCATGGGCGGTCTCCAGCAGCCGGGTGCGCTCGACGGCCTCGGCCTCCTCGTAGCCCTCGATGCCGGCGGCGACCAGCGCGACGCCGGAGTGGCGGTGGGAGACGAGCCGGCCCTCGCCGCGGACCCGGTCGATCCACCCGGTGTCCGCGCTGCCGTCGAGGACTTCGGGCTGGTCCAGCAGGTCGAGGATGAAGCTCTTGTTGGTGGCCCCGCCCTCGATGACGACGGTGGTCTCGGCCATGGCCCGGCGCAGTCGCGCGAGCGCCTCGTCACGGGTGCGGCCGTAGGCGATGATCTTGGCGATCATCGAGTCGAAGTCGGCGGGGATCGAGTCGCCCTCCCCCACGCCCGTGTCCACCCGGATGCCGGGGCCCGCGGGCAGGTTGAGCAGGGCGATCCGACCGGGCGACGGCGCGAAGTCGCGGTCGGGGTCCTCGGCATTGAGCCGGGCCTCGACCGCGTGGCCGGACTCGGTCGGGCGCTCACCCTCGAGGCGGCCACCGGCGGCCACGTGGATCTGGGCCTTGACGAGGTCGAGGTCGGTCGTGACCTCGGTGATGGGGTGCTCCACCTGCAGCCGGGTGTTGACCTCCAGGAAGGCGAAGAACTTCTCGCCCGGGTGGTAGAGGAACTCCACGGTGCCCGCCCCGGCGTACCCCACGGCGACGGCGAGCCGCTCGGCGCTGGCCTTGAGCTCGTCCGCCTGCTCGGCGTTGAGCACCGGGGAGGCGGACTCCTCGATGACCTTCTGGTTGCGGCGCTGGACCGAGCAGTCGCGCACGCCGACCGCCCAGGCCGCGCCCTGGCCGTCGGCGATCACCTGCACCTCGACGTGGCGGGCCCCGGTGACCAGGCGCTCGAGGAAGACCACCCCGCTGCCGAACGCGCGGGCGGCCTCGTCGCGGGTGCGCTCGTAGGCGTCCTTCAGGTCGGCGTCGGAGGCCACGACCCGGATGCCGCGGCCGCCGCCGCCCGCCGTGGCCTTGAGCATGAGGGGATAGCCGATGTCGCGCGCCGCCGCGGTGGCCGCCTCGAGCGTGTCCACCGGGCCCCGGCTCCACGGCGCCACGGGGACGCCGACCTCCTCGGCGATGAGCTTTGAGCCGATCTTGTCCCCGAGCTTGCGCATCGCCTCCGGGCTCGGGCCGATGAAGGTGACACCGATGCGCTCGCAGACCTCGGCGAACGTCGGGTCCTCGGCGACGAACCCCCAACCGACCCAGGCGGCGTCGGCGCCCGTCTCGACGAGGGCGCGCTCGAGGACGCCGTGGTTGATGTAGGGGCGCTCACTAGCCGGGCCGAGGCTGTAGGACAGGTCGGCCTCGCGGACGAACATCGCTGACCGCTCGCCCTCGGTGAAGAGGGCGACAGTCTCGATGCGCTCAGCATGCCCCCGTTCGGCGTTGAGGTCCCGCACCGCGTGGATGAGCCGCATCGCGGCCTCGCCACGGTTGACGATCGCAATGCGACGGAACATCGACCACGCCTTTCGAGTCAGCGCCAGACGGCGTCGGGACCAGCCTGCACAGGTCCTCAGGCCGAGCCTGTCACGGGTTCCGGGTGACTCGCGAGTAATGCGGCGACGCGACTGCCCTCGCCACCTGGTCCCCGGCGCTGCCCCACGGCAGCGCTCGCCTTTCCGATCTATACCCCTGCGGGTATCCTTGGTCTCGTGACCCGACACGGTCGCCGACGAAGGAGCTGGGCTTGACAGACGGAACGGCAGCAGCCGTGCTGACCCGGTGGCCGCGCCGGCGCTGGCTGGCCGCGTTCGTGGCGCTCCCCTTCGTGTCGGCCTTCCTCACAGGCGCCGCAGGGGTCGCCCTGGACGACGCGGGACTGGCGTGGGCCCTGCTGCTTCTCGCAGCCGGCGTCATGGGCGCGGGCATCCTCGCGACCTACGTGCCGAGGCCAGGCCAGCGCCCCAGCCTCGGCTGCAGAGCGTGCGCCGCGGTCTCGGGACTGACCGTGGCCGGCGCCGCCCTCGCGCTCGACACCTACGGCGGCCAGCTGAGCGGGCCGCTGCTGGCCGTGGCGCTGACGGGCTTCGGGTTGACGCAGCGCCTGCGCCAGGAGGCCGCCTGCACGACGGGCCGCTGAAGGCCCTAGTCCGCCCAGGCCTCATCCTCCGGGTCTGCGTCGTCACCTGCGCCCAGAGACGGGGCGAGCTCGCCCGGGACGAGCTCGGTGACGACATGCCGTCGCTCGGCATAGGACTCGAACACCGCCAGCATCATGGCCGTCACGGGGATCGCCAGCAGCGCACCGCCCGCGCCGAACAGCGCTGCCCCGAGCATCACCGAGGCGAAGGCGACACCCGGGTGGAGGTGGACCGCGCGGGCGCTGATGCGCGGCTCGATGGTGAGGTTCTCGACCTGCTGGTAGACGACGGCCCAAGCCAGCGCCGCGAGCCCGATCCAGGGCTTGGGGCTAGCCAGTCCCACCAGCACCGGGAGCGCGATGGCGATGTAGGTGCCGATCGTGGGCACGAACTGCGCGACCAGACCGGTCCAGATCCCCAGGGCGAGCCAGGACGGCATACCGATGATGAGGAAGACCAGGGCGGACGTGGCGCCGTTGATCGCCGCGAGCACGACCCTGGCCGCCACGTAGCCGCCGGTCTTGACCGTGGACAGGTCCCACACGCTGAGGAAGAACCGCTGCGGCTGCGGCGACATCAGCGAGGCCAGCCAGTGCCGCAGCCGCGGGCCGTCTGCGGACAGGTAGAAGGTCAGCAGGATGATGGCGAAGAAGTTGAAGACCGCCCCCGCGACCGAGCCCGCCAGACCGAGGAGCCCGCCGAGGACGTCCTGGGCGTAGCGGGCCGCGTCATCCGGCGAGAGCTGGATCGAGGCGAGGATGTCGCTGGCCCGGTAGTGAGTCCCCAGCGTCCGGTTGACCCAGTCGAACAGTGCCTCGATGACGGCCGGCAGAATTTGCAGCAGCTGCACGGCCTGGTCCACGAACAGGCTCCCGAACGCGACGAGGAAGCCGACCGCGAACACCCCTGTCGCCACCATGACGAGCCCGGTCGCCACGGACCGCCGCATCCGTGTGGACAGCTTGGCCACGGCCGGCTCCATGGCCAAGGAGAGGAACCAGGCCATCACGAGGGTGAAGATGACCGAGCCGCCGTCGGCGAGCACGAACCTGGCGAGCAGCAGCAGGGCGACGAGACCAGCGAGGGTCACGCCCACGCGCCACATGTTGCGGGGCACGAGCACCGCCCTGACGGTGTGCATGGGCTGTCCGACCGTGTCCCTGGACCCCGGGTTCAGCCCACCAGCCATCGGGCACCTCCACGTCAGCACCTGGCCCGAGTGTGGCAGGGCCGGAGGGCGCGGCGGGGGCCGATCAGAAACTCATGTCGCGGACGATCCCGCACCTTCCGCGAGCACGCGGTCGAACACCGCGAGATGGTCGTCGACCATCCGGTCGGATCCAAATCGGCTGACGGCGTCGGCCCGGCAGGCACTTCGCTCGATGAGCGGCAGACGCGCGACAGCAGCGACTGCCTGATGGACATCGGCCGCGAGGAAGCCGGTGTAGCCGTCCCGGACGATCTCTGGCATGGACCCAAGAGGAGTCGCGATGACGGGGGTCCCGGTGGCCAGGGCTTCCACGACCGAGAGGCCGAACGGCTCCGCAAAGGTGATGAGATGGAGCAGAGCCCGTGCCCCGCCGAGGAGTGCGTCTCGCTGCTCGGGACCCACCGGCCCCACGTAGGACACGTTGACGCCGTCGATGTGCGGGGCCACGGCGTCGCGGAAGTATGCCTCGTCCTGGACGATCCCCGCGATGACGAGAGGGATCCCGGAACGTCGGGCGACCTCGAGGGCGACGTGTGCGCCCTTGTCCGGATGGATCCGACCGAGGAACAGCAGGTAGTCGTCAGGCTCCGGGACGAACGTGAACCGGGAAAGGTCGATGCCGTGATGGATCGTGGCGGCATAGTGCAGGTCGGGATGCCGGTTGCTGTCACTGATGGCGATGTAGTGCGCGATGTCGTCGTAGGCGCGATACACGGCCACGATCTCTGGTGACGAGAACCCGTGGATCGTCGTGACCATGGGCGTGGACACCAGCCTGCTGTAGGTGAGCGGCATGAAGTCGAAATGGTTTGCGATCACGTCGAACTCGGCGGCGCGCTCAAGGGCTGCGGCATTGTGCAGCGCCTCCCAGACCTTGGCGTCGAGCCGGGGGTCCTCCTCGTATCCGGCGGCTGCGGTGGCGTGCAACCGGGCCGAGGTCACGGAGTCGGCGGAGGCGAACAGGGTGACCTCGTGGCCACGGGCGACGAAGCCCTCGGTCAGCGTGGACGCAATCTGCTCCCACGGGCCGTAGCCGCGCGGCGGCAGCCGATGGGCGATGGAGGCGATGACGCCGATCCTCACGTGTCCCTCGATCGCGGTTCGACGGCAGACACGCACCTTGGTGCCGCGCCCGCATCGGTACCGTGACCATACCCTCCTGCCGTCATCCCGCTCCCACCTCGTCTCCCGGGCGCTCTCCGGCCCGGGTGTTACCCTCACCCCATCGGTGTGCCTCTGTTGGAGGAGGCCCTGTCACTGACGAAGACGTCGTGATCGAACCGCTCCCGTGCTCTCACAGGAGGGGTATCCGCGGCGCACATCGCGCGCACTCCCGGCCTAAGTAATGGCCGCCCCCGGCGCCGGACCCGACGCCGTGCTGGAGCGGGAAGGCACCCCATGTCGACGTCCTACGGAGTTCTCAGCACCTACCCACCCACCCAGTGCGGTCTGGCAACCTTCAGCTCCGCGCTCGTGCACAGCCTTCGGTCATCGAAGGACGCCGTTGGCGTCGTCGACATCGTCGACATCGCCGGTGTGGCACGGCCACCCGAGGTCCGGCACCAATGGGTGCGCGGGCAGGAGGGCGGGGCAGAGGCCGCCGCCGTCCGGCTCAACGGCTATGACGTCGTCATCGTCCAGCATGAGTACGGCATCTTCAGCGGCCCGGACGGCCAGGACGTGCTCGATGTCGTCCGAGCCGTGACCCGGCCGGTCATCGTCGTCCTGCACACCGTCCTGGTGACGCCCAGTGTGCGCCAGAAGGCCATCCTGGACGAGCTGGTGCTGCTGTCGGACGCCGTCGTGACCATGACCCTGACCGCAAAGGACCGGCTCGTCCGGAACTACTCGATCGCCCCCGGGAAGGTTCGTGTCATCCCCCACGGTGCCGTCGACACGCGACCCGGAGGCGAGGCGCCCGGCCGCGACGAGAACGCCTCCCCCATCGTGCTGACGTGGGGCCTGCTGGGCGAGGGCAAGGGCATCGAGTGGGGCATCTCCGCCATGGCCCAGCTGCGGGACATCCACCCGGCCCCGAGGTACCACATCGTGGGCGAGACCCACCCCAAGGTGCTCGAACGCGACGGGGACGTGTATCGCCGTGGGCTCGAGGCCCAGGTCCGCGACCTCGGCGTCGACGATGCCGTCGCGTTCGACGCGCGCTACCTCGAGACCAGCGAGCTCAGCCGCCTGGTCCAAGAGGCCGATGTCATCCTGCTTCCCTACGACTCCCGAGAGCAGGTGACCTCCGGCGTCCTCGTCGAGGCGGTGACGGCCGGCAAACCGGTCATCTCCACCGGGTTCCCGCACGCGGTCGAGCTCCTGTCGAGCGGAGCGGGGCTGCTGGTCGAGCGTCAGAACCCGGATGCGATCGCCGCCGCCCTCAGGAGGGTGCTCACCGAGCCCGGGCTGGCAGACCGTCTGGCCGCCGAGGCGGATCGACTGAGCCCACAGCTGCTGTGGAGCGCCGTGGCGCAGCAGTACCGCGACCTGGCCTCCTCGGCCCTCGACGCGGACCTGATCCGGGTCAGTGCATGACCGGTGCCGGGGCCTCCTTCACCCACCTCCGACGGCTCAGTGACTCAACCGGCCTCTTCGAGCACGCCGAGCTCACCGAGCGACGACTGGAACACGGGTACTGCGTCGACGACGTGGCGCGCGGGCTGGTGGTCACCACCCGCGAACCCGAGCCGGACGAGACCACGACGCTGCTGGCCGCGACCTACCAGCGCTTCCTCGCGACCGCCCAGGGCACCGACGGCGGGTTCCGCAACCGTCTCGACATCGACCTGACCTGGCAGGACGAACCGAGCGTCGCAGACTGCTGGGGTCGGGCACTCTGGGGGCTGGGCACCGCCGCCGCCCGTTCACCGCAGCTCGCCGACGAGGCGTTGGGACTGTTCGGTGTCAGCGCGGCGAGACGCTCTCCCTGGACGCGGGCGATGGGCTTCGCCGCCGTTGGGGCGGCCGAGGTCCTCACGGTCCACCCGGACCATGAGGTGGCCCGAGGTCTGCTTGCCGATGCGGCCCACCTGATCGACCCGCTGGGCACACATGCTGGATGGCCGAGCCCCGAGTGGCAATGGACCGAGGACCGCCTGCGCTACGCCAACGCCGTTCTGCCCGAGACCCTGCTCGCCGCTGGCGACCTGCTCCGTGAGCCGCGATGGGTGGCCCGCGGGCTCGACATGCTCGAGTGGCTCCTGGGCATCGAGACCGGCGGCGATCACCTTTCTGTCACCCCAGCGCACGGGTGGTCGCTCGGGGAGCCTCGCCCCGGTTTCGACCAGCAGCCCATCGAGGTCGCGGCCCTCGCAGACGCGTGTGCCCGGGCTCACGACCTCACGGGTGACCCACGGTGGGCCGACGCGACGCTGCAGTGCGCCGCATGGTTCGAGGGGTCCAACGACATCGGGATCGCGATGATCGACCCGGTGAGCGGCGGCGGCCACGACGGCCTCGAAGCCGACGGGCGCAACGAGAACCAGGGTGCCGAGTCGACGCTGGCCATGCTCTCGACTCTTCAGCAGGCCAGCCGGCTCCGCTCCAGCAGGGACCTCGCCGGGCGCCTGCTCCTCCCGACATCGTGAGAGGCGACCCGGACGTTGTCCGACGCAGCTCGGTACTCCTTCGCCCCGACGCCCGCCGCGTCATCGCGCGCCCCTTCCTCCCAGGCCACGAACTGCCGAGCCAGGGGATCTCCCGTGCCGACGCGGTCGTCGACCGCCTCGTGACCATGCCTGAGTCGGACGTCGAGGACACCCTGGCCCAGGCCCTCGCCACGTTCTCCGACCGGCACCTCGACCTGTTGGTGTCCTTCCGCGACCACTACCAGCTCGTGGCACACCGGATCCCGGCGTCGGCTCCGATCTCCTCGAACCGAGCCGACCTCATCGGCGCCTACCTCACGCATGAGTACTCCATCGAGGCCGCGGCACTGTTCAATCCCTCCATCGCCGCACACCCGGACCAGAGCGGCCTCGCGCCCGGCGAGCTGAGATTCGTCATGACCGCCAGGGCCGTCGGTGAGGGACACCTTTCCAGTCTGGAGTTCCGCACCGGAACCCTCGCCGCGAACGACGTCGTGAGACTCGACGAGGCGCGGACCAAGCTGACGACCGGCCGGATGAGCCAGACCTCCATGTCGACCGAGTTCCTGCGCGATGCCCTGGACGAGGACGGTGACGCCGTCACGGCACAGAGCATCCTTGGCCGGCTGCCGGAGCAGTTCACCCCGCAGGAGCTCGAGCACGTTCTCGCGTCGAGCGAGCTCGACAACCCACGTCGCAGCGGCAACGACGGGCTGCTCGAGCGCATCCGCCGAATGGCCGCCAGCAGCTACGAGCTCACCTTCCCGAGCGGGAGCGACCTGTCGGCACGCGTGGTCTTCCCGGCCACCGCGGCGGAGAGCCACGGAATCGAGGACGCTCGCCTGGTGCGGTTCGTCGACGAGGACGGAGGCATCCGCTACTACGCCACCTACACCGCGTTCGACGGCTCCAACATCGCGCCGCACCTGCTGAGCACCGAGGACTTCGAGACCTTCTCCATGCGTCCCCTGGTCGGTCCCGCCGCGAAGAACAAGGGCATGGCCCTCTTCCCTCGGCACATCGGCGGCCGCTTCTGGAGCCTGTCGCGCTGGGACCGCGAGTCCATCAGTGTGGCCAGCTCTCGCGACGCGCTGCGTTGGGGAGACCCGGTCCCGGTGCTGCGCCCGAGCCAGCCATGGGAGCTCATCCAGCTCGGCGGATGCTCGTCCCCGCTCGAGACAGCCGAGGGGTGGCTCGTCATCACCCACGGGGTCGGACCGATGCGCACGTATGCACTCGGCGCCGTTCTCCTCGACCTCGGGGACCCGAGCACCGTGCTGGGCGCCCTGACCGAGCCGCTCATGACCCCGGGCCCGGACGAGCGTGAGGGCTATGTACCCAACGTCCTCTACTCGTGCGGCGGCCTGATCCACGGCGAGACCGTCGTGCTGCCCTACGGCTGCAGCGACTCGTCAATACGGTTTGCCTTCATCGACCTCCCGGGCCTGCTCGCCCGGCTCCGCGGCCCGGGAGCGTCCACGCGCGAATCCGAGGGTTGACGAACGAGTCCGAAGCTCGTCGCCTCATCTCCACCCACGCACCACCCGCGCTCACACAGACCATCGGAGTCCCCATGAACCTTTCCCGACTACCGCAGACTGCTCGAGTACCGCTGGAGACGATCACCGGATCGCAACGCCCGTGGGGAGGGTTCGAGCAGTTCGTCCACAACGAGCCGGTCACCGTCAAGATCATCACCGTCGCCCCGCTCCAGCGGCTCTCGCTCCAGCGCCACACCCAGCGTGACGAGCTCTGGCAGGTCATCGACGGGCCCGCTGACGTCGAGGTGGAAGGCGAGGCGAGCATCGTTGCCGCAGGCGGTCGGGCCTGGATCCCGCGGGGCTCCACCCACCGTCTGGGCAACCCGGGCACTGCAGCGGTCCGCGTCCTGGAGATCGCGTTCGGTCACTTCGACGAGGACGACATCGAGCGGCTCATGGACGACTACGACCGCGTCAGCCCCCCGTCGCAGGTCCACGGCGGCGAGCCGGTAGCGGACTAACGCGAAAGAGCCCGTCCATGCGGGCGCGAAGCTGCGACTCTAGGCGCCGATGCCGAGAGCGGCGAAGAGGACGAGGAAGTAGGTCACACCGGCGAGCAGGGCGTGAAGCGTGGCCACGGGTCGCCGCCCGCGGAGCGTCTCTACCACCGCGCGGAGGTAGTCCCGGCTGCGCGACGAGCCCGGCGTGCCGCGGGCGTGGTTCCGTTGCCGCCATCCGCGGGTCAACAAGGTGTCACCGAGGGTGTTGTTGAGCGTCAGCACCGCGAAAGCCGCCCACGCGAGCGCGCGCGGGCGCCCGGTCGCGAGGTAGGCCACCCACACCATCAGCCCGCCGAGCGCCGTGGCCACGTGCACGAAGACGAGCCGAGGCGGCCGGCTGGAAGCACTGCGCACCGCCCGGTGCCACCTGAGCCAGCGAGCGAGCATCGTCGTTCCGACGGTCGCGCCGAGCAGCCAACCCGCCAAGGCTGCTGTTCCGATCACGACGACAGAATACTACGTTCATAGTGGCATGTCACTATGCCTATAGTGACCCATGCGCTCCAACCGCGACCGTGCCCTCGATGCTGCCATCGACCTGCTCGGGACCGAGGGGCTGCGCGCCCTGACCCACGCACGCGTGGACCAGCGGGCCGCCCTGCCCAGGGGTTCGACCTCCAACTACTTCCGCACCCGAGCTGCCCTCCTCCAGGGCGTCGTGGACGCGATGGTGGCGCGGGAGTCCCCAGCCGTGAACTTCGCCTTCGCGCCACGCACGACCACCGAGCTCGTCGACGAGCTGTGCCGGCTGTTCGACCTGATGATGGGTCCCAACCGAGTCATGACCACGGCGCGCATGACCCTGCTCCTCGAGGCCGGCCACGACCCGGGCCTGCGGACGACGCTGGTGGGGGGGCGCCGGGCGTTGGAGGCCCTAGTCCTCCCTGCGCTGGCACGGCTCGGGGCTCCGGACCCGCACGCGGCCTTCGACACGTTGACGGTCTGCTTCGAGGGGCTGTTCATGCATCGCATTGCGAGCCACGGCGACCCCGACCCGCGCACGGTCTTCGACGCCGTCGTCCGAGGCACCTTCCATAGAGACCAAGGGCCCACAGCGGTCAACCTGTCCTGAGCCGCGGCGCCGGGCGTGGCCTGTCGTCCCGCGACAGAGGAAGGGCCCCCGACCCATGTCTCCCGGGTCGGGGGCCCTTCCGTGCACGGTGGTGGCAGGTGAAGGATTCGAACCTTCGAAGCTTTCGCGACGGATTTACAGTCCGCTCCCATTGGCCGCTCGGGCAACCTGCCGTGTGTGCGCATGGAAGGATAGCAAC
>Ga0247818_10002512_pt1 | contig 11826 bp, 7 predicted proteins | sample 13C_Glucose_Day1_FD_192424 | JGI IMG/M metagenome (GOLD analysis project Ga0247818, IMG submission 192424) | Soil microbial communities from agricultural site in Penn Yan, New York, United States - 13C_Glucose_Day1 | ecosystem: Environmental > Terrestrial > Soil > Agricultural land | place: USA...
TCGTAGGCCACTTCATAAGCGGCTTTTTCCAGGCCGAACAACGCCAGTGCGGCGTCGGCACCCTCGGGATCCTGCCAGGCATGCTCAAGACTAGCTGCTGCCTCGCGGTATGCCTGGACAAATGCCTCGCGTGCCTCACGCAGATAACGCTCGGCGACCCGTTTGCGCGCCGCTTCGGCTTCGACGCTGTTATCAACGTTATGCACATTGATGGTCATCGCCGCTGCGTAATCGAACGAACGCAGTACGCCGCTGACATCCTTGTACGGGCTGTGCTTGCCGCGACGCTCGCTCAATGGCCGCGCCGGCTCGCCCTCGAAGTCGATCAGATAAGCATCGCCCTTGATTACCAGTACCTGCCCCAGGTGCAAATCGCCATGCACCCGAATGCGCAAGCCGCCGGTGGCTTTCTTCGCCAGGTCCTGCACATGAGCAAGAATGGTTTTCTTCTCGTCGAGCAGACGCTTGACCAGTTTCTGATCCGTCGCATTCAACTCGCCTTGATGCTGTTTGAGCAGTTTCAAGGCGTGTTCGACCTGGGCGGTGACGTCCTTGCCTGTCGTGGCCATGTCCTTGCTCGACGACACTTGCGGCGCGAAGTCGGCATTGTCGGTTGGCGCAGCGAGCACCTGATGCATCTCGCCCAGACGCTGACCAAGCATGCCGGCGAAGTCCTTCAACTCGCCGAGGGCGTTGTAATGCTGCTCCTGCTCGGACATGGCGTCGGCCAGTTCATCGCGCAGCGCCCGTTCCAGGTTGTTCTGCGTCCATTCCCATGCGTCACCCTGATTGCTCAGATAGCCTTGGGCGATCATCAGCAAGTTGTCTTCGCCTTGCGCGTCGCGGCGAATCACCGAACCGAGCAGTGGAGAGATATTGGCAAACCCGGCCTCGGTCAGGTAAGCGCTCATCTCCAGTTCCGGGTGTACGCCAGAAGCGACTTTGCGTATCAGCTTAAGCACCAGACTGTTGCCGATTACCACTGAACTGTTCGATTGCTCGGCCGACAGGTAGCGCACATCCGACTCGGCGCCGAGGCCGAGTTTTTCCAGATGATCTGTCTGTTCGAAGCGGATTTCGCCTTCGATCGACTCCAGTACGGTGTTGTTCTGCATGCCTTGCAGAACGGCGCGGACGAAGGTTTCCAGGGTGAACGCATCGGTGATCAGGCCGACCTGACGCACACGGCGTACACGCGAAAGCGCCAATTGCTGCGGCAATGGCGGGCCGACATGGTCTTCGCCAATGAAGCCGAACGGCAGCTGATAACGGTTGGTCTGGCCGCCACTGGTGACTTCGATTTCGCTGAGCAGCACTGGGTGCTGGGCGTCACCGAAGCGCACGCCGTAAGCCAGATTGACCTTCTCGATCGCCGCATCCTTGCCGGCAAACCAGCGACGATTCTGCAGCCAGCTCGGCAGGATGCTTTGCTCCAGCGTCGTCCGCGATGGCGCTTCGAGCAGTTCTTCCATGCGCTTTTTCAGCACCAGCGTGGTGAAGTCCGGCAGGCTCTGCGCCGGCTCGACGTGCCAGCTCGGCATCTGGTTTTCTGCCGCCAGTGCAAACCAATAGAAACCGTACGGCGCCAGGGTCAGGAGGAAATTCAACTGACCGATCGGCGGGAACGCGTTACCACCGAGCATTTCCACCGGCACCATGCCGACATACGCCGACAGGTCCAGTTCGACCGCTTGCGCACTGCGCGAGACGTTGGCCACGCACAGAATGATTTCGTGCTTGCCGTCGGCATCGGTGTATTCGCGGGTGTAAGCCAGCACGCGACGGTTGCTCGGCGAGAGCATTTTCAAGGTGCCACGGCCGAACGCTTTCGACTGCTTGCGCACCGCCAGCAGACGGCGCGTCCAGTTCAACAACGAGTGCGGATCGCCGGACTGGGTTTCGACGTTGACCGACTGATAGCCATACTGCGGGTCCATGATTGGCGGCAGTACCAGACTGGCCGGATCGGCGCGGGAGAAACCGCCGTTGCGGTCGATCGACCACTGCATCGGCGTACGCACGCCGTCGCGGTCGCCGAGGTAGATGTTGTCGCCCATGCCGATTTCGTCGCCGTAGTACAGGGTCGGCGTGCCGGGCATCGACAGCAGCAGGCTGTTGAGCAGTTCGATGCGGCGACGGTCGCGTTCCATCAACGGTGCGAGACGACGGCGAATACCGAGGTTGATCCGCGCGCGACGGTCAGCCGCGTAGTAGTTCCACAGGTAATCGCGCTCGCGGTCGGTGACCATTTCCAGGGTCAACTCGTCGTGGTTGCGCAAGAAGATTGCCCACTGGCAATTCGCCGGTATTTCCGGGGTCTGCCGGAGAATGTCGGTAATCGGGAAGCGATCTTCCTGCGCGAGCGCCATGTACATGCGCGGCATCAGCGGGAAGTGGAAGGCCATGTGGCATTCGTCGCCATTGACGCCAGCGGCATCGGTATCGCCGAAATACAGCTGGGTGTCTTCCGGCCACTGATTGGCCTCGGCCAGCAGCATGCGATCGGGATAGTTGGCGTCGATCTCGGCACGGATCTGCTTGAGGACGTCGTGGGTCTCGGGCAGGTTTTCGTTGTTGGTGCCGTCGCGCTCGATCAGATACGGAATCGCGTCGAGGCGCAGGCCGTCGATGCCCATGTCGAGCCAGTAACGCATCACCGACAGCACGGCTTTCATCACTTGCGGATTGTCGAAGTTCAGATCCGGCTGGTGCGAGTAGAAGCGGTGCCAGAAGTACTGACCGGCGACCGGGTCCCAGGTCCAATTGGACTTTTCGGTGTCGAGGAAGATGATCCGCGTGCCGTCGTATTTCTGATCGTCATCGGACCACACGTAGAAATCCCGCGCCGCTGAACCCGGCTTGGCTTTACGCGCACGCTGGAACCACGGGTGCTGGTCGGAGGTGTGGTTGATGACCAGTTCGGTGATCACCCGCAGCCCGCGCTTGTGCGCTTCGGCAATGAAGCGCTTGGCGTCGGCCATGGTCCCGTAGTCGCTGTGCACGCCACGGTATTCGGCGATGTCGTAGCCGTCGTCGCGGCGTGGCGAGGGATAGAACGGCAATAGCCAGATGGTGTTGACGCCGAGGTCGGCAATGTAATCGAGTTTGGCGATAAGCCCGGGAAAGTCACCGATCCCGTCATTGTTGGAGTCGAAAAACGATTTGACGTGAACCTGATAGATCACCGCATCCTTGTACCAGAGCGGGTCTTTGATGAAGGCGGCTGCCTTGGGTTTCTTCGCCATGTGGAACTCCTGAAAAATTCTCTGATACACCGAGGGACTCGCAGTGGTGAGCCCCTGTGGCGAGGGGATTTATCCCCGTTCGGCTGCGCAGCAGTCGCAAATTGTTAACGCGGTGCAGCTTGAAAACAGGGGCCGCTGCGCGCCCCAACGGGGATAAATCCCCTCGCCACGGAGGCGGTGCAAATGTTACGAAGCGCTGATCCGCCAAATCCCGAACGGCTGATACGCCGGATCGATGCGCATGAACTGATACTTGCCGTGCCAGTCCCAGCGATGGCCGTTCATCAAATCTTCGCCATGGGTGGTGGCATCGTCCGGCAGGCCCATTTCCCACAGCGGCAGTTCGAAATTCGCTTCCTGCACGTTATGCGGATCGAGGCTGACCGCGACCAGGATGAAATTGCTGCCATCGGCGCTGCGCTTGCCGAAGTACAGAATGTTGTCGTTCCAGGCGTTGTAGATCTTCAGGCCCAAATGGGTGTGCAGCGCCGGGTTCTGCCGACGGATGCGGTTGAGCTGGGCGATCTCGGCAATGATGTTGCCCGGTGCGGTGAAGTCGCGGACACGGATCTCGTATTTCTCCGAATCCAGGTATTCCTCTTTGCCCGGCACCGGCGCCGATTCGCATAACTCGAAGCCGGAATACATACCCCACAGGCCCGAGCCCATCGTTGCCAAGGCAGCGCGGATGAGGAAACCGGGACGCCCCGACTCATGCAAAAACGCCGGGTTGATGTCCGGGGTATTGACGAAGAAATTCGGCCGGTAGCATTCGCGCCACGGCGACTGATTCAGCTCGGTGAAATATTCCGCCAGCTCGGCCTTGGTATTGCGCCAGGTGAAATAGGTGTAGCTCTGCGAGTAACCGACCTTGCCCAGACGCGCCATCATCGCCGGCGTGGTGAAAGCCTCGGCGAGGAAGATCACTTCCGGATACAGCGTGCGCACATCGGCGATCAGCCATTGCCAGAACGGCAGCGGTTTGGTGTGCGGGTTGTCGACGCGGAAGATCTTCACACCTTCCTTGACCCAGCCGACGACGATATCGCGCAACTCGACCCACAGGCTCGGAATCGCGTCCGGCGCATAGAAGTCGACGTTAACGATGTCCTGGTATTTCTTCGGCGGGTTTTCGGCGTATTTGATCGTGCCGTCCGGGCGCCAGTTGAACCAGCCCGGATGCTCCTTGAGCCACGGATGGTCCTGGGAGCACTGGATGGCGAAATCGAGAGCGATTTCCAGGCCGTGATCGGCGGCGGCAGCCACCAGCCGGCGGAAATCTTCACGGGTGCCGAGCTGCGAGTGAATCGCCTCGTGGCCACCCTCTTCGCTGCCGATCGCGTACGGACTGCCGGGATCGTCCGGGCCAGCGGTCAGGGAATTGTTGCGGCCCTTGCGGTGGGCGCGGCCGATCGGGTGGATCGGCGTGAAGTACAGCACGTCGAAGCCCATGTCCTGAATCATCGGCAGACGCGAATGCACATCGTTGAAAGTGCCGTGACGCTGGGGATCGTCGGTGATCGAGCGCGGAAACAGCTCATACCAACTGGCGAATTCGGCCAGTTCACGCTCGACGTCCATGGGGAATTCGGCGCTGATGCTGAGGTAGGCGCGGTGATCAGCCTGGGCCATCAGCTCTGCACTGCGCGAGTGCAGAAACAGCGCAACCTGCTCGGTTTCGAGCAGGCCGGACAATTCATGGTGCAGCGCCGCGAGCTGCTCGCTGAGCTGGCCTTCGCTGCGTTCTGCGGCCTGTTGCACCATGGTCCGGCCTTCCTGCAGCTCCAGGGAAACCGGCACAGCAGCGTTGTGCTTCTTTTCCAGTTCGTACTGGAAGCTGGCGAAATGGTCGATCCACGCTTCGATGCAATACAGATAGCGGCCCTGCTCTTGCGGGCGGAACTGGCCTTGCCAGGTGTTGTTGCCCTGATCGGACATGACCTCGGTCTGCCAGGTCTCCTGGCCTTCTTCGCGCCAGCGGATGCGTACGGCGAGCTTGTCATGGCCGTCGGCAAACACTTTGCTGGTCACCACCACTTCGCGTCCGGCAACCGACTTGACGGCAAACTGGCCGCCGTCGAGGGTCGGCATGGTGTTTTCGATGACGATTCGAGGCAGCAGCAACGCCTGCGACAATGGCATGTGCGGGTTGTAACTCAGCTCTGAAGGTCTTTCAGCAGTCATTGAGCATCTCTCCTTAACGCCCCAAGGACGCTCTTGTGCCGGAACAGTATTCGCGACAAAGCGCCGGCCCTGTCATGAACTCACTTAGGTTCCGAGCAACCGGCGCGGGGAAAAGTTCAGATGAAATTAACAAGACAAACCGGCGGATCGAATTTGCCGTGGCCGGGTCAACTCACTTAAGCACGTCCCACGCCATGTGCCATACGGAGGTCATCAGATGAACATCCCGATCCCGGCGGAAACGCCTGATCCGAACATCGACAAACCCACCCTGCCGGATACCGAGCCGCCACCGGTGCCCGAGCAAGAGCCACCCGGCACCACGCCACCGCCGAAAGAAGAGCCACCGAGTACGATGCCGCCAGTGATCGTCTGACCCTGCCCCCCTGATCGTTCCCACGCTCCGCGTGGGGATGCCTCAACGGGCGCTCCGCGTTCGGCTCCAGAAGGGACGTGGAGCGTCCCGGGCTGCATTCCCACGCGGAGCGTGGGAACGAACAGGCAACGATCATCAGCCGGCGGGAAGTCAGAGGTGGTCATTCTTGTCGACATCCTTTTCGAACACTCTCACCACGTAAGGCATCACGCTGAAAATCGCCAGTGCCAGAATGGTACTGAGCAATGCCGTCGCTTCCTTGCCCAGCCCCGCCGCCACGCCGATCGCCGCCGTCATCCATAAGCCCGCCGCCGTGGTCAGGCCTTTGACATGGGCCTCGTCGCCCTGCTGATTTTTCAGAATGGTGCCGGCGCCGAGAAAGCCGATCCCGGCAATCACACCCTGCAAGACCCGACTCATGGCATCGGATTCTGCGCCCGAGGTCTGCGGCACCAACACGAATAGCGCAGCGCCCAACGCCACCAGCATGTGCGTGCGCACGCCCGCTGCCTTGCCTTTATGCTCGCGCTCAAATCCGAGTATCCCGCCGAGAATCGCCGCCATCAGCAGGCGTACGGTGATCCGGGTCATTTGCGAGGCGTCGCCGATATCGGCAAATTCGGCTTGCATCGTGGCCCACACTTCATCCCACCAGTCTTCCATCGTGCTTCCCTTGTTATTGGCTTGATAAGCGATGGACAACAGCGACCATTAATCGGTTGCGCAGAACGAACTGCGCGCTGCGTTTCCTAACGTGCAGACCTCACTTGAAAGGACTGCCGCCATGACCGTTCGAATCGATGAATCCAACCCTGAGCAGAAAGTGTGTTTTTTCACCGTCGAGCATGGTGAGGAAATCCGTATCTGCGACACGTTGACAGTCGAGACCGATAGCGAAAAAGCCATGTCGTTCGTGGAAATCGAAGGCAAACGCGCCTACATCACCGAAGCAGAAGCCGATGTCTTGACCGTCGCCGGGGCCAAGGACGGGCGCAAACATCTGAAGGCCGATGACAGTGATTCGGTGGTTTGATTGATCTCGATCAACACCTGGCGCAGGCGCCTGCAATAGGCGTTTGCGCCGCGCCCACCCTGATGCTTCAAGTTGTCGCAGGGATTGCGCCAAACCTCATCTGATCCGCTTTTTATTGCCAGACCTGAGTCTGTTCTGCAAACAGATCGGCGCCCATAGTTCATCGGCCTGATGGAGGCTGATGAGCGAACGAGCATGAGCGAGCAAATCCCCGTCCGAACCGTAGAAGCATCGCCAAGGATAAAAAGCGTACCCGCACGCCCTCTGAAAGCGACTGCCGGATCCACCGACAAGCAGATCCACACCCGCAGTTTCACCGGTCTGTTCCGCAACCTGCGTATAAGCGGTGCCGGGTTCCTGTTCTTGCTGTTCTTCGGCACCGTGTGGCTGAACTGGGGCGGTCGGCAGGCGGTGCTGTGGGATCTGGCGGAGAGCAAATTCCACATCTTCGGCGCGACGTTCTGGCCGCAGGATTTCATTCTGCTCTCAGCATTGTTGATCATCGCTGCGTTCGGACTCTTCGCCATCACCGTGTTTGCCGGTCGCGTCTGGTGCGGTTACACCTGCCCGCAGAGTTCGTGGACGTGGATCTTCATGTGGTGCGAGAAGATCACCGAAGGCGAACGCAACCAACGGATCAAACTGCAAGCGGCGCCGTGGAGCCTGAACAAACTGGCGCGGCGCGCCGCCAAGCACACGTTGTGGCTGGCGATCAGCGTGATGACCGGCCTGACCTTCGTCGGTTACTTCACCCCGATCCGGCCGCTGGCTGAAGATTTGCTGACCCTGCAGATCGGTGGCGTCAGTCTGTTCTGGGTGCTGTTCTTCGCCGCCGCCACCTACATCAACGCCGGTTGGCTGCGTGAAGCCGTGTGCATGCACATGTGCCCGTATGCGCGGTTCCAGAGTGTGATGTTCGACAAGGACACGCTGACCATTGCCTACGACGCCGCCCGTGGCGAAAACCGTGGTCCGCGCAAGCGTGATGTGCGCCCGGTCGAAGCCGGCCTGGGTGATTGCATCGACTGCCAGTTGTGCGTGCAGGTCTGCCCGACCGGCATCGACATCCGCGATGGCTTGCAAATGGAATGCATCGGCTGCGCAGCGTGCATCGACGCCTGCGATTCGATCATGGACAAAATGCATTACCCGCGCGGCCTGATCCGCTACAGTTCCGAGCGCGAATTGCAGGGCGGCAAAACCCATCTGCTGCGTCCGCGTTTGATTGGCTATACGGCGGTGTTGTTGGTGATGATCGGAGCGTTGGCGCTGGCATTGATCGAGCGGCCGATGGTGTCGCTGGACGTGACCAAGGATCGCGGGTTGTTCCGCGAGAACGCTCAGGGGCAGATCGAGAATATTTATTCGCTGAAAGTGATCAACAAGACTCAGCAGCGACAGGAATACCGGTTGAGTCTGGTTGATGGCGACGGGTTTGAGTTGCAGGGCAAAACGGCCCTGAGCCTGGCGCCGGGAGAGATTGTCGATGTGCCGGTGTCGGTGGCGATGACCACCGAGCGCCCGGCGAGCAGTTCGCAGACATTGAGTTTCAGGATTGAAGACAGTGACGAGCCGCAGGTATACAGCGTGGCGAAGAGCCGGTTTGTGGCGCCGATAAATCGTTGAGAATTTGGCATTGCTGCCCTCACCCCAGCCCTCTCCCGGAGGGAGAGGGAGCCGACCGAGGTGTCTGTCGCTATGCATCGACCTGAAAGACCGAGTCGATTATGGATTCGGCAAAGCACTGTCAGGTCGGCGTATTTCATCAGCATCCCCCAATCAGTCCCCTCTCCCTCTGGGAGAGGGCTAGGGTGAGGGCTCCTTCCCTGACACCCCACAAAATCAAGTCCACCAAGGCCCACCGATGAAACGCTACGAAAAATTCGCCGACGACATCGCTGAACTGATCCGCTCTGGCGTGCTCGGTCCCGGCCAGCGCGTACCGTCGGTGCGCTATGCCAGCCAGACATACGGGGTCAGCCCGTCGACGGTGTTCCAGGCCTATTACCTGCTCGAACGCCGCGGCCTGATCCGCGCCCGGCCGCGTTCCGGGTACTTCGTCAACGCCCATACGCCGAACACGTTCTCCGAGCCGGTCATCAGCAGCCAGGTCAACGAATCCACCGAAGTCGACGTCAGCGAACTGGTGTTCTCGGTACTCGACTCGATCAAGGATCCGAACACCGTGCCGTTCGGCTCGGCATTCCCCAGCCCGACCCTGTTCCCGCTGCAACGCCTGTCTCGCTCCTTGGCCAGCGCCGCGCGGGAGATGGATCCGCGCATGGTCGTCACCGACATGTCGCCGGGCAACCCGCAACTGCGTCGGCAAATCGCCCTGCGCTACATGGTCGGCGGGCTGATGCTGCCGATGGAAGAACTGCTCATCACCAACGGCGCGCTAGAAGCGCTGAACCTCTGCCTGCAAGCGGTGACCGAACCCGGTGATCTGGTGGCCATCGAAGCCCCGGCGTTCTACGCCAGCCTGCAGGTGCTTGAGCGTCTGAAGCTCAAAGCGGTGGAGATCCCCGTGCACCCGCGTGACGGCATCGACCTTGGCGTGCTCGCGCAAACCCTGGAACGTCATCCGATCAAGGCCTGCTGGTGCATGACCAGTTTCCAGAATCCGATGGGCGCGAGCATGCCCGAGGCGAAAAAACAGGAACTGGTCGAACTGCTGCGTCAGCATCAGGTGCCGTTGATCGAGGACGATGTCTACGCCGAACTCTATTACGGTCAGCAGGCGCCGAAACCGGCCAAGGCCTTCGACACCGAAGGACTGGTCATGCATTGCGGCTCGTTCGCCAAGAGCCTCGCCCCCGGCTATCGCGTTGGTTGGGTCGCCGCCGGGCGTTATGCGCAGAAAGTCGAACGGCTGAAGTTGATGACCTCGCTGTGCGCGTCGATGCCGGCGCAAGCGGCGATCGCCGACTATCTGCAACACGGCGGCTACGATCGGCACCTGCGCAAGCTGCGTTATGCCCTGGAAGAACAGCAGCGCGCGATGCTCGCAGCGATTGCCCGTTACTTCCCGGCGCAGACCCGGGTCAGCCAACCGGCGGGCGGCTATTTTCTGTGGCTGGAATTGCCGGAGCAGATGGATTCGCTGAAATTGTTTCAAATGGCGCTGGCACAAGGCATCAGCATCGCGCCGGGGCCGATTTTCTCGCCGACCCAGCGCTTCAGGAATTGTATTCGCTTGAACTACGGCAGCCCGTGGACCGAGGAATCGGAGAAGGCCATGGAGACGTTGGGGCGGATTGTGCGGTCGTTTTGATGATTATGTGTTGGCCGGGCCATTGCTATCGCGAGCAAGCTCACTCCTACATTTGAATTGCGATTCCCTTGTAGGAGTGAGCCTGCTCGCGATGGCGCCAAACCAGACAACACAAACCCAAAGCCCTAGCGCCCACCCCCCAAATCAACAAACGTCCCGGTCGCATACGAAGCCTTGTCCGACAGCAACCAGACAATCGCCTCGGCCACTTCATCCGGCCGCCCGCCCCGGGCCATGGGAATCGCCGACTCAAGCTTGCTGACCCGATCCGGATCGCCGCTCAAGGCATGGAAGTCGGTATAGATGTAGCCCGGACGCACGGCATTAACGCGAATCCCCTCGCCGGCGACTTCCTTGGACAGACCCACCGTGAACGTGTCCAGCGCACCTTTGGACGCGGCGTAATCGACGTACTCGTTCGGCGAACCGAGCCGTGCGGCGACTGAGGAGACGTTGACGATACTTCCGCCCTGCCCGCCATGTTTGGGCGACATGCGCAGGATCGCGTGTTTGGCGCAGAGGATCGGCGCCAGGACGTTGGTTTTCATGATTTTGAGGATGCGGAATTCGGACATTTCATCGACCCGCGACTTCTGGCCCACGGTGCCGGCGTTGTTGACCAGCGCGGTGACCCGGCCCAGTTCGCTGTCGACGCGCTGAAACATTGCAATCACTTCGTCTTCGATACTGACATCGGCGCGAACCGCAATGGCCTGGCTACCCAAGGCTCGAACCTGCTCGAGCACGCTGTGTGCGGCCTGTTCATCCGACTGATAGTTGATGCAGATCCGGTAGCCCTGTGCGGCTGCCAACAAAGCCGTGGCAGCGCCGATTCCGCGCCCGCCACCGGTGATGACAATGACTTTATCCATGCTGGCCTTCTCCCACGTGCACACGTAACAGTCGGGGCCAAGAATAACTGCGAATGACGGGTTTTGCATGGGCTGTGTCAATGGCCCGAATCTTGATCCCGTCTGCAGGTTCACGACATTGTGGCGAGGGAGCTTGCTCCCGCTTGAGTGCGCAGCGCGCACAAAATTCCGAGGGCGCTACGCACCCAGCGGGAGCAAGCTCCCTCGCCACAAACAGTCTTGTCGGCAGATCTGTCTGTGGTCTCAGACCACCGCCAGCCTTTGCCCGCGCACGATGTCCTGCATGAAGCGCTCCGCCGGCATGGGGTGGCCGAGCAGATAGCCCTGCAGCGAATCACAGCCCAATTTGGTCAGGAAATCCTGCTGCGCGCCGGTCTCGACGCCCTCGGCGACAATCCGCAGATCCAGGGCCTGTCCCAGCGCGACGATCGCCGAAACGATCGCAGCGTCATCGCTGTCGTGCTCCAGATCACGGACGAAACCACGGTCGATCTTCAGCTCATTGGCCGGCAGGCGCTTTAGGTACATCAGGCTGGAATAACCGGTGCCGAAGTCGTCGATCGACAGGTCGACCCCCATGTCCGACAGCTCTTGCAGCACGGTCATGCTCGCGTCAGCGTCGCTCATGGCGGTGGTTTCAGTGATTTCCAGGGTCAGGCTGTTGGCCGGCAAATGGTGGGTCGCCAAGGCCTTGGCCACACTCTGCACCAGCCCGGCATGACAGAACTGCAATGCCGAGAGGTTCACGGCAATGCGCCAGTCGGTGTAACCGAGCACGTACCACTCGCGCATCTGCCGGCAGGCTTCGTTAAGCACCCATTCGCCCATCGGGATGATCTGCC